>Ga0154020_10005815_pt1 | contig 14493 bp, 13 predicted proteins | sample Klosneuvirus_201_FD_109709 | JGI IMG/M metagenome (GOLD analysis project Ga0154020, IMG submission 109709) | Active sludge microbial communities from wastewater, Klosterneuburg, Austria - Klosneuvirus_20160825_MG | ecosystem: Engineered > WWTP > Aerobic digester > Activated sludge | place...
AAAAGGGCCGGCGAAATATGTGAGAAACTTCAGAGCCAGGGGACTAGCGCTTCACGTTCGCGAAGTAGTTGGCGAAGCCCTCGAGCTCGGCGGCGTAGGCGGCCTGACCTAGCTCGAGGTGTGCGCTGCGCAGTGCGAGCTTGTTTTGGCGATAGGAGGCCTCGGGCAGCGCGGCCAGCGTCTTCACCCGCTCGAGGGCGCGCTCGTCCATCGCCTTCTCGTCGCCGAGCTCGTTGAAGAGGTGCAGGCGCAGCGCCTCGTCCGGGGCCATCAGGGTCCCGGCGACCACGATCGGGTGGTAGGTCCACGGCGGTAGCTGCGACTTGAGCATCTCCAGGATGAAGCGCGGCAGCGGGATGCCCAGGGCGGTCTCATTGAGGCCCACTTTATAGGGACCGCGTGTCCCGTAGCGTTCGTCCGCGGTGAGCATGAGGACCGCCCCACCGGCGATGGCGTGTCCATTGGCCCGGACGACCACCGGGCGCGGGAAGCTGTAGAGGCGGAGCATCACCCGGCCAAAGTCGGCGAGTACTTGTCGCAGGCTGTGGGCGTCGAGGAAGGGGAGGCTCTTGAGGTCGAGGCCTCCGGAGAACACCCCGGCGCGACCCTCGATCAGGAGCGCGGCCCTGGCAGTCTCAGCCCGGTCCAGTGCAACATCCAAGGCCTGAATGAAGGCGGCGTTGATCGCGTTGGCCTTGCCGTCGTCGAGCTGAAGTCGGGCAATGCCGTCCTCGATCCTACATGTGATAGGAGCTTGGCTCATGCCGCTGCACTAGTGCGGCGGGCCAGGCTTGGCTACCGTAAATGGGCCGCGGGGTACGGATCTGGCGGGCATCCGCCAAATGCGGCTATATCGAGTGAAAAATGCGCATTCTCATTGCCGAAGATGACTCAGCGAGTCGCCTCTTGCTCCGGCGCTCCGTCGAGAAGCTCGGCTACCAGTGCGACCAGGCCGAGGACGGGACCCAGGCCTGGGAGCTGTTTCAAGAAATTCGCCCCAACATCATCATCAGCGATTGGATGATGCCTGGGAAAGACGGCGTGCAGCTGTGCAAGTCGGTCCGCGAGTTTCCGGCCCAGCACTACACGTACTTCATCATCCTCACGGCCCTCGACGACAAGCGCTACACGATCCAGGCGCTGGAGGCGGGCGTCGACGACTACCTGGTCAAGCCGCTGGATCGCGACGAGCTTCAGGCGCGCCTCATCGCGGCCCGCCGGGTGACCTCCTTGCACAGCCAGCTCATCGAGCAGAAGCGCGAGCTGGAGCGGCTCAACGCCGAGCTCTTCGAGGACGGGCGCCGCGATCCGCTGACCCGCATCGGAAATCGCCTGCGGATGCAGGAAGATCTAGAGAACCTGGCGGCACGAGCGGCGCGCTACGGCCACACCTTCACCGTCGCGCTCTGCGACATCGACTTCTTCAAACGCTACAACGACACCTGCGGCCACGGTGCCGGCGACGAGACCTTGAAGGCCGTGGCCCGCACCCTGGCACGCTACTCGCGCTCCGGTGACACCGCTTACCGCTACGGCGGCGAGGAGTTCCTGGTGATCCTGCCCGAGCAGGGCATCGACGGAGCGATGATCGCGCTCGAGCGTCGGCGTCGGGCCGTCGAGCGGTTGGCGATCCCGCACCCCGGACGCGAGCCCCCTGGACCCATCACCATCAGCGCTGGCCTCGCGGTGTTCGACGCCAGCGAGCCGAGCCCGATCGAGGCCGTCCTCCGCCGGGCCGATGAAGCGCTCTATTTCGCGAAAGGGAGCGGACGAAATCGCGTCGCTACCTATCCTCAAGTGGTCGAGGCCAAGGGCGAACCGGTGGCAAAACCGCCGCAGGAGCCGGCCGAGCCCCGCGTATCGGAGGCGCCCACGTGACGCCGTTTATAGGTTATTTTCATGGCCGAAGACGCCCTCGTTTTTTTCTTAGAGTCCCGGGGCTATCAGCTCCGCTTTCGCCAGGGAGAATGGTTCGAGTGCCTGATCGCTGGTGAGGGTGGAAGCTACCTAGGACGTGGACTCGATCGGCGCGCGGCGCTCGACGCTGCGGTCGCGAGCTTGTGCCCAACCCCCCTCTCGCGCCGCCTGCTCGATGAGGCGCTGGGGCAGCGTCCTGCCGCTCCCGCTCCCGCTCGGCCCCTAGAGGTCAGCGATGTCCTGGCTCCGCCGAGCGGGATCCCCGCGAGCGCTGCCGAGCCTGCCGCGCCGCTAACGCTGGTCCTCCCGCGGGCGTCTACGCCCAAGCCTTCCGCCCCCGGGGCCGAGGCCGCGACCATCCCCGATCCCCGCGTCGCTGGCGATCCGGACCGATCCCTCGAGGCCTTGGATGTGCTGATCGATCGGGTGCGGGACTCGCGGGAAGAGCTGGGCCTGTGCTCCCCCGAGCGCCAGCGCTTGGCGATGTTGGCCTTCATCTCCGAGGCGCGCTCGCACGCCGACGCGTTCCCGGAGGATCTCCGGATCCGCGATCGGGTCGGGAGCATCTCGCGACAGCTGACCGAGGTCGGCAAGACCTTCTGGCCGGGATCGGTGACCGCGCTTCAGCTCCACATGCAGCCGCGCGATCTGCCGCGCCACTTGCTCGGCGGAACCGCGACCAGCTGGTACCGCGCTGCGGAGCTGGCCGAGCAGTCGCTCCGCGCCAAAGAGCTCGAGGATGAGCGGCGCGGCTATGACGGCTACGGCTGGGCCGATGAGCGTCAGCTGTACCCGAGCCCAGCCCATCCGGCCGAGCTCTTGGCCGAGCTCTGCGCCGACGTCGAGCGGCTCAGCGGGCGGCTGGCGACCCACGCCGCGCCTCAGGATCAGAACCTCCGACCGGACGCGCCGACCTTCCTGCGCTGGGTTCGCACGCTGCGCTGGCTGCGCGGCGCGGGCGTCGATCCGGACGTCTGGGCCCGCTTGGCCGGCCGCCTCCGGTGGTGGGCCTTTCGTCGAGAGCCAGCGCTCGGGGCGGCTGCGCGTGAGCTCGAGGCCAGCTTCGCGCCGACGACGGTGTGGTCGGTGGTGATGGGCCAAGATCCCAGCCAGGCCGAGCCCCGCGCCGCCAACGGGACGACCGATGCGTCAGCCGGCGCGATCGCTTCGCACTATGTGTCTGGGCCTGCGGGCGCGATCGCTGCGCTCAACGCGTCGGGCGGCATCAGCAATGGTCAATGGCTCACGTTGGCCGGCAACGGCAGCTCGCTCCCCGGCGGCCCCCTCGGTCGGGTACGCACCGCGACGCAGGGCAAGCGCTCCGTCTTCGTCAGCAATCGGCGCGATCCCGAGCTCACGGACCACCTGAAGGAGGCCTTCGGCTTTGCCTCCATCGAGTGCCGGATCGCCGAGCCGCGCCGAGCCCAAGCGCTGGGCGAGGCCATTGAAGAAGGGCAGTTCGATCTGGTGCTGGCGGCGACCGGCTTTCAGCTCCAGACCCTGGATCACCTGCTGGTGAAGGCCTGCAAGGCCGCGGGCGTGACCTACGTGCGCGTCAATCGCGGGGACCCGCTGGCCTGTCTGCGCGCGCTGCTCCGCGATCTCGACGGACGTATCTGAGCCCTCCCCCGAGCCAGAGCGCCTTGCCGCCGCTGTACGCGCGCTGGATGGCCGACCTCTTGCCCGACCCCGTGGTTGGCGAGCCCGGCGCCACGTGCAGCGATTGCGCGATGGTCGCGCTCCCGAAGGCCTTGCTCGCCGCGAGCGAGCTGGCCTTCGAACCGACCACCAAATGCTGCACGTTCCTTCCGAGCTTGCCGAACTTCCAGGTCGGCCTCGCGCTCGCGGAAGTGGACTCCCCTGGCCGCGCCACGGTCATCCAAAGACTGCACGCGCGGGACGCCGTCACTCCCCTCGGGCTCGGGCGATCGGCCGCCTTCAGCGACAGCTACGCGGCCAATCCCAGCTGGTTTGGCCGCAATCCACAGATCAAGTGCCCCCACTATCTGGCGGACGGGCGATGTGGCGTCTGGAAGTTCCGGGAGGCCACCTGCGCGACCTGGTTCTGCAAGCACGATCGAGGGGTGGTGTCGAAGAAGTTCTGGCGGGCGCTCCAGCGGCTGCTCTCGCGCATCGAGGATGAGCTCTCCTATTGGTGCACGCAGCAGCTCGGAGCGGACACTGAGCTCGTGCGCCAGATCTATGAAGGCGGTGAAGGGGGCGCGACGATCATCGACGCCAGCAGCGACCCGCGCGCGGTCTGGGGACCTTGGTCGGGGCGGGAGGAAGAGCTCTATCGCGCGGCGGCGACCTTGGTCGAGCCGATGGGCTGGGTCGATGTCGCTCGGATCGCGGGACCGGGTTTGGCGGACGAGGCCGACGAGCTCGTCGAGAGCCTGGAGGCGCTCGAGTCGCAGGATCTCCCGGCGCGCATGGGGTCGGGTGAGGTGAGGCTCATCCAGATCGGCGAGACGACCGGCTGGGTGAGCGGCTACAGCGAGTTCGATCCGCGCGAGCTGCCCCTCGAGGTGCTGGACGTCATCCCCGATGTGGAGGGCTTGACCGTTGAGGAGGTGCAGACCTTGGCGGAGCGTCGTGGGCTCACCTTGGAAGCGCGGGAGATCCGCGAGCTCCTCGACTTCGAGTTCTTGCTGCCGATGGTCGGGGACTAGTCCCGATCAGAACTTCGCGGTGCCAGGACTAGCGCTCTTCCCGCATGCGCCGCAGCCACTCGCGCTCCGACTCTGAGAGCGACGCGATGCCCTTGGCCTCGGCCCGCGCCAGGAGCGATCGCAAGCGGCGCTGCTGACGCTCTCGCCACCAGGCCACCCAAAACCAGGGCTTGGGCTTCTGCTTGGGGCGGGGCGGCGACCGTCCCCAGCCGCCGGGATCGGGGAGCTGGGCCGCCTGCTTCAGCGTGGTTTGCGCCTGGAAAAAGACGAAGAAGGCGATGAAGGCCAAGGCCGGCCGCGCCATCAGCATCCCCGCGATCCCCAGCACCACGGCCAGCACGCGGGCGATCTTGCACGACAAGACCAGCGCAGAGTGAAAGCCGCGGCGCCGCCAGAGCAGCGCCATCAGCACGCGGCCGCCGTCCATGGGATAGGCGGTGAGGAGCAGGTTGAAGGCCACGAGCATGGACTGGGAGCTGGCGAAGTCAAAGAGCACCAGCTCGAGCCAGCGCTCCTGTCCGTACAGAAAGTGCAGGTTTTCGACGCCGGCGAAGGGCACGATCAGGCCGAGCGAAGGAGGTCCACCCAAGGCGAGGTAGAGCGCGCTGGCGATCAGCGCGAGGACGAAGTTCACGGCTGGACCGGCGATCGCGACCCCCAGCTCGTGCGTGGGTGTCTGGCCCTGCGCGACCATGACCATGCCGCCGATCGGAGTGAGGATCATGTGCCCGACGCGGAGCCCAAAGTGCCGCGCGGCGAAGGCGTGTCCGAACTCATGGGCGACGATCGAGGCGAAGAGCAGGATCATCGGCAGCACGACGAACAGCGCCAGGCCGATGAGGGAGTAGCCGAGCTCGAAGCCTCGGGTCACGTAGTAGAGGAAGAAGGCCGGCAAGGACCAGTGGATGCGGACGTCGATCCCCGACCACCGAAAGGCGTGAAAGCTCCAGTTCCAGTCCACGGCCGAGGTTGTGATCTCCTCGCCCCCGAAGCAAGCGACCACGTAGCCAGGCAGAAGGGAAACGTGGAGCTCCCGGCCGCGCGCTGAGCTCAGCGCGGCAAGGTAGACGGGTTGGCAAGGTGACAGGGACGCGACTGATTCGGACCCGCAGCGTCACGGCTGCGCTCTGGTCAGGCCGGCAGCTTCTTGAGGCTGGTAAGGACCATGGTGGTCAGAAGCAACATACCGAAGATCATCATGCCCCACTCGTTTAGGGTGGGAATTGCCTGCGGCGGGGGAGCGCCGCCGGTGGTCGTCACGGTGACGTCTGCTCCATACGCAAATCCGCTGGCGTTTGCGGCATAGGCTCGGACGTGAGAGGTCGTCGCCGCGCTCAGGCCTGTCAGGGCGCCCGTGAAGGCACCGGTGCCGAAGCTGCCAGACTCGGTGACCTTGGAACCATAGATGTCGGGGTTCAGCGACGGCCCCCAGCAGAATCCGCGTTCATAGACGGCCGAGCCGTTGAGCGCTGTGATGTTGCCGTTGCCGGTGGCGCTGGTCGCCCCAACGCTGGTGACCGCCTGGCTCGTGATGCCGGGGTTGTTGACCACCGTCACCGCCCCCGGACCGCTGACCACGAGGTTGACGGTCCCATAGATTCGATCCACCAACGAAATATCGATGAAGGTCGTATTCATGAGGACATAGGTCTGTCCGGCGGTCAGATTTGTAAGCACAAACTCAGGGAGCGCTCCCCGCCCGCTGACATACGAGTCATCATTGCAGCCCAGCAGCTGGGTTGCCGGCACCAACGGGTCAAAGCTGGCTTGATACAGAGCCAAGAATGTGTCGGGGTTCGGGCTCGGGTTCGGGAGCAAATTGGCACTCGAGGCCCAGAATGTGTAGTCGCCGTCCGCCGTCACGATGATGGCCTGAGTATCATAGTAGTGGGTCCCGAACCTCAGCCCGCATCCGCCAATGCCACCCAGATTGCCGCCCAGGCCCGGCCCGAGGAAGACAAAGGTCTGGGTCTGCGGAATGATGGAGACCAGGGCCGTGTCGACAGCAAGCGCTGGTCTGGCCTGCAGCAACCCCCAAAAGACAGTGCACAGGAAGATCCAATTCGACGTTGTACGCGCTCTCGATGTTCTCATACTAGCCTCCATGACCAGACGGTGGTGAAAGATGCCTTCGCCGATGAGTTGCTCGGCACGACCCCGAAGGTTTTGGTCGTCGTCGGCTCGGCTGAGGCCTGGGGGACGCTGACGACTCACTCCGTCGAGATAGACTCCACGTTGACCTCCCTCCGCCTCGAGCTCCGCTTGGACCTTCGGCTCTGCCATGCGGCGACTCGCGCGGGCCGCCCTGGCACGGACGGCTTGCCTGCCAGCAGTTGGGCGCCCAGGACGGCGCTGGCGGCAGCCCACAGGGACAGGAACTGGCGTCCGCCGTTGTCCAGGAAGAACCACCAAAATGCCTCTACATCCTTCGGCGCCTTCCCCGGTCCAGCAAGCTGCTCCGCGGCGATGGCGGCGATGGCATAGGGCGTGTCCAGAAGTTCGACCAGCCCCACCAGCGGCAGCGCCAGTGCAACTGCCGTGAGCGCGAGCCGCCTGGATTTGTGGGGCCAGGCTAGGAGGAGCGCGAGCACGATGATGGGGCCCACGAAGAACTGTCTGGCCGGGAGTTCAAACGTGGTGGTCCTTTGCCCATGGCCAACACGGCCGGGGTTGAGCCTCGTCATTTGGGCTTCCAGCCGCAGTTTGCCTTCTTGTACGGACAGCGACTGGACCACGAACTCGGGGTGCGTCCATTCCAGGCCCTTGTGGAAGAGTGGAAACAGCGGAGTGATGATCCTAGGACCGGCCAAATGGGCGGCTAGAGTCAAACTGAGGTATGCGGCCGCGAGGATAGCCACGAAACGCCATGTGCCCGGCCGCTTACTATCTACTCGGTTGGACAAGGCGGCCCCCGCGCATTCGCGCCAACGCGGCAAAGTAGGCGACCCCCACCAAGACGAGAATGGTTTGGCCAACGATGATGTGCATCGAGTCAAAGTTGGACGGCCAAAAGCGCAGGCAATACCAGAGGGCCACGATACGGGAGACATTGACGACGTAGATGAGCAGCGCGCCGGCGATGGAACCTACGACCTTGAGGCGGATCGTCATGGGGAACGCCACAATGGCCGCCACCAGCATGAGCATCACGTCGATGCCTTCGCAGCCCTGCGCAACCTGGACGTAGGTGTTGGCCGCCCCAACGCTGCTACCAGAAGCATGGACCCCTTCGGCGGGAGAGACGAAGGCGATCACCCAGGCTGCGACCTGAGCATTGAGTAAGCGGTTGAACAGCGGGCCCAGGTACGGCCTGGCCAGGTAGTGCACCCCCGTTCCAGCGAGGAAGAGCACGACGAAGAAGACGCAGCGCTTGATAATGGGCGCGCCTGCTGGAAGCGTTGTGCTGCGGGATTCGCTCATCTACGGCCTTCGACGGGAACGGTCTGCTCAGACCTCCCACAAGGACCATCGGCCCAACTAGGATTGCCTGAAACGCATGTCCCTGTTTCGCTGCGCGTCGCCCGCAGACCCTATGTGCATTGCCCCAGGTGAGCGGGAAGCAGAGGCGATCGTTGATACGGTTCGGCGCTCTAGCGCCGCGCCGCGATCTCGACGAAGGCTGAGGCGAGGCGCGCGGGCATCTTGAGGGCCGCCGCATGATCGGCGTCAGCGAGCTCCACGAGGCGCGCCGAGGCCCGCGCGGCCAGCGCGCGCTGATGCTCAGGCGGCAGCACCGTGTCCTGACCGCAGACCACATAGCTCATGGGCACCGCCGGCAGCGCCGCGAGCGGCCAGGGCTCCTCAAAGAGGCGGGAGGCCGTGGGCCTGAGCAGCTTGGCCAGGCTGAGCGCGACCGGATCGCGCGGATCGACCGACATGAAGGCCACCAGGCCCTCGGGGTCGATGGTGGTCGTGCCGTCGCTCTGCTCCCGCATCAGCGCGCGAAAGGCCGGCGGGGACAGCTCGAGATCGCCCGTGCCCTCGGAGAGCGGCCGCCCCGGGCGCCGCCGCACGCCGGGCTCACCCGGGCGAGGCACGAGGCCGCTCACGAAGACCACCTGATCGACCGGCCGCAGCGCCGGGACCATGGTCGCGACGTAGCCCGAGGCGGAGTGAGCCACCACCACCACCCGGCCCTGGATCCCGCGGAGCGCCCGCTCGATCGCCTCGGTGCAGGACCACAGCGTGGCCGCCGGATCGGCGATGGGGAGATCGACGACGATCGCGCGATCGCCGTGAAAGAGGAGGTGGCGCGCGACCTCGGCCCACTGCGCCGGGACGCCCCAGGTGCCGTGGAGGAGCGCGAAGGTCGTCATGGGCCCGCGCTACATCGCCTCGGGCGCGCTCACGCCCAAGATCGCCAGGCCGCGCAGCATCACGTTGCGCACGGCGTCCACCAGCTCGAGCCGCGCGGCGCGGATCGCCGGGGAATCTTCGAGGAGAATGCGCTTGTCGCGCTCCTTGTTCCCGGCCGTGAAGTAGCTCGACACGGACTGCGCCAGATCGAGGAGCGCGCGGGTCAGCAGCGAGGGCTCATAGGCCTCGCAGGCCTCGGCCAAGGCCTCGGGGACCCGGGCCAGCGCCATCAGCACCGCGCGCTCTTCCTCCAGCGTGAGGAGGCTGAGATCGGCGCCGCCGCCCACGCCGCCGCCCTTCTTCAGGATGCTGCTCGCGCGGGCGTGGACGTACTGCGCGTAGGGGCCGGTGAGCCCGTCGAAGTTCACCACGTCCTCGAGCTTGAAGGTGTAGTCGCTGGTCCGCAGGTTCTTGAGATCGCCAAAGACGATCGCGCCCACGCCCACCGCCTCGACGGTCTGATCCAGCGAGGCCCGATCGATCTTCTCCGAGGTCTCGCAGATCTCCCGCGCCTTCGACACCGAGTCATCGAGCACCTCATCGAGGAAGATGACCTTGCCTCTTCGCGTGCTCATCCCATGCACCCGCCCAAAGGGGACGTGCGCCATCTTGTCGGCCCAGTCGAAGCCCATCGCCTTCACGGTCCGAAAGAGCTGCGCGAAGTGGAAGGCCTGATCCTGCGCCACCACGTACAGGCTGCGATCGAAGTGGAAGCGCTCATAGCGATCCATCGCCGCGGCGATGTCCCGCGTGATGTACAGCGTCGTGCCGTCCCGGGTCTTGAGCAGCACCGGCGGCTCGCCCTCTTTGTAGGGGAGATCGGCGATCAGCGCGCCGTCGGAGATCTTGGTCCCCGGCTTCTCGCCGACCTTGGCCACCGTGCCCTCGAGGACCTTGGTGTAGAAGGACTCGCCCTCGAAGGACTGAAACTCGATCCCCATGCGGCCGTAGATGCGCTTGAACTCGGCCACCGAGGCCTCGCGAAACTCTCGCCACTCGGCCAGGGCCTCGGCGTCGCCGTCCTCGAGCTTCTTGAAGAAGACCCGCGCCTCTTGATCCCGGGCCTCGCAGCCGGGGAGCTCACCGAGCGCGATCTTGGCGGTGGCCTCCAGGGTGGCGATCCAGGACTCGGCCTCGGCGCGAGGATCGGCGCTCTCGGCCAGGCCCCGCTCGGCTCGCACCTTCTTTTCTAGGCCTTTTTGCTTCTTCTCGGCCTGCGCTTTGGCCTTGGGATCGGCGGCGGATGCCTGGGCGACCCCGGCGTCGGCCGCGCTGAGCTCAGCGAGGAGCTTCCGCGCCGCGGCGGGGGCCGCGACCTTGGCTTTGCGACCCTCGACGTCAGCCTCGTCGTTGGCCTTCACATAGACCTCGACCAGGTGCTTGGCGTCCCCGCGCCGGGCCTTGTCGCCGTGGCGCTGAAAGCCGGTGGCGAGGAGGCCAAACTGCTTGCCCCAATCGCCGAGGTAGTTGATGCCGACGACCCGCCAGCCCAGGGCCGCGTGGAGGCGGCCGATCGCCGCGCCGATCACCGTCGAGCGGATGTGGTGGAAGGCCAGCGGCTTGGCGATGTTCGGCGAGGAGAAGTCGATGACGACGGTCTTGCCCGCGCCCTGATCCCCCGAGAGCGCCGCCGCGCCCCGCGCGTTTGGGACGATCGCCTTGGCCAAGGCCTCGGTCGCGATGAACGCGTTCAGGTAAGGGCCAGCCGCGACGACCTTGGAGAATGGCGCTTTGCCCTGCAGGGCCTTCTCGAGCTGCTCGGCTGCGGCGGGCGGGGTCCCCTTCGTCCGCTTGGCGAGCTCGAAGCAGGCCAGGGCGAGATCCCCCCGCTCCGGCTCGGGCTGGCGGATCTGGCGCTCGAGGAGCTCTGCGACCTCCGGTCCGAGCTGAAAGGCCTCCGCGGCGGCCTGGGCCAGCGCCTTCTTGAATGACCCGAGCGGCGTTTCCATGGTGTGGAACTAATCCCGGTGGTCACGACCTGTCGATCATTTAAGGCCCACCCGAGCCGCTGATTTAGGTAGAAGAGCCCCCATGTTTGGGAAGAAAGACCCTCCGAACGCCGACGCGATCAAGACTGCCCTCGGCGCGGTGAATGACCCTGTGCTCGGCGCCAGCCTGAGCTCGCTCGCCTTCCTCGGCGAGGTCCTCGTCGACGGCAAGCGCGCCCGCGTCACCATCGAGCTGCCCACGCCCGCGTGGGAGGGCAAAGAGGCGATCCACGAAGGCCTGAAGAGCGCGCTCGCCGCGGCCGCCCCCGGGCTCGAGCTCGACGTGGCCTGGGCCGGCGCGGTGAAGCCCTCCCGGCCCGAGGCCGCCGCCGGCCAGAACTTCATCCCAGGCGCCAAGAACATCATCCTCTTCGCCTCGGGCAAAGGCGGCGTGGGCAAGTCCACCGTCGCCTCCAATGTCGCGGCCGCGCTCTCTAGCATGGGCGCCAACGTCGGCCTCCTCGACGCCGACATCTACGGGCCCTCGATCCCCACGATGTTCGGCACCCGCAAGATGCCCGAGGTCGCGGCCGGCGGGGCCAAGCTGATCCCGATCCAGCAACACGGCCTCGGCCTCATGTCGATCGGCTTCGTCGTCGATCCCAAGGAGGCCATGAGCTGGCGCGGCCCGATGCTCAACGGCGCGCTGATCCAGTTCATGCGCGACGTGGACTGGGGCGACCTCGACTACCTCGCGCTCGACCTGCCCCCCGGCACCGGCGACGTGCAGCTCACCATCGCCCAGAACGTGAAGGTCTCGGGCGCGGTCTTGGTCTCCACTCCGCAGGACGTGGCCTTGGCCGACGTGATCCGCGGGAAGTCCATGTTCGACCGCGTGGGGATCCCCACCTTGGGCGTCGTGGAGAACATGAGCGCCTTCACCTGCGGCACCTGCGGGACCGTGCACCATATCTTCTCCCACGGCGGCGCGGCCCGCTTGGCCAAGGAGCTCGAGCTGCCGCTCTTGGCCGAGATCCCGCTCGAGCTCGGGGTGCGCGAGGCCGGCGACGCGGGGCGGCCCGAGGTGCTCCAAAACCCGGGATCGCCCGCCTCCAAGGCCTTCATGGCGCTGGCCCGGCGGATCGCCACCGATCTGGCCAAGCAGGCCATGAGCACCAAGCGAAAGAGCGGCGGCCTCAAGATCGTGCAGTGAGTAGGTCGAACGGGTGGAGGCGGGTACCCTAGCGACGGAGCGAGTACGACTCCGGACCGCTCGCCGCAAGACCGAACAAACTCCGGGCCTTCATATATCGACCAACACCTCCGCCGACATAATGGGACAACAGGCCTCGCTACCCGTCTGACTGAACGACACCGTCGAGCTCGTCGTCGTGGAGACCCCAGCTCTCAGCGCAGTCATCGTCATCAGCAATGCTGGGTCCGGCGCGAGCCCAACAAACTGCAGATCCATCCAGCTCTCTCCGCAGGTTACCCTCGAATCCCCGGATCCTGGACACGCGAAGTGAATCGGAGCCTGAGCCGACAACTCCACGACCCCTTCGAGAGGGCCACTGGCGCTATTCCATGACAAGAAGTTGATGCGAAGTTGATACGGGAAGCGCGCGCACGTGCAGAATTGAGGACATCCCGAGAGCAGCAAGTACGCCGCTAGAGCGAGACAACTGGAGGCGCGCGCACCCATTCGGCGCCTCAGGGGCGGCTCGCGGGGGAGATGATGGAGCAGAACTTCGCCAGGTCCTCATCGAGTCCGTGGCGCGCGAATCCAGCAGGAACAAGAGACTCCGCCATAGACCTTCACCACCACCCTTTCGCAATGCGCGCTCGGTTGTTAACAGGGTGCACCCTAGTTCGCAAGTCAGGTGCGGAAGCGCGCGCCCCAGCATAGCGCCGCCACGCCGCCAAATTCTCCAGATCGCCACGTCCTTAGCGCCCGCGCTCTAGCTGAGCGGTCCGATGCTCAACGGCGCGCTGATCCAGTTCATGCGCGCCGTGAACCCAGCGGATCGCGACCGATCTGGCCAAGCAGGCCATGAGCACCAAGCGAAAGAGCGGCGGCCTCAAGATCGTGCAGTGAGCGCTGTCGACTCGCGCGCGCCCGCGTTCTAGTACCTCTGGCCTATGGCCAAGGCCGTCACCTCGCCCCCCAAAGGCACCCGGGACTTTCTGTCGCTCGACGTTCGCCGTCGAGAGTTCGTGGGCCGCGTCATCCGCGAGGTCTATGAGTCCCACGGCTTCACGCCGCTCGAGACGCCGGCCTTTGAGCGTCTCGAGACCTTGCTCGGCAAATACGGGGACGAAGGCGATCAGCTCGTCTTCAAGATCATGGGCCGCGGTCAGCAGCTCGTCGACGGCGTGCGCAAGTCGGCCGAGCACCTAAAGGAGGAGGGCGCGATCACCGTCGGGCGTTCGGGCGAGACCGCTCCGGGCCTCGAGCGGCTCCTGGCCGACATGGGCCTGCGCTACGACCTCACGGTGCCGCTGGCCCGGGTCTACGCGGAGTATCAAGGCAAGCTCCCGCCGGTCTTCAAGCGCTACCAGATCCAGCCGGTGTGGCGGGCCGACACCCCTGGAAAGGGGCGTTTTCGCGAGTTTTACCAATGCGACGTCGACGTCGTGGGCTCCTCTTCGCGGGTGGTGGAGGCCGAGGTGGCGGGCGCGGTGGCGGAGTGTCTGCGGCGCCTCAAGTTCGACCGCTTCCAGATCCGCGTGAATCACCGCGCTTTTCTGCGCGCGATGATCGAGGTCGCCGGCGTGCCGCTCGAGCAGGAGGGCGAGGCGATCATCGCGCTCGATAAGCTCGACAAGATCGGCGCGAGCGGCGTGGACGCCGAGCTCGAGAAGAAGGGCCTGGGTCCTGAGGCGCGCCAGAAGCTCCTCGGCCTGACCACGCCGGGCCTGGATCTGGCGGGGGCGCGCGCGCTCCTCGGCGATCACGCGGGAGGTCTGGCGGCGCTCAAGGAGGTCGAAGAAGTGCTGGCGCTCGGCGCGCTCGGACCGGCGGGGGAGCACCTCCGCTTCGATCCGGTGCTGGCCCGCGGCCTCGGCTACTATACCGGCACGATCTTCGAGATCTCCGTGGACGATCTGGCCGGCTCCCTCGGCGGCGGCGGCCGCTACGATCGCTTGATCGGCATGTTCCTCGGCAAGGACGTGCCGGCCTGCGGCTTCTCCATCGGCTTTGAGCGGATCTTGGTGGTGATGGAGGAGCGCAAGATGTTCCCCGCCGAGCTGGCCGCGGCGGACGTGCTGGTGGCGGCGACCCATGAGTCGCGCCTCGGCGACGCGCTCAAGCTGGCCTATCAGCTCCGCGCGCTGCCGCGGCCGAGCACGCTCCGGGTGGATCTATCCCCAGGGGCAGAGAAGCCGGCCAAGCTGAGGAAGACGGCCGATGAGTCGGGCGCCAAGGCGGCGGTGTGGATCGAAGAGGACGGGGTCTTTCACGCTTGGCTGCGCGCGGACTCGGGGACGCGGGACGCCGTGCTGTCCTTGGAGGCGCTGGCGATCAAGTTGTGAGTCCCGCGCACGAAGCCGGCCCGGAGCAGGGCCTCGGTCAGGATGCGGGTGGTCTCGGCGGCGATGCCGGGGGCGCCGCTCTCGCG
>Ga0154020_10005816_pt1 | contig 14492 bp, 10 predicted proteins | sample Klosneuvirus_201_FD_109709 | JGI IMG/M metagenome (GOLD analysis project Ga0154020, IMG submission 109709) | Active sludge microbial communities from wastewater, Klosterneuburg, Austria - Klosneuvirus_20160825_MG | ecosystem: Engineered > WWTP > Aerobic digester > Activated sludge | place...
CCGGGATAAAAGTGATAGAGCATCAGATAAACCGTAACGCCCGTCATCGAAACATAGAGCCAGATCGGCATCACGAGTCGTGCGATCTTTCGGTGTTTGGAGAAATTCCCTTTCAACGCGTGATAAAGGGTGATGATCACAAATGGGCCGATGCCCGCTGCGAGGATCGTGTGTGAAAGAAGGATCGTGAAGTAGATCGGACGAATGAGGCCTTCACCTGTGAATCTTGTCGGCCCGAGGCCGTAAGCATATGTGAGCAGTGCGTGATAGGTAAGATACGAAACAACGAAAACGGACGAAATGATCGTCGCCGTCAGCATGCAGAAGCGGTGAGCGTGGACCTTCTTTCGCAGAATGAACACAAATCCGCTCGCAAGGAATAGGCCGCTTGTAAGGTTCAAGAAGCCGTTAAGATGGGGAAAGATCTGAAGAGCGTCCATTCAGCGCCAAAATCCTAAGAGTCCGACAAGAACGATCCAGAGGGCGCCCATCATATGCCAATACCAGCCGACGACCTGCCCGATCGTCTTGCGCCTTTCGATCTCAAACTCGCTCTTCGGCGGGTTCCACGCCCTAAGAACGATTGACGACATCGCGGTAATTCCGCCGAGGACGTGAATGGCATGAAGCGCCGTCAGGATATAGAAGAATCCTGCATAAGGGTTGCCAGCCGCGTAAACTCCCCACGATATAAGCTCGATCCATAGAACGAGTTGCGACGAAATGAAGCAGGCTCCGAGAACGGTCGCGATCAAAAGCCATTTCTTCGCCTTGAGATGTTCCTCTGCGACGAGGGCTCTCTCGGCGATGACGTACGCGACGCTGCTCAGGACGATGATCGCGGTGCTGACCCAGACCTGGATCGGAAGCTTGAACGGCCTCCACTCGACCGAACCGTTGGATGCGAGCACGAGATAGGCCGCGATCATCCCGCCAAATGTCATCACCACAACCATCAAAAGGAAGTATGTGAGCATCCGCGTCTTCGCGGTGTTCGGACGGGTGGCGTCGTCAAAATGCTTCCTGCGGTCGTCGCCGCCGTCAGAGCCTCCGCCTCCGCCGCCATTTCCACGCGGTCCACGCGGATCTCCGCCGCCCGGCCCCGAACTCGTTAAGCCCGGCCGTTTTCCTTTTTTTTCTTCGACGATGTCGTCTAGTGTATCGGCAACTCCGACCTTCATTTTTTATCGATTACCATCAAAAGGAAAAGCAGCGGCAGATAGATGACCGTTACTAGAAGCAGCTTTCGAGCGGCCTTATCGGTCTTCTCGATCGCGCACTTGATACTCGCATAAAGTATCCAGATCCCGAGAACGATCGCGGCCGCAAGAAAAATAAATCCTGAATGTGCAAAGAAGAACGGTGCGAAACTTACCGGCACGAGCATGATCGTAAAGAGCACGATCTGCCGCATCGTGATCCGTCCGGTCGGTTCGACCACCGGCAGCATCAGAATTCCCGCTCGTTTATACTGCTCACGGTAGAGCCATGCGATCGCAAAAAAATGCGGGAATTGCCAAAGGAACTGTATCAGGAAAAGCGCCCATGCGAGCAAAGTGATATCACCGGCAGCAGCTGTCCAGCCCATCAGCGGCGGCAATGCGCCGGGAATCGCTCCGAGAGCAGTCGAGGCGCTTGTACGCGTCTTTAGCGGCGTGTAAACAAGGTTGTAGCCAACGATCACCGCCAATCCAAGATACGCCGTCAGCGGATTCACAAGGAAGAACAATGCGACTTCCGCTATCACGCATTGCAGTACGCCGAAGACGAGAGCCTCGTGCCTCGTCACTCTCCCCGAAGGCAGCGGCCGACGTGCTGTTCGTTCCATCTTCGGGTCTATATCGCGTTCCGCGTACTGATTGAGCGTCGCGACGCCGAATGCCAAAAGGCAGATCGCAGCCATCGCGATCAAGAACGTTACTACATCGAAACCGTGGCGGCTTCCCATGTAGTAACCGGCGGCACTGGTCAGCACGAGCAGGAACGCGATTCGGGGTTTCGTCAGCTCAAAGTACGCGGCGAACTTCTCGCGAAGTCCCGCTGCTCTGATCCCATGTATGTCGGTTGCTGCTGATGCCATATCCTTCGGGCACAGACCCCGCTCTATACCATTCGAAAGCCGAAATTATAAGAATACCCTTGAAGCTCACATTTTCCAAAATTTGGACAAATAATGAGCCTGCTTTTCCTTTAGTAGCCCTGTTAATCTTATTGCGCGTGGAAAACTCGCTCCCGGTAGGGTATTCTGCTTATTTAGATCTATGTCTGCTGCAGAAGAGACAATCAAAGCGCCACCGTCTCGGGTCCCGAAGGCCGCGCTGCTCAATCGGATCATCGGATGGGTCAGCTCCGTCCGGTTCGGCGTCGCATTACTTTGCATCCTCGTCGTTCTCTCGATGGTCGGGATGCTTATCATTCAACAGAACGTTAACGGATTCGACTCCTACTACGCTTCGCTGACTCCCGCTGAAAAGACGATCTACGGTGCACTTGGGCTGTTCGATATCTACCACTCGTGGTATTTCAACCTGATGCTGCTCGTCTTGTCGCTGAACATTGTTCTGGCGTCGATAGACCGCTTCCCGTCGGCGTGGAGCTATATCGTGAAACCGAAGCTCACAGCGACGCGCAAATGGCTTGAGGCGAAGAAGCTAACTCAAACCCGTCGTTTCGATGGCAAGGCACCTCAGGCGGTCGCTGAAGAGATCGCCGCCGTCTTTAAAAGCAAGGGCCTGAAGCCGACCATCACTGAGGCAAAGGACGCAACTTTTGTCCTCGGCGAATCCGGCAAATGGAACCGGCTCGGAGCATACGTTGTTCACGTCGCGTTGATCATCCTTTTCATGGGGCATTGGGTCGCACTGCAGACCGGATTTGACGCGGACGTGCGTATGGTTCCCGGCCAGAAGACCGAACAGATACAGCTGATCGAATACAATCTCGACAAAAAGGAACGCTACAACGTCCAGCTTCCGTTCTCGATCACATGCACCGACATTCAGCAGCAGCTGATCGACGAGGCCGGCGCAATCGATGTTCAGAACACGCTCGATTGGCGTACCGAAGTTCGCATCGCCGATCCTGCATACGGGACCTATACGGCGAATGTGAGCCTCAACAAGCCGCTCAATTACCGCGGCTATCGATTCTTCCAGGCTCAGTCGATCCCGATCGGCAACGCCCGAATGGTCACTCTGAACCTTACACCTGAGAACGGTGGTCCGGTTGAGAGCATCAAGATCCAACGCGACGGATTCACGACGCTCGCCGACGGCACGAAGGTCGAGTATGCGGACTTCCAGCCTGATTTCACGATCGGCCCGAACGGCCAACCCGACACACGAAGCAGCGAGTACAAGAACCCTGTTGCGATCTTGAACGTAACGCCGCCGAACGGCGAATCAACCCGCGTATTCGCTTTCGCACGCGAGATCGGCGGAAATGCACCGATCGCCGCTCCGAAGCTCGGCTACAAATGGCGTCTCGGCGAATTTGAGAAGTCGCCCTATGCACACGTTCTTTCGATCAAGTACGATCCGTACAATGCGTCGTTCATTGCGTGGTACATCGGCGGGTTTGGGCTCGTCGGCGCGCTTTGTTTTGTCTTTTTCGTCTCGCACCGCCGTGTTTGGGCACGGATCGAGACCCTCGAGGACGGATCGACTGAGGCCGTGATCGCGGCTGAGACCAACCGCAATCCGAACGGAATGGAAGATAAGTTCCTACAGATCTCAAAGGCTCTTGATAAAGAGGAATCCTAAGATGGCAGCAGTAATTACAGCAGATACAGAAATAAGGGAATCGGTCGGCAAACTTCGTTCGGCACTTCCGGCGATCGTCGTCATTGCGGCGTCGTTCGCAATGCTTGGCCTTCGCTTCCAGATCGGCTCACGCTTTATATCAGACGAAGCGTTGATGATGATCGCACTCGCGTGCTACATCCTCGCGGCCCTATTCGAATTGACGAACCTTTACGCTCCGTCGAACATGGCACGCGCGATCGGTTATTGGGGAGCCGCTCTCGGAGTCTTCTTCAATTTCTCGAGTTGGCTCGTCCGCTGGGTGAACGGCTACGAGCACGAGATCGCGATAATGCGCGAAAGCGGCAACAACGCGAGTCCGTGGGTCTTTCGCTATATTCCATTCGCCAACCTTTACGATCTGAGCCTCGCGTTCGCATTCGGTGCCGGGATCGCAACGCTCCTTTTCGCGACGCGCAAGAACCTGCGGGTCCTGACGGCCTTCACATTGCCGCTTGCGGCTCTCATCCTGGTCCTTGCGCGCTTTATTGGCGGCGAGTTCGTCGAACTGCCGCCCGTGCTTGATTCGTATTGGCGGCCGATACACGTCGGCGATGCGAGTTTGAGTTATGGTGTAGCACTCGTCTGCTTTGCCGTCGCAGTTATGTATCTGCTCAAGGACGGCATTAAGGTCGAGGCGATGGCGATCTGGTCGAGTATCTTCGCGATCGGCGTGATCGCTACGGTCAGTAAATTCTCGGTTCTTTACGACTTTGTCTATCGCGCAGGCATATTCGTTCCGAGCGAGGCCGGCAAGAAGCCGTTCTCCGCACCGTTCAGACTCGAACTTCCAGGCGTCGGCCCGGCTCTCGGCATCGCGGGCTTGCTGCTGCTCGGTGTTGTCATCACGTATTGCATTTACGTGTTCAAGGACAACGCTGTGGCGAAGATGGCGGGTAAATACCTGCTGATCGCCGCGTTCATAGCTCAGATCGCTTCGGTCGGACTCTTGGTGAACGGCGTCCGTTCAACGCAGGCCGTTCTGCCTGAACTTCAGAAGCAGCTCGCCGCTAACCCCGAACAATATATGATCGCAGGGCTTGCGATCGCCGAAGCTCGAAGTATGTCAACTGCTGAGCTCGCGAAGATGACGCCCACTCAATACCAGGCCCTTGCGACACAGTATGTGCAGAACGCGGGCGACAAAATGTTCCTGTCGCTAAATACGAACCCGGTCGAATTCGCTGCACTCCTGACCGCCATCGTCGGCACCTTCTTCGTACTTCTTTTCGGCTTCCGAACGGAAAAATTGCGACAGCGGCTCCCGAGTCTCGAGACGCTTGACGGCCTGATGTACAAGACCGGCTGTCTCGCCTTCGCGGGCCTCGCGATGCTGCTCATCACCGGTGCGATCTGGGCGAATGAATCCTGGGGCCGGCCGTGGGGCTTCGACTCTAAAGAGACGGGAGCTCTCGTAGCTTGGCTAACCTACGCTGCATTTCTGCACACGCGGATCTCGCGCGGCTGGAAGGGACGAAGTTCTGCATATTTCGCGATCGTCGGCTTCCTTCTTGTTGTATTCACGTATCTCGGCGTCAGCTACCTCCTTCCCGGCCTTCACAGCTACGCCTAGGCACCGCATCGGCAAGGGCTACTCGATAGTTACCTTTGCCACGTCGAGCATCGAATAGCGGTCGATCGATCCGGTTTTTCGTATAACGAGAAGCTGGCCCCGATCGACCGTGAATTTCATAAGATCCGGCATCCCGATCTCGACCTTCTCGCCGCTCTTGAAAAGGATCACGAGTTTGACGTTAGCGAGAGGATCGACAGGCGGTGCAGATGTCGCCTTTGGCGGTTCCGGCTTCTTTTCCTTCTTGGCAGTGCGTTTAGATCGCTTTTCGACCTTCTTTTCAGGAGCCTTTTCCGCAGCTTTCGCTTTCGGCTCGATCGACTCGGTAACGACCACCTCGGCGCTCCGCTTCGTCTTCCGCTTTGCGGGACGAGTCGGCTCAGCCTTAGCTTCGTCTGCCTCTTTCTTTGGTGCTTCGCTCTTAGCTGTTTCATCGGGCTTTGATTCACCCGTAGCCGGTCTTTCGACGTCTGAAGGCGGTTCTGCGGGTCTCTGCGGCTCAACGCGGGCAGTCTCTTTCTTCGGTTGCGGCAAGATCGTACCAACTGAATTTACTGCCACCTCGCCCGTCACCTTTGAATCCAATGACGGGGCATCCGGACTATCTTGCCCTGACATGGCCGCAAATCCGCCGCCGAACGAGATCTGATACGTCGCCGGAAGATCGTTCGGCGTTCTTCCCTGTACGCGTAAGATAAGCTTCTCCGGCTTTCGCAGATAAATGAGGCGGCCGGTCTCATTTGCCTGTGCATCCGAAGCGACGACCATCTTCGTAAGCGGTATCATCCCGTCAGCGGAAAAGACGTCGATATCAGCATCGAGATTCTTCGCGACCACGTTCACAAAGAGGTCGCCCTGCGTACCATTGAATACGAAATAATGCGTCGTGAGGCGGTTATCGCCTATATCTCTTGCCTTGATGGTGCCGCTGAGCTTATTCGAGGCGAGAGGTGTCGGGAAGTTCACATCCGACGACTGCGAGAAAACTGCCTGAGCACCAAACATAAGGAACAAGCCGAAAGCGGACGCAGCTCCGATCCGACGCGCCAAAAACGACAACTTGCACAGGTTCCGCATATTTTGAACTAGATTCTAGCAGGTTCAAGACCACAGCGAGAATATTTTCCGCTATCGCAGTTCTCACCGGGTCACTATCACTCCGCACGTAATCGAAGCCATTCCCACGAAAAAAGGTCAAAGTCAGCACCTAACGGCATTGCCTTTGACCTTAAGGTCTTGAGTTCCGAACTCTGAACTTTAGATATTTACGCCGCTGAGTTCACGACCTCGATAGCCTTCTTGAGCTGAATATCCTCGTGGATCGCGGGCTTTGGCGTAGGAGTCGGCGTCGGAGCGGCTTGCTGATTCGGATCCTGCGGAGCAGTCTTGTCAAGCAAGGTTTCGACCTCGTCGGGATCCTGCGTATCACCGCGTTTGACCTCAATGCTCGGCTTGATGCCGATCGTGTTGCGGTCATCGCCAAAGAACGGAACACCCGAGGGCGAAGCCCATTTCGCAACCGTGAGAAGCAATCCGCCGCCTGCTGACAGCGGGAAGAATTTCTGGTCTGAACCGGCACCGAAGGTCCGCTCACCGACGATCGCACCGCGTTTATGATCTGCAAAAGCGGCAACAATAGCCTCGGCGGCCCCTGCCGTGTTGATATTCGCGACGATAGCGGCCTTTCCTTCGAAGACGACCTGCGAAGGGTCGGCCGAATAGGTTTTTGTGATCTTATTGTCTTTTCCGACCTCGGTCGCCAGGGCTCCGCTGCCGATAAAAAGGTTTGCGACCTTCACGCCTTCTTCGAGGCTGCCGCCGGCAACTGCACGAAGGTCGAGCACGATCTTTTGGGCTCCCTGCTTCGCAAGCGAACTAACTGCGTCGCGGACCTTCTCGGCCTGGCCTTGATCGAGTGAGAAGACCTTGACGACGCCGGTCTTGCCGGCTTCCATTTTCGTTTCCGGAGCAGGAGCTTTTGCCTCGCCGCGTATGACTTTGATGGTCTGCGGCTTCTCGCCTGAACGAAGAACACGCAATGCGACGGTCGAGCCAGCGTCACCCTCGATGAGGTGAACCGCATCGTAGAGCTGAATATCGCGTGTGGCCTTTGCACCGATATATTCAATTACATCGCCGTTCTTAATGCCGGCCTTTTCCGCAGGACCACCTTTCGTAACGGAAAGGACATATAAATAGCCTGAGACGGACGCGAATTCGGCGCCAATACCGATCTTTTCTGCCTTACCCGAAGTATATTCTTCGGCCTGCTCAGGCGTCAGATAGCTCGAATACGGATCTAACCCCGCAGTCAGTCCGCGAAGGGCTCCGACTCGAACCTTCTCCATATCCGGAATATCAACATAATCGTTCTGGATGTGGTCGAGTACGGATTCGACGATCTTCAGTTGGGCATTCGGGTCGTTGACGGTCTGCTGGGCATTGGCGGTCAAAAGGCTGCCGACGGCGGGAAGGCCGCCGATCACAGCGTATCCGGCGATCATGCCCGACAGGATCAAAACCCAAAGTTTTCCGCGAAATGACATATAATTACCTCAAATATGCGACCTTAGAGCGACTAGCGTTCAATTATCCTTTAAAATGTGAGCGACTTGCAACAGAAACAAATAACTAATACGCCTGAAATTGCAGAGCAGTTTCCGTTTCCTGACGAAGGACGGATCCTAGCCATCGATCCGGGCACAAAGCGCGTCGGCATCGCCGTCTGCGATCCGCTGCGTGTCACAACACGTCCGGTCGAAACGATCGAGCGTCGGAGTTGGAAAGCGTTACTTACAAAGATCGAAACTCTCGTTCGCGATTTTGATGCTGTTGCTGTTGTTGTGGGTTTGCCGCTCGAATCAAATGGCGAAGAATCCGAGATGTCACGCGAAGCCCGCTCGATGGCCCGTAAACTCACACTCTCGCTCACGATCCCGGTATTTTTGCAGGATGAGCGAGTCTCATCTTACGAGGCAAAACGCCGTCTGTGGGAGCAAGGTGCAAGCCTCGCCGAAACCCGCAAGCAGGTCGATAGCGAGGCGGCGGCGATCATCCTCGAAGACTTTCTAGCTAGTCTCAGTTCGCCCGCGGTGACAGAATGACGGCGGCGGGCAGTTTTTTCGTCGTCACGCTGTTAAAGACGAGCGGCGGAGGCGAGTTCGCCTTCCAAAGGTCAAATTGATCTTTGAAATGCGGCGACATCGGCGAACCGCTTTCGCCCAGCGGTATAACTAGATGCGTTCTGTCCCACTCGCCAGCCGTTACGATAAAGCGCATCGACACGGACGAACCGACATTCGGCGAATATTTGCTGCCGGCAAGCGGATCCGTCCGCGTCACAAACCGGGGTCCGACAACAGGAGCAACGACGAGCGGATGCGGGAAAACTGCCGTGTGTTTCTTGCCCCATGTCCAAGCCTTGGGATCCGCACCAAATACGCGTGTCACACTCTCGCGTACCTGTTTGTCGCACGAGAGCAGCAGTTCGTCGTAGTTCTTAACGCCATTTGGCAGCCAGCGGGCGAGGTCTTCGCGGACGGCACGCTCGGTGATCCTCTCGAGAATGACGCCGTAATTTACCGCCGGATTCGACCTGGTGATCTCGGTCGTAACGCATTTCTGCATCTCGTCCGCAAGAAGAGCCGCATTGCTGTCCGGCATCATCCGGCCGTCCCAGCCTTTTAGGACTTCGAGCGTTGCGGCCGAAGCAGCACTTCTGCGGACGACCTCTTTGGCGAGCAGGTCGAGCGGAATGTTGAATGAATCGAGCTGTACGCTCGCGACGTCATCCTCAGTAACCCGCGTCATCGCTGAGAGCCGGTCGAAGATACGTCTTGCACGCCACGGGGCTGAAGCGTCACTCGCGATCTGCAGATACTTATAGCTCCTGCCGACAGTTCGCTGATTCGCCGTGACGATCAATCCCGATGGCGGATCATAAAGGTGCGGCAGCTCCGCGAATGGAATATATCCGATCCAGTCGCCATCTGTCGTCGTCGCATCATACGGCAACGCACCGATTCCCTTTCGCCTGATCGGAATTCGGCCTGCGGCATACCAGCCGATGTTGCCTTTGGTATCTGCATAGACGAAGTTCTGCGTCGGCCCGCCGAACGTCTTGAGTGCAGTGGTGAACGATGCCCAGTTGTTCGCCCGATTGAGTCGGAAGAACGCCTCGAACTCATTGAATCGCGGATCGAATGCCGTCCAGCGAAGCGCATAGGTCCCCGACCTATCATCGAGGATCACGGGGCCTTGCTTGCTCGAGGTGACCTCGAATTCGACGGTCTTTGTCTCCGGGCTGATAGGGGTTGAACGCACGGCGATCTTCTCGGTACGGACATCGAGCTTCATCCAGCCCTTTGGCGACCGATAAGAGCCTTTGCCGTCAAGCTCTAATTTGTAAACATCTTGGACATCCGGCCCGACATTCGTTGCTCCCCATGCGATGGTCTCGTTGTGGCCGAGGACGATTCCCGGAATTCCTGGGATCGAAACTCCCACAGCGTGTACTTTTGGCGACCGAATATCCGCGATATACCAGATTCCCGGAGCAGCAGCGGAAAGGTGCGGGTCGTTCGCGAGCATCGGCTTGCCCGAAGCCGTTCTCTTTCCCGAGATAACCCAATTGTTGCTCGCAGCAAGGCCGTCAGCGTAAAGCCCGACGGTTTCGAGCGACGCTTTTCGAATTTGTTCATCGCGATCCGCCGCGGCGAGTATTGACGAACTCGGCGGGACGTTATTCGTATTTGCCGTGCGGCCTTTGGCCTTGTCGCGGGCGAAAAGGATCACGTCGTACGGCGTCTCCTGATCTTCGAGATCGGCGAGCTTATCTTTCGGCAGCACTTGTGCCTGCGCACGAAACAGATCGTTCCGCCATGTCGTGCTCAGACCATCCGCGAGGATCTTGCCGATCGCGAGCGAATCCGTTGGCTGCCATGGTTTCGGCTTGTATTGAAGTATTGCGAACTCGATCGGCATCGTCCTCTCGTCAAGGCCTTCGATGAATGCGTTAACTCCGCGCGCATAGTTATCGAGTGCGGCCCGCAGTTCCGGCGAGAGCATCGCATATGACCGATCGACAACACTCGCAAAGCCAAAACGCCGCCAACGCTTATCTTGTTCAAGCGTCTGCAGGCCGAATAATTCTGCGGTCTCACCGCGGACAACGCGGCGCATCATATCCATCTGCCAAAGTCTGTCCGACGCCGTTACATAGCCTTGCGCGAAATAGAGATCAGCGTCATTCGCCGCTTCGATGAACGGAATACCGCGTCCATCACGCCGTACCGTCACCTCCTGTGAGAGGCCGGCGGCAGAGATCTTGGCTGGCGAATCTTGCGCGAATACATGCACCGAATAGGCCGATAGGATCGCGAGCAACAGTACCGGGAGTGGAGTTCTCATAAGATCAATACCTTGTGTTGTGATGGTATTCGATTCAGTATTTGACGAGCAAGCCGGGGACGTACGAGCACCGCGGAACTTGATGTCTTCAATACCAAAATCCCTCGGCGATTTGCAATCACTACCGGCAACCCGATAACATCTCTTTCTGTAACGACCAGCCAATGTGCACCCGTAGCTCAGCTGGATAGAGTATCTGACTTCGAATCAGAGGGTCGCAAGTTCGAATCTTGCCGGGTGTACCACAATCTCTAAAAGTCTTTTCAAAAGCGAATTGGGCGTCCCGTCTCTCCTTTCTCGCTTCTCAGATATCCGGAACCCAGAACGTGCGGTTGCCGCTCGTGGCCTTTTTGAGGCCGAGGCTTGGTAGTTCGCTCTCGTTCGCACCAAGGTACGTAAAATGCGGCAGATCGGACGATATCGTTTGATACCAACCGTGTTTCGCGAGTATCTCGCGAACACGCGGATCGTCGAACTGCTTAACGTCAAGCGCGAGCATCGAGAGATGCTGGGATGTTCCTGGCGGTGCGACGGAGTAGATGATCGATTTATCGAGGCCTTTGGCAAACCAGATGCCTTTCGATTCAAGGCCAAGCACTTCTGACACCTGCTCAAATGGTGAAAGAGCCGAGATCCGAGCAGCATCAGCCTTTGAGATCTTGCCGACTGCCGACCAATGGGCGAGTGCGGGCTTTACGCGGCTGGCCCATAGCGTAACGGTCTGAGTATAGTTGCGGATCGACGAATCCACTCCGCGAGGACCGATCGAGATGCCGCTCTTCTTGGCTTCCGCGATCGCCGCTTTCAAGGCCTCCATCGCCGGCTTTTGAAGAGTAACGGTAGAACCGCCTATCGACGCAGATTCCCGTTCCACGCTCTTTTGGAATGACGTGACATCATTTTCGTCCTCGAAAACGATCTTTGTGGGCGGCGTGGCTTTGGTTACGAAAACGGATCCGTATTCGCGAAGCAGAAGCTTGCTCACGTCGTCGGTCGGATGTGAGAGCGATTTCGGAAGTTGGTCGAAGAATGTGCCTTTACCCGTCATACTTGCTGCATCCGAGTTAGTGTTCGTTGAGGCCGCGGTCGGCGACGGCTTTGACGTTGGCGTAGCGAAAGGTGTCGGCTCACGCTCGACGGTTGAGTTGCTCGATTCGGTGTTTTTTGCCGACATCGACCAGCATCCGACCGCAGCGGCGGCAAGACCGACGGTAAATAGTCTTCGAAGAAGCATCTAAAATCCTCCGTTGCGGGCAAAACCTTTAGCGACATCAATAGCTGAATCGATATGGTCTTTCATATATTCATCTGCTCCGATGAACGGGATCCGTTCGCGGATCGCACGATAGAGTGGCTCGGTTCCGTTGCCGAGTTTCCCTACCGAACCGATGTGCTTCCGCCGCAGATCTACGGCCTGAGCGGCACAGAACGCTTCGAGGGCGAGCACGGTCTCGAGATTACGGCGGACTGCACGCAGTTTAATCGCTGCGGTCGCACCCATCGAAACATGATCCTCGACGTTCGCAGAACTCGGGATCGTGTCGACGCTCGCAGGATGTGCAAGCACTTTATTCTCGGTGCAGAGAGCGGCGGCCGTGTATTGAACGATCATAAAGCCCGAGTTGAGGCCGCCCTCTTCGGTCAAGAACGCAGGCAGGATACGCGAATTCGATGCCTCGTCGGTAAGACGCATTATTCGACGTTCCGAGATGTTCGCAAGTTCAGAGAGGGCTATCGCAAGATAATCGAAGGCAAGAGCTAGAGGTTCGCCGTGGAAATTTCCGCCGCTTATGACCTCGATCTTCTCACCATCGACAAAGATAAGCGGGTTATCAGTAACGGAATTAAGCTCGATCTTCAGAAGCCACTCGGCGTATTCGACGGCGTCGCGGCATGCACCATGAACCTGCGGAATACACCTAAGTGTATACGCGTCCTGCACATTCACGGGATCGAAACCGCGTGTCATCTCACTGCCAGCGAGAATATTACGAAGGTCTCGAGCACATTTAACCTGACGCGGATGCGGACGCAGAGCATGAATGCGGTCGTCGAATGCGGCGGTCGTGCCGTTGACCGCCTCAAGCGTGAGACAACCCGAAATATCTGCAAGATCCGCAAGGTTTCGTGCCTTTGCGGTTTCGAGCAAGCCGACCGCAGTCATTATTGTCGTGCCGTTGGTCAATGCAAGGCCTTCTTTGGCCTTGAGGGAAACAGGCGAAAGACCTGCGGCCGCAAGAGCTTCGGCACCGGACATCATGACGTCTTCGAATTCGGCCTTCCCTTCGCCGATCAGCACACAGGCGAAATGGGCGAGCGGTGCAAGATCGCCGCTTGCTCCGAGACTTCCCTTTTCAGGAATGACAGGGTGAACGCCGCGGTTCAGGCATTCGAGAATGAGGTCGAGAGTCTCGAGCCGGATTCCAGAAAAGCCGCGAGCAAGCGTGTTCGCACGGATGAGCATTATTGCCCTAGTTGTCGGAATATCGAACGCATCTCCGACACCGACAGCATGACTCAGCACGATATTCTTCTGAAGCCGCTCAACTTCTTCGCGGCTGATGATCTTGTCCTTAAAGGCGCCGAAACCGGTCGTTATTCCGTAAGCGATCTCTCCGCGTTCAAGCAGCGTATCGACCGCGGCCGCAGATTTGAGCACATTTGCCTTGGCCATTTCCGAAAGCTCGACGATCGGCTCGCCGGGTCGGCCGTAAGCAACCGCGACGACTTGTTCGAAAGACAGACTTTGGCCGTCTAAAACGATGTTATTCATCTTTAAAAAAATTCCTGTATATGCGGTGAGAGTGATCGGAGCTTGTCACTAACCACCTAGACCTTCTGACCTATTCCGAGTTCCCGAGTTCAGCAAATCGACCGTCCTTGAGAACAGATGCGACCAAATTACCGCCAAATTCATATGCTATTTGTCGATGATCAGTACAGTCAAATATCAGTAGATCTGCCTTCTTTCCGACCTCGATAGAGCCGTGCGTCATTCCTAGGCCGATCGCGTGCGAGGCGTTGATCGTTGCGGCATTTAACGCCTCACTCGGCAAAAGCCTTTGATACCGGCACGAGATCGCCATCGCCATCGGCATCGAAGGGCACGGCGCCGAACCCGGATTGTAATCTGTCGAGATCGCGATGGCGCAGCCCGCGTCGATCATCTTTCTCGCATCAGCGAACTGAGTCTTTCCACCGCTGAAATTCTCGGTCGGAATCACGATGCCAACTGTATCGCTGGCCGCAAGCATTTTGATCTCTTCGTCCGATATCGCATCAAGATGGTCAATTGAAATCGCAGCTTTCTCGATAGCAAGCCGCGAACCGCCAAGATTCGTGAACTGATCGACGTGGGCTTTCAGGCCAAAACCAAGCGCCTTTGCAGTATCAAGAATTCGCTCCGTCTGCCCGCGATCGAAAGCATTCCGCTCAGTGAAGACATCGCAGAAGAATGGCGTGCCGATCTCCGAAAAGTGCGACGCCTTGTACCATCCCCAAGCTGCAGCAAGCATTTCGCCGCAGATAAGATCAACATAAGCATCAGTATTTTCTTTGAACTCCGGCGGAACAGTATGGGCAGCAAGAAAGGTCGGGACGATGTCGATCGCGTGTTCGAGATCCAACCTCTCGATCACCCTCAGCATTTTGAGTTCCGTATCGAGGTCGAGACCGTAACCTGTCTTTATCTCGGCAGTTGTGGTTCCGCA
>Ga0154020_10005817_pt1 | contig 14491 bp, 16 predicted proteins | sample Klosneuvirus_201_FD_109709 | JGI IMG/M metagenome (GOLD analysis project Ga0154020, IMG submission 109709) | Active sludge microbial communities from wastewater, Klosterneuburg, Austria - Klosneuvirus_20160825_MG | ecosystem: Engineered > WWTP > Aerobic digester > Activated sludge | place...
AACTGCACCCATCAAAGCAAACCAGCGCGTTACTTTCAGATCACGATCACCCATAATCAGAACGACCAGACCAAAAATAATAGGTAACCAGATAATCAGACTTATTAGTGGAAATCCAAACAACATGATTATTTCTTCTCGAATTGCATATTAATGCGTATTAGTATTCCAAGGATGAAACTGAAGACATCGCGATATGCTTGTCCCGTCCCTGGTACTCAGTAATAAAAGAGCCAGAGGCTCATCAACATAAAAACACCCATAATCATGCTGAAAGCATAATGATAAATGTAGCCAGTTTGAAAACGACGAACAATAGTTGCAAACCAGGCAATCATTCGTGCTGTTCCATTGACAAAAAATCCATCGATAATTTTGATATCACCATATTTCCATAAGATGGTGCTCAACCCACGAGAACCACGTGCAAACAACCAGGAATACAATTCATCGATAAAGTATTTTCGATCCAACAAGGTATAGATTGGTCCAGATAGTAAACGAATTTTTTCAGGGAGATCAGTTTTGACTCGATATAAAAACCATGCAGTAAAAATCCCTGCCACTGAGAACCAGAATGGAAGCGTCGATAACGCATGTAACATCATGCCAAATATACCCACATAAGCCTCACCCATACGAGCGACCACATCATGCTGATCATGTACCTGGATAGAACTGGTCAGAAAATCACCAAATAATATTGGTCCAATCACCCAGCCAGCAATCACTGTAGGTATTGCCAGAATAATCAATGGCAAGGTCACCACCCACGGAGATTCATGTAAATGATCTCGAGTATGGGCATCCATTCGCGATTCACCGTAAAAAGTCATGAATATCAGCCTAAAAGTATAAAGTGCAGTAACAAACACTGTTGACAATACACAAAAATAAGCAAATCCGGCGCCGGGTATGTCGGAAAAATGAACCGCTTCGATGATAGCGTCTTTGGAAAAAAATCCAGAAAATCCTGGAACACCGGCACTTGCCAATGCAGCAATAAACATTGTTGCAAATGTGACAGGCATATACCGTTTAAGACCACCCATCTTCCTCATATCCTGCTCGTGGTGCATTGCAATGATCACCGATCCAGCCCCTAGAAACAACAATGCTTTAAAAAAAGCGTGGGTCATCAAATGGAAAATTGCCACTGAATATGCTGAAGCACCTAACGCAACCGTCATATAGCCCAATTGCGATAAAGTCGAAAAAGCAACGACTCGTTTAATATCATTTTGCACGACCGCCACCAATGCCATGAACAAAGTCGTAATACCACCAATAACCAGAATGGTTGATAGTGCTGTTTCTGAATACTCGAACAGAGGCGACATCCGTGCCACCATGAAAATACCCGCAGTTACCATGGTAGCCGCATGAATCAAGGCAGAAATTGGTGTTGGACCTTCCATTGAATCTGGTAACCAGACATGTAAGGGAAATTGCGCAGATTTACCCATCGCACCGACGAATAGCAGTAAGCTAATCACTGTCAACAGCATCCAGGATTGACCTGGAATGATCTCTATAGTTTTAGATGACATGTAGCCTGCGTGCGAAAACACATGTTCATAATCAAGGCTACCAAATGATGCTAATACCAATCCAATACCTAGCAGAAAGCCAAAATCACCTACCCGATTGACAAGAAACGCTTTCATATTGGCATAAATTGCTGTCGGGCGCGTATACCAGAAACCGATCAACAGGTACGAAACCAATCCAACCGCTTCCCAGCCAAAAAAAAGCTGTAGGAAATTGTTAGACATTACCAACATCAGCATCGAAAAAGTAAACAGCGATATATAACTAAAAAAACGTTGGTAACCAGGATCACTCTGCATATATCCAATCGTGTAGATGTGCACCATCAGCGACACGCCTGTTACAACCAGCATCATTAGAGCTGACAGGGTGTCAATCAGGAAGCCGACCTCAAACGAGGTTTCTCCCGAGATCATCCACGTATAGACCGTACCGTTGTAGGTATTACCTTCAAGAACATCCATGAAGATAATGAGCGATACAACAAACGATACGGCTACCAGTAAAATCGTTACACGGTGACTCCATTCCGGACCAATTTGCTTGCCAAATAGCCCAGCCATAATCGATCCCAACAATGGCGCCAAGGGCACCAATAAATAAAGGTTTTCCATCTAATTTGATAGGCAGTTAAAAGAACTGTGTTTTGATCCGGCCAACCGACGTCTAGCCCTTGAGTTCATCCAGATCATCCACATTGATCGATCGTAAATTTCTGAAAAGTGCAACCAGAATCGCCAGACCAATAGCTGCCTCGGCAGCAGCCACAGTCAAAATGAAGAAAACGAATATCTGTCCAGCGGTATCCTGCAAATAGTGCGAGAACGCTACAAAATTCATGTTGACTGCCAGTAGCATCAGTTCTATCGACATCAATAGAATAATAATATTTTTTCGATTCAAAAAAATACCTACCACACCTATGGCAAACAGGACAGCACCAAGTACAAGATAATGTGACAATGAAACCAAGATATACCTCTTAACTAGAGTGATCTGTTTGAGAAATACGCCAAAATCTATTCTTTCTTTTCAGAGGATACTGATATGATCTTAAGCCGATCATTACGTTTAACAGCAATCTGTCGACCAGCATCAGTCAGTTTCTTGTCTGTACGGTGTCTTAAGGTTAATGCGATAGCAGCAACCATAGCAACCAACAAAATCACAGCTGCCAGTTCAAAAGCATATACATACTCGGTATAGATTAATCGACCTAATTCTTTTGTATTGCTGAATTCGATACTTTTTGGAGTTGGTACGGGTAGCGACTCAAGATCGAATTGTCTACTCATTAACACCATACCCATTTCAACCGCCATAACCAACGCAATAATTGCACCAAACGGAAACCATTTCCAGAAACCCTCACGGAGGCGATCCAGGTTAATGTCCAACATCATTACCACAAACAAGAACAACACCATTACGGCACCAACATATACCAGAACCAAGGTAATAGCCAAGAATTCAGCCTCCAGCAATAACCACAAACCCGATGAAGTGACAAATGCGAGCACAAGCAACAGTGCGGCATATACCGGATTCCTGAAAGTTACTACGCCTAAGGCAGATATTACGAGTACGCTGGCAAAGGTAAAAAAAACTAAATCCTGAAAATTCATGAATAAATTATCTTGAGTTATCGATAAGGTGCATCAGCTGCTTTATCCTTGGCAATTTGCTCTTCATGGCGATCACCCACTGCAAGCAACATTTCCTTGGTATAGGTTAAATCGCCCCGAATCTCACCATGATATTCAAGCACCCGCGTTTCAATGATGGCATCAACTGGACAAGCCTCTTCACAAAAACCACAAAAGATGCACTTAATCATATCGATATCATAACGAGTTGTCCGACGCGTGCCATCTTCCCGTTGATCTGATTCAATTGTAATTGCCATTGCGGGACAAACTGCCTCACACAACTTACAAGCAATACACCGCTCCTCTCCATTCGGATAGCGTCGTAGTGCATGCAAACCCCTGAATCGAGGAGATTGCGGTGTTTTTTCTTCCGGGTAATGCACCGTAATCTTCGGTGAAAACAGATAGCGTCCAGTTACCTTCATCCCCTGCAATAGTTCAAACAGCAGGAAAGATTTAAAGAATTGTCTAATTCGATCCATTATTGCTTCTCACTTTTAACCAAACCAGAGATTAAGCGGAAAACTTTGCTGCACGGATTCCGGTAATTGCATGACGGCACCCAGCAAAACTATCCACACTAAGGTAATCGGGATAAAAATCTTCCAGCCAAGCCGCATGATCTGATCATAACGGTAACGTGGAAAAGTTGCACGAAACCACAAGAAGAAAAATAGCATCAAGACTATTTTGAGCAGTAGCCATACCAATCCCGGAACAAGATTAAATGGTGTTACATCTACCGGAGGCAACCAGCCACCAAGAAACATAATACTCGCCAAAGTTGCTACCAGAATCATATTGGCGTACTCCGCCAGAAAAAATACGGTAAAAGCCATACCAGAATAATCTACGTGGAATCCTGCCACGATCTCGGACTCACCTTCAGCTACGTCAAAAGGAGCGCGATTGGTCTCGGCAACTCCCGATATGAAATAAACCAAAAACATCGGAAATAGCGGTATCAGATACCAATTGAGAAAGCTGCCACCCTGCTGACCAGCAACAATATCACCCAGATTAAGGCTTGCTGACATCATTAGCACACAAACCAATGCGAATCCCATTGCCAGTTCATAAGAGACCACCTGGGCTGCCGAACGCATGGCTCCCAGAAATGCATACTTGGAATTGGATGCCCAGCCAGCAATAATCACTCCATAGACTCCAAGTGAAGTCATCGCCAGGATGTAAAGTAAGCCAGCGTTAATATCTGCCAGAACAAGTTCCGGCGAAAAAGGAACCACTGCCCAGGCTGCCAACGCTGGCGCCAACGAAAGTATAGGTGCGATGATGAACAGGAATTTGTTAGCTCCAGTCGGTACGATAATTTCCTTCATTATCGCTTTGACGGCATCAGCGATAGGTTGCGCCCACCCTTTCAACCAGGAGATGCCAAAAAAAGTTACCCGATTAGGGCCTACTCGAACCTGCATATAGGCAATAATCTTGCGCTCGGCAAATGTCAGATATGCCACACCCAATAACAGCGGGACAATAATTGCCAAAATAAGCAAGAGATTTTTTATCAACAGAAAAAGGGAAATACCCCAGTTATACCCAAAAGTCTGCTCAAATAGTTGTTGCAAGTCATCCATTATCTGATCCTGATTTTAGATCTTATAATTTTTCAAGGGTAATCTCGTCAAACATTCCACCTAGCGATGAGGTTGCTGAACATCCGCTAACCACACGCAGACAGTTTTCCGGCAAACTATCATCAACTGACATTTCTAGAATCACCGTACCATTACCTTGGATAATTTTAACGCTTTCACCAGCATTAATACTTACTTTATCCAGCAAAACAGACGAAGCAAATACCAATGGTCGTTTGGCATCCTGCGTCGCCTGTAAGGCGGGTGCCCGCCTTACAATTGGATCAGTTTGATAAATAGGTAATTCACCGATCCTTTCTATGCCATTAAAAGGCGATTGAACATTAATGGCATATGTATTTAATTTATTGATCAAGTCTTCAGAAACTTGCTCTTCGGATGGAATAGCCTCCCTCAATACTTCTTCAGAAGAATTAAACCCAAAACCATCAAGTTGAAGAAGATTTCCTAAAACTCGCAATATTTTCCAGGCAGGCCGAGTCTCTCCCAATGGAGAGACCACACCCTTGAAAGACTGTATCCGTCCCTCCGTATTAATAAAGGTACCTGAAGTTTCTGTAAATGGTGCAATCGGTAATACCACATCTGCATAATCTGTAACATTACCCTTGTAACTGCTCAGTGAAACCACGAACGCAGTCTTATCCAATGCTTTTCTAGCCTGATACCCGTTGTAGCAATCAAGTTCCGGCTCGATATTTAGTAGAAGCAATGCCGCACAGGCAGTGTCACTACTAGTTGAGTCTAAGCCCAGCATTTGTGCCGCATTCAAACCAATATTATCTGATTCTTTTGATGTCGCTGATCTGGTTTTTCTATCCCACGGTAACGCATTTGCTACATATCCACCAACGCTATTAGCTGCTTCGCCTAAAAAACCTAATCTGGCGCCCGTCACTTCGGCTATCGCTTGGGAAATACTGAACAGATCGGTATAAAGCGGATGATGCTGCGCCATGTTCCCTAGAAAAATTGCTGCTGGTGCTTTTTCAATAAGACTGACCGCGATAGCTCTGGCCATATCTGTTACCTTGACCTGCTCACATGCCTGTCTATGATTTTCACTGACTGATTCACCCTTGATTTCCGAAGCCACTCTCAGTATTTGTACGAGTATTTCCAACATTCTACTCGGCGCTACAACAGCACGATTCTCAGTTTTTGTTAATAAATCATCATCAACCGGATTCACAAGATTAAGCTGTGCGCCCTTATGCACTGCCTGACGCACGCGCTGAGCAAGCAATGGGTGATCTTTCCGAAGCGTACTACCGATAATCAAAATAGACTGTAAGTTGGATATTTCTGCTATAGACATTCCAAGCCAGGGAACACCTTGCAGTAGAGGATCCGCACGAAAATCTGATTGACGTATACGGTGATCAATATTTTGACTACCGAGTCCACGTAGTAATTTCTGCAGCAGATATAACTCCTCCAGAGTACTGTGCGGAGAAGCCAGCGCGCCAAGTTTTGACTTGCCATACCTGTCAATCGCACCTCGAAACCCCTCTGCCACCTGTGTCAAGGCATCCTCCCAGCTACAGTTTTGCCATTGACCGTTTTTCTTTACCATTGGTACTGTCATGCGGTCTTCGGAATTAAGTCCTTCATAAGAAAAACGATCTTTATCGGAAAGCCAACACTCATTGATCCCTTCATTTTCCCGTGGCAAGACCCGCATTACACGATCATTTTTAACCTGCACAACCAGATTGCTGCCCAATCCACAATGTGGACTGATAGATTTTCGACGCGACAACTCCCATGTGCGAGCTGAATAACGGAAAGGCTTGCTGACTAGCGCCCCAACTGGGCAAAGATCAATAACGTTACCAGATAATTCGGAATCGACAGTTTTACCGACAAACGCTAGAATTTCAGAGTGTTCTCCTCTTCCTGCCATACCAAGTTCCATGATGCCGGCAATCTCCTGACCAAAGCGTACGCAACGAGTGCAATGAATACAGCGTGTCATATCGGTAGCAATCAGGGGGCCAAGATTCTTATTAGCAACCGCACGTTTGGCTTCCTGATAACGGGATTCACTAGCGCCATATCCCACTGCCAGATCCTGAAGCTGGCATTCTCCTCCCTGATCACAAATTGGGCAGTCCAAGGGGTGATTAATCAACAAAAATTCCATCACCCCTTTTTGAGCCTTAATTGCCTGCTGCGAATGAGTTGAAACCTTCATACCTTCTATTGCTGGCGTAGCACAGGCAGGTAAAGGCTTCGGTGCCTTTTCTACTTCAACTAAACACATCCGGCAATTTGCGGCAATCGACAATTTTTTGTGGTAGCAAAAATGGGGAATATAGACCCCGATCTGCTTGGCGGCATCCATTACCGAACTACCTTTAGGTACCACAACTTCTTTCCCGTCTATTTCTATTTTAATCATCAACCGAATACTCTCGGATTAGTGAACATCGAGGCCAAATAAAAAATCAGACACCTACACCATGCATTTTTTATGCTCAATGTGGTAGATAAATTCTTCCCGAAAATGCTGCAACATCGCACGTACTTGCATAGCAGCAGCATCACCCAGCGCACAAATCGTGCGTCCTTGTATGTTATCTGCCAAATTATCCAGCAGGTCAATATCCTCACTACGGCCTTTGCCATGCTCAATACGATGAACAATTCGGTACAACCAACCTGTTCCTTCTCTGCATGGTGTGCACTGCCCGCAGGATTCCTCAAAATAAAAGTAGGAAAGCCGTTCCAGAGCACGTACCATGCAAGTGGTTTCATCCATGACGATAACCGCGCCAGAGCCAAGCATTGACCCGGCCTTCGCAATGGAGTCGTAATCCATATCAGTTTCCATCATGACATTCCCAGGCAAAATCGGCATGGACGATCCACCGGGAATGCATCCCTTTAGTTTCCTGCCGTCACGCATGCCACCCGCCATTTCCAGCAATTTTGCAAATGGCGTACCCATGGGAACTTCATAATTTCCGGGCTTATTAATATGCCCAGAAACAGAAAATAACTTGGTTCCACCATTATTGGGCTTACCTAATTGCAAATATTGTTCACCCCCATGGCGAATAATCCAGGGAACTGCTGCGAATGTTTCCGTATTGTTAATCGTCGTTGGCTTACCATATAACCCAAAATTTGCAGGAAATGGCGGTTTAAATCTGGGCTGTCCTTTTTTACCTTCGATTGACTCCAGCAATGCTGTTTCTTCTCCGCAAATATACGCGCCATAACCATGATGATTGTAAAGATAAAAGCTGAAGCCAGACCCCAGTATATTATCGCCCAGAAAACCAGCCTCATAGGCTTCACCGACAGCCTCCTCCATACGCTCATAGGTATCCCATATCTCACCATGAACATAGTTATATCCTCGACGAACCCCCATCGCATAAGCTGCAATTAACATGCCCTCGATTAGAACATGAGGATTGAATCGCATGATGTCACGATCCTTGAATGTCCCCGGCTCACCTTCATCAGAGTTACAAACCAGATATTTCTCGCCATCATAGTTACGTGGCATGAAACTCCATTTCAACCCTGTTGGAAAACCTGCACCTCCTCGTCCGCGTAAAGCAGATTTCTTAACTTCCTCGATCACCATCTCGGGTGATATCTTCTGGGAGAGAATTTTTTTTAATGCAACGTAGCCATCGCGACGAAGATAGTTCGCTAATTTCCAATTTTCAGGATCGTTAGTATCAACACCTGCCAAAATTACCTGAACAGATTCGCTCATTTGCTTAATTCCTCAATTAGCTGATCTATCTGCTCATTGGTCATAAAACTACACATACGTTTGTTATTAACCAGCAAAACCGGAGCATCTCCACAAGCACCCATGCACTCACCTTCTTTCAGGGTAAACAAACCATCAGCAGATGTTTCATTAAAATCAATTCCGAGTTTTTGTTTTAAGTATGCGGCAGCCTGATTGGCACCACTCAATGCACAGGGAAGATTGGTACAGACCGTCAGTTTATATTGCCCGGCAGGCTGCAAATTATACATATTATAGAACGTTGCCACCTCGTACACAGCAATAGGTGGCATACCCAGATAGTTAGCAACATAGTCCATAGTCTCTGTTGCCAACCATCCCTTTTCATCCTGTGCGATAGCCAATGCAGACATTACTGCCGATTGCTTTCGATCCTCAGGATATTTAGCAATTTCTCGGTCAATCTTTTTTAGTGATTCAATACTTAACATGAGCGAATTTCTTCTTATCTGTCAATTTCACCAAACACGATATCCTGCGTACCAATCACCGCCACAAGGTCGGCAATCATATGGCCTCGTGTCATTTCATCCATTGCCGCCAGATGCGCAAAACCAGGCGCTCGTATTTTTAGGCGATAGGGCTTATTGGCGCCATCTGAAATGATATAAATACCAAACTCACCCTTAGGGTGCTCCACTGCCGCGTAGATTTCTCCCCGCGGAACATGCATACCCTCGGTGAACAGCTTGAAATGATGAATCATTTCCTCCATATTCTGCTTCATATCAAGCCGTGATGGCGGAGCAACCTTATGATTATCAGTTATTACCGGTCCAGGGTGCTTTCTCAGCCAATCAACACACTGTTTGATGATGCGGTTAGATTGCCTGAATTCCTCGATTCTAACCAGATAACGGTCATAGCAATCACCATTGGTACCAACCGGGATATCAAAATCAACCTGATCATAAACTTCGTATGGCTGCTTCTTACGCAAATCCCACGCCACTCCAGACCCCCGCAACATCGGGCCACTGAACCCCAGCGCCTTGGCACGCTCTGGAGATACCACTCCAATATCAACCAAGCGCTGCTTCCAGATACGATTATCCGTCAACAAGGTCTCGTACTCATCAACATATCTGGGAAAGCGTTGGGTAAAATCCTCTATGAAGTCTAGCAATGAACCCTGACGATTTTCATTACGCGCAGCTGTTGTCTTTTCATCATGTATTTTAGAGGACTGATATCGTGGCATAGTATCTGGCAAATCACGATACACCCCCCCCGGCCGATAGTACGCCGCATGCAATCTGGCACCGGAAACTGCTTCATAACAATCCATCAAGTCTTCCCGCTCACGAAAAGCATAGAGAAAAACTGTCATTGCGCCCACATCCAGCGCATGCGCACCCAACCATAACAAATGGTTGAGAATGCGCGTAATTTCATCAAACATAACACGAATGTATTGTGCGCGAATCGGCACTTCAATTTGAAGCAGTCTTTCAATCGCCATTACATAGGCATGTTCGTTGACCATCATAGAAACATAATCAAGTCGATCCATGTAAGGAACTGACTGAATATAAGTTTTATTTTCAGCTAACTTCTCGGTTGCGCGATGCAATAAACCGATATGCGGATCCGCGCGACGAATTACTTCGCCGTCCAGCTCCATGACTAATCGCAACACGCCATGCGCGGCGGGATGTTGCGGCCCAAAATTCATGGTGTAATTACGAATTTCAGCCATTTAAGTTATTTCTCCCTCAGCCATATCAAAATCTGACCCAGTTTTTGAATCGATCATTCCTCGCTGCCGCCATATTGTTCCTCACGAATTATATAAGGTGTAATTTCACGAGGCTCGATAGAGACTGGCTGATAAATGACTCGCTTCTGCCCCTCGTCATAACGCATTTCAACATGACCAGATAATGGAAAATCTTTACGGAACGGGTTACCAATAAAACCATAGTCAGTCAGAATACGTCGCAAATCAGGATGATGATTGAAAACAATACCATAAAGATCAAATGCCTCGCGTTCAAACCAGTTGGCAACCGGCCAAACTGACATCACGGAATCGACTACCGGAAATTCATTGTCATCTGCAAATATTCGCAAACGTAATCTGTGATTATACTGAACTGACAGCAGATGATATACCACCGCAAAACGTCTACCCCTGCGGCCTCGACCAGCATGAGTATCAGTTGAATACTCGCTAAAATCTACCCCACAGATATCAACAAGGGTATCAAATCCAAATTCAGGATGGTTTTTTAATAACCCCGCAACTTCCAACAATTTTGCCGAGTCCACTACAGCAGTGGCTTCCCCCAAAGCCTGATTTATATCTACCAGTTGATCGCTCAGGATATTTTGGAGTGCCGCAGTCAGTTTCTCAAAACGTATATTTGTCATTTACCAGAAATTAGCGTGCAATTGTATTGGTGCGCAAAATTTTGTTCTGCAACTGAATGATTCCATAGAGCAATGCTTCGGCTGTAGGCGGGCACCCCGGAACATAGATATCCACAGGAACAATCCGATCACATCCTCGCACAACCGAATAAGAGTAATGATAATATCCGCCGCCATTGGCACAGGAACCCATCGAAATGACCCAACGCGGCTCGGCCATCTGGTCATAAACTTTGCGTAGCGCAGGTGCCATTTTATTACACAGCGTTCCCGCAACTATCATTACATCCGACTGACGCGGACTGGGCCGAAACACAATTCCAAATCGATCCAAATCATAGCGCGAAGCTCCTGTCTGCATCATCTCAACTGCGCAACAAGCCAGACCAAACGTCATTGGCCACATTGATCCGGTTCGCCCCCAATTAATCAAGGAATCCAGACTGGTTGTCACGAACCCTTTATCTAACGTTCCTTCAATACCCATGGCTTAATCCCACTCCAAAGCGCCCTTCTTCCACTCATAAATAAAACCGACCACAAGAATACCAAGAAAAACCAGCATAGCAACAAAACCAAACCAGCCTATTTCGTTCAATACTACTGCCCAAGGAAATAAAAAGGCAATCTCAAGGTCAAACAGAATAAACAAGATAGCTATTAAATAATAGCGCACGTCAAACTTTATACGCGCATCTTCGAACGCACCAAATCCACACTCGTACGAAGATAGTTTTGCTTCATCCGGCCTGTTAGGTGCAAGCAGCCAACCAGCAAGCATCGATAAAATCCCAACGAATAACCCCACGAGAATAAAGAGTAAAATTGGAAAGTAGCTACCAAGCATTGTGTCAATCATGATTAACTTTTACTTAAATAAAATATTTACAGAAATAAACAAATTTCTTATTAAGTTTCTTGTCGTTACAATACCCGCAGAACCAAGAAATAATTATATTTTATTATATTCCTTTAGAAGTTCTGCTTTATATGGTGTCAGAATTGTATCACTCCATATCCCTTTGAGGCCACCGGATTATCAGCACAGTCATTAACCAGCTACCACAATCGGAGATTGCAGGCGTAAATAGTGCCAATTAATCCTGTAAGAAATAAAAGCGGAAAGAGATTATAAAAAAACCATAAAATCTTGAATACTCAGATTTAACACCCGTATACAACCACACACACGACTTGCTAATTAACGACAAGATGCCTTATAATTCCGCCTTTAAGCAATCAAAAATTGAAAAGTATTTAAATTTTGGCTTGCTTGTGTCTGTCGTATCGTTAAGAAGGTCGATATGCAGCAATCTTTACGAGCAAAGAAAAAATCTCTCTTTTAAGAAATGTTCTCAAACCCAAACCAACAAGGAGCAATATGGTAGTAGTCAGGTTAGCGAGAGGTGGCGCTAAAAAACGCCCTTTTTATAATATGGTAGTGGCGGATTCTCGTTTTAGGCGAGACGGCAGGTTTATTGAGCGTGTTGGGTTTTATAACCCAAGGGCAACAGGAGGCGAGGAAAATTTAAGGATTAAGCTCGATCGGCTAACTTATTGGCAATCTCAGGGTGCACAGCTATCTGATACCGTTTCCAGACTTCTCAAACAATTTGGCAAACAGCAAAATATCCAATCCCAAAGTTGATCCAGGATCAATCTTAACCAAAAATCCCCATGAAGAAATGGTGGTAATGGGTTACGTAAGCGGGCCTCATGGAATTCGGGGACAAATTAAAGTAGTCAGCTGCACCGAAAAGAGCGATGGTTTGTTGGGCTATCCAGTTTGGTGGTTTGGCAAACAAAATGCGCACTGGGCTGCGCATCGTCCAGAAGATTGTCTTGTATCCGGCAAACACATCATTGTAAAACTAAAAGAATACAATGACCGTTTGAGCGTGATGGCATTAAGAGGACAACAAATAGCTGTACCACGTAGCCACTTACCGCCACTACCGGAAAATGGTGAGAATGGTTACTATTGGTCTGATTTAATTGGGTCTAATGTATTTGATCTCAATGGCGATCTTTTAGGTCGAGTCACCGGGTTACTTAAAACGGGGGCGAATGATGCACTACAGATACAAGGACCAGAAGGTAAGCAGGAATTATTGATTCCATTTATAGATTCGGTCATTACCAGGGTGAATTTGTCCTCCAAGGAAATCACTGTAGACTGGGGCATTGACTATTGAAGACAATGTACTTTGACTTTTGAATTTGATGTTATCACCTTGCTACCTGGCATGCTGGATGCTGTAACGCAATTTGGCATAACAGGCAAGGCGTATAAAAAAAACCTCTACCGATTGCGCACTTGGAATCCGCGCGATTACACCAACAATTGTTACCGAAAGGTAGATGATGCGCCCTATGGTGGGGGAGTAGGCATGGTTATGATGGCGGCGCCACTAGATCTGGCTATTTCCGGCGCGCAGAAATGGCAAAAAGAAAATGTTGCCGATAAAACCTGGGTTATTTATTTATCACCACAGGGAAAACGTATTGATCACGCGAGGGTTTCACAGCTGACTTCCATGAATGGGGTTACTCTGATTTGCGGGCGCTACGAAGGCATAGACGAACGCCTCATAGCGCAACATGTTGATGAAGAACTCTCGATTGGTGATTACGTCATCTCTGGAGGTGAACTTGCTGCCATGGTACTAATAGATGCAATAGTCAGACAATTACCAGGGGCGCTAGGGGATGCAGAATCTGCTAATAATGATTCTCTAGTTGATGGCTTACTTAAGTATCCACAATACACGCGCCCCCAAATTTATCGAGAACAACCCGTTCCGGAGGCGTTGCTCACGGGTGATCACTCTAGAATTAATCGCTGGAGATTACAACAATCACTAGGCAGAACTTGGCTAAGACGACCTGATTTACTAATAAAAAAATACCCAAATGGATTGCCAGACCAAGAAAAATTATTATTGGAAGAATTTAAACTTACAGAGAAAAATACAAAATCCGGATAATATGGATTTATAGTAACCATCTGTTATAAAATCGGGCAGAAATTACTATCACACTTGAATCATGATTATAAACAGGAGTAGAACGACATGAATCTAATCGCACAACTAGAACTTGAAGAAATAGAAAGGCTAGGTAAGGTCATTCCAGATTTTTCCCCGGGCGATACAATCAACGTCAGTGTCAACGTAGTAGAAGGCGATCGTAAACGCATCCAGGCTTTTGAAGGGGTTGTAATTGCCAAGCGAAACCGGGGGCTGAATTCTTCCTTTATTGTTAGAAAAATTTCCAGCGGCGAAGCGGTAGAACGCACCTTTCAAACTTACTCACCGTTGATTGCCAGTATGGAAGTTAAACGGAGAGGTGCAGTAAGGCGCGCAAAACTTTACTACCTAAGAGACAGATCAGGAAGATCTGCCAGAATTAGAGAAAAACTACCCGCGCGCAGCACAAACAAAGTTTCTGCTGAGTAAATTCTATGACCTCGTCAGGTAACCGTGCTTCCGCTTTGCTACCTGACTTGTTCTAATCAAGCA
>Ga0154020_10005818_pt1 | contig 14491 bp, 9 predicted proteins | sample Klosneuvirus_201_FD_109709 | JGI IMG/M metagenome (GOLD analysis project Ga0154020, IMG submission 109709) | Active sludge microbial communities from wastewater, Klosterneuburg, Austria - Klosneuvirus_20160825_MG | ecosystem: Engineered > WWTP > Aerobic digester > Activated sludge | place...
AGGTCTGGAGGCTTTAATTCCGGTAATATTCAGGTGTGAAGCCAATGGTTTTCGTGTGAGCGAATCGAGCACTACCGCGCGAAAATAAGTAGTAGCTATTGGCCTGATATTCTTTGGCAATTCAAATAAATAAATATCGGTATTGTAAATTCCCTGACTTCCCAAAGTTTTTTCCTTTCCGGTAGAAGTAAAGTAGGCTGTATCTCCCGCTGCATTAATGACGAGAGCGCCTTCGTCGCCGATGGTATTGATGGGGTAACCCAGATTGACAGGTACACTCCATTTTTTATCGCCGATCTTCTTTGACATAAAGAGGTCCATACCACCCATACCCGGATGTCCGTCTGACATGAAATACAGAGTCTGATTGTCAGCATGTATGAAGGGAGAACCATCGTTGGAGGGAGTGTTGATGGGCGAACCTATATTCTCAGCTATTTTCCAATTGCCATCCGGCCCTTTTTCAGAGACCCATATGTCTGTGTGTCCGTATCCGTCCGCACGCTCAGAGGCAAAATAGAGCGTATTGCCATCCGGGGAAAGTGAGGGTTGACTTTCCCAACCACGTGTGTTGATAGCAGCACCCATATTCTTTGGTTTGCTCCACTTACTATTTTCTAAATAAGAAATATACAGGTCGCAACTGCCTATGCCACCCGGCATACTGCAGCCGGTAAATACTAATGTCTTTCCATCTGCTGAGATGCACTGTCCGGCTTCGTTGTATTTCTCTGTATTAATTCCGGGGATTTGCACGCCATAAGACCATCCGTCATTAGTCCGAATAGAATAGTACAGATCCTCCTGTCGGTCGGTGGTACGTGAATAGACCAGTGTACTTCCATCCGCACTCAGTGAGGGTAGATATTCAGGCTCGGAAGTATTGATCTCAGCTGGTAATTTTATTGGTTCAAATGGCTCTGGATGCTTGATGGCTTCGATGGCAAATTCACAATTCTGCTTTATTATTCTCGCGCGTTCAAGAGAATTAGCATTCGTAATATCAGCCTTCATGTATCGCTCTATGAGCGGCAATGCCTTATCGTATTGAGCCGCCTGATAATAATTACTTCCCAGTGTAAACAGTACGCGGGGCGAAGGCTTTGGGTCTATAGACAGCACCCGCTCCAATAACAGAATGGTCGAGTCGGATCGCTTCTCTGAATTATAAATAGCGGCCAACTGAGTGATCGCATCCAAAAATGTAGGTTCGGTATTAATTGCTTTTCTAAAGGATAATTTTGCCTCCTGATATTTCCTTTCAGAAGATTGTTTCATTCCTGATTCGTATAGAGCGACTGCTTTTTTATCAGCTTCTTTGATGGTCTTGTACGTCTGTGACTGTAAGCCGACAATGGAGCCGAGTACCAACAACATCAATGCTATTACTCTGCTAACTTTTATCTTTCTATTTATAATCATAAGGTTAGCAACTTAAACGAAAATCTAGGGTAGGTTATTCTAATCTTTTCTTCAGTACTGATCCCGGAAGGGTTTACCAAAAAAAATAAGAGGCATTGAAACACTTGGTCGCAATACCTCTTTTATGTTAGATTTTCAGACTATATAAGCCACTATTTATTACATTCGTCTAATGCCTTTTGGGTCATGTCTTTACCCCAATGTGGATACATTGGCTTCGGAGTTTCTTTTTCAAATAATTCCATTGCTTTGGTCAGAGATACCTTTGCCTTTGCTTTTCCACCGCCATATTGTTCCGGTGTATTGAGCAAGCTGCTGCCTTGCAAATAATATAAGCGCGGATTATTGGGGTCTATTCTCATACCTTCACTCATGGCAGACTGCATTTTCAGACCATAGGTCATAAATCGCTCCTGAGGATTGACTACCATTTGCTGAGTATTGACCATATAACGAAGTGAATACAAATCACCATTCTTCTCAATAGCTTCAGCCTTCTCGATCAATTGATTTACTTTTTCTGCATTCTTATCCTTATCAATACCCGCATCTGTCCAGGCAGGTACTATAAGAGATGAAGCAGCGTAGTAATATGGCAACCACTGAGTCTTCTCAGCATCACCGATTCTCTCAAAGAGAGCGGCAGCTTTCTGATAATCAGCGGTAGTCTTAGCCGAGTCCATTTGTGTGAGTGCCTTCTTCATAGCCGGTTCATACTTGGCGGACTGCGCGATTGCCAATGTGCTAAGTGTCAGGAAAATTGCAATAAATACTTGTTTCATTTGTTATAAAATTTGAAGTGTTAACATTGATAAAATCTGATTAGTTCAAATTATAAAAGATCAGCTCTGTTATAGATTGTTATTGATGGCGTCATCTGTCCGATCTACACCCCAACTAAAGAACGCACCGAGAAAGAATCCCCTCAGTTCTCTGCTGGTCACCAGTTCCTTGCGCTGGCCATCATAGGAATAATTATAGCCATACTCCGGCTGGTAGCCGAATATATTATTCACGCTAGCTACGATTACATAAAATACCTTAGAATTGGGCTTGCCCGCATTCGGCACATAGTTTATACTTACGCCCATACTTTGATACGGCTTAGTAACACCCCGGTCAGCTATGACATAGGTTCTAAATTCCCGGTCAGGAGTGACAAAATAATATGATCTGCCAGTGGCAAAATTATAGGTGAGATTAATACCGGTTTTCCATTTCAAATAGAATTTCTTTACCACCACCGAAGCAGTGTGATCGGTGGCAAAATCAGGCCGAACTGCTTCCGGAAACCCATTGTATTGTCGCTTAGTATCCAGATAGGAATATGAAACCCAATAATCAAGATTCTTGATCGACTTACGGTCACGCCAAAATAATTCAATTCCCTTTGCTTCACCTGACCCCTGATTGGAATAATTTACTCCGAATGGTAACTGAGGTGAATAAGTAGTGAGGTGATCGTATTTTTTATAAAATGCTTCAATCCGGAAGATGCGTTGATTGATATTCTTTAAGTAATTCAAGATGTAATGATCGGCGCGCATGAATTGTAATTTTGCTCCACTGAGCAATACATCATCTTGTGGTTTCTGATAGAAGATACCATACGCTGCTGAGAACTGTGAATTGTCTATTAATTTATACGCTACTGAAATCCTGGGTGCTATATTATTTTCATTCAGAAGTGTGGAATGTTCTGCTCGTACTCCGATCTTCGCAGCCAGATTATTGGTGATATAAATATCAGATTCTGCAAATAATGCAGTGAGATTATCCCTGACATCTTGCGGAGATGAAGGAAACGAATTAAATTCAGATCGATAATTGACCCATTGATTTTCCACACCACCCCGCAATGCACTCAGTCCCGCCAGTTTGGTTTCGAGCACCACTTTTCCCTGTATCGCCTGCTGCTTATTTTCTAAATTAAATTGCTTTGAATATAAATACGGATTTGGCGTTTCCACCGGTTGGTTTTCCTGATTTAATAGTCCGTGATCGAGATTGTCTGTATTCTGACTATATCCCAGACCGACATCCAACCGCCATTTTTCTGCAAAATAATGACGCAATGAGAGATTGTGATATTGACTAAAATTGTTCAGTTCGATTGATTCTTTTGTATTTACACTATCGATATCAGGTCGACGCAATCCAAATCTTCCATTTGAAATGGTACCGTAATATTTCAGCAAACTTTTATCGCTAAGTGCCCAGCGAAAGTTGGCGTCACCGTCGTGAAATTGGGGTATATTGTTGTATTCCACATTTTGCTTTACCAGTGCATTGTATAGTCCGATATTGATATAATTATAGCCCACACCATATGAAAAGGTCCGCTTTTTGTTGACCTGTTGTGTCCCCATACCGGCAAAAATGGGCGAGAGAGAAAGCGAGATTACTGACTGGTCAGGCATATCTGTAGTTTCCAGTATGACCACTGAACTGAGTGCACCGCCATATAGCGCAGAGTACCCACCGGTAGAGAAGACGGTCCCTTTAAAGATAAAAGGCGAAAATCTACCTCGTGAGGCAATACCCTTTACCGATGAGTAATACGGATTGTTCACCACCGTACCATCTATGAATTGTTTCGTCTCAAAGCCATCACCGCCTCGAACGAAGAGGCCTTCTTTCTCACCTACCTGCTGGGCACCGGGAAGTGTCTTCAGCGCACCGGACACATCGCCATTACTGCCCGCTACGGTGACAATATCCAGCGAACTGAGTACTACAGCAGCCCGTCTTGAATCTGAAGCTTCGAAAGCACCTGCAGTGATTACCACTGCTGTCAGTTCATTGAGGGATTCCTTCAGGATGAAGTTTTGCACTATTGACTTAGTCATGAGCCGGATAGGTAGCGTAGTCGAATCATATCCTATCGAGGTCACTTTCAGCACCTGTTCGCCCTGCTCTTCAGTCTCGAAGGTATAATAACCCTTGTCGTCTGTCACCGTGCCATCATATGTATCTTTCAGGACGATACTTGCACCCGGAATGGCCTGATTTCTATTGTCTCTCACTGTACCTGAGATGGTCACCTGGCTGAAGGCCGCCTGTATCACCCCTACTTGCAGACATAAGAATATCAGTGCTTTAAATGATTTGTTGCCCATAAGAATGATTGATTTGGAGGGGCGAAGATAATAGTAAAATCATTCACTTCTAAATTTGAATTACTTCTACAACTTAATAAAGTAAATCCTCATCCGATGGGTTTCTAGTTGATTGGCAGATATATGCCGAATTTATAATCAATTTCGCCTCTTATCCGTTATATATCCCATAAATAAAATGCATCATGTCCTATACAGAATCTACCATGCTGGAGCTTGGTACTACCATTCCTGATTTTAACCTTCCTGAGGTCAGCTCGGCAATCGACTTATCAGTCAGCGATTGCCTGGGGCCCAATGGAACAGTGATTATGTTCATGTGCAATCACTGCCCTTACGTACTCCATGTAATCGATACAGTAGTCGAGATAGCTGATAAATACATGGACAGAGGGATAGGTTGGGCTGGCATCAGTTCAAATGACGCAGTCAAATACCCGGCTGACGGACCGGATGAAATGTTGCTATTTGCAAGGGAACATCAATTGCCGTTTCCATATCTCTACGATGAAAGCCAGTCAATAGCACACGCCTATCATGCCGCCTGCACACCTGAGTTCTATGTGTTTGATGAGCACAATAGACTGGTGTACAGAGGTAGGCTGGACGGTTCACGCCCAGGAAATGATATACCCTGCACAGGCGAAGATCTCCGTCGTGCCCTCGACCACCTGCTGGTGGGCAAATCGATAGATGAAAAGCAGTATCCGGGAGGCGGATGTGGCATCAAATGGAAGACCACGACCTAAATCTTGGACTATTGTGTTATTTTTGAGTCTTGATAGACCGGATACTTCCGGCATACAGGTGCTATAAGTAAGAAAAATATGAATGACTTCAAGCAGTCTTTTCCGCGTAGGGTAGTCAGAACACTCTGGTTATTGTTTTGTGGTATGTTCCTGGCGACTGCTATTTACCTGGTGTTTCTCACCCTGTCAGGCTTGCCTACCTTCGAAGAATTGGAAAATCCAAAATATGATTTTGCGAGCCAAATCTTGGCATCAGACAACTCGACACTAGGCAGACTGTATATAGAGAATAGGGTACCGGTGAACTATGATGAACTCTCTCCCTACATCGTAAAAGCACTCATCAGCACTGAAGATGAGAGATATCACAGTCATAGTGGCATAGACTACAAGGCTGTACTCCGCGTGGTAGGCAAGACTGTGCTAATGGGCGACCAAAGTGCAGGTGGTGGTAGTACCATCACTCAGCAACTGGCCAAGTTGCTCTACTCCGACCGAGATTTCAGCGGTATGGGACCACTCAGAAGAAATATTGCACTGGTCAATATCAAACTAAAGGAATGGATCACCGCTATCAAGTTGGAGAGACGATACACCAAGGAGGAGATTATATCCATGTATCTCAATAAGTTTAACTTTATCAATGGTGCTTATGGCATCGAAGCAGCGTCTGAAATTTATTTTGGAAAAGATGCAAAGGCGCTTAATACGTCTGAGAGCGCCATGCTTATCGGAATGTTGAAGAATCCATCCTTTTATAATCCGGTGCGCCGCAAGGAACAAGCTCAATCACGACGTCGCACGGTCATCAACCGAATGGTGAGCAACAAGCAACTCACACAAGCAGAAGCGGATAAAGTTCTGGCTACACCACTACAATTAAATTTTCATCCCAAATCGCACATAGAGGGCGAGGCCACTTACTTCCGTATGGAAGTGGGCAAGGAGGTATCACACATCATAAAGCAAATGGATCTCCAAAAATCAGATGGCTCACTTTACGATATCTATCGCGATGGTTTGAAAATCTATACCACCATCAATAGTGACATGCAGCGCATCGCAGAGGAGGTAATGAAGAAACATATGAAAGTAGTGCAGAAGAATTTCTGGGCTGAATGGCGTGGTAAAGATCCTTGGAAATATAACGGTAATCCGACTTACAATGCCATCCGTGAGAATAGCATGAAGAATCTCGTGCGCTCCTCTGACCGATATTACAATATCCGATCTGAAAAATTCGAACCGGCACTCGAAAATATTAATCGGGAATTTCCAAAAGTGTTATTTACCGATATCGAACTGGATATCCTCACCGATGCTGAGAAAAATGGCATGGATAAAACGGCAAAAAAATATAAGATCACCAATGATCAGAAAAGTACCTACTCCAAGGTATTAAAAAGCGACGCCTATAAACCAATGGTGCAGAAATGGATGGCTTTCAGGGATGAAGTTCGCAAGAATTTTGCACAAAAGACCAAAATGAAAGTGTTTGCCTATAATGCGACAAATGAAAAGGATACTGTCATGACTCCTTATGACTCCATTAGGTATCATCGCATGTTTCTACAGACCGGTATTCTAGCGATGGATCCCTCCAATGGACAGATACGCGTCTGGGTGGGTGGCATCAATCACAAATATTTCAAGTACGATCACGTGCGTACACTGCGACAGGTGGGCTCTACCTTCAAGCCATTTATCTATGCTTCTGCCATCGTCTCGCAGGGCATTTCTCCCTGTCAGCCGGTGGTGGACAGACAATATACCATCAGTCCCGGTGAAGGAAGCTTTCACCTTTTGAAACCCTGGAGTCCCGGTAATGCTGAGGGCAAGTTTTCCGGACAGTCAATGACGCTCTTCGAAGCTCTTCGCCTCTCGCGCAACTCTGCTTCAGTGTATCTGATGAAATTACTTGGCTCAACCAACTTCGTACGCAGCCTGGTGAAAAATATGGGTATCGACAGTGCTCACGTACCCGCTCAGCCCTCTATCTGTCTGGGAGCTGCTGACCTGACCGTATATGAGATGACCGGCGCATATGGCGCCTTTGCAAACAATGGAACTTATATCACACCATCCTTCATCACACGGATAGAAGATAAAAACGGTAAGGTGATCTATAAAAATTCTCCCGATGAGAAAGCAGCACTCACACCTGACTTCAACTACGCCATGGTAGAGATGCTGCGCTACGCCATGCGAGGCTCTGCAGGCCTACAAGGTATCAAGTCTGATATGGGCGGTAAGACCGGCACTACCAATGATTATGTGGACGGCTGGTTCATGGGTATCACTCCAAGCCTGGTCGTGGGCACCTGGGTAGGTGGGGACGACCGATGGATTCGCTTCCTGAGCATCACAAACGGTCAAGGTTCTAAAATGGCTCGACCTTTCTTTTCGGAATTTATTCGACAGCTCGAAGAGCAGAAAGTCGCTGACTATGACCCCAATAAGCGGTTTGTCCAGCCCCAGGGTCCACAAGGAGTGGTCACCGATTGCTCACAGTATTATAGCAAGAATGTATTGATTCCCAAGAAGGATACTACAGGGGGGAAGCCGGGCCAGGAACCGGGAGAAGATGATTTTTTTCAGTAACCAGCAGTAGACTATAAGCTGAATTAGTCTTTAGTCTTTGGCAAGGTGAAAACTTAAAAAAAGAGCAACAAACCCCAAACAGCTGAATGCCATTGAATGGTGAATGATAAATGGTCATAAGCTATAGGCTGTAAGCAACTTTGCTGAAGTTACTCGTGACCAGTGACAAAGAATTTAAGCTAAAATCTGAAAGCAAATTACCAGACGCACCAAAGACTAAAGATCATCTGCGAAGCTACTCAATGCGACAAAGCGCCAATGCGCCGTAAAGACCAAAGACTAAAAGCGAAGCGTCCCAAAGACCAAAGACTAAAAGCGAAGCGCCCTAAAAGCTAAAGACTACCTACCTACCCCATCTCACTGACTACTTCAGTCACTTCTGGAACCATGCGACGGAGCATACCTTCAATACCTTGCTTGAGTGTGATGGTGGACGAAGGACATCCTGAACAGGAACCTTGAAGCACTACAGTCACTACACCCTCTTCGTAAGACTTAAATTCGATGTTTCCGCCATCGCCGGCTACTGCGGGTTTCACTACATTCTCGATAAGATCTTTTATTTTCTGGACAATACCGGCCTCATCACCCGAGTAATCCCGGCTACTGTGATTTTCAGCTTCTTGTCTTTCCAATTCTTCACGGAATCCCTCATTGATGATGGGTTTTGCCTCTGCGACATAGTTTTTGATGAATTCCTTCAGACGAAGCTTGATTGCCTCCCAGTCGTAGTTTAGTTCCTTGGTGACTGTCACGAAATTATTGCAGATATATACACCCTTCACATAGGGAAAAAAGAATAATTCATTCGCCAGCGGAGACCAGACTAAAGCCTCCTCAGCCGTCTTAAAATCGGCAGTGCCACCCTGAAATAACATCTTATTCACCACGAATTTTAACGATTCGGGATTGGGAGTCTCTTCAGTATAAATTAATATGGGTGATTTCACTAACTGTTCTTCCATGATTTTTTATTTAATTTGCTGTGCTAGATGCAACAATCTTTTGGACAAAAAAGTTATTTCTACTGTTATGTTTGTGCACGTACAAGAGCATAAAATTCCGGTCAAGATCATTCGAAGCCGTCGGTATTCTTTGCGAATGAGCTATCGCAAGGGGTCTCATGCTATTTTGAATGTACCTAAATCAATCTCCGCCACAGAGCTGGAAAAGTCCCTCAAATCGCTGGAGGACTGGTTGCACTCACTACTCCTGAAAGACCCTAATTACTTCTCAGCACCACCAAAAAAAGTTGGAAATGGCCGGATAATCCGACTGATGGGCGAGTCATACCATATCCGGATCACCGTGGGAGATCGAAATGCCACCTTCCGAACCCGAAGAATAGACTCGGAGCTCATGATAGAAGTACCGCCATCCTATTTGGGCAATGACGATATCCTCAGCCGGGTATTTCCAAAGATAGTCGCCAAGGTATTTTTAAAATCTATTACGGAGCGCGTGCGTGAGGTCAATGCGGCTACACTCGGCGTCCAGTATGGAAAAGTGGCAATTCGAGACGTGGGTAGCCGTTGGGGCAGTTGTACCCACGAGAACAACATCATGCTGTCGTCCAGGCTGCTATTGGCACCCATGCACATCATCGATCACGTCATCCTTCACGAGCTTTCACACGTGATACACAAAGATCACGGGGCGGAATTCTGGGCGCTTGTCGCCAGTCACGATAAAAACTGGAAGGCAAATGACCGCTGGCTCAATAAAAACGGTGAAGACCTGAACTATTAGCTCTCTGTTTAACAATTGACTTCACTAGGGCGTGTCCCCGCCTACGGCGGCGTCAGGCTATTCGCTTTATAGCGAGGCGATGCTCGCTATGTCCGCTACTATCCTTCACGCAGTGCGCACTTAGGCTCGCTTCTCTTTATTAGCGCTTTTGCACTTAGCATGCAAGCCGCATTACTTCACCCCTGATGTCAGTCGTGTCCGCGGCTACCGTGTGCCTCCTAATTTTTATCCTTCACACTGCATGTTTGGCGCCTAAATACTTGTGAGTTAAACTCTCCGTGCAATAATCTTCATCCTGAGCACATCAGTTTCAATGTTTACTTATCAAGTTATAGGGGGGCAAGTTGAGTGTACTATTGATGATTTAACTGATGAACTTGAATAATAGGTTTTAAACCCCCACATTTGTACCTTAATTTACAAATGCCACATTTGGGATGATAAGCCGGAGCAGATTATATAGAATAGTATTTGGGACAGACACTACAGCAGGAAAAAAGTTCGATATCTGGCTACTCTGGGTAATATTATTTAGTGTGCTGGTGGTCATGCTGGAGAGTGTGCCTGAGCTGGGCATTAAATACCACAACATTTTCCTCGTTGTCGAATGGTCGCTGACTATAATTTTTACGATCGAGTATTTATTGAGGATTATGATCAGCCCCAAACCAATAAAATACATCACCAGTTTTTGGGGTGGCATCGATCTACTGGCCATATTGCCTACTTATCTAAGCTTTTTTTTATTCGGTTACCATTATCTGATCATTGTGCGGATATTCAGATTACTGCGGGTATTCAGGATATTAAAACTGGCGCGATTTAATTCGGAGTCAATCGTTCTGTTACGAGCACTAAAATCAGGTATCCACAAACTGAGTGTTTTTCTATTTACAATGCTGGCTATAGTAGTCGTCATGGGGACACTAATGTATGTAGTAGAAGGAGGAGAAAAGGGATTTACAAGTATTCCACAGAGCATGTATTGGGCTATAGTAACCATCACTACGGTGGGGTATGGAGACATGGTTCCTCAGTCTGCTATCGGTAAGGTTATTTCTTCAGTTGTGATGATCATGGGATACGCTATTATTGCTGTCCCCACAGGAATATTTACTATAGAGATGGCAAAGGCTCGAAACCGAACCGACACCTGTCCGAAGTGCAATCATACCAATCCTGTGGAGGCAAAATACTGTAATAATTGCGGAGTGTTAATAGAAAAATTAGACTAAACTGCCGGGTTTGATCTTTGGTCTTTGGTCTTTGGTCTTTGGTCTTTGGGGTTTGGGCTTTGTATTGGGTAATATTTGGAACAAATGAAAAGAGTTGCTTTGAGCTTTCAATTTCGCTGAATTAGTTCAACATACCGATATGTGAAGACCAAAAAGCGATTAACCGAAGGTGAAAAATTATTATAGAAAAGATTCTTGGTATAAGACAGAACCCAGAGTAGGTGACATTATTATCGAGCTAACTTGCATTGCAAAAGCGTGAGGTACCGAAAGGGCCGCGGTGCTAAGGGCGTCATTAGCCTAATATCTTATACTGAGCAAAGTCATTATTCTACTCCTTTGGCAAAGTTGAGATACCTGTCATAAAAGCCCTTAGTACGGAGCAAAGCGAACCCCTGTAGGCACCGACCCTGCCGGAGGCGGGGGCACGCCCAAAAATGACAAAGATGTAAGCAATAGGCTGGAAGCTGTAGGATAAATAAAGTGAAGGTGGCTTGGGACAAAGACGTTATCGAAGCCGAAAGCCAATGTCTCCTATCCTCTTTTTGCCTACATTTATTGAAAATAAAATAGATAAAGATGAGTTGGAAAGTAGTGATTACCGGCGGTTCGAGAGGTATTGGCCGGGCTGTAGCATTAAGACTGGCGTCAGAAGGCGCACACATCACCATATTGGCTAAGACGACTGAACCTCATCCGCGCCTCGAGGGAACCATCTATTCTGTCGCTGAAGAAATCAACGCCGCCGGAGGAACTGCCTACCCGATGCAGGTGGATATCCGTGAGGAAGAAAGACTGAAAGAGGCTATAGACGAGGTAGCAGGAAAAATGGGTGGAATTGACTTGCTCATCAATAACGCATCTGCCATCACACTTCAGGACACTGAGAGTTTGGCCCCAAAACAACTGGATCTGATGCTCGATATCAATGTGCGGGGAACCTTTCTGGCGGGCAAATACTGCCTGCCCTGGCTCACAAAGAGCAATAAGGCTAACATAATTTCTTTTTCACCACCACTAGATATTGATCCGGACTGGTTTGAAAACCACGTGGTCTATACCATATCCAAATACAATATGTCACTACTCACACTGGGCTGGGCAGCAGAATTTAAGTCTGCAGGTATTAAGGTAAATTCACTATGGCCCAGAACGCTGATCGCCACCGCAGCTATCGCCAATATGCCAGGCGGAGCACAACTATGCGCGGGAGCCCGTAAGCCGGAGATCATGGCAGATGCTGTAATTGCATTACTGGCAGAACCGACGGGTTACACCGGCAATTTTGACATTGACGAATTGATACTTAAAAGATCAGGTGTAACTGATTTCGAAGGCTATGCAGTCACACCGGGCAGTGAACTATTCCCGGATCTGTACATCAGACTTTAGTTATCCTTGTCCTTATAGTTTTTCATATGACTGTGATGTCTTCCATAAGCGAAATAGATCACCAGTCCGATAGCTAACCAGATAAACAACCGCATCCAGTTCTCCCAGCCCAGACCGAAGATCATCAGTGTACAGGCGACTACACCCAGTATCGGGAATAAAGGAACTAATGGCGACTTAAAATGCCTGGGCATATCGGGTTCTGTCTTGCGCAATATGATTACTGCAATACACACCAGTATAAAGGCAAATAAGGTACCTATACTGGTCATGTGGCCCACTACGTCGATGGGTACGAAGGCTGCAAAGAGTCCTACCAGCACCATGATGACCAGATTGCCCCGATAAGGTGTTTTATATTTAGGATGGATTTTACTAAATACTTCAGGCAGTAATCCATCACGGCTCATCGAATAAAATACACGGCTCTGCCCCAGCATCATCACTAGTATGACCGAACTAAATCCAGCTAATATCGCAATGGTGACAAATCCACTCAGCCAAGCGTAACCCGGCATGAATGTAGTAATCGCTGCTGATACACTCGCTTCAGCTCCCTGGGTAGGATCACGGAAAAATTCCACCGGTGCCAGACCGGTAAGTACATACCCAAATAATATATATAGCACGGTACAAATCACTAATGAGCCCAAAATACCGATGGGTAGATTGCGCTTTGGATTCTTGGTCTCCTGTGCGGCCGTACTCACGGCGTCGAAACCTATAAAGGCAAAGAACACAGTACCTGCAGCACCCAGGATACCCATAATGCCACCAAAATTGTAGGTGATACCATTGTGGTCAGTGTATTTGGTTGCTTCCGGGATATATGGTGTATGATTGGCCGGATTCATGAATTTCCAACCTAATGCTATGATGAGGATGACAATAGTCACCTTCACCACCACGATTATATTATTTACTACTGCACTCTCACTAATACCTCGTATCAGCAGGAGACTGAGTATCACCACGATGAAGACGGCAGGTAGATTAATGATTCCCTGGACACCCTCCGGAGAAGTCTGAAAGGGACTATGACACCACTGGTACGGTATGGGCGCGGCATGTAAGACCTGAGTTAGAAAGTTATTCAGATATTCACTCCAGGCGATACCCACTGTAGCAGCACCTACTGCATACTCCAGTACCAAGTCCCAACCAATGATCCAGGCCAGGAACTCTCCCATAGTGGCGAAAGTATAGGTATATGCGCTACCAGATATGGGAATAGATGACGAAAGCTCAGCATAACACATGCCCGCAAAGGCACACCCAATACCCGCCAATACAAAAGCAAGTGTGACGGATGGACCTGCATTCTGCGCAGCTGCAGCAGCTGTACGTACGAACAGGCCTGCTCCGATGATGGCACCGATACCCAACGCGATGAGCGCTACTCCATTTAATGTACGCTTAAGAGTACCCTGTCCTTCAGCGTTGGCTTCCTCGAGGAGGAGCTTTAACGGTTTTTTGGTCATCATTCCCATACAGATATCTATTTTAGTGCGGAAATATACTTAAACGCCTGAATAAACGGTGATTTTTTGCAGCAGATTAGAATAAAAGTGTGAAAATATATGCGTAATGCATTTAAAATATGGAAGAAGAACACTCCAGTTCCTTTGAAGTATTGAAATTCAGCTGTCTGTTATTAAGCTAGAAAACTGCGACCAACTACAAAAATTATTGTCAACCTGCCCAGGCCTGCCTGTCCAGGCTACGAAAATGAATGGCCTCTGCCAGGTGTTCGATTTTGATATCGGGACTTCCTTCCAGATCTGCGATGGTACGTGATACTTTGAGTATGCGGTCGTAAGCACGCGCTGAGAGTTGCATCTTGTTCATAGCTGCTTTCAGAAGATTGATGCCGGCGGGAGTTAGGGCGCACACTTCACGCACCATTTTACCGGGCATCTGGGCATTGTTATATATATCTTTAAGCTCCTTAAACCGTTCTTCCTGCACTTGCCTGGCTTGTTCGACGCGAATGCGGATCTCGGCACTGGTCTCATTGGTATGTTCGTAATCTGTCAGTTTATCATACGATACGGGCGTCACTTCTACGTGGATATCGATACGATCGAGGAGTGGTCCTGAGATTTTGTTGAGGTATTTTTTGACTACTCCGGCGGCACAGACACAGTCTTTCTCCGGGTGATTGTAATATCCGCAAGGGCAGGGATTCATAGAAGCTACTAGCATGAGGCTGGCGGGATAATCA
>Ga0154020_10005821_pt1 | contig 14487 bp, 18 predicted proteins | sample Klosneuvirus_201_FD_109709 | JGI IMG/M metagenome (GOLD analysis project Ga0154020, IMG submission 109709) | Active sludge microbial communities from wastewater, Klosterneuburg, Austria - Klosneuvirus_20160825_MG | ecosystem: Engineered > WWTP > Aerobic digester > Activated sludge | place...
CGTGCATCCAAGTGTTCGCATGCTTTTGACTCTCGCAGAGAATGAGGGCGCGGGTGCGCTCGTCGACTTGGGAAAGGACTTCCTTGGCGCGAGCAACCATGCAAGCTCGCACCAAAGCCGAGCGCGCTGGGTCGGAGGGGTTCATTGACGGGGTGATTTCAGGCAACTTAACTTTCGGACAAGTGTTTTAATCAAAGCAATAGTTTCCTGAATCTTTTCATCAATTCTCGATGCGCTATCGGGGCGGAGTCTGGTGATCTGCGCTCTGCAAGAGAGTCAGGAGGAGAGGTAACTGCAAGGGGCCATTTTCCTCTCAGTGAGGAATACACAATATTAATACATCTTCACAGAGGGTCCCATCCCACTTGTTTCACATTATGGCGGAGAATACATACGAGGTAGGTCGTGTGTTGGTAAATGATAATATTTCCCTGCGATGCCGTGTTCTATCCGACAAACTCCTCCTTGATTCGGCAACGTCGAAGTCGATGCCTCGGTCTTTCTTGCCGTCTCCCCGTCCCCTTGCTCGTCCCTGCCATGAAGCCACCCAAATAATTTTCTGACGTGACATAGTATTAATTTTCTTATTTCAGGCAAGCTACGCACCGACAGGACGCGCCTCGGTACGCCTGTCCAATTTTCGACGAGGTAGTAGCCGTTGGATGTCTTGCGCTCGACGGCGACCCTCAATACGTTCAAACTCAATCCTCTTGATCCCCTTGATCGAATATTCACAGATTATTATATGCAGTCGATATTATACCGCGGCTGGCGTTGCTTTTGAAGTGATTTTTGACCGTCGGTCCTGGACGAGGTTACGGCGAGCTCGTCGTTTTACTTGGCTCGGTTCACTTGACATGATGAGCTTCTAATTTATTATCTCAATTTAGTGCAAATACAAAGCATGTGGAGGTAAGATTGGCCAGGGCGAGCTGCGTCTGTGCAAGACCTACCCATCTCCCTTCCACGATGGCACGGACACCGCTCAGTACCACCCGGAATGCCTCTTCAAGGTACCAGAAAAGCTGAGATTTCAACTCAATTTAAGAATGAAATTTATATTGTTTGTGGATTTAGTCATTCGCAAATGCTCGACGGAACACGCGCGTGATCGAGGACACATCGGAAGTAGACGGCCTCAGCGCGGTAACTGCCAAGGACCAGATTGTCATCCGCGATTTGCTCGTTCAGTTTCTCAAAGGTCCAGATTGGCCCTAGTGTGATATTTTTTTCATCGCCAATTTGATTCATCTTCGAATCTAGATCGGTCCGAGAGGTTGGATAAAGGCACCGCCGCCTCGAAGACCGCTGTCGACCTGCCATCCCCAACGAAGAGGAAGGCTCCTCCCGCGAAGACCGCGAAGGCCGTCAAGGCCGAGGAGGAGGATGAGGAGGAGAAGGAGGAGGAAGTCAAGCCAAAACCCGCTAAGAGGGCGCGCAAGGCAGATCCGGAGGTGAAGGCGACTCCAGTGAAGAAGGAGAAGAATGTTGTGGAGGTGAAGGAAGAGGACGAGGACACAGCGACTCCGTCGGGTGCGTTTAGCTTTTTCGGAAACCTTTCAAATCGATGTGCACTTATAATATATTTTCACAGCTACCATGATTGGTGAGGACGAGACGACGCGAGGCCTCGAAGTGACCGTGAAAGAGAATGAGGAGATCACCATTGGCCGATTCTCCTTCCCATCGCTGAACAATGTGAAGAGTCTTTCTCGAGCTCACCTCTCGGTGATGTGCCTGTTGGAAGGCACGTTGTCCCTCATATTTCCATCTTATATCTAATCGTGGACTGAAACTAGAATATTATTTTTCAGGCGAGCAATATGGTCTCAAGGTCGAGCTCTTTGGAATGAATCATCTCACATACACGAAGGCAGGAGCCAAGCTCTCTCTCAAAAATGGTGACCGTGCTTACGTGGCTAGATTTGTGTTGTTGCTTTCGTCTGATATTTTTGCTGTGGCAGGTTCATCGATCGTCTTATTCGATGGCGATTCTTTCCACCTAGTGGGCGACTTCTTCCCTTTCACGGTCAAAGTGCGCGGGCAGCCACCGAAGAAAGCCTTACCAAAGGAGCAGAAGCAAGAGCCAATAAAGATAAAGAAGGAGGAGAAGCAGGAGAAGGACGATGACGATGCCGATGACGATGCCTCTGATGACAAGATGGACGACGAAGAGGAGGATGGAGGCGCGAAGAGTGATTCAGGCCTCCCCGTTTGCCGCTACGGACCTTCTTGCTACCGCAACAACCCAAAGCACTTTTGTAAGTTTCATATCCACGAATGATCCTCTTCGCTCTCTGACTCGATATTCCTAGCTCAATTTTCGCACCCCTGGAAGAAGTGATCTGGCCGAAGTCGGCTGAGCTGTGATGGGAAGGACGATCCAACTTGCGTCACTTTTGAAGTTTTCTTTCTGTTTGGTAGAGGTAGAAAGCATTGAGGTGATTACATGAGCATTTTACTCCCCCCTTGGCAATCCTCCCCTCAAAGTTGACCTCGGAGTTACTGAAAGCATTCAAGATTTCCGGCGTGTAAACGCACACACGATCGGGCGCCTTGGAAGCAGGCCTGCCTTGATGTTGTGATGAATCAATTGCGACCTGCTTTTCTCTTTATTCTGTTTCCAACTTCCAAGTGACTATTTGAGGGGGTAGGGCTGCCTCGCTGCCGCTCCATCATTCTATGGCCTTCTTCGAGGACCCATCGGCGCTCGCGCTCCTCTCACGCGTCGGCAGCGGCCTCCTCCTCATCGGTGCGTCCACATCAATTATATATATATATAAAATTGACGATTACACTTGCCGTTTTGGAGAGAGCTTGTGCCAATGACAAAGATCAGATCTCGCCCTCCTCTTCTGTCCCGCATCGAACAGCGCTCCACCAAAAGATCCGAAATAAACGGTAGATATTTCTTGCTCATTATCTTTGCTTTATTATAGTGGCGGTGGTGGACTTGGTGTTGGCGATGAAGTTCTGGTTCACGACGGGCGAGGCTGCGCTCGAGCTCGGCTCGACCTTCTGGCGCACCAATGCCGCCCTCGCCTTCGCCCTCTTCATTGTGTCCGTCATTGCCGGTGCGATTTCCTGCTCTAATTATTGTCGTTTCTTAATTTCATTCATCCACTTGCGATAGGCGCAATTGGCCTTCTGGCGGGCTCAGAGAAGTCGAATGTAGGTCGCATCACCTACTCCCCGATCTTCTTTTTCTCGATGGTCCTCCTTTGCATCTACACGTACTCCCTTTCTCTCTATTGATCTATAAATCTTATCTGTTCGTTTGCTATATTTCATCGCCGTTGCCTTGCTAGGTGGGTCCCTTTCTTTGGCCTCGTCGCCTTCGGCAACCCTGCTATCCTCGGCTTCACTGTCCCGGACTCGTGGATTCCTTACTTCTGGCTGATCTGCTTCCTCGCTTCGACTTTCCTCGCATATATCTCATACAGGTTCGCTTCCATTCTCTGAAGAGCTTCACCGAGGCTGAAACTCAGTCATCTCTTGCCTGAAAACACTGAGTTCTCTATCTTTGTAGGCATTGGAAGGCCCTAGAAAGCTCCTCCCCAGACGAAGGAACATCAGTAATGCCGTTGACTGACGATGAGGACTCTATTATAAGCGCCATCGAATATAAAGACGACGTCGACCTCGACGACGGCGCCGAGGACGAGGACCTCAAGGCGCTCAAGGAGCGGAAAAAGGACTAGACCGCGCCACTCCACCCAATTTTGAAGCATTTCATTGTAATATTGTTTGAATAGTGTCAAAATACGATGAAACCTGTCTAGACCTGAAAGCGCTTTGCTCTGTTGGCGGTGATGTTTGCCAACCGACTCCAATATAATGCAGCGACGGCAATCGCTTTCCTCCACAAGTGCTACACCGCTTGTTTCCCTGGTTTGCATAACCATTTTGTCACTCGTTTAGTTCTTCTACGTTCTTCGTCATGTACGGCGCGTTAGTGAGCTGTTAGGGATTGCGATTGCGATTGCGAACGGGATCCAGGTTGCCATCCTGGGTCGTCGAGAGTATCCTCTGTGGCCTCGATCACCTTTGCATTATTACTGGATATGAAAAATATATAATATTATATCATAAGATATCTGAATTGATCTAAATGGCATGGATCTCGTGGCCTTTCCGAGGTTTGATGACCCTTGAAGAAGCCCACTCTTTCTCGTTTTTCTGGAACAGCCAATTCAATCTAATACTGAAATAAATTTTTTATTTGGTAGATTCGAGGCGAGACATGTTCACGGCGTCAGTCCTGACGATCCTTGCGCACTTTCCAAGCGACGAGGTCCTCCTGTTTTGCCTGTCGGTGTCGTCTTCTCTCGAGCCTTCCGCTTTGAATCCAGAAATTCCACGAATTCGATACTTGTTTCCGTTGATTTTTATCGGCGCTATTGTTGAAATCCGTTCTCTTCGGCCTATTGATCGAAATCCCTTGGTCTTGATTGTCGTTGGCGCCCTCTCTCGTCAACGTTTTCACTCGTCTCGATCTTTCCACTTGCGATCTTATCTCATTGCACCTTATCCACCTGATCTAAATAATCAATTATTATTGATTCTATACATTCTTATTCTCGAATCCTTTATTGTGCGTGTCCATGCTGCAATGATCCTCGGATTCGATCTTCTAAGTCTCTTCAGCAATCCTCTTATCTTCTGCTCAGTGCCCACTCCCTGCTCAATCTAGGCCTCTACCAAGCTCTATATTGCTGGTGATAACTTTGGTTTGAACGATTGGAAAGGCAAGGTCCCGCTCCGCCTACTTCGCCAGAACGTCTTCTCTGTCGATCTCGACGCGACCAAATACACGACCGCCAACCAGCACGGCCTGTTTAGCTTCGTCCTCGTCAGATTCATGTTTGACATGTTCTTTTTCTGTTTTGTAGATTCGAATTCAAGATCATCAATGAGGAAAATACGTTTCAAAAGGGTCCAAATGTGGTGGTGAAGACGCCGCTGCCAAAGGACGACGCCACAGTCGTCGAAGTCTACCCGTGGTTTCTGAATGGCTCCGAGAAGTGCGTCCCCGTTGGCTTCCTCATCTTTCCTTCTCCTTCTTATGTATGTTAGCCCTCTGCAAAAGAGGCCAAGCCCTGCTCCTATTGTCAAACCCCACTCGCCACTTCCTGGTCGCGTCGCTGCAACGCTCAAGATCATTGTCCACCATCGCCTCGATGACGTAAGCCTCCCTTAGGCTTCCTCTGTTCGTTGATCCTGGTCAATCTTTTATTTCAGCGTGACACCTTTTATATTCGTGGAGACAACTTTGGATTGAATTGGGATGTTGGCTTGCCCTTCCAAAAGGATCAGATTCGCGAAAATGAATTCGAGGTTGACCTTGACGTCAACAAATACTCCAAGGCCGAATGGTTCGCTCGCGACCCTTCCTCTCGGGTTTCCCCCCTCCTTACGCCCCTGTCTTAGTTTCCGGTTCAAAATTTTGATCAATGAGCAATTCTGGCAATCAGGACCCAATGAAATTGTGCTGACTCCACTTGACAAGAGGGACAGTATCATTCACGTCTACCCGTCATTCTGAGCATGCACCCCGTCTTGTCCCTTGCCCTCTCTCCCTCCTCCCAAATCAACTATTCCATTCCGTGTGAATCGTGTAATTAGAGAGGTGACTTTGTATTCCTTGTGCGATACAGATGGACCCGCTCACTGCTTGGGCTTGGGGTCAACGAAACCTTTGGCGAGCATGAAGTCTAGAGAAGAGGGCAACTGCTCGAGCGCCTCGCAGATGAGGTCTGCCACGATGCTCGCTCCTACTGAGCTCTGCTCAGCTGCTGATGGCGCCGAGGAGGCGGCAGGCTTGTTGGCAAACAGCTTGTGCTGAAGAATGTCATCGGCATCTTGCGAGGACGAAGCAGCGGGTGGAGATGAGGGGAGGCTGGCAAAGAGGTCGACGCCGCCAAACTTGGATAAGGAATCGGCGAAAGAAGAAGAGCCTCCAGAGGTCGACTTGGAAGACGAGGGTGCTCGAAAAGAGGACAAGTCGAAGACTGGCGCAGCTAAGGTACCAGAGGAACTAAGAGGAGCGGAGAAGGCCGAGAAGTCCATCGACGCCTGCGAATCAACATGAGTTCAAAGCAATTGGGTCAAGAAGGAAGAGAACAAATGGTACAGGAGCCGCGACGGGAACGACCGAAGCTGGAGGAGGAGCAGCGAACACCGAGTCAAAGTCATCGTCGTCCGCAGCGGCACTCTTGGCCGCTGATGCGGTGCCCTTGGGATTCTCAAAGTCGGCAAAGTCATCAAAATCAGTCGATGAGGCAGGAGAGGCGGCAGAAGCAGGAGTCGGCGACAAAGTGGCGATCACGGGCGAGGGCGTGAGCATGGTGACAGCGGGCTTGATGGGGACGACAGGGGACGACTGAACGATGGGAGACGACCGACCAAAGATGGAATCAAAATCGTCTACGCACAAATCATGAACTAAAGAGAAGTGCAAGATCGAAATGAAACAAGCAAATACCGTTCGCGGGAGCAGGTGCGACGGGAGCGGCAGTAGGAAAGAGAACCGCAATGGACACAGGTTGGGGCTGTTTAGTCTTCTCCACTTTGCCGCTGTTCTTTATGTCGACCGAAGCGCTCGACTTGGATTCCTTCCGAACATGCTCTGTCTCCTTGGAGGCCTTGTGACTCTCCTTCTTCTCGTCCACCGACTGCTTGCTGTCAGAAGCGCGGCGCTCTTGACCAGGCAAAGTGCGCGAGTGCTTAGTTTCGGCAGGCTTCGCAACAGCGGACGCGGCTGACTGCGCGTCGGTGGAGCGCGAGCTCTTGCGGTGAGCGTCAATCGACGAGCCACTCGATGAGGCCTAGCAGATCCACGATCATCCGCAGGAAGCAAGAAATGATAACATCTTTTCGTACGGATCCAGGAACGACGCCAAGAGGGGTCAACGACGGCGCATTACGAGGTGGAAGCTTGCGGATAACGCCGCTCTGAGATGATTCGGTGCGGCTTCTGATGGAATTCTTCAGGGTGACCTCGATCGCACTGCCACCAAAGTCAAACTTTTGCTTCATGGGAACTAGCAAATTGCAATTAACGACTCAAAGGGCGTGCCGATTCATGCAAAAGGGAGATACCCTGTGGCTCATGCACGCCGTGGATCAAGTAAGAGAGCGTCTTGTGGGGCGCATTGTCGCGGCTGGCGGTTGACTCCTCGCCATATGCAATTCCGACGGCCTTGAGGACGTCGAGGATGTTCGCCTCGATCTTATCCGTGCTTCCTGACAGGATCCACTCCTACGACGCTCGAGATCAGGTGACTGCTGGCATTAATACCAGAGAGAAAGCTTCTGTCGAGTACCGAGGTGGGAGAGGAAGGGGGAATAGCAGAAGCTTGAATGGGAGGAGCGTGGGCTTCAAAGTCGGCGAAGTCGTCGTCATCGGGATTCACAGCGCTGGTGGCAGTACCAGGGTTCACCGCCGCCTCGAACTCGCCCATGTCAAAGTCGGCATCAGAATTGTGGTTCGTTCGCACGTCGCCAAACTCGGCAAAGTCGTCAAAGTCGTCGCCCTTGGCTGTCAAGAGGCCGCCTCGTTCCACGTTAGACGGGGTCGGAGGCGACGCCACGAAATTGGCAAAGTCGTCAAAGTCGTCAGAGGCGGCTGGAAAGGCATCATGAATATCAATCGAAAGTGTCGCAAAGATATCGCGTACAAGCATGAGGCGGCTGCTGAGGGGGCTTCACAGTCGCCTCGGAAGGCTTGGGAGGTGCGGCAGAGGGCGCCGTAGGAAATTCGAAGTTGTCAAAGTCGTCAAAGCTTGGGAGGGAGGACTTAGGAATCACGGACGTAGAAACGGCAGGCTTCGCTGTGGCATCCGAGAACTCAAAATCAAAGTCATCATCGTCATCAACCGCAGCGGGCTTCGGTGCTTCTACAGGAAAAGAGAACAGTCAGGTCGGTAAGAAAAAGAAAGTGGAAGGGAGCACCTTTCTTCGGGGCGGATTGAGAAGGAGCTTGAAAGTCGAAATCATCGTCCTCGTCCGCACCAGATTGTGGGAAGGCCTGGCCAGCATAGCCGCCATCCTCATCATCAAAATTGCCGTTGTATAAGTCGCCACCGGCCTTGTCACCATCATCGCCATCATCTTCATCATACCGCTTCTTATCCACCACTGCCGGTTTCGGCGGAGCGGAAATTGAAGGCGCAGGAGCTTTGTGCGTCTCCACCGGAACTGGGGCAACAGCTTTGGGGGCCTCCTTGGTCGGCGAGGAAGTCGGAAGAACAAAGCCAGGCACCAGGTCCTCCTCCACAGAACGACGAGGAACCGCAGGTGAAGGGTCGTAGTTGAAGCCGCCATCATCACTCGACTTCGTTAAGTTGGAAGAAGCAGCGGAAACAGGTCCAAAGGCCTCAAAATCGTCAAATGGGTCGGCGTTCAAAACAGAGCCGTCCGAGGTAACAGTGATGGCCGGGGCCTCGATAATAACATCCGAAGATCCGAGAGAAGATTGCATCTTCGACATCACCGGTAGAGAGTGGTCGACTTCGGGGAAGGCGTATGTGGCAGCGCGCAACATGGGCGGCGTCGCCGGTACTTGCGTTGGCGAGTGCAAATGGGCGGCGCGGAGAGGAGGAGATGGGACCTGCGACGGTGGGGATTCCTCAAACTCGGCGAAGTCATTCTGGTTTCCCTTTGCGGCAAAGGAACCAAACTCATCGAAATCTGCGTCATTGCCAGTAGATGGGGCAGAGATGGAAGAAGAGGAGTTGGTGAGGATATTTGTCAACGTCTCGACTTCATTTGCCTGGCGATTGGCCTCAGGGAATGCGCCCTCTTCCTTAACCAGAGCATCAAAGCCCTGGGGAATATCAGAGACCTTAATATCCTCATTGCGCATCAATCCAGCCTCTTCGACGCCGCCAAACTCAATCGAGTGGAATAGCTGCGGAGAATTCGGGGCTTCCTCCTTTTGCTTGTCATCATACGAGAACTTATCATCAGCTTCATGAGGGCTCGCGGGAGGAAAGAGAGCAGCTAGAGAAGCCGTCAATGGAGGCGGTTGAGAACGGAGGGCCTTCATAGAGTCTGGCTGAGGAGCCACAAGCGCTGCCGATGACGATGGAAATCCTTCGAAGTCATCGAACTCATCAGCAGTGTTGCTTGAATGTGCTTTCGAAGAGTCAGTCAAAGTCGAGGAATCGGAACCGAAGGATTCATCTGGGCGCTGTGGCGATTTGGCCTCACCCTCGAGTTGGTGCTGAGTGGCAACGAACATGTAATAAGTGTTGTGGTTGGGCGATGACGGGGGACTGGCGACAGCAGGTTGATGATGATTCAAAGGAGAGTGACCCTCAGGGGTAGATTGACCTGAAGTGAGAGGAGCCTCGAGAACAGCAGGGCGAACGTGATGCGGCTCTGTGTGAATTTTCGTCGACGCAGAGTGCGTCAAAATCGAGCTAAGCAAATCAACCTCTTGGGCATGACGGTCCGTCGATTCGAAAGAGGTATCCAATTTCACAAATTCGCCGAAGCCGCCTTCTTTGACTTCGGAGATTGAAGCGTCTTCATGGGTCATGAGGCCCACCTCCTCGATAAAGCCAAATTCTGTAGTTCGGATGATTTGGGGCGACACAACGCCTTGCGGTTTGTTGCTATATGAGAATTTCTCACCATCATCTTCGGATGATTGGGAGGGGACAGCGGCAACAGCTGGGCTACTCACAACAGCTGGGCTACTCAAGGGCGAATGAGGTAGACTCGGAATGGTTGCAGCAGCTCCGACATCAAGGGCACCAGATGAAGGAGGAGTGGAGAAGGAGAGGAAATCAGGGTCACTGGAAGACGAGACCGAGGCAGTATGGGAAGCGAGGGAAGGGGGTATGGGCTCCTCGATAGGCTTGGAACTCGTCAGAATGGACGACAAGGCAGTGATCTCCGTGGCCTGGCGATCGCTCTCAGGAAGCGTGGATTCGTCGGTGTCGAAGGAAGCGAAACCGCCTAACAACAACATGAGAATAAGAAACTCCAGAAATTGAAATAGATTCTACCTTTTGTCTCGACCTCAGTTATGATTGCGTCTTCATTGCGCATGAGGCCAGCTTCCACCACTGTTCCCGTTTCAATCTCATGGTTGATCTCGAAGCCAGTGTCGGCCGCCTTATTAGCGCCGCTGTTTGACGAGGCCTGTGACGAAGTATGAACTACTTCGGCATGCGCTGATGGAGCCTTATGGAGAGGCTTATGAGGCTCCGGAGTCAAATCGTCGTCTGAAGAGAAATCCGCGTCGAATGAAGAAGGCTTGCCATTGGAACTTGGTGTCTGCGCAGGGGACTGTGTCTCCGTAGGATGAGCAGCGTCAGGGCGAGCCGGGCCGCCGAAGATGTTCACACGATTGTCATCCGCTTTGAGGAAATTATTGAATTTCTTGTTTTCGTTCTCGTCGACGGAGAAGTCGCCGAAGTCGTCCGACGCTGTGGAACTTTTGAAGTGCTCCTCGCCATGGAGCTTGAGGGCCGTCTCGAGCGACTTGTTGAGCGCGGTAGGGAACTCGAAGTCACCAAAATCATCACCGGTATCGTCACCCTGAATGAAAAAATCATCATTCCGAAGAAAGCGGAAACTAAAATACCCCGGAGGCGTGTCAACGAACGTCGAGGTCGGCATTTTGTTCGAGAGTTAAAAGCAGCCGCGCCAACGACGCTCATGAAAATTAAGTAAAATAGATACGATATATATTTTCAACAAAACGCCGTTGAAAAGGACATCACAAAAGCAGAGAAGAGGAACAACGAAGTCGGACAAACTGCGAGGAACGATCGCTGCAGCTTCCCACCTCGTCTCGCTCGTCTCGAGGAACGAATTCAAAAATGAAAAAAAAAACAATCAAGAATATAAAAGCGATTAAAGGTCAAAAAGGCGGCAAGCTGAAAAGGTAAAAGAAACACCGCGCTTTCCTCACCGACGACACCACTGCGTCTTCGGGCCGTACCGGCTTATGACCTGGCTTTTCAAAATCGCCAAAGTCGAACTCGTCGAACGACATGGCGGGTTAGCGGCTTAGCGCGAATGACTTGCGGAGTGTACAAGGCCTTGGGAGTGTAGGCCCTCGCGAAGTGAAAGCCAGACACCTCGACAGCTTTGGCGCTCTTTAATAGCGAGATTAGATGCTAGCGAAGACTGAGACAACTCAGTCCATGAAGCCTCAGGGACAATAGCAAATAATAGTAAAGCTACAATTTAGTATCGTATACACGCACACTACGGTAATATCAATTAATATCAATCAGCTTGACCACGCGGTCGTGGAGCTTTCCGTTCGAGCAGAGAACTTCCCGCTGACACATATCATAAGGCAGCGCTCCATTGAACATTGTTACCTTACCGCCAGCCTCCTAATGAGAAGAGAAGAGATTGTCAATATATGGGAAATGTGGAATCTGCGCGGTTCAGCATTCATGGTTCAGAAGAAGTCCACAATGAGGATTACGGCTACCAAGTACCTCGACGAAAAGAGTGGCAGCGCAGACGTCCCAAGCGTGGATACCAGCCTCGTAGTAAACGTCGAGCACGCCCGCTGCCACATAGCACCTAATGAAGCATTAGAGCGAACATGAACGGTGAACAGTCCGAGCGAAAGTCGAGTCGACGTCATGGAGCCCAAGAGGAAGAGGAGTCGCACATATCGAGGGCAGCCGATCCAGCACGGCGGATGTCGCGAACCTCAAAAAGAACGTTGCGAATGCGCTTCAATGTGCGATCGACACTCGCCTCGCTGCGGTCATAGGGGAAGCCCGTCGCAAACAAGGATTTCTACATACACAAGAACTGACGTGAACGATGACTTCGAAAGTGCCCACAAGTATCTCATTTGCCCCTTGGTAACAGTAAATAGGATTCACGGAACAAAATCGAGTGAAGAGAAACGAACCTTCAGAACGTCGGTCTCAGAGACATGAAGGCGCACGCCGTTCTTGTAGGCGCCTTGGCCCCTGATGGCCGTGAAGAGCTCATCCAGAATGGGATTGAACACCACTCCAACTTGGACAATCTAAACAGAGTATCCATTTCACCAGTGCAGAAAACCAGGAAGGAAGGGGAGAAGACCTTGTTCAAGCAAAAGCCGATGGAAATGCACGAGAAGGGGAACTTGTGAACAAAGTTCGTCGTGCCGTCAATAGCTAATGCAAAATAACGTTAAAAACACAAAAATTTGTTCAAATGACCGATTCTCCACCGATTCGTCATGCGCCGAGAAAAAAATCGAGGGACGACGAGCTCGGGGAGCACACCTCGAAAACGCCAGAAATGATCGACGTACGATCGATGCACCAGGTCGGCCCATTCGTCATCTCCTCCGGGGTCAAACCCGCCGAGACAGACTACAAATAAAATAGAATAATTAAATTAATAAGAGAGAGGCGGAGAGACACGATAGGAAGTGCAAGAGGCAGAGGAACTTCACCTCCTCAGCGACAAAGAGGTGGTCGGGATACTTGGCCTTGATCGCGCCAACGACCATATCTTCGACCGCTTTATCCGTCTCAGTAACTAAATCAATTTGGCCCTTGTAGTCAATGTTCTTGGGCAAGACAAAGGCGGCCTTGATCTTCGCGCCCGCCTGCTTGGCGAGGCCGAGCGCGAAATCGTGCAACTCTTGCAGATCGAGATTTGACATTCAAGATCTCTACAAGATTGGCGAATATCTTTCATTTTCGTTGTTTGTTATATTTCTTGTTATCAACAGTCCTCCTGCCGCGCCATAAAGCTGGCGTGGTGTCGAACGTCAAGCTTCTCGAGAAACTGCTCAATCGTAATTCTGTAATAATATCAGAGCAGACTGACAGCTTTCTTTGTCTTTGGCATCCAGAATAAAGTAGACATCCTATTAATACCGGTTCAGATTCAGACAGAGCTTAGGAATTTATTATACGGTACTTGACCACATCTCGATTGAGTTAAAAAGGCCAACTGCTTGTCGAGGGCGCCGACGAGTCCGTGAACAGACTATCGGCGGTCGGTTGATCGCTGGAGGTATTCGGATTTATCGGAGTAGGATGTGGGGTATAAGGTGAACCTCCAACTGGAGGAGCGGGGAAAGTAGGAGGCTTCCATTGAGGGGTAAAGGAAGCTGGCGCACGGGGAGGAACGCTCGGGTTCACCGAAGGAACTCCGCGGAGAGGTGAGGAACTAGGGGGGATCACTTGCGGAACCGGAGTTATACCCGGAGTTATCGGAGTTGGGGCAAGAGTTGCAGAAGAAGGAGTAGGAGGGGCCGCAACAACAGGAGGAACCGTAACACCGCGCGTGGGAGTGAAGGCAAAAGTTGGCGGCTTAGGGAAAGAGCCAACCACGACTGGAGAAGTAACCGCCGAAGTCTGCGCCGGAGTTGAACCAGGGGTAGCAGCACTGGTTGGTACAGTGATGGCCGAGGAGGGAAGAGCAGTCGGCGATTTCAGTTGAGGAGACACGGATGGGACAGATGGAGAAGCGACGACGGGAGTCGACGGTTTGTAGTTGAAGGTCGGCATTGGTGGAGGGGTATATACGGGCCTGGTCAACACAGAATGCGGAGTTATCGGAGTCGCAACCGCTGCGATAGGAGTACCCGCAATAGTCTTCGACGGGGTTGCAACAGGGACTGGCGAGGGAACAGCAGGGGTCGAAACCGCGGCGGGCTTCGCGGGGTGAGGAGGGGTAGCAGATGAGAGAGGTGCCTTATCTTCAAGAGTTGGTGACTGTTTAACAGGGGTTGACAGGACGGTCGGAGGGGCAATATGAGTATTAGGACTCTGGATCGGAGGTGGAGTCACCTTGGCCGGCGCAGGCGAGGGCAACGTGGGGAGAGTTGGCTCAAGAGGCTGCGGCGGGTTGACGGCCTACAGGATATCAAGGTAGGATGGAGAAAGAGGGAGAAGAGTAGAACGAAATTGAGAAAAGATGGGGAGGGGGAGAAAGCGGGAGAGGACAGGAAATGGAAGAGAGGAAAAACAAAAGAGAGATAGAGGAAGCAGGAGAAACGAAGGCAAGCGAGAAATAAGAGTCGCTCACCGTCGGAGCTGAAATCGGAGTTGGCTGTTGAGGCAGCGGCATATGAGCATGAATGGTATTCGGAATTGTGTTCAGGGGTTGCGATTGAGGTTTGATCTCATCGCGAGGGATGCGGTGGAGGAGACCATAGCCAATGTCGCAGCCGAGGAGACCGCTGCCGCCCCAATTTCGGGAAGGCGTGATATTAACCTACGGAAGAGATGGACGAGAATGAGGAGAAAGCGTGAATTAGGTAGGAGGCAGAGAACAGGAGGAAGTTACCAAGCGGACAGTGTTAGTCTTAAGGGAATAAACATAAAGACCCAACGGTTGGTCCATCTTCCGATTGACCAGGTGATAGAAATCGTCCTCGTCATTGAAGATCACCTCGGGAGTACCTGGCAAAGAAAAAAGAGGAGCGGAAGAGAGGAGGAGAAAGAGAAAGAGGGCAACATACCTACAATGTAGTCGGATTCCGATACGAGTCCGGCC
>Ga0154020_10005822_pt1 | contig 14486 bp, 11 predicted proteins | sample Klosneuvirus_201_FD_109709 | JGI IMG/M metagenome (GOLD analysis project Ga0154020, IMG submission 109709) | Active sludge microbial communities from wastewater, Klosterneuburg, Austria - Klosneuvirus_20160825_MG | ecosystem: Engineered > WWTP > Aerobic digester > Activated sludge | place...
ACCGGCTTCACGCCGGTGGACACCAGGTTTGGCAACTACTGAAAGAACAAACTGACGCTTTGGCCCCCACTGGCTTCATGCCAGTGGAAGCCGGGTTTGACAACTTCGAGCAACGGTTGCCCGGGACTCAAACGTCTTGCGATTCCGAGTTGCCAAACCGGGCTTCCACCGACGCGAGGTCGGATGGGGGGCCGCTTCGTCTGGTTCGGCGTCGTTAGTCGCCAAACCCTGGTCCGCTGGCGTAAAGCCAGCGGGGACACACACGAAGTCTGCCTTGACTCCTATCATTTTGATCGAAAAGAATCCGAAAATCCCCGCATTTACTCCGGATTGGACAGATCGCGTCCCACGCCGATGCGATAACCATCTTTCCAGTAACACAGCGACTGCGAGGTGTCGGAAAGTCTCGGAAATCTGACGCGGTCCAGACCGCTCAAGACTCTCGATATGCGATCACGATGCTCTTCGATAAACTCTTTCACGTCGGCGTCCTCTCAGATTGACCAGATTCCTGTCGAAGTGTGGCGAAACGGTGATCGCCTGAAACATTCACTGCCGATGCAGCCCAAATCGCGGAGTGCCTGGGTGATGACCGAAAGACAGTTCATCAGACAGCTTCAGGCACGGTTTCCCGCCCGCCCGCCAGTGACGGTTGGCATTGGTGATGACGGAGCGGTCCTGGATGTCAGTTCGTATTCTCAGCAGGTGGTTGTCACGGACCTGTTGCTGGATGGAGTGCATTTCGATCTGCGATTCACAAGTCCACTGCTCGCGGGCCGCAAAGCGATGTCTGTCAATTTAAGTGACCTCGCGGCAATGGGATGCAGACCAACGGCGGCTTTTGTGTCACTGGCCATTCCACGAGACCTCGGCGGCACCGGTCCGGAATTCCTCGCCGAACTGTATCGCGGTATCCAGCAGATGACCGATGAGTATCAGTTTTCGCTGGCGGGTGGCGATACGAATTCGTGGAATGGACCGTTCGCCATCAATGTCTGTCTGACCGGAACTCCGTTTGGCGTTCGACCTTTCCTGCGTTCAGATGCCAGAGCAGGCGATGTCCTCTGCGTTTCAGGACAGCTTGGAGGCAGCCTGCGGTCTGGCCGACACCTCACGTTTCACCCTCGACTGCGGTTATCCGAGTGGCTGTCGGGCACCGTTGAGGTGCATGGGATGATGGATATTTCGGATGGTTTGTCAGTGGACCTGCACCGCCTGATGGAAGCCAGCGGCACGGCTGCGGAAATTATTGAGGCGGCGATCCCCATTCATCCCGATGTTCCGGCGGAATGGAATGCCGAACAACGTCTCGCTTCCGCGCTGAGTGACGGAGAAGATTTTGAGTTGTTGTTCACCGTCGCGGCCACGACTGCCGAGTCCATGATGGTGGCCGCCCATCATGACGGATTCCTGATGCACCAGATTGGTGTCGTCACACACGGGGCTGGCGTGCGTTTGATGGACGCGGCCGGAAATTCGAGTGTGCTTGCCCCAAAGGGATGGCAACATGAATTCTGAATTTTCCGATCAGTCGTAAAATTTACCCTCGCGAATGCATAATATGAACAGGCATGACACACGGAGAGGCTGTGAAAAAACACAACGGCCCGCCAGCGGGCTAAGATCGCCCAACTTGCCAGTCATATTCCCGCAATTATACTTCACGCGGTCCAGACTGAGGTACTTTCAAAGGCACCATTTTCCACGTCCCTTCTCCCCCTGGCAAGGGGGAGAAGGTGGCCGACAGGCCGGATGAGGGGGCCGACCTGGAGTTAATTTGATGAACCAGAAAACAGTGGATTCTTCCCCCTCACCCTAGCCCTCTCCCCCCGTGGAAATCGTGTCAAGCTGGAAAATCAATTGCGGGGGGAGAGGGGACAATCGCAAGAAAATCCACTGCTTCATTTCTGACCGGGTGAAGTATATCTAGCGTTCTGACCAAATACTGACCGTTTTACACACCCATTCCTAGCCCCGTAGCGGGCCGTTGTTTTTTCACAGCCTCGGAGTGGATTTTTCTGATGCAGCGTTTTTGTATCCTGCGGCATGACTTTCCGTTCTGGCACTGGGATTTCCTGCTGGAAGCGGGTAATCATGCGGAATGCTGGCGGCTCCTCCGGGAGCCTTGCGGAAATGAACCCATTGCCGCTGAACACCTGCCGCCGCACCGATTGCTGTATCTGGAGTACGAAGGCCCCGTCAGCAACGATCGAGGGACCGTACGACGGTTTGCGTGGGGGACGTACAAGATCATCGAACCCGGTCCACACCTCTATATCGAATTAACGGGACTCAACTGGGCACAGCAGGCGTGTCTCACTGAAACTCGTGATGGACGGCTGTTTTGGTCGTTTGACACCAAATGAACCAGCAGGGTTGATGTTCCGTTCAATCGACGTCAGTGATAACCTCCGCATCGTCGGAGCACGAATGTTCCGGCGCAGATCGGCAATACCGGTGCTTTAGAGTCCAATAGTACGAGCAGCGAATCAATGAAACGAATTGGCATTCTGACGGCTGGCGGCGACACTCCGGCGCTCAACGCTACAATTTACGGAGCGGTCGAACGCGCGAATGCGCTCAAGATCGAGATGATCGGGTTGCAGCGTGGCTATGCCGGTCTGTTCGATCCGCGCGTACCGCATGTGCATCTCAATCCGCTGTTTACGGCGATCCCGGAACTCGATCCGTGCAAAGGCGGAACACTGCTCGGGTCGTCGCGGACGTATATCGACGAATCGCATACGGACCGTCTCAAACTCGTCGTGGAAAACATTCAGAAACTCAAGATTGACGGACTGATCTGCATCGGCGGCGATGGCACGATCAATGGAATGCAGCCCATCGCAGAGATGCTGCCGTGCGTGCTGGCTCCCAAAACCATCGACAATGACCTTGGCCTCAACTACATCGATGAAGCGAATGAATGGGTGCGAAAACCATGCGAGGAAAAACCGGGGTATCGTGAGGAACTCCATCGCTCCCGCGATTCGATCGAGCTGGAAGACATCATCAATTACGCCACGCCGGGTTACGCAACAGCGGTCTACGCGGTCGCGCAGAGTATTGAGCGATTGCGGACGACAGCGGAAAGTCATCGCCGTGTGGCGGTTGTGGAAGTCATGGGACGCCAGTCGGGATACATCGCGCTGGGCGCGGCGTACGCCCAGCCAGATATCATCCTCATTCCCGAAATACCACTTGATCTGGAGCAATTGACCGCCCGCGCCGTGCAGGTTTACGAACTGCAGCAAAACGTGTTGATTGTCGTCGGCGAAGGAGTCCGCAATGCGGATGGGTCTGAACTTGGTGCCACCATGCCGACGTACGATCCTGCGGGTAACGTGCGTTACAGTGGAGCGGCCGATGCGATCAGCCAGATGCTCGAACAATCAATGGGTGACAAAGTGTTCCGTGAAATGCGGAGCTATGAACCCGGCGCTTCTTCGATGTTCAGTCGAAAAATTGGCCATACGCAGCGGGGGGGCCGTCCGATCCTGTTCGATCGGTTCTATGCCTCCCAGATCGGCGGCAAGTCCGTGGATCTGCTCGTTTCCGGCGAATCAAACGCCATTGCGACGCTTCAGTATCAGCCTGATATTGGATTCTACGTCAGTTCTATCTCCGCCAATAAACTTCGTGATCAGTGGGGCGAAATTCATCCCCGGCATGTCCATCCGGACCTCTACGATTCTCGCAGAATGCTGCTTTCGCAGAAGGGGATTGATTATTTGCAGCCGATTTTCACAAATGCGATCGGGGCCGACGACGTGGAAGTCATTCGGACTCAAATGTTCAGCAGTGGCAGTGTTCGCAATCGATACCAGAGTGTGAACACCGACATGCGCAAGCGAATTCGATATCTCTGAATCAGGAAGGGTGCATGCCGTTAAGGCTTCGGCACAGTGAGCCAGTAGTCAACAATTGCCGCGTTGTCCGCAGTGCTGAATTGCACCGGTAGCGTCTGAGTTGATTCCAATGCCTGAGCGATGATGCGAATCCGCCCCTGGAAAAACTCGGTGGCCTTTCCAGTGATTTTTACCTTGACGGACTTGGATGATTCGCCGTCTTTTTCGGATCGCGGGCATTCAAATGTCACGCCTTCCGGCAGACCCTCCACGCGAATGTCAACGGGTTCTTTGAAGCCATGTTTTCGATTGATGGTGATTGGGATTTCCAGCGGCGTGTCCGGTTTCAGCACGCCGGTCGTTGATGCAATGGTGGGCTCAAACGACGGTTTTGTTTCGTCGCACGTGAGGACAAAAAAGTGTCGATCGCTGAACTGCTGAAAGCGGTCTCGCACCAGGACGCGATAACGTCCGGCGGCGGACATTGTCAGATGCAGTTCAGCGTCGTGGTTGCCGCCGCTGATGTCGTCGGCTTCTTTGATGACTTTGCCTTCGGCGTCTCTGACGACAAGGACGGGATCAAGTAGAGAACCAAGTTGCTGAGCGCGGACCGTCATGCTGAGCTTCTGTCCTTTAGTGGCATCGAATTCAAACGCGACGTCACTGGCTGAAGTCACGCGCCCCGTTACGGCGACTGGCAACGACAGCACTCGGTCAGCGGCGACCCGCGATTCAACGATCGACGGCATGTTGCAGCGTGGGACAGAAAACGGTAGAGCATACGGACCGGACAGGACGGCTTCTTCCCGCTGAATCACGGCCGACGGCGATTCAATATTCCAGCCAAAGACAGTCAGCGGTGTTTCGTTATCCTGCTCAAAACGCAGTGCGGGTTCGGTATGTTCCACGACGCCCGCCGTGGTCAGAGTCAGCCGGTAAACGTAATCCGCTCCGCCCGCGAACGCGATGGTGCTGTTCGGGGCGGCAGGGAAGGCAAACGTGCGGACAAACCATTTTCCATCAGACGGAGCCGTATACGCCAGGCGCGGGTCAAAGCTGACATCATCGTCGTTTTGTGCGACGACGGTTCCACGCTCATCCAATATCTGCAGCACGGCGTCCATCGGCGAATTCAGAACCACATTCGCCAACATGGCAGCGACAAGAGTTTGCCCCTTGTTGAGTGTCACGGAATACGTATCCACTTCGCCCGACTTGTCGAGAACTCCGTTGACGGTCACGGATGGCAATTCCACGGGATTCGCTTCGGACAGTTTCGCGTTCGGTTCGGTCTCCGTGGTCTCCGGAATGAGGCCGACGATGAATGGTTTCAGTTCGGTCGTTCCAGTTGAGTTGCAGAACCTGAGCCAGTGGACTCCAGGCCGAGCCGCTTCGCCGATGGCGATACTGACCGCATCTCTGGCTTCGTTCAGAGTAAAAACTATCGCGTCGCTTTCGCCGATCACGCGAAATTCGCCATCACCAGGCTTGCCGACGAGCTTAGCTTCCACCGTGGTGCCGCGCTGGCCGCCAGACGGAATCAGACGCGTGATGGTTGGCGGATCGGCGAACAAACTGGGACTGAGCAGGCAGCACGTCAACGCACTGACAAAAGATGCGAACGCTAAATGTCGCATGAGTCAGATCAACTCCGCAATCGGAGTCGGGTCGCTCACCAGGTGCGCCGGTCGGCCTTCCGGCGTGTAAACCACTTTGCCAGGATCAATTCCCAGCTTGTGATAAACCGTCGCGACAAAATTCTCCGGCGAGAGGACTCGATCGACCGCCGAGAAGCCCTTGCGATCTGTGGCACCGACGACCGTCCCGCCGGGAATTCCACCACCCGCCATCAACACCGACATCGCATTCGCCCAATGATCCCGGCCAGGCGTGGACTGCCCGGACAGCGTCGAGATCTTCGGCGTGCGTCCGAATTCACCCAGAGCCACCACGAGCGTGCTTTCCAGCAGGCCGCGTTCCTTGAGATCCTGAATGAGTGTCGCGACCGAGTTGTCCCAGTCCGGCAATCGCTTTCGACACGAATTGAAGATGTCGCTGTGATGATCCCAGCCGCCGTCGTAGACCGTCACAAATGGAACGCCAGCCTCCACCAGTCGCCGCGCCAGCAGACAGCGCTGGCCGAATCCATTGCGGCCATAGCGTGTACGGGTTTCGACTGATTCCTGTTCGATATCAAACGCCCGTTGCGCCTCGGGCGACGTGACCAGCGAGTGGCCTTGCTGAAAGTATTCATCGAAGGCCAGCAGCGGATCGCCAGCCGCTTCGTCGTTGATCCGAACCATGCGATCGATCTTTGCTCGCAGTTCCGTGCGAGACCCAAATCGCAGATCCGTCAGTTCACGCGGCAAGGCAACGTCGCGAACTTTGAACTTGTCGCGATTCGGATCATCTCCTACCACAAATGGAGCGTACTTCCCGCCAAGGAAACTCGGTCCGCCGGAACGAGACATTTGAGGCATACTGAAATACGGAGGCAAGCCGTTGTCGCGGCCAAGTTCTTTGGCGACGACAGCACCCATGCTCGGATGGAAGCTGACGAACGCTCCGCAGCCGACGGGAATCCGCGGCGGGGCACCAGTCATCATGTAGTGATTTCCGGCACCATGATTCCCCTGATCGTGGCGAATCGATCGGATCATCACATGGTCGTTCAGACTCGCAGCCAGCTTGACCATGTGTTCCGAATAGGCGACACCAGGCACCGATGTTGCGATGGCGGAGAACTCGCCGCGGTATTCCAGCGGCGCGTCAGGTTTTGGGTCGAAGGTCTCGAAGTGTGTCGGACCGCCGTCCATCCAAATCAAGATGCAACGCGACGCTTTGCCAACCGGTGTCGTCCCGGAATGCCGCGATTCGGCCACGGCTTTCAAACTGCCCACGAAGCCCGCGCCCAGCAATGCGCCCACGCCAAGCTGCAGCGAATCACGCCGTGTGAATCCATCGCATCGTTTTCGATTGTTCATGGATAATCTCTCTCAACACTCTGCAAGTGAGCAGAAATAAAAATGGATCACACCATCCTCGTTCCAGGGCTCCAGCCCTGGAACGCACTGCCTGGAGGCTCCTGCCTCGCGTTTCAATTCAGGAGGCAGAGCCTCCTGGCAGTGTGTTCCGAGGCTGGAGCCTCGGAACAAGTGAAATTACTTATTCAAACGTTTGGCGGCTCGGTTCCCGTCATTCAAAGTGCAGGTTGTGCGACGAAAGCGGAAAAGTCACCAGCCGAAGTCCCCTCTCCCCCGGCAAACACCAATACCACTTCCACCAGTCCTCCACCGGGGGAGAGGGTCAGGGTGAGGGTGAGGGGGAATTGCGCAGGCCGCCTTCATTCTTTCAATAGCATCATCTCACGGTCATCCCCCCTCATCCGGCCTTCGGCCACCTTCTCCCCCGATCTCGGGGGAGAAGGGACCGTGGCGTCATGCACGGAACGAAATCAGACTTGTCCCAATGTACGCAGTTTTCAATTCTGAAACACAAACTCCGCCGAATTCAGCATGGCCCACATCAGATCCTCAATCACCTGCTGTCGCACTGCGCCTTCGGCGGAAACTTGTTCGGTCACTAAAGCCGTCTCTTCTGGTGTCGGTTCACGTCCGAAGACGAGTCGATACAACTCCGAGCTGATCTCAGCTGCGGATTTTTCGGATCCCGCCAGAGCATGAGTTGTTCCGGATTTGTCACCAATGTCGCGGAACAACTTTTCTGAATTCATCAAATGCAGACTCTGAACCACAGTCGAATCCAGCATCCGTTCGCAAGGCGGATCCAGATTGGGATCGGGGCGACCGAACGTGTCAAGAAACAAGGAATCCGAACGTGTCGTCCACAGCTGCTTCGCCGACGAACCCGGTGGCATGGCTGCGAACTGCGGAGGCACTCCGGTCACCTGACCCACCGCATCCAGCAGCACTTCCGCCCGCAGCCGATGACGATAATGCCGAGAATAATTTCGTGTGTCAGCTACGTTGGTCTCATTTGGCAGCGAACTCAGTTGATACACATGCGACGTGGTGATCACGCGAATCAGTTCGGTCAATGAGTCGCCGGACTCGCGGAAGTATTCTCCCAGCGCCTTCAGCAACGGCTCGTTGGTTGCCGGATTTGTGGCCCGCAGATCATCCACGGGCTCGACCAGCCCTCGTGTCATCAGATCCGCCCAGACGCGGTTCGCCATCACTTCGCCAAACAGATGGTTGTCGCGCGACGTGATCCAGTCAGCGAGAGCTTCGCGAGGATCGTCACTGTTCTCCCTGTTCGGCGCGGTCCCAAAGAGTGGACTCGGTTCCATCACGGCCCCGGTCACGGGATGCGTGACACTGCCCTTCTTCCCGGCGAAGAAAAATTCTTCTGACCCGGAAATCGGAGGCGACACGCCGGTCCCCTTGCGATCGATCTTCGCGAAGTAGGCCGCGAAGCTGTAGAAGTTATCCTGCCCCCAGACTTCAAACGGATGATGATGGCACTTGGCACATTCCAGCCGAACGCCGACAAACAATCGACTGACAAGAGTCGCGACCTCATCCGGCGACCGGCGGTCACGATACAACGTCACGGCCCCGTTCTGAAAGGTGCTGCCTTTCGCCGTGACGAGTTCACGAACAAACTGATTCCACGGTTTGCGATCGTGAAACGACTGCCGAATCCAGTGGTCGTAATTGAACACCGTCTTGATCCCCACGCGATAAGGATTTGGCCGCAGCAGATCGGCCCATTTGTTGGCCCAGTGGTCGGCAAAGTCCGGTTCCTTCAGCAGCCGATCCACCACGAGCGCTCGTTTGTTTGGTAAAGAATCAGCCAGAAATTCAGAGATCTCAGATGGCGTCGGAATTCGTCCCGAAATGTCAGTCGTCACGCGCCGCAGATACGTCGCATCGTCGCAAACGGGAGACGGTGTGATATTCAGCCGCTGCAGCTTCTTCCAGACCAGGTCGTCAATGAAGTTGTTCACCGGCAACTGAGCATACACTTCGGCGGGAATCGTTTCCGGTCGAGGAATAGTCACTTCGCAGACGGCAATCTGCCCCATGAATCGGGCCATGATGGCCGCGTCGCCGGTAAACGTTCCGGCGGTCACCAGTCCGTTCTCATCAACGGCGGCAATTGGTGCTTCGTTGGATTGAAACGCCGCCAGTCGAGTGACATCGCGGACGGTCCCGTCTGAAAACGAGGCCGCAACCGTAAGCACCTGTGTCTGTTCCGCAGCCAGCACGATGGCAGTCGGTGTCACAGCAATCGACACCAACGTCGGCGCGTTCGGAGCCTTGCGCGGCATTCCCTGTCGCACCCAGTTGAGGATCGTCTGATACTCCGGCCCGCCTTCCTGAATTCGACGACCACCACCGTGCGGAACCGTGCCAGCGGGCTTGGCCAGCAACAGACTGCTCTCCGGAGCCGCCGGAAAAATTCGCCGACTACGACCTTCCTTCGTGATCGCATCAAAGTCCTGCTGCGGATCAAACCCCAGCATCGATAGCTGAAATCCGCCCTGACCCCGCGCCTTTCCATGACACGGCCCGCTGTTGCATCCGAGCCGCGTAAAGATCGGCTGCAGATCATTTTCAAAATCGACAACCGCAATCTCGGCATCATCAGCGCGGAGCAACGGCGTCAGCACGACGCAGAGTGTCATGGAGAAAATCGCACGCGCGGCGATGCAATGAAAATATGGGATTCGTCGATTAGGCAAGGAATAGTTCATCGGCAAGGGAAGAAAAATGAGGCTGGATGAGTGCAGGGGAATATTCGGGGACTACTCAGGATAACAAATCCCAATGGGAGTTGTCACGCAGAATCAGGAAACTCCGCGATTCTGCGGTGCGTTCGTGCATCGCTGTCACGCTGTCACGCTGTCACGCTGTCGATTTAATCCTAATCCAAAGCGCCAGTTTTGAAATTGCTCATTTTTGCCTTACGGTCGTCACCGGCAACGAAACCACCGCAAAAAACACTAACCCGAAGCGCCAGCGAGGCAAAAATTTGACGTCGAAGGAGAAGCATAACTTGTTGCCTCGCTGCCGCTTTTTGAAGCTGCGCTAATCGTCAGGGCTGGAAGCCCGGCACATCGTCAGCCGGTGGCGTGAGCCACCGGAACTAGTAAAACACAGCAATTCAGGCCCGGAGGGCCGACACATTGACGCGTGTTTCGGCCCTTCAGGCCTCTAGTTGTGGACAATCGCAGACCGGTGGCTGGCGCCGTCGGCATAGGATATTTCGGCCCTCCGGGCCTGGAATAGCGCAACTTCAAAACTGGCGCTTCGGCTTAGTAAAACGCACTAGATCGACAGCCTGTAAGCCCTCTCCCCCCTGTGGAAAGCGTGTCAAGTTGGAAAAACAATTGCTGGGGGAGAGGGGACAATCGCAAGAGAATCCACAGCTTCATTTCTCACCGTGTGAAGTATCAAGGGCATGCATGCGCACGAAGTAGGCCGGACCGAGGCCGACACGGTCGATGGAACCAGGCTGCTTGACTGACGGATTCGCGGAAGGTAAATCATTTACTGCTGATCGCCTCACGTGTCGCTCGGGCGCGGTCATTGCTGCGGTCGCCGAAAGACGCTATTGTCACCTCGGTTTATTTGGTATAGTGTCGCCATGAAAATGTTGTTTCGATTGTCCGTTTCGAATCGAAGCAAGACGTCGGTAAGTCTCCGTTGTCGTCCGACGATTGGGGCCGCCGTCATTCCTGACAGAACTTCCTGCCTTCTGATGAGATCATGAATATGCAACTCACTTCTCTAACCGTCTTGTTGATCGGATTCGTCATCACCTGCCAATCCGCGTGGGCCAGAACGATTCATGTCTCAACAAATGGAAACGATGTTTGGACGGGGCAGCTGGAACAGCCGAATGGAGAACGCAGCGACGGCCCCGTCGCCACGCTCGGTCGAGCTCGCGACATCATCCGCGAATGGAAGTCGATCGGCCCGCTCGCTGAGCCGGTTCGTGTCATCGTGGCCGATGGTGTTTATCCGCTCACGGAGCCATTTGTGCTCACTCCTCAGGACAGTGGCACGAAGTCGTGTCCGATCAGCTACGAACGTGCGGCGGGTGCCTCGCCAGTCATTTCCGGCGGAAAAACCATCACCGGTTTTCAACCGGCAGCGAATGGAATCTGGCAAGCCGAGATTCCCGAAGTGGCTGCGGGTACGTGGTACTTCGAGCAGTTGGTTGTCGATGAGACACGGTCGGTGCGCGCCAGAACGCCGAATCGATTCTACGATCACATGGGCGAAACCGTCGAGGTTCCCATCGAAGGTCAGGCGGGAAAATTTCGTCGCACGACCCAGGTCCCTGCCACCTCGCTCGAACCGCTCAAAGGGCTGAACGCTACGGAATTGCACGACGTGACACTGATGGCTTTTCACAAGTGGTGCATCACGCGAAGGTTTCTGAGTGAAGTCGATCACAATGCCAACACGATCATCACCATCGGTGAGCAACTCAAGAGCTATTCCGGCTGGCCCTCCAACACTCGCTTCCATCTCGAAAACTTCAAAGCCGCACTGGATACACCGGGCGAATGGTTTCTCAGCCGTCAGGGGACGTTGTCCTACATGCCGCTGCCAGGGCAGGATGTGACGAAAGCCAAAGTTGTCGCCCCTGTAGCCGAAAGGCTGGTTGTGATTCAGGGGATTCCTGAACAGGATCAGTTCGTCGAACATGTCACGCTGCGGGGACTGTCATTTCAGCACAATTCATATCGGCTGCCAGCGGAGGGTTACGCTCCGTTTCAGGCAGCCTTTGCGACCGAAGCCGCAGTGATGGCGGATGGTGCCCGGAACGTGGCGATTGTTGACTGCGAGATCCAACACACCGGAGACTATGCGGCCTGGTTTCGTCGAGGCTGCCACGACTGTGAAATTCGCAATTGCTATCTGTCAGATCTGGGAGCTGGTGGCGTACGGATCGGCGAAGGTCAGATTCGCGGGAACATGAGCGAACGCACGCATCACATCACCATCGACAACAACATCATCCATCATGGCGGACGGATTCACACGGAAGCGGTTGGCGTTTGGATCGGACAAAGCGGCGATAACACCGTAACTCATAACGACATTGCGGACCTGTTCTACACCGGCATCTCCGCTGGTTGGCGCTGGGGATACAGCGATGGCCTGGCGAAGAACAACAGCATTCGTTTCAACCACGTGCATCACCTTGGCCACGGCGTGCTGAGCGACATGGGGGGTATCTATACACTGGGACCATCCGAAGGGACGGTCATCGGCAACAACAACTTTCACGATATCTACTCGGCCGACTACGGCGGCTGGGGATTGTATACAGACGAAGGCAGTACAGGCATCACGCTGGAAAATAACCTGGTGTACAACACGAAGACCGGGAGCTTTCATCAGCACTATGGGAAGGAAAATGTCGTGCGCAACAATATTCTGGTTTGCAGTCAGAACCCGCAGATCGCTGCGACACGAGTCGAGGAGCATTTGTCATTCACTCTGGAGCACAACATCGTTTACTGGAAAACCGGAGCATTGTTTGGTGGTCCGTGGAACCAAATTCGAGCCAACGTGGATTACAATTGCTACTTCAACGCGGCTGGCGATGCGATCACGTTCGCCGGCATGGACCTGGCCGCATGGCAGAAACTCGGTCGCGATCAACATTCCATCATCGCCGATCCCATGTTCATCGATCCCGAAAACCATGACTATCACCTGCGTCCGGAATCACCCGCTCTGAAGATTGGTTTTAAACCATTTGAATACAATGAAGCAGGCGTGTACGGCGAAGCCGACTGGATTAAAAAGGCAGCTCAGTCGAAAATGCCAAAACTGGAATTGGCTCCCTGAACAGGTTTTCTTTTACCCGCTTCCACCATAAAACTGACAGGATGAACTGCGTTGGGATCGTTCGAGAAATAACAGTCCGATAGGAACTGGGCGGCAAGGCGCTGGCCCGGGGTCTCAAAAAGCTGGTGTTGACAAGGACTACAGGGGTAACAATCCAAAACGTTTTTCTTCCGTCCCCATACCGGCTCGTCCGGCAGGAATACCCGTTTTGCAATTAGCAGATTATCGTGAAGGCGACCGCTCCCCCGACCAGCTTGCCTGGCAGGAAGCCAAATTTCAACAGAGAAAGTCATTAGCATGAGTCCTATGAATTTGAAAACCGGTCTGGCCGAAATGCTCAAGGGCGGCGTCATCATGGACGTCATCGACGTCGAGCAGGCTCGGATTGCTGAAGAAGCAGGAGCCTGTGCCGTGATGGCCCTGGAGCGGGTTCCTTCTGACATTCGCAAATATGGCGGGGTTGCCCGAATGTCAGATCCCAAAATGGTCAAAGACATCATGGCGGCCGTTTCGATTCCCGTCATGGCCAAGGTACGAATCGGGCATTTTGTAGAGGCTGAAATTCTGCAGCATCTCGGCGTGGACTATATTGACGAGAGTGAAGTGTTAACGCCTGCCGACGAAGAAAACCATATCGATAAGTTTTCTTTCAAAGTGCCGTTCGTGTGCGGGGCCTGCAATCTGGGGGAAGCTCTTCGCCGTATCAGTGAAGGAGCCGCTTTGATCCGGTCCAAAGGAGAAGCAGGAACTGGAAATATTGTCGAAGCCGTTCGGCACCTTCGTCAGATCAACCGCGAGTGTCGTGAACTCCAGAATCTGCGTGACGATGAGCTTTATGCCAAAGCCAAAGAACACCGGGCACCGATCGAGCTGATTCGGGATGTCGCGAAAAATGGACGTCTGCCTGTGCCGAATTTTGCTGCCGGCGGAATTGCGACCCCTGCCGACGCAGCACTTTGCATGCGACTGGGAGCCGAAACTGTTTTTGTTGGCTCAGGGATTTTTAAATCTGAAAACCCTCCACTACTCGCGAAAGCCATCGTCGATGCGGTGACTCATTTCGAAAACCCGGAAAGACTTTTGGAGGTCTCTTGTGGTCTTGGGAAATCAATGCCGGGCCTGGATGTTCATCAACTCGAAAAATCAGAGCACTTTGCAGAAAGGGGTTGGTGAGAATTGTTGATCGGAATTCTGGCGTTGCAGGGAGCCTGGCAGAAACATGCGGAAAAGGTCAGCGATCTGGGGTATCAAACGCTCTTTGTGAAAACTCCGTCAGATCTGGAGGTTTGTTCTCATCTAATTATCCCCGGCGGCGAAAGCACGACGTTCCTTCGATTGCTTGGCCGGGACTCTGCCCTGCATGACGCACTGCAACACTACGTCCGAACCCGGCCGGTTTGGGGGTCGTGTGCCGGTTTGATTTTACTTGCAACGTGTGTCACCTCGCCCTCGCAGCACTCCCTGGGTGTGATTGATATTACGGTCGAACGGAATGGCTACGGGCGGCAGCTTGATAGTTTCATCACAGACGATATCGACGTTGTCGATGAGAGCCTCCAAAACGTGACGGGAATGCTGGCCTCCGGTTATTTTATTCGGGCACCAAGGATTACCCGCTGCGGTGAGGGCGTGAAAGTGGCGATGCGGTATCGAGGCGACGTTGTGGCAGCTTTCGCTCGGAATGTTTGTGTCACGACCTTTCATCCGGAACTCACGGAGAGTGGCTATTTTCACGATTGGTTTATCCGTACCTGGGCCGCCATAAATCCGCCTGGCTGTTCGGCAACGCCGTGAAGGATTTTTG
>Ga0154020_10005823_pt1 | contig 14486 bp, 12 predicted proteins | sample Klosneuvirus_201_FD_109709 | JGI IMG/M metagenome (GOLD analysis project Ga0154020, IMG submission 109709) | Active sludge microbial communities from wastewater, Klosterneuburg, Austria - Klosneuvirus_20160825_MG | ecosystem: Engineered > WWTP > Aerobic digester > Activated sludge | place...
CCGGGAGCTTGGTTGGATGAGCAAGGTTGTCGTAGGGCTCATCGAAGAGTTGTCGGAAGGTCTTTTCATCGCGCGCGGCGACCATTTCCTGCATGGCCTTGTAGTTCCAGCGCGGGTTTTTGAAGACCTCCGGGGAGCGAAGGTCCCAGAGGTCGCCGCGATCAAGGGAGAGGCGGATGATGTTGCCCTCGCCCCAGAGGAGGCCTCCCATCAAGCCGTTGCCCAGAGGGATCGCTTCATCCCAGCGATCGATGGGGGCGGTGAGGGCGAGTTCTTCGTGACGGACGTTGAGATGGGATGAGCCCTTGGCCGGGGGCCTTTGAGTGAGGCCGGGCCAATCGTCGGTGCGGAAGGAGGAGGCGGGCAGGCCGGTCTTGTTTTTGAGGATGGGTTCATCGGCGGCACCCCAGCCAAATCGGACAGCGACGGGCTTAGGGACTGCATCACTGGACACCGTGACGGATTGACCCTCGATCACAGCTTTGGCGGGAACAAACTTGCGATCTTCACCGGCGATGGTGAAGCAGGTTGGCTCCTTGTCGCCGCTGGTGAGCCCCGTGGCGTGATCGAAGGTGATTCGGATGCTGGAGCCTTCGATCTTCATCGACTTGTAGGTGGGGCCGGAACATTCCAGGTCGTTGCCATAGGTCTTGGCAATGGCCCAGAGAGCGAGGCGGCGGCCGACTTCCTGCTTGGTGTTGGGGTGGATGTCCCCGGCATTGCCGATGTCCATCGTGACGGCCATGCCGGTGTTGGGAAGGGAGAGGGTCATCATCTGAGCTTCACGCAGCTCCGCGGCCTCACCGTTGTCGTTGCCGTAACCGAACGGGGCAATCTGGACGAAGTAGAACGGGAACTGGCCGCTGCTGAAGTGGGTTCGCCAGTCTTTGATCATCGCGGGAAAGAGGGAGCGGTATTGGAACGCGCGATCGCGGTTGGACTCGCCCTGGTACCAGATGGCGCCGCGGATGGCCATGGGTGTGAGGGGCGCGATCATGCCGTTGTAGAGCGATGTCACGGAGTTGGGGCCGATGGCCGGTGACCGCGGCGGCCAGGGCAGGTTGTTGCGCTGGGTGCCAACTTTGACCTTCCACGGACCGGCGAGAGCTAGAACTTTGCCGCTCCAGCGGCCGGAGGGTTGCAATCTCAACTGGGAAACCTCTCCGGCCATGCCGCCGGCTCCTTGATTGTCGAGCATGCGGACGGCGATGACGGCGCGGCCCGGCTTTACGATGGCCGCGGGGATGGTGTAGTTGCGGGGTGTGGCCCAGTTGCCGTCACCCATGAACTCGCCGACTTTCTGGCCGTTGAACCAGGTGGTGTCGTTGTCATCGATGGGGCCCAGTTCGAGGGTGAGGTCTTTGCCCGCCCACTCTGCCGGGATTTCGATGGTTCTGCGGGCCCAGACGGTGCCGTCGAAGTTAGCCAGGTCGCCGTCCCACACTTTGGGCTGGGTCATGTCCTTCCAGTCGGAGTCGTCGAGATCCGGTGCATACCAGCCCGCGCCCCGGCTACCGGGCTCGGCTTCGTCGAACTTTTTGAGCCAGACGGTGAAGGCGGCATCGTGTTCCTGTTTGAGCTTGGCGGCATCGCCGCGGAGGGATTCGACATCTTTCAACGCGCCGGACCATTCCGGAATCTTCTTGAGTGTGTCGGCGCTGGTCCAGGCTTCGGCGGGCGTGCCGCCCCAGTCGGAGGAGATCAGGCCGATGGGGATGTTGATTGCTTTTTGGACATTGACGCCGAAGAAGTAGCCTGTGGCGGAAAAGGCCTTGACGGATTCGGCATTGGCCGCGGCCCACTTGCCTTTGCAGTCGGTTTGAGGCTCGGCGGAGACGGTGTTCTCGACCGTGAAGAGGCGAAGTTTGGGATGGTCGGCGCGTTTGAGTTCTTCCTGCCAGTTGGCGACGCCGCGGTAGCCGCCGCCGTAGTCTCCGACGGGCATTTCCATGTTGGACTGGCCGGAGCAGATCCAGACCTCGCCGATGAGGATGTTCTTGATGGTGAGTTCGCTGCGGCCATCATCCCCCCCACCCCCCCCACTCTTGATCGTGATGGACTGGGGCGCGGCCTTGGCGTCGGCGGCGGGGGTTTTGAGGTGAACGGTCCAGCGGCCCTTGGGGTCGGCGGCGACTTCGGCGGGCGCGGCGAGCCACGAGGCGGTGACGGTGACCTTTTCAGCGGGGTTGGCCCAGCCCCAGATGGTGGCGTCGGCCTTTTGCTGGAGGACCATGCCGTCGGAGAGGACGGCGGGGAGTCTGATATCGGCTTGCGCGGGGAGGGAGAGAAGCAGGGCGCTAAGGAGAAGGACTGGTTTCATGCGGGCAGTGTACGGAATCTGAAGCGTGCCTATGGGCATCCGGCGGCGTAGGCGTTCAGGAAGCACTGGAAGTCATTGGCTGTGAGGATGGGGTTTGTCGTGGAGCCGTCGCAGTTGGCACCGGGGTCTTGGGCGGCGAACTTGTTCAGGAAGCACTGGAAGTCGTTGGCGGTGAGGATGGGAGCGACGGTGGAGTTGTCGCAGTTGGCGTAGCAGACGGGGGCTTGCACGATGCGAAGTGCGACGGGTGAGGCCGGATTGGTAAACGCTCCGCTGATGCTCCGAGACTTGGATTGCAGACCGGAGGTGCCGAAGTTCATGGAGCCCTGATAGATGATCGGGCTGTTGGCTTCGATGCGGGCCCAGTAACGGCCCTGGCTGAGGGTGGCGGGCATGCTCACGTAGACCCAGTTGGCCTGGGTGGTGTTGAACCGCCAGTTGAGCGTGGCGGAGGCGATGGCGACGGTTTCATTGGGAGCGGTGCCTGTGCCGTTGTCGGGGAAGAGTTTAACGGTGAGGCCGGAACCGTCGGCGTAGTTGATGGTGTAGCCGTCGATCGCGAGTTCGCTCATGGTCCAGCCGCTGGCGGGAACGTCGAAAGGCTGGAAGATCTGCCACTGGCTGGTGGTGCCGACGGCGCGGCCCTGGGTGCTAGCAGCGTCATCGCCCTGATCCAGGAGGAAGGTGCGCTGAGGGCAGGGGCGAATCTGACAGGTGTCGATCACGCCGTTGTTGTCGCAGTCGGGTGCGCCCGCGGCGATGTCGATGTCATCGTTGATGCTGTTGCCGTTGCAGTCCTGGAGGGGTTGGGCGGGCTCACCGGTGCTGAGGGTGAGACCGGAGGGAGCCAGTCCCGAGGGGCTGGTGTAGATGGCTATCTGGTTCTGGCCGTTGAGATCGGCGCGGAAGATCTTGGCGGTGAGCTCATCGGCGTAGAAGATGAAGCCGTTGGCCGGGTCTACGACAAGGTCGGTGAAGCCGCTGGACTGAACGATGTTCACGGAGTTGTCGGCTATCACGGCAAAGCCGGTGTCATCCAGGCGGGCACGGCCTACGTAGTCGGAGATAGTGTCGGCATCGAGCCAGTAGATGTGGTTGTGGAGGAGGTCCAGGCCGATGGCGCGGGGCTGGCTGAGGCCGCGGACGATGACTTTCTGGTTGGAGCCGTCAAGATCCATGCGCTTGATGACACCGTCGGCACCGACGTAGACGTGGCCGTTGGTGGCATCGACACGGGGATTACCGAGGGGGTTGGTGGAGGCATCGGTGTAGATGGTGACGGGGTTGGAGCCGTTGGCATCGATGCGGCGGAGTGTGTTGTTGGAGGAGAAGAAGATGCGGCCCTGGGAGTCGAGCGAGATGCCGCGGGCGAAGCCGGTGGGTGTGTGGAGGGTGACTTGGCCGGTGCCGTCGAGATTGGCGGACATGATTTCGCTGGCGCCGGCGGAATCCATCCAGATGAGTTTCTGAGTGGAGGTTCGGAAAGACATTCCCAAGGGAAGCCACTGGGCGGTGGAGGGCGCGAAGAGCAGGTGGGGGTTTGAGCCGTCCAGACCCATGGCCTTGATCTGGGGTGCGTTGAACTGGTATTCGCTGAAGAGAATCTGGGTTTGGGCGTGGGCCGCGCCGGCGAGGGTGGCCAGGAGAAGTGCCGAGCGGGTGAGCGAGTTCATGGGTGACTCCAGTAAAGGTCACCAAGAATCTACATCAGGTTGTCAGAAACGCGAAGGCAATTATTCGAGGACGGACGAACTCTCACTTTTTTGACGCAGCCAGTTCGCGGGCGGTGGCGTCGAAGAAGGCGATGCACTTGGCGACGTTTTTCTCGAGTTCGGGGCCCGCGCCGGTTTCGTATTCGACGGAGATGACACCCTTGAAGCCCTGGCGGTGGAGTTCCTCGAGAATGCCCTTGGCGTTGTTGGCGCCGGTGCCCCAGGGTTGGTCCTTGCCGGTGGAATCCGCGGGAGCGATGTCTTTGAAGTGGAGGCTGATGATGCGCCCTTCGAGTTTTTTCAGGCATTCAACGGCGTTCAGGCCGCTGCGGGGCCAGTGGCCGGTGTCGGCGCAGGCACCGAGCCGTTTGCTGCGGCCTTTGATGTTGGCCAGGACGGTGTCGGGATTCCAGTAGGTGGAAGGTTTGGGGTGGTCGTGGCAGGCGGCGTTGACTTTGTATTCGTCGGCGAGTTTTTCGACCAGGGGCCAGGCGTCCAGGGCGGGCTCGCAGGTGATGGTTTCGATGCCCATTTCTTTGGCGAAGTCGAAGATCTTGCGGGCGGCCGCCTCATCGTTCGTGAAGTTGACGACGCCGAAGTTCATGAGCTTGACGTTGGACTTGGCGAGGTGTTTTTTGAGCTCTTTGCGTTGTTCTTGGTTCATTTCAGGACCGACCTTGGCGCCGGGGTAGTCTTTGCCCAGGTCCTGGCCGGGGAAGAGCTCGATGTACTTCAGGCCAAGTTCTTCGGCGGTTTGGATGGCCGCGAAGGCCGTGCGGTCGCGGAAGGTCCAGGCCTGGGTGGCGAGCTTCCAGCCGAGTTTTTCAGCGGCGGAATCGTCGCGTGGTTTGGGGGGTTCGGCGGGTTGAGCGAAAGCGAGAGAGGCGAAGGAGAGGAGCACGATGAACAGCATGAGCTTCATTGCGGGTCTTTCGATTCGAGAGAAACACTTCTCGCAGAGACGCAGAGGGCGCGGAGAGAACACGGAAGGCAAACTCAGACGTCGCAGATGGCGACGGCTTGTTTGAGGGATGTCATGGGGTCGCGGATGGGGATGAACTCCTGGCCGAGGAAGCCCTTGTAGCCAAGATCAACGATTGCTTTGCAGATCGTGGTGTAGTTGAGTTCCTGGGACTCATCGATCTCGTTGCGGCCGGGGACTCCGCCCGTGTGGAAGTGGCCGATGTAGTTGATGTTCTCTTTGATGGTGCCGATCACGTCACCCTCCATGCGCTGCATGTGGTAGATGTCGTAGAGGAGCTTGAATCGGTCGGAGGCGACACCCTTGACGACCTCGACACCCCAGGCGGTGTGGTCGCACTGGTAGTCTTTGTGGTCCTTGCTGCTCAGAAGCTCCATGATAACGGTGATGCCGAGTTTTTCGGCGAGCGGGGTGATCCGCTTCAGCCCCGTGACGCAGTTCTTAACGCCCTCGGCATCGGCTTGCCCGGCGCGGTTGCCGCTGAAGACGATCATGTTGGGGATGCCGGCTTCTTTGATGAGGGGGAGGAGGCGTTCGGATTCTTTGACGAACTTGTCGTGGTTCTCGACGCGGTTCCAGCCGGTCGGGATGGGGTTAGGGCCCATGGCGACCGCGCATGTGATTCCGTGGGCCTTGGGGACCGACCACTCTTTTTCAGTGAGGAGTTCGACGGACTGGATGCCCATGGCCGCGGCGTTTTTGGAGAGCTCTTCTAGAGGCATGGAGCCGTAGCACCAGCGGCACACGGATTGACGGATGCGGCCCTTGAGCTTGGCCTTGGGAGGTTGGGCGTCGGCGGGTTGGGCGGCTTGGGTGCCGCTTGCGAGGGCGGCCAGGCCGCTTCCGACGATTCCTGTGGCGATGAAGTCTCTGCGGCGCATGGAATGCCTCCGTTCTGCATCGCAGTCTATCAGACCCCGAGGGATTCAGCGCGGGCAGCCGGCGGCGAAGCGATTCAGGTAGCACTGGAAGTCGTTGGCGGTCAGCACGGGCGGGGAGGAGCTGCCGTCACAGTTGGCGTATGCATCGCCCGCGGCGTACAAGTTGAGAAAGCACATGAAGTCGTTGGCGTTGAGACCACCGGAGGCGTCGCAATCGGCTTGACAGGCAACGGGCGCGGCGACCAGGTGCAGCGTGTTTTTGAAGCACCCTTGGAGCGGGCCGGGGGCGGCGATGTCGATTTTTGGGAAGAGGACCTGCGGGTTGATGGCGACCGGGCCGCTGGCGTAGGTTTGCGGGCTTGGTGAGGGTGGGCTGCTGGCGATGAGGCTCAGGGTGATTTCCTGGGTGAGGGCGACTTCGCCACCTAAGCGATATTGGCCTTGGCCGCGGAATGTGACGGCGTAGAACTCGAGCGCGGCGCCCAAGTCCGCGGCACTGAGGGCGAACTCGGTGAAGAGGGGCCCCTGGTTCAGGAGCGTCAGGGTGAAAGTGCCGGCCATCGGCCCGATGATCGGCCCCAGAGCGCAGGCACAGGGACCCAGGCACCGCTCTTGCGTGAGCGTACTTCCGGGGTCGAGCTTGTAACGGATACCAGTTTGAGCGTGCGCGGCCGAAACGCAGGATCCGCACACCAACGCAACGATGAGTTGACGCATGGTGAGTCTCCGTGGGGTTAGGCTAAATTGTCGCCGATTGGTGCCGGGGATGCAAGTGAAAAATGGCCACCCGGACTGGGCCAAATAAGGGTGGCCAGAAGAGGCCACCAATGGAGCGGAGGAGACTCGAACTCCTGACTTCTAGCTTGCAAAGCTAGCGCTCTACCAACTGAGCTACCGCCCCGGAAGGGGTCAATCCTAGGCGAAAGGCGAAAGGCGAAAGGCGAAAGGCGGAGGGGGGGGACGGCTATTTCGTTTCCAGTTCGCCGGCGAACTTCCAGGTGGAGGTGGTGTCGGGGGCCAGGGGGAGATTGAGCATCCCGGCGCGGATGAGTTCGACGGGGATGGCTCCGTAGGTGAGGAGGGTGTCGTGGAACTGGCGGTTGGTCATTTTGCCCGAGTCCACGAGTTCCTTTCGCAGGGCGCGGAGTTCCAGGCCGCCGATCATGTAGCCGCACTGGTAGAGGGGGGAGTAGTCGCCGCCGATGAAGCGGCGGACTTCGCTGGTGGCGCCGAAGCGTTCGTGACCAACGCGGTCGACCAGGAAGTCGACCATTTCATGGGGCTTCATCTGATTAAGGTGGAACTTGAGGCTGACGATGATGCGGGCGGCGCGGTGCATGCGCCAGAAGAGCATGCCGATTTTGTCTTCGGGGGTCTGGGGATAGCCAAGTTCCCAGAGGGTCATTTCCCAGTAGAGGGCCCAGCCCTCGACGAAGAACGGAGTGGAGAACTCGCTGCGGTAGGGGCGGATGCGTTGGGCCATGAAGCCCTGGAGGTGGTGGCCGGGGATGAGCTCGTGGGGTGTGACGATTCTGGTGAAGTGCTTGTTGTTCCCCCGCATAGACATCATTTTGTCTTCGTGCTTCATGGTGTCGGTGGGGTAGGCGACCATCATGTTCTGGCCGCCGTAGGCCGCGAAGGGCAGCACCTTTTGTGTCTGTGGGGAGATCATGGTCAGACGCCAGGTCTCTTCGCACAGGGGCGGCACGGTGACCAGGTCCTTGTCTTTCAGGTACTGGATGATGAAGCGGGACTGCTGGGCGACCAGGTCATCCTGCTCGCCGGGGGGGACGTGGTCGGCCTTCACCTTCGCGAGCGCAGCCTTCCAGTCGTCACCTAGTCCCATTTCCTGCGAGGCCTTTTTCATTTCGGTCTCGCACCAGGCGAACTCGCGGTCCGCGATCTGGATCATCTGGGCCGGGGTGTAAGCAATCATCTCGACGGCGAGGTCTTCGCTCAGACCCTTCTCGCCAATGGGGTCGCCGACCAGAGGATCTTCATCTTCACCCTTGAGGCCGGCGATGGTTTCGCGGAGGTACTTGGCGTATTCCTCCAGGGACTTGTTGGCTTCTTCGTAGGGCTTCTTCATCCACCAGGAGAATGTGGGCTGGTAGCCGTCGTAGAAGCGGTACCACTCGGAGAGGGATTGGCGAATCTCCCCCACCGCTTGCGCGGCCCGCTTTCCAAGAACCGGATTGGTCTTGATCGAGGCGGAATCAGGCTTGGCTTCTTGAGCGTCTTCCTTCTTCTCGGCCTTGTCCTCATCCGCCTTCTCGGAGCCCTTCTTGGCATCCTTCTTCTCTTCCTTGCGGCCTTTTTCGATGCGTTCGCGGAGCTTCTTGATCTGGTCGGGGAGGTTGGCGACAGCGGCCGCGGACGCTTCGGGATCGACGGGCTCCATCTTCCAGGAAGATCGCTGGAGGCCTTGGACTTGGTCGCGGAAGGGCAGAAGCTCGTTCATTTCTGCCATGCGGGCGCGATCAAACTCGATGTGGCGGAGTTCGAGCGTGAGTGCGTTGCGGAGGAGGATGTGGTCGATCTTGCCCTGCTGGTTCAGGGACTTGAAGTTCACGGCGGCGAGCTTCTGTTGCCAGTCTTTGTACAGCTGGGTCATGCGGTCGAAGCGATGCTCCGACCACGGGAGGTCGTAGAAGCGGCTGACGCCGGAATGGTCGGTGCGGAACAGGCGGATGAACTCGGAGAGGTCTTGGGTGGGGTAGTGTGCCGGGTCATCCTGGGCGCGGACGCGGTTGGAGGAGCATGCGGTGGTGCAGATGAGCAGGAGAATCATGAAGGGGCGGATGGACATGCGGAGCTCCTTGGGACGGGCATGATAACGGGCGGGTTAGACGCTGTCGCAGCGCTGCGCAGCACAACCCACCCCCCTCCCCTCCCACGCGCCGGGAAAGTCAGCCAAAGTAGGCTTTGACGATGTATTCCTGCATCATGCGCTGGGTATTGAAGAAGGAGCCGTTGATCGCGATCGCGTGGCGCATGACTTCGATGTAGCGCTCGCGGTTTTTGTAGTACATGGGGATGATGGTGCGCTCGAGTTTGTCGTACAGCGATGCGGCATCGCGGGTGCGGTCATCCGCCGCGGGGTCGGCACCGCGGTCTTCGCCGATCGACCAGCCGGTGACACCCTCGATGCAGCCTTCGATCCACCAGCCGTCGAGGATGGACAGGGAAGGGACACCGTTGACCGCGGCCTTCATTCCGCTGGTGCCTGAAGCCTCCATCGGGGGCTGAGGCGTATTGAGCCAGAGGTCTACACCAGCGGTGATGAGCTTGCCCAGACGCATGTCGTAGTTGTCCAGGTAGAGGATGCGGAGTTTGCCGGCGAGGCGCTCCTTGGCTTCGTGGATGCGGACGATGAGGTCTTTGCCCATGGTGTCGCGCGGGTGGGCCTTACCGGCGAAGATGATCTGGAAGGGGCCGACGCTTTCGGCGATACGCGCGAGGCGGTCCAGATCGGAGAGGAGAAGGTCGGCGCGTTTGTAAGCCGTGGCGCGGCGGGCAAAGCCGATGGTGAAGAAGTCCGGGTCGGGCGCCGGCAGGCCGCGGGCGGAAATCGCACGCATGAGCTCTTGCTTGGCTGCGATGTGGGCGTCCCAGATTTCGGTGTGGGAAAGCGCCATGGCGTAGCGGAGGCTGAAGTTGTCGGCCCGCCAGCCCGGGATGCGGCGGTCAAAGAGTGTCTGGAAGCTCCACGAAGCCCAGGTGCCCAGATGAACGCCGTTGGTAATCGAGTCGATATCGCCCGCGCGGCGGAACGTGCTGCCGAACATGAGGCGCGAGACTTCGCCGTGTCGCTTAGCGACGCCGTTGACGTAGCGGCTGAGGTTCAGAGCAAGATAGGTCAGATTCAGTTCCCCACCGGGGGCGACGACCTCACGGTCGGCGAAGCTCTCGTAGGGGCGCGTGAGCCCGGCCTCCATGGTGCGGGTGACCATGTCCATGGAAAACTTGTCGTGCCCGGCTGGCACAGGTGTGTGAGTCGTGAAGACGCACCTCTCACGCACGGATTCGATGACGATGGGGTCGGTTTGGGTGAGCGATCGCCGCGCGGCCTCCTCATCGAGGAGTTCGAGCACCAGCAAGCTGGCGTGGCCTTCGTTCATGTGGAAGCGCTGGATGTCTTTGTATCCCAGGGCGCGAAGGGCCCGAACGCCGCCGATGCCCAGGAGGATTTCCTGGCACAACCGGTATCGATGGTCGCCGCCGTAGAGGACATCCGTGAGCTTGCGGTCTTCCGGCGCGTTTTCGGGGAGGTCCGCATCCAGCAGATACACGGGCACGGTGAAGCCCGAGACGCCGATGCAGTCGTAGCGCCAGATCGCCAGCGACACCAGGCGCTGCTCGATGAGCGTGCTGACGCGCTGGGGCATGCGGGTGAGGAAGTCCTCGGGCCTCCACTCGACGGGTGACTCGGACTGATGGCCTGAATCATCCAGAGATTGGCGGAAGTAACCGCGCCGATGGATCAGGGAGACGGCGACCAGGGGCAGCTTGATGTCAGCGGCTGAGCGGATGGAATCGCCCGCGAGCATCCCCAGGCCGCCGGAGTACGTGGGCATACCCGGGTCCAGCCCGATTTCCATGGAGAAGTACGCAATGGAACGGTCATCGCTCATGAGCGACGGAGCCTAGCACGTTTGAGGGGCCGCGACGATCAGTTGCGGTGGGAAGAGGCGCTGTGCTCATCCTCAGAACCAACAGAACCCGCGCCGGGCGGTTTGGCACCGGGCTTGTTCGGCAGAAGCTGCGCTCCCTCCGACACCGCGGGCTCGCCGGTCACGATGACTTCCACGCGCTGGTTGCGCTGGTCCTGCTCGGCGTCATACGACTGCTCTCGGGTCGTCTTGCGCTGGTTGTCGGCGCAGGAGGAGAGCCGAAGGTGGGAGCGCGGAATGCCCTGGGCCTGCAGCTCCTTGGCCACCGTAAAGGCTCTGGCATGGGCCAGACCAAAGGCCTTTTGCTCATCCTCGCCGGCCTCGTGCGGGCTCACGTGCCCGCGAACTTCGATCATGAACCGCTGCCCACCAATCCGGTCTGCGATGTTGCGAACCAGGGTCTTGCCCTTGTCCGAGAGTGAGGAGGAGTCGTTCTCGAACTGGATGGTGCCGCCGCCGTTGGTGAAGTCGGTGGGGTTGATCGCCTGTGACTCTTTGCCCGGACCCGGTTCGCCGGCCTGGTTGGAGATGCCGGCTTCCCGGTCACGGATGCGCCTGCGGAGCGGTGCCTCGGCCGGGTTGTCGGAGCTCAGATCGATAGGGTTGTTGAACTCTTTGCGCATCGCGATGACGAAGTCGATCATCTGCTCGGTGGGTGCCCCGCCCATCTTGGCCTCGCCGCCCACGCCACCCATCTTGGCTTCTGCATGTTCATGGCGAGCAGAATCACGAAGAATCCCATCATGAGCGCGACGTTGTCGGCGAACGAAATGAGCCACTCAGGTGCGCCTTCGTGCTCTTCGTGGGCTGCGCCTCCGTGCGCCCCACCCCCGTGGCCGCCGCCGCCGTGGCCTCCCTCAGCGTGCCCTTCCTTGTGTTCTTCGTGCTCGGCCATGAGTCCGATCCTTAGTGCTGAGTGCCAAGTGCCAAGTGCCGTGTGTTATGCCGCGGCCCTGAGCTTGGTGCGGGCGACCGAGGGTACGAAGGCGAGCATCTTGTCCTGGGTGACGCGGGGGTTATCGCCGGCCTGGATCGAAAGGATGCCCTGGAGCATCATCTCGCGGTTGATCATTTCCTCGGCGGAGCGGAGGGCGAGCTTGTCGCCGATGGGGCCGCAGACCGCGTTGGCGATGACGGCGCCGTACATCGTGGCGCACACGGCGACGGCCAGCGAATGGCCCAGGGCGCCGATCTCGGCGTTGGCCAACTGACCGAACATACCGACCTGCCCGACCAGCGTTCCGACCAGGCCGTATCCGGGGCCGTACACCTTAATGAGGTCAAAGAACTTCTTGCCGGCCTTGTGCCGGTCGGCCATCGCGACAAGTTCAAGGCGCGCGGTGGATTCGATGGCGCCGGGGTCTACACCGTCCACGGCCATCTTCAATCCCGCGGCTAAAAACGGGTCACCGAGCTTTTCAATTTCCGGCTCCAGGGCCAGGATGCCGTCACGACGGGCTTTTTCAGAAAGCTCGCCCATCACCTTGACGACCTCGACGACCTTCATTCCCTTGTGGAACAGGAACTTCTTGATGTAACCGGGGACCTGGACCATCTTCTCCATCGGCATGGCCATGAAGGTCACGCTGATGCTGCCGCCACCCACCATCAGGAGGCCTTCCATCGAGAAGAACATCGCGAAGTTGCCGTGGGACACCTCGACGAACACGATGCCTAGGCACGCGGCGCCGATCAGGATGCCGATGATACTTGCCTTGTCCAAAACAGTCCCCTCTGGCGTGTCGGCTCTTGCTGCCCCCGGCGCGCTCCGCGGCCAGACCCTCCATCGGCCGAAGCCTGCTGGGGATCAACTCCCGGACCATCCGCATCGGCGGCACGCCTTGCCTGAGCCGCGCAACCGGAACTCCGGCCTAAGGGCGGACGCCTTCCTTTGGGACTCCGGCGGTTATCGGCGCTAGCGCGCGGGTTCGATGTGAACCAAGACATCCACGACCGAGGGCATCCGACTTCGCACGGCATCCTTGACCCGGTGGGACAGTTCGTGGGCTTCGACGATGCTCATCTTGGGGTCTACCCAGACGTGCATGTCAATCCAGTGGCGGCCGCCGCTGGTGCGGGCGCCGATCTTTTCGACGATAACGACGCCGGGGACGGCCGCGGAGAGGGTCTTGGCCTTGCCGACGATGTCCCCAGGCTGCTCATCCATCAGTTCGCGAAGGGGTGTGCGGAAGAGGAGGATGCCGTTGGTGACAATGACGCCGGAGGCAATAAGGGCGGCGATTGGGTCGGCGCGCTCGTAACCGGGGCCGCCAATGAGAGAGATCAGGATTCCGAAGAACGCGGCCAGCGAGGTCATCGCGTCGGTCCAGTGGTGCCAGGCGTCCACGTGAACAGCGCCGCTGCCGGACTCTTTCCCGGCTTTGCGGACGATCCTGAACAGGCCAATCTTGACAATGACAACAAGGACCAGAACGGCGAGAGTCCAAGTCGCGGGAATGTGGTGCGGGGAGAGGATCTGGTCGACCGCTTTGACACCGATGCCGATCCCGGCGGCCAGGACCATAAGGGCGACGACGGATGCGGCGAGAGCCTCAGCCTTGCCGTGCCCGTATGGGTGGTTCTGATCCGCGGGGCGCGCAGCGATGTGGAGGCCGCCCCAGATCACCGCGGAGCCGAGAATGTCGGCCATGGACTCGATGGCGTCGGCGATGAGGGCGTAGGAGTTGCCGACGATACCGGCCAGGAGCTTGAGGGATGCGAGGGCGACGTTGGTGAGGAGGCCCACGAGCGCGAGACGTTGTCCGCGTATGTTGGAGGGCTGATGAGATTCGTGCGGAGTCGCCACGGCCTGGCCCCTGCATCAACCGGACACGAATGTGCCCCGGTCTTTGTCTTTGACGACACCGGGGAACTTCAGGGCTCGCCCGTGCGCGACGCAGTAGATGCCGGGCCCGAGTGTACCCGCGGCGAAGATCGCCTCGGTCAGGTTCTGCAGGGCATCGCTCTTGGTCATTTCGTAAGGCCGCATCGCGCCGGTGAGCACGATGGGCACCTTGGGGGCAAATTCTTTGTAGAGCTTCTCGCCGGTGATGCAGAGCGTGTCGGTGCCGTGGAGGATCACGATGCCGGCTCCGCCACCATTATCCGATGCCGTGGCCAGGCGAACGGCCTCGACGACGCGATCGCGGTCATCGTCGGTCATGAAGAGGCTGTCCTTGCTCATGAGCTCGATGATGCGGACGGAGCGTTCTTCGAGACGGAGGCGGCGGAGCATGCGGCGGAGAAGGGATCCACGGTTGACGAGCTGGCCCGAGGCCTCGTCGTAGGTTTTCTCGATCGTGCCGCCGGTGGTGATCAGCGTGATGGTTCGCATGAGAGGCTGAAGTCTACAACGCAAACGGGGCCCCCGATGAGGGGACCCCGTGGTGGTGCGGTGGATCAGAACAAGGTCAGGCCTTGATGGCGTCAACCTTGACGCTGGTGTAGCGCTGACGGTGGCCGGTCTTCTTCTTGAAGGCCTTCTTGGTGCGGAACTTCTGGATGTGGAGCTTTTCGCCCATGACGACGGGTTCGACGACCTCGCCGGTGACCGAAGCGCTGCCGACGTAAGGGGCGCCGATCGTGGCCGCGCCATCACCCTTGCCGACCAGAAGGACCTTGCCAAGGTTGACCTTGGCGCCGACCTTGGCGTTACCTTCTTCCAGAAGGTCCACGAGGATGATGTCGCCTTGGGCGACCTTGCGCTGGGACCCGGAGTTTTCGATAATCGCGTACATGAAGCTGCTCCAAACAGGGTTGGGATGGTAGGCGGGCGCGTGCGGGTTGTCTGCTCAAGAGTTGGAGGATAGGGGTTTCGTTCGGGACGCAAGGAATGTCCATGAAAAAGGGGCCCGCATGAAGCGGGCCCCTGTTCAGAGCATCAGGCCAGGACGGGGCTTACGAGCAGCCGGCCGCGTA
>Ga0154020_10005824_pt1 | contig 14485 bp, 12 predicted proteins | sample Klosneuvirus_201_FD_109709 | JGI IMG/M metagenome (GOLD analysis project Ga0154020, IMG submission 109709) | Active sludge microbial communities from wastewater, Klosterneuburg, Austria - Klosneuvirus_20160825_MG | ecosystem: Engineered > WWTP > Aerobic digester > Activated sludge | place...
CACTGGCGGGCACACGCAGCCGCTCGGCCAGCGAAAGCGAGGCGTCTCGACGCTCCTGTGCGTACTGACGCAGGGCACTCAGCGTGGCGGCCGAAGGCAGGGCCGGGTCACCCGGGGCCTGCGAGAGCTGCTCGAAACTGGCCGCATACCGTTCACCGATGGACGCTTCGATGCGCCCGGCCAGCTCCTGGAAGCTGGCCTCTGCGCCCTGGCTGTCACGCACGATGTCCTGCCAGGACTGCCCGATCTCGGCCTCCGTGCGGAGGAACACGCTGATCTCCTGGCGCAGCTGCAGCTCTTCATGCCAGAGGTAGGCCGGCGGCGGGATCAGGCGCAGCAGCAGCCCGACGGCCGCGGCCAGGGCCAACGCAGCTGCCACCCGCACAGGGCGGGCCGACACCGTCGCCTGCCGGTCCAGCACCTGCGCCAGCACCAGACTGAGAAGCCCGCCGGCCCCAAAGCCGCCGACATGCGCGGCGTTGTCGATGCCGGCGATGAACAGCCCCGCGGCAATGGACAGCGCCGCAAAACCGGCCGCTCCCCAGAACAGCCAGCGGAACTCGCGCGGATGCAAGGCCTGGCGTTCGCGCCACAGGCCGACCAGCAGCGCGCCGAACACCCCGAAGATCGCCCCCGAGGCCCCTCCCGATACCGCCTGCCCCTGCTGGACAACCAATGAAAGCAGATTGCCCGCGACGCCGCTGACCAGGTAGAGCACCATGAATCGGGCCGGCCCGAACAGCCGCTCGACGATCGAACCGCTGTCCCACAGCGCCCACATGTTCAGCAGCAGGTGCAGCAGCCCGAAGTGCAGGAACATCGCGGTGGCGAGCCGCCACCACTGCCCGTCCTGCGTCGCCGGACCGAAGTTGGCCCCCCAGGCCAGTTGAACCTCGTTGGGCGAATGCCAGAGCCCGGCGCCCTGAAGAAGCATCGCCACAAACACCAGCCCATTGCCGGCGATCAGCAGCGGCGTCACCCGCAGCCTGGGCAGGCGCTGCCGCAGTCGATCGTGCAGCGACGGTGGCCATGCGGGCGTTTCGTTCATCCGGGACGGTCCTTGACGGGCGAAGCCGCGCAGCTTACAGGGAGCGACACCGCTCGACCTGTCGACCAGCTTCATCATCGAGGTGGCCTTCCCGCTCGCCGATCTGAAGCTCATCGCCGCAGATGGGATTGGATCCGGCACCAACCCGCGTCACCGACGCCCGCGGGCAGGCGGTGCATGCAGTGCGTCCGGCACCCTGGACCGCACGCGCACATGACACAGCCCGCGTGGGGACGCGGGCTGTGCGGGGGACAAGGCGGACCGCCAGCGGCCCGCTGCGCGACTAACGCGCGGTGATCATGCCCAGGTGCTGCGGCAGCCAGATCGACAGCGGCGGCCAGTAGGTCACAACGACCAGGAACACCAGCATCGTCAGCAGCCAGGGCCAGGTGGCCACGGTGAGCTCGGTGATGCCCATCTTGGTGATGCCCGAGGCCACGTACAGGTTCAGGCCCACCGGCGGGTGGCACATGCCGACTTCCATGTTCACCACCATGATGATGCCGAAGTGCACCGGATCGATGCCCAGCTTCATGGCGATGGGGAAGAGGATGGGCGCCAGGATCAGCACGATGGAGCTGGGCTCCATGAAGTTGCCCGCGGCCAGCAGCAGGATGTTGGCAATGATCAGGAAGCCGATCACGCCCACGCCGGTGCCGATCATCGCGTCGGCCATGGCCTGCGGGATGTTCTCGTGCGTCATCAGGAAGCTGAACAGCACCGCGTTGGTGATGATGTACAGCAGCATCGCGCTCATGTTGGCCGACGACAGCAGCACGCGCGGGATGTCCTTCAAGCCCAGGTCCTTGTAGATGAAGACCGCGCAGATGAAGGCCCAGACCGCACTGATGGCGGCGGCCTCGGTGGGCGTGAACAGGCCGGTGTAGATGCCGCCCATCACGATGACGATCAGCGCCAGGCCCCAGAAGGAATCACGGAAGGCCTGGAGGCGCTCGGCCCAGCTGGCCTTGGGCAGGCGCGGGTAGTTGTTGCTGCGTGCGCGGTACCAGGTGGTCAGGCCCAGCATGAAGGCCAGCATCAGGCCCGGAATCACGCCGGCCATGAACAGAGCGCCCACCGAGGTGTTGGTGGACACCGAGTACATGACCATCACGATGGACGGCGGGATCAATATGCCCAGGGCGCCCGAGGTGGTGATGACACCGGCGCCGAAGCGCGGCGGGAAGCCGGCCTTGACCATGGCCGGCAACAGGATGGAGCCGATGGCCACCACCGTGGCCGGCGACGAACCCGAGACCGCGGCGAACAGTGCGCAGGCCAGCACGCCGCCCAGGCCCAGGCCCCCGTGGAAGTGGCCCACCATCGAGGTGGCGAAGCGGATCATGCGCTTGGCCACGCCGCCGTGGGTGAGAAAGTTGCCTGCCAGGATGAAGAACGGGATCGCCATGATCTCGAACTTCTCGATGCCGGTGAACAGCTTGAGCGCCACCGACTCGATGGGTACTTCGGTCAGGAAGAACAGGAAGGACAGGACGGTCAGGCCCAGCGAGATCGAGATGGGCATGCCGGTGAGCATGAGCACCACCAGCAGGCCGAAGATGAGGACGGCGTTCATGGCTTGTCGGCTCCCTGGCTGTCGTTGCGGGCGGCGGGCGGGCGGCGGCGTTCGGCCATGCCTTGCGGCGGGCCCGTGTCCTGGCGCCTTCGGTCCACGCCGCCGGGCATGTCGCGCGGGTGCAGTTCGTCGCGCATGCGGTAGATCGCGTCTTCCTGGCCCGGTGCGGGCAGGGCTTCGCCTTCTTCCAGGCCGTCGACGTGGCCGTGGTCGTGGTGCGGCAGCTCACCCGTACGCTTGAAGGTCCAGGCCACCTGCAGGAAGCGGAAACACATCAGCGCCGAGCCCACCGGCACCACCGCGTAGACGATCCAGGTGGGCCATTCCAGGTCGGGGGTGGTCGGGCCTTCGGGCAGGTCGCCGGTGTTCAAGCCCAGCGCATGGAAGCTGGCGTAGTGCGCGCCGTTTTCCCAGACGAAGGCGCCCCCCAGTGTGGCGATGATGCCGGTGAACAGCGCGCCGGCGCACAGGCCGAAGAGGATGAACATGCCGCGGTACCGGCGGTTGAGGCGGTTGATGAGCACGTCCACGCCCACGTGGATGCCGGTGCGCACGCCGTAGGCGGCGCCGAACTTGGCCATCCACACGAACATGATGATGCACAGCTCTTGTGCCCAGCCGAAGTTCAGCTGGATCAGCCAGTCCTGCAGCCCGGGGATGGGCAGCCCCGTGCCATAGCGGTGTACGACGGCGGCGAAGATGATCACCGTGGCCGCCCCCATCAGGAAGGTGATCATCCATTCTTCGAGGTGGTCCAGCGCTTTCATCAGCATGGCCTGCTCCTGGCGAATCGGAAAGTGGAAACGCGCCGCCGCGCCGCCGCGCCGGGCGGCGGCGGATGGCGGATGGTGGGTCTTACAGCTTGGCCGGGTCGAAGCCGGTTTCCTTGTAGACGGCGTCCAGCGTTTCCTTGCCGATGCGCGACTCCATCTCCTTGTGCACCTTGACCGTGGCCTTCTTGAACTCCAGGCGCTCGGCCGGCGTGGGCGAGTAGACGGTGGTCTTGCCCGACTTGCGCACGGCGTCCAGCGAAGCCTCGTTCTCGGCCTGGGCGATCTTGTTGGCGTGCTCGGTGGCTTCCTTCATGGCCTGCTCGAGCTGTGCGTGCACGTCGGCGGGCAGGCCGTCCCAGAACTTCTTGTTGACGATGACCGCGTAGCCCAGGTAGCCGTGCTCGGACAGCGTGAGGTGCTTCTGCACCTCGTGCATCTTCTGGGTGTAGAGGTTGGAGATGGGGTTCTCGGTGCCGTCCACCACGCCGGTCTGGAGCGCCTGGTAGACCTCGGAGAAGGCCATCACCTGGGGCAGCGAGCCCAGCGCGCGCATCTGCGCCTCGAGCACCTTGGACGACTGGATGCGCATCTTCACGCCGCGGAAATCGGCCGGCGCCCTGAGCGGCTTGTTGGCCGAGAAGGACTTGAAGCCGTTGTCCCAGAAGGCCAGCCCGCGGATGCCCTTGGGCTCGAGCTTGGAGAGCAGCAGCTTGCCCACCGGGCCCTGGGTGACCTTGTGCAGCTCGGCCGTGTTGTCGAAGATGAAGGGCAGGTCGAAGACCTCGAATTCCTTGACGCCCAGCGGGCCGAACTTGGCCAGCGACGGCGCCAGCATCTGCACCGCGCCGAGCTGCAGGGCCTCCATCTCCTCCTTGTCCTTGTAAAGCGTCGAATTGGCGTAGACCTCGACCTTGACGCGGCCCTTGGTCAGCTCGGCGGCCTTCTTCGCGAACATGTCGGCGGCCTTGCCCTTGGGCGTGTCGATGGCGACCACGTGGCTGAACTTGATCACGATCGGCGCCTGGGCCTGTGCGGCCAGCGGCAGCGACAGGGCCAGCGCGGCAGCGGCAGCACCGAGGCAGGAGCGGCGGGAGATGTTCGTCATGGGTTGTCTCACTCTCTATGTGGGATGAAAACGTGGAAGGGCTGCGCAACGCGGCAAGCACAATGCAGCGCCAGTGTGGAATTTCCTGTCGTTGCGCGAAACTGTGGACTTCCACATGCCGATCAGGCTTGGACAGATCCAAGCCGCCAGCGCGCTCTGCGCACAGGGTTTGCACTGATTCTTGTGGCGTCCATGCATCGTCACGATCCGGGCGCGATGCCCCCCGTCCCGCCCCGCTCCCAGACCGAACCCCTTGTGCCGCATCGCCGAGAGACGCCGGGCCGTCGCCCGGCCACCGCATGGCGCCAGGGACTCTGGGCGCTGCCGATGCTGTTGTCGGTGCTGTTCGCGATCGGGGTCGTGCTGTGGGCTGCGCAGCGCGAACGTGACGAACGCGCCGAGCAGCAGCGCTCGCTGGTGGCCGACACGCTCAGCCTGGAGGCTCAACTGCGTGGCCGCATCGATCTGGAATACGCTCACCTGCGCACGCTGGCCGCGCAGCTCGCGCGGCGGCCACACCGTCAGGACGTGCTGGAGTCGCACCCAGGCGTTGCCGCGGGTTTCCGGCGACTGTGGATCAGCGTGACCTGGCTCGACGCCCGCAACCGCATCATCGCCGAGGTGCACGACGGCCTGCCGAAGCGCCGGGCCTCGGTGGAGGACGACTGGGAAGGGCTGTCGTCGCACCTGGTCGTCGGAGTCGGTACCGCGTCGCAGCCCGAGCCCGAACGGCTCGACCGCCTCGATGGCCGCGCTGCCGAACGCCTGGTGGTGCGCTACTCGCCGGCGGTGCTGCTCAAGCGCGACACGCCCTGGTGGTTCACCAGCAAGTACATCGTGCGGCTGGTCGATGCGTCCGGTCCCGTGCTCGCCGCAGTCGGGGCCGACGAAGCCGGCGTCCACCTCGACGACTCCCATGTCAGCCACCGTGTGCTGGTCGGTGATGGCATGCCCGGTGCCTTCCTGGAGTTGGTCCTGCGCGAACGCAGCGCCTCGCAGTTGGCCGAGCTGCCGCTGGTGCTGACCAGCGGCTTCCTGCTGCTGATTGCCGTCGCCACCTGGCTGCTGCGCCGCCAGGTGCGGCAGGTCTCGCGCGCCGAAGCCGCCTGGCGCACCGAAGCCGGCTGGCGCAGCGCGATGGAGGACTCGGCGCTGGTGGCGCTTCGCGCACGCGATATCGAGGGCCGGCTGCTCTACGTCAACCGCACCTTCTGCGAGATGGTCGGGCTGCCACCCAAGGAGCTCGTCGGGCGCCTGCCGCCGATGCCCTACTGGCCGGCCGACCAGATCGCTGAGGCTCAGCAGCGCAACCGCCGCAACCTTGCGGGCCTGGCGCCGCGCGAGGGCTATGAGGCGCGCTGGCGCCACCGCGACGGCCACACCCTCGACGTGATGGTGTTCGAGTCGCCGCTGATCGACGCCAGCGGCCGGCAGATCGGCTGGATGGGTTCGATCATCGACATCACCCAGCGCAAGCGCCTGGAGGAGCGCGAACGCCATCAGGCCGAGGCCATGGCGCACCAGGCCCGCCTGACCACGCTGGGCGAGATCGCCTCCGCGCTGGCGCACCAGCTCAACCAGCCGTTGACCGCGATCGCCAGCTACAACGGCGGCGTCCTGCGCTCGCTGCAGCAGGCCGGCTTCGACCACGCACCGGTGCTGCGCGCGCTGCAGCGCCAGGGCGAGCAGGCGCGCGAGGCCGGGCGCATCGTGCAGCGCATCCGCCAGTTCCTGACCCGCCGCAGCCCGCAGCGCGAACCCTGCGACCTGCCCGCCACGCTGCGTCGAGCCGTCGAGCTGCTGCGGCGCGATCTGCAGCGCCAGCACATCACCCTGGAATGGGCGCTGGACGAGCCGCTGCCCGAGGTGCTGGCCGACCCGGTGCTGATCGAGCAGGTGGTCATCAATCTGGTGCGCAATGCGGCCGACGAGCTGGCGCAGCACGGCGGCTCGCGCCGCATCCGCCTGCATGCCGAGCTGGCCGGTGAGCGCCACCTGCGCGTTGACGTCGACGACAGCGGACCCGGCCTGCGCGGCCGCAGCATCGAACAGCTCACCGCCGCGTTCTACTCCACCAAGTGCGACGGCATGGGCATGGGCCTGGCGATCTGCCGCTCAATCATCGAAGCCCACTACGGCGCGATGGACGCCAGCGCTGGCCCGCTCGGCGGCGCGCGTTTCTCGTTCACGCTGCCGCGGGCAGAGGTGGCCACGCCGCCCGAACCCACCCCTGCCGCAGCCCCTGCCGCAGCCCCTGCCGCCGCCCCTGACCCCAGCTCTGCCTCCACAGAACCCGATACCTCGCGATGACCCCGCCACCGCCGCCCGCCCCTGCCCTGCTGCCGGTGCACCTCGTCGATGACGAGGCTGCCGTGCGTGACGCGCTCGAATTCCTGCTCAGCTCGCACGGCCTGACGGTGTACAGCTACGCCGGCGGGCCGGCGCTGCTGGCCGCAGTCGACTGTGGAGGTCTGGCCGGCTGCATCCTGCTCGACGTGCGCATGGAGCCGCTGTCGGGCCTGCAGGTGCACGACGAGCTGATCGCACGCGGCGTGCAGCTGCCGGTGATCTTTCTGACCGGCCACGGCGACATCCCGATGGCCGTCGATGCACTGCACAAAGGCGCCTTCGACTTCGTCGAGAAGCCCTTCAGCGACGACGCACTGGTGCGCCGGGTGCTGCGCGCACTCGACGCCGCCGCCCTCCGGCAGCAAAGCCGCGCCGCCGAGGACGAACTCGGCCAGCGCCTGGCCAGCCTGTCCGAGCGCGAACGCGAGGTGATGCTGCGCGTCGCCGCCGGCAAGCTCAACAAGGTCATCGCCGACGAACTCTGCGTTTCGGTGCGCACCATCGAAGTTCACCGTGCCCGCGTCTACGACAAGCTCAGCGTGCGCTCGGCCGCTGAAGTGGCGTCGCTGCTGGCGCGGCGCGGTTGAGTCGAGGTTCCGCGCGTCCGCCGAACCCCGGCACCGGCCAGCCCTTGCCGGTCCTGGAGAACTCGGCACGCTGGAATCCTTCCGGGCTTGTACTCGCCGTCACTGGAGGAATCTGCAATGCCGCGGATGCCGCCGAGGACGATGCAACCGGTCCCGCGTGGGCATGGTGCTGCAGGAGGCGGCCGACGCCCTGCTGGCCGCGATGCGCGCCCGCCCGCCGCAGATCTGCTGAGCGCCGGGTCGATTCGCGACTTGTCCCGCCGATTTGTCCCGCCGGGTGTCCCGCCGGGTGTCCGCCGGTGACAGATGTGTAGACTGGAACCGAAGGAGTCACACATGGCCACCAACCTCGCCCTCGATCCCGATCTTCTGGAGCGGGCCTTTCAGGTCAGCGGCGAGCCCACCAAGAAGGCCGCCGTCACCCGTGCCCTGCAGGAGTTCATCGCCCGGCGCGAGCAGCGGCGGGTGGCGGAGCTGTTCGGCCAACTGGAGTGGGACAGCGGCTTCGACTTCAAGGCCGAACGCCATCGCGCTGAGCCATGAGACACCTTTGCCAACCGATGCCAGCGGGCCGGGCGCCGGGCCGCTCCCAAGCCGGCCGGCCATCCCCACGGGGGATCGGCCAACGTACCCGTTGGCCAAGGGGCTGACATGAGCCTGCTGGTCGACACCAGCGTGTGGTCGCTGGCCCTGCGGCGCCAGGCCACCCAGCCCCAGCCGCCGGAGGTACTGGCACTGCGCGAGGCGATCCTTGGCGCAGACCAGGTGTTCGTCACCGGCCAGGTGCTGCAGGAGTTGCTGCAGGGCTTTGCCGGCCCCAAGGACAGTGCACGGATCATCGAGCACTTCGCGGCGCTGGGCTGCGTGCAGCCGGACCGGCAAGACCACATCGAAGCGGCCGAACTTCGCAACACCTGCCGCCGTGGTGGCGTGCAGATCGGCACCATCGACGCCCTGCTGATCCAGCTCTGCCGGCGCCATGACCTGACCCTGCTGTCCACCGACCCGGACTTCCGCTTCGCCGCCCGACATGTCGAATTCAGGCTCTGGGCGGTGAGCTGATTCCGGCACCGACCCTCCCTCCCCATGCGCATCCTCCTGCTCTGCCACAGCTTCAACAGCCTCAGCCAACGCCTGTTCACCGCCCTGCGAGACGACGGGCACACGCTGTCGGTCGAGCTGGACATCGCCGACAACGTCACCGACGAGGCGATCGAGCTGTTCCGGCCGGATGCGCTGATCGCGCCCTTCCTGAAGCGGCGCATCGCCGAGGCCACCTGGCGGCGGCTGCCCTGCCTGATCATCCACCCCGGGCCGCCGGGCGACCGCGGGCCCAGTGCGCTGGACTGGGCGGTGATGCGCGAACAAACGCACTGGGGCGTGACGGTGCTGCAGGCCACTGCGGAGTTCGACGCCGGGCCGGTGCTGGCGCACGCCGGCTTTGTGATGCGCTCCGGCACCAAGGCCAGCCTGTACCGGCGCGAGGTGACCCGCGCCGCCGTGGGTGCGGTGCGCGAGGCGCTGCAGCGGTTGTCGTTCCCCCAGTCGGCCACCCAGCTTGTCTCGCAGCCGACCGCGACGCCCGAAGCCCCCGCCGGTCAAAACGGCTGGCAGCCGCTGATGCGCCAGGCCGATCGCGCCATCGACTGGCGGCGCGACCACAGCGCCACCGTCCTGCGCCACCTGCGCGCGGCGGACGGTTTTCCCGGCGTGGCCGCCACGCTGTTCGGCCAGCCAGCGCAACTCTTCGACGCGCATCCGGCCAACGCCGCCACGCGGGCGCGCGCCGCCGGGCTCGGGCAGCCAGGTGACGTGATCGCCCGCCGCGGGCCGGGCGTGCTGGTGCGCACGGTGGACGGTGCGGTCTGGATCGGCCACGTGCGCCGAGCGGCGACCACTACCGACGGCCTGACGCTCAAGCTGGCCGCCACCCGCGCCTTCGCCGCCGAAAGCGCCGCGTTGCCGGAATGGCCCGCGCCGCTCGAACGCCCCACCGACGGACCCAACGCCGACTGGGCCGAGCTTCGCTACGAGGAATTCGGCCCCGCAGACGGCACAGGCGCCCGCGTCGGCTGGCTGGAGTTCAACTTCCACAACGGCGCGATGAGCACCCGCCAATGCGAGCGCCTGCGCGACACCCTGCGCGAGTTGCGCCAGCGCCCGACGAAGGTGCTGCTGCTGGCGGGCGGTGCGGACTTCTTCTCCAACGGCATCCACCTGCACGACATCGAGGCCGCGGCACCAGAGATGGGCCTCACGCCTGGCAACAGCACGGGCGACAGCGCCGCCGACGCCTCCTGGCGCAACATCCACGCGATGGACGACGCCGCGCTGGAGCTGCTGACGATGACGGACCGGCTCACGGTCGCGGTGCTGCGCGGCAACGCCGGTGCGGGCGGCTGCTTCCTGGCACTGGCCGCCGACCAGGTCTGGGCCCATGCCGGCGTGGTGCAGAACCCACACTACAAGAACATGGGCAACCTCTACGGCTCGGAGTACTGGACCTACACCCTGCCCAAGCGCGTCGGCGCCGCGCAGGCCAAAGCGATCATGCAGGGCCGCCTGCCGATCGGCGCGGTGGAGGCGCAGCGCATCGGCCTGCTCGACGCGGTGCTGGGCGAGGACGCCGCCGAGCTGGAAGCACTGGCCCGCCAGCAGGCGCTGACCCTGGCCGCCTCACCGGACCTGGCCGAACGCATCGCCGCCAAGGCCGCCCGGCGCGCTGCCGACGAGGCCGCCAAGCCCCTGCAGCGCCACCGCGACGAGGAGCTGCAGCGCATGCACCGCAACTTCTACGGCTTCGACCCCAGCTACCACGTGGCGCGGCACTACTTCGTGCACCGCAAGCCGCACGCGTGGACGCCGCGGCACCTGGCGGTGCACCGCTGAGGGCGGTTTCAAGGTTGAAGCGCGACACCTCTGATGAAGTCCGCGGTCAGTGCTGAGAAGTCTTCGTGCGGGGGTGGAAGTTGAGGATCTTGCGCGGACGGTGAATGAGCGAGTGCTCAATGGCGGTGAGCTGCTGATGGTGACCTTGCTGACCTTGCTGAGGTCGATGACCTTGGGCAGGTACTCGCGGACCAGGCCGTTGGCGTTTTCGTTGGAGCCGCGCTGCCAAAGCCAGCGACCGTCCAGATTGGCATGCCTCCTGCACAGCCCCAGGCATCCGCGGAGATCCGCACCGACCTGGAGCCGCAGGGCCTGGATGTGGGCATGACGCTGTACATCGGCGCCAAGCTGGGGGTGAAGGTGGAGCTGATCCCGGTGACCAGCGCCAACCGCATCCCCTGCCTGCAGACCCGCAAGGCCGATCTGGTGATCTCCACCCTGGGCAAGAACGTCGAGCGGGAGAAGGTGATCGACTTCACCGTGGCCTACTCGCCGTTCTTCCAGGCGGTGTTTGCCGCCAGGACGCTGCCGGTCAAGAGCTTTGCCGACCTGGCGGGCAAGACGGTGGCCGTGACCCGCGGCGCGATGGAGGACATGGAGCTGAGCAAGCTGGCCCCCTCCGCCACCGAAATCAAACGCTTCGAGGACAACAACGCCACCGTCTCGGCCTGGAGCTGGGTGTGGCCTGTGCCTGGGCCCGCAGCTGGGGGCCGCGCGGGCTCGCCGCAGTGGCCGCGGTGTATGTGGAGCTGGTACGCAACACGCCGTTCCTCGTCCAGCTGTTCTTCATCTTCTTCGGCCTGCCGGGGCTGGGCATCAGACTCAGCCCGGAGCTGGCCTCGGTGCTGGCGATTGACGGTCAACCTGGGCGCCTACGCCGGGGAGATCGTGCGCGCGGGCATCGACGCCACGCCGCGCGGCCAGGTGGAGGCCGGACTGTCGCTGGCGCTCAGCCGTGCGCAGGTGTTCAACCGGGTGGTGCTGCCCCAGGCGCTGTCGCGCATCTGGCCGGCCATGGTGAGCCGGATCGTCATCGTCATGCTGGGCTCGGCGGTGTGCGGGCAGATCGCCGCGGCCGAGCTGTCGTACCAGGCCAACCTGATCCACAGCCGCAACTTCCGCGTCTTCGAGGCCACCATCGTGGCCACTCTGCTCTACCTGGGACTGGCGATCGCGCTGCGCCGCCTGCTGGGCTGGGCCGGCCCGCGGCTGCTGTTCGGCCGCTGAGGAACCGCCACCGTGGTCGACTTCAGCCTCTGGGACATCCTGCGCAACCTGCTGGTGGCACGCATCGCCCGCTGGCCCGGTGCCGAGCGCGGCGTGGCGGCGCTGTACTTCGCGCTGTACTTCGCGCTGTGCTTCCCGATCTCGCTGTGGAGCCGTCGCCTGGAAAGGAAACTGAACCGTGGCTGAGGCCCCCATCGTCCAGATCCGTGCACTGCGCAAGAGCTTTGGCACCAACGAGGTGCTCAAGGGCATCGACCTGAGCGTGGCGCGCGGCGAGGTGGTTGCACTCATCGGCCGCAGCGGCTCGGGCAAGAGCACGCTGCTGCGCTGTGGCGCCGGGCTGGTGAAGGGCCGCTGGGTGAAGGGCCGCGCCAAGGCGGAGGGCGAGGCGCGAGCACGGGCGCTGCTGGAGCGGGTGGGCCTGGCCGACAAGTTCGACGCCTGGCCGGACCAGCTCTCCGGCGGGCAGCAGCAGCGCGTGGCCATCGCCCGTGCGCTGGCGATGGACCTCGCCGTGCTGCTGTGCGACGAGATCACCTCCGCCCTCAACCCCGAGCTGGTCGGCGAGGTGCTGAAAGTGGTGGAGTCCCTCGCCGACGACGGCATGACGCTGCTGATGGTCACCCACGAGATGGGCATTGCGAAGAAGGTGGCCGACCGCGTCGTCTTCATGCACGCCGGGCGCATCCATGAGATGGGCGCGCCCGCAGACCTGTTCAGCCGCCCGCAGACGCCGGAGCTGCAGCAGTTCCTGGCGGCGCTGCACTGAGGATCGCTGCGGGCATCCGCGGGGGCCCTCAGGGCCCGCCCAGGCGCAGAACCACGTCAGGGGTACAGCCCGCGCTCGGCCCGAGCCGCCAGGATGCGTTCGCAGGCCACCGCAAAGGCGGCGGTGCGCAGCGAGATGCCGTGTTCGTCGGCCTTGTCCCAGATGCGCCGCAGTGCCTGCTCCATCAGCAGGTCCAGCTGCTGGTTGATCTGCGCCTCGGTCCAGAAGTAGCTGGAGAAGTCCTGCACCCACTCGAAGTAACTCACCGTGACGCCGCCGGCGTTGCAGATGACGTCCGGCACCACCAGCACGCCGCGGTCGGCCAGCACATCGTCGGCCGCCGGCAGGGTGGGTCCGTTGGCCCCTTCCAGCACCAGGCGGGCCCGCAGCTGGCGGGCCCGCTCGGGCGTGATCTGCCCTTCCAGCGCCGCGGGGATGAGGATGTCGCAGTCCACCTGCCAGAAGGCATCGGCCTCCATCGGTTCACCCGCCGGGCATCCTTGCACGCCGCCGTGCTCACGCACCCAGCGCGACAGCGCCTGCGCCGGCAGGCCCCCCTCGTGGCAGATCGTCCCGGAGTGATCCTGCACGGCAACGATGCGGGCGCCGGCCTGTTCGAACAGCTCCGCCGCCGTGGACCCGACGTTGCCATAGCCCTGCACCGCCACCCGTGCGCCGGCCAGATCCAGGCCGATGCGCCGGGCCGCCTCCCGACCGGTGACGAAGACGCCGCGACCGGTTGCGGTGACCCGCCCCAGCGAGCCGCCCAGATGCACCGGCTTGCCGGTGACCACGCCGGAGGTCGTGGCGCCGACGTTGACGGAGTAGGTGTCCATCATCCACGCCATGATCTGGGCGTTGGTGTTGACGTCCGGCGCCGGGATGTCCTGCTGGGGACCGATGATCAACCCGATCTCGCTGGTGTAGCGGCGCGTCACCCGCTCCAGCTCCGAGCGCGACAGCAGCGCGGGCTCCAGCCGCAGTCCACCTTTCGCTCCTCCGAAGGGCAGGTGCACCGCGGCGTTCTTGATGCTCATCCATGCGGCCAGCGCCATCACCTCTTCCAGCGTGACATCGGGGTGGTAGCGCACCCCGCCCTTGCCCGGCCCGCGCGAGACGTTGTGCTGCACCCGGTAGCCCTCGAAGTGCCGGATGCTGCCGTCGTCCATCTCGATCGGCACATCGACGATCAGGCAGCGCTTGGGCCGGTACAGCGTCTGCGCCCAGCGGCTGAGCGGGCCGAGGTAGGGCAGCACCCGCTCCACCTGGGTCAGGTAGGTCTGCCAGGGGCCGTCGGCCTGGTGGCGCACGTACGACAGGGCCGGCTCGCCCTGGCCCGCCGCGGCACGGGTGGGGTCAGCGATCAGCGGGCTCACGGCTGCACCTCCCCGGCGGCTGCGCGGGGAGCTCCCCAGCCCCCGCCGCCTGGAGTGCGGATGATGAACACGTCGCCGGGCTGCATCTGCACCTCGCCGATGTGGCCCAGCCGATCCAACCCGCCATCGGCGCGTTGCACCCAGTTCTCGCCCACCGCACCGGGCTGGCCGCCTGCGGCACCGAAAGCACCGTGCTGACGGCCGTTGCTGAGGATGGAGGCGGTCATCGGCGCCAGGAATCGCAGGCGGCGCTCACCGCCGTCCCCGCCGCGCCACTGCCCGGCGCCACCGGAGCCGGCGCGCACAGTGTAGGCCTCCAGCCGCACGGGAAAGCGTGTCTCCAGCACCTCCGGGTCGGTCATGCGGGAGTTGGTCATGTGAGTCTGCACCACCGCAGTGCCGTCGAAGCCCGGGCCCGCACCGGAGCCGCCGGCGATGGTCTCGTAGTACTGGTGCGTGTCGTCGCCAAAGGTGAAGTTGTTCATCGTGCAGGGGCTGGCGGCCAGCACGCCCAGCGCACCGTACAGGGCGTTGGTGATGCACTGAGAGGTCTCGACATTGCCGGCCACCACCGCCGCCGGGTGGTTCGGGTTGAGCATGCTGCCCGCAGGCACGATCACCTCCAGCGGCTTGAGGCAGCCGGCGTTGAGCGGGATGGCGTCGTCCACCAGGGTGCGGAAGACGTAGAGCACCGCGGCGGTGGTGATGGCGCGCGGGGCGTTGAAGTTGCCCGGCAGCTGGGCGCTGGTGCCGGTGAAGTCGATCTGCGCAGCGCGGCGCGCAGCG
>Ga0154020_10005825_pt1 | contig 14484 bp, 10 predicted proteins | sample Klosneuvirus_201_FD_109709 | JGI IMG/M metagenome (GOLD analysis project Ga0154020, IMG submission 109709) | Active sludge microbial communities from wastewater, Klosterneuburg, Austria - Klosneuvirus_20160825_MG | ecosystem: Engineered > WWTP > Aerobic digester > Activated sludge | place...
GCGTCCAGACAAAATCGTCGTGCTGGATGACGACCTCGGCGCTCGTCTGCGCCCAGGCCTGCATGTGAAAGAGTGTGCGGCGGAAAAAGCTGTCGAAGACCGTTTCCATCCTGGCGCTGTCCGAGGCGGCCAACAGCAGCATGTCCCACCCGAAGGCGTCGATGGCGCCGGACACGATCGTTTTGTAGTAGCCGCCGGTGGTGAGTTGGTGTGGAAACGCAGCGCGCGCCGCCTGGAGGATGGACTCGTACGCGCGCACCTGCGCGTCAAAATCCGGCAGACCGTACTCTGCGACCGCGTCGAACGCCCATACCTCTTCCTCGGTGGTGAAGGGGCACTGCTTGGGCCGGCGCAAGTCGCTGGCGTCGATGGCGTAGGAGGCATGGCCCATGTCAGTCGTGCGTCCTGCCTTGGCCCAGTCGATCAGCCCATCGTGCGTGTGCCAGATAAAGTCGAAGGTGAACCGGTCCATGCCCTGGCGCAGCCGGTCCGGCGTGTCGTCAGACAGCCCGGTATGGCGCGCCAGGTACTCTTTGTGATATTCAAAGCTGTATTCGGTGTGACCCCACCGGCTTGTGGGTCGCAGCCAGATGTTGTCCAGCGCGATGGCTGCGCTCGGCGCCAGGTCGAGCGTAGCTTGGTTTTGTGTTGTGTTCATGGGTGCTTCCAAAGTAGAGCGTTAGCCCTTTATGCCTGTGAGCGCGATGCCACGCACAAAGAGGCGTTGGCCAAAAAAGAATACGATCAGAACCGGCAGCAGGACGAGCAGGGCGACTGCCATCATGTAGTTATAGTTGGTGTTGCCAAAGGCGCCGCGAAACATGTTCAGCCCGACAGCCAGCACCTGCATATCCGTAGAACGAATGTAGATGAGCGGCTGCAGGAAGTTGTTCCAGTTACCGATGAAGCCAAAGATGACCACCGTCGCCAGGACGGGTTTTGAAAGGGGGATCACGATGTTCCATAGAATGCGCCAGGAGTTTGCGCCATCGAGGCGCGCCGCCTCATCCAACTCGCGCGGGATGCCCATAAAGAACTGGCGCAGCAGAAAAATGAAGAAGGCGTAGCCAAACCAGGCGGGCACGGTCAGCGGCAGCCAGGTGTTGGTCCAGCCAATCTTGGAAAAGAGCACATATTGAGGGATGATCGTCACCTCGGTGGGCAGCAACATCGTGCCCAACACCAGGATGAAGAAGAAGTTCTTGCCGCGCGCACGTAGCCGGGCAAAGGCAAATGCTGCCAGACAACACGACACCACGTTGCCGATGATATTGTTGCCGGTGATGACCAGCGAATTGAAAAGGAAGCGGTTAAAGGGCAGAAAATCATTCCAGCCAATCCAGAAATTTTCCCAGTGCGCGGGGTTGGGAATCCACTCGGGCGGGAAGATAAAGATCTGTTTCGGTTCTTTGAGCGCTGTCGATAGCATCCACAGCAGCGGGATCGTAAAGAGCACGGCTCCTGGGAGCACAAGCCCATAGACCAGCAGCGCATGGAGCACCTGGCGCGAGGTGTGGCGCTGATACCAAGGGGCGGTAGTCACTTTGCGTGGCGAAGCAGAAAGGGTGGTCGCCAGTGGGTCTTCGGCTGCATGGCTCATCGTGCATGCTCCTTCTGTGGATGAGGCCTATCGGCGCAATGTTGCATGACTAGCTCTCTTCTTCATAATAGACCCATTTTTTGCTGCCCCATAGCTGTAGCAAGGTCAGCCCCAGGATAATCATAAACAAGATCCAGGCAAGCGCCGACGCATACCCCATCTTCAAGTACTGGAACGCGGCCTGATAGATAAAGTAGACAAAGACAAAGGTGGCTGTGCCAGGTCCGCCCTGCGTCATCACGAGCACGTCGGTGAGAATCTGGAATGAGGCGATAGTAGAAATCACGAGCACATAAAAGAGCACCGGCGACAGCATAGGCAGCGTCACGTGGCGAAATTCGCTGACTTGATTGGCGCCATCGATCTTAGCTGCATCGTAGAGGCTGGTTGGCACTGCCTGCAGCCCGGCGAGCAAGATGATCATGTTCGCGCCGATTGCCCAGAGGCTCTTGACGATCAACGCCGGCAGCGCCCATTGCGGGCTTGCCAACCAAAGCGGCCCTTGGATGCCGACGAGCGACAGCAGATAGTTTACCAGCCCAGACTGAGGATTGAAGAGCCAAATCCACAAGATCGAAACAGCGACGCCACTGGCGATGGAAGGCATGTAATAGATGACGCGCAGGAAGGTGGTGCCGGGCAGATTTTGATTGAGCAGCAATGCTACAAACAGCGCGCCTGCGGTGCCCAGAGTGACGGCGCCAAATGAATAGTAGAACGTATTGTAGACGGCGGTCCAGAAAAGTTTGTCTTCGAAGATCAGCGTTTGATAATTTTGCAGACCCACAAATTGGCCTGACGTCATGCCGGTCCAGTCGGTGAAACTGAACCAAAATGAGGCCAGGATCGGCCCGCCCGTGAACAGAACAAAGCCTACCAGCCACAGCCCGATGAAGAGATAGAAGTCTATCTCCTCGCGTTGGCGTAAGCTGAAGGGCTTGCGTTGTACGCGTGATAGGATGGTCAGCATGGGCAGGACGTCCTTCCGTTACAATATAGCATTGTCATAAAGACGCAGGGACCAACCAGTCGATCCCTGCGTCTCCACATTGCTTCAAGAGTTGTCTCTACCGATTGTCTGTAGCGGTGTCCAGGTTACTTGGCGGCCTGTTTGGCTGCCGCAGCCTCCAGCACCGGCGTCCCATCGGCGATAATGCCGGCAATTGCGTCTTCTACGCTCAATTCGCCGGCTTCGACCAACTGAGTGTTGCGATTGAAGATATCCAGGATCTCGCCACCGGCCAGGGTCTGGTAGGGGCGACCGGTGACCGCATAGTTCTTCAGCGCATCCAGGTAATACGACGCGTGTTCGGGCGCGCCTTCGGAGTTCATCCAGCTTTCATACGCTGCCTCGCGCGCTGGGCTGCCGCGGCCCGAAGCGCCCCACATAAACTCCATACCTTCCTTGGAGAGGTATTCGCTCAGATACTGCCAGGCCGCCTCGGGATTCTTGGAGTCGCGCGTGATGCCAAAGCCACTGCCAAAGGAGCCAGTCTTCGCCCCCTCCGGCCCTTTGGGCCACGGCGCCACGTCCCAATTAAAGCTGGCGTTCTGGATCAAGGTGGGGGTGCCCCACGAGGCCAGGGCGAACATGGCCGCCTGCCCCGAAACCCACGGGCCAGCCGGGATTGCCTGGGCCATGGCCGGGGTTGGCGCCGCCTTGTGCACCTGGATCAAATCGTTCCACCAGTTGAGTGCGGCTGTGCTCTCGGCGGAATCCAACAGAATCTTGGTCTCGGTCTCGTCCAGCACCTCGCCGCCCCATGGCCCGACCAGAGAAATACCCAGTTCATTGCCAAGGCCGACCACGGTATTGTAGTAACCGCCGTAGCCCCACTGGTTTTCTTGGGTCATCTTGAGGGCTGCCTCCAGGAAGGTGTCCCAGGTCCAGCTCTCATCTGGATAGGCAACGCCGGCAGCGTCGAACAGATCTTTGTTGTAGCCGAGAATCATGGGGCCATGATCATACGGGATCGAGTATTGCTTGCCGTCGAGTTGGTAAAGGCGGAGCGCCTCTTCCCAGATGCCCTTGATGTCAAATTCGGGATCCGCATCGATGAAGTCCGTGGTGGGGGCCATGATGCCCTCGAAGTTCCACGGGAAGGCGTAGCGGCCGTGCGTGTAGATGATGTCCGGCAACGTATTGGCCGCGGCCCAGGTGGGGACAATCTGGTTGTGATCAGCCCATGTGTTGTAGGTGATCTCGATTTTTACGTTGGGGTGATTCTCGAGGAACTTCGCGTCCCATTCGGCCTGATGGGCCTGAAAGGCAGCTTCCCAGGTATGACCAAAAGTCAGTGTGACTGGCGCCTGACCCGGTGCGGCCGCTTCGCCGCCACCGGCTGCACCGGGCGCAGCAGCCGGCGCCTGGCAAGCCGCCAACAGCACGACGCTGGCCGCACTGGTTCCTGCCAATTGCAGAAATCTTCGCCGAGATAGTTGATTTGATTGCATAGTGTCTCCTTGGATTAGTGGTGGTTGGTTCACAAAACAAAGCGGCAACACCGATCAACAGTTGCCTTCGAGTTGTTACGGCTGAACTCGCTGCGGCGCAGCCGCAGCGAATACCACATTCATTGCTTTGGACGCCATACTGGGGGTGCACTATGACCTACAGATTATTGGATTGATTTCAATGAGCGTCAAATAAGGAGGCTTGATTTCTCTTAATATGGTACCCGTACCATATGGATGATAGAATACACTTCGCTTCCAGTTTTGTCAAGCAGTATTTTTCGTTTTTTTTGTGGAGCTTCGCCAGAGGCGGAGCGCTTCATGCTGTGAGAGAGGCTTGCAGCGCTGCCCATGCGATCTCCAGATCGGCTTCGGTTGTACGCCAGTTGCTGAACGCCGCACGCATGGCGGGGACGCCATGCAAAACCGTTGGCGTCAGGAAGATACGCCCGTCGTCGCGCAGCCGCGCCAGGAAGGCGGCAACCGACGCCGCGTCCGGCTGGCCGGCGAGTGTGAAGCAGACGACATTCATTCGCACCGGCGCTAGCACGACAAAGTCCGCAGAGGTGGCGAGGTGGGCGGCGAATCGCTGTGCCTGCGCACAATTCGCTTCGACGATCGCTTGATAGCCATCGCGCCCGTAGGCCAACAACGTGAACCACACCGGCAGAGCGCGCAACCGTCGCGAGTTCTCTGGCCCCAGGTGCACAAAGTCAATCGGTTCGCGGAGTTCGCCGAGGTAGGCGGCGTTGTTCTGAAAAACCGCGTGTTGCAACTCACGGTGGCGCGCGAAGATCATGGCGGCGTCGTAGGGCGCGTTGAGCCATTTATGCGCGTCGATGGTCAGGCTGTCGGCCTGCTCCATGCCGGCGACAAGATGACAGTAGGCCGGCGCACACGCGGCAAAAGCGCCGAAGGCCGCATCGATGTGCAGCCAGAAAGGATAGGTCGTCTTGAGCGCTGCGATCGCCTGTAAATCGTCGAAGTCGACGGTGTTGACCGTGCCCGCGTTGGCGACGACGATGCAGGGTGCGCCGGCCAGTTCGTCGAGCCGGCCGCGCAGATCGGCGAGATCGACGGCCTCACGGTCGCCCGGTAGCGTCGCCGCGCGGCGATAGCTGGCGCGACCCAGGCCGAGCATCGCCAGCGCCTTGTGGATGCTGCTATGCGCCTCGCCACCGACCACGGCGATCGGCGGAACAGCGCTCAGCCCGGCTTCGGCAATGCTCACGCCTTGCTGGCGGCCCATCCACTCTCTGCCTAGCGCCAGCCCGACGACATTCGCCATCGTGGCGCCGGTGACAAATGTTCCGCTGAATGTATCGGGTAGACCAAAGAGTTCACGCAGCAGGTGAATCGCTTCCAGTTCAATGTTGGGAGCGGTCGAATTGGCCGCGCTGCTCAGGTTGAGGTCGTAGGTGCTCGTCAACCAGTCGCCCATCAACGCGGCGGGCGTCGCGCCGCCGGTGACAAAGCCCCAGAAGCGCGGGCCGTTGCTGGCCGGCATAGACGCGCCGTAGCGTGCGAGAAACAGCTTCAGCGTGGCCGCGGCGCCTGTCCCAGCCTCGGGCAGCGGTAACGGCGCCTTTGCCACAAAGTCCGTCGCCGCGGGCCGCGCGTCGATCGTGGCCAGATAGTCGCTCGCCGCGTGCAAGGTCAGCGCCAGCAGCCGCGGTAAATCTTGTGCATCTTGCGTGAGTTGATTGTTCATTAGGTGAATGCGCTACATACCGGCGTCCATGTCGCTGCGGGTTGCACTGGCGCTTTGCGCCCGTCATACGAACAGCAATGAAAACCGCTTTTCTCTGCGAACCTCTGTATCTCTGCGACTCCGCGTCAAAGCGATTCCAAGTTAGTCAGCCCGAAGGTAACGTGTCCCGCTCGTCGACGCTGTTGCAAAAAGCTTGATCGGCAGGTAGTATGCGTTTTGTCTGCAACTTCGTCAAACCGAATTCTATAGGGTCGTTATGAACCAACGTAAACGCTACGCCATTGTCGGAACCGGTGGCCGCGCCGGATTGTATATCGAGGCGCTCACCACCACGTACGCCGCGGTGGGGGAACTGGTCGCGCTGTGCGATCTCAGCCAGACGCGCATGGCCTGGTACAACACCCAATTGGCGGCACGACTCGACCTGGCGCCGCTGCCAACCTATCCAGCCGACGCGTTCGAGCGCATGATCCAGGAGACGCGCCCCGACACCGTAATTGTCGCCACGATGGACAGCACGCATCACGACTACATCACGCGCGCCATGACGCTGGGCTGTGACGTCATCACCGAGAAGCCGATGACCACGGATCTGGCCAAGCTGCGTGCAATCTTTGCCGCCATCGACGCCACAGGGCGCAGCCTGCGCGTGACCTTCAACTACCGTTATGCGCCGGCCTACACGCGCCTGCGCGAGTTGATCATGGCCGGCGTCGTGGGCCGGCCGCTGCTGGTGGACTTCTCCTGGCTGCTCGATACCAGCCACGGCGCTGATTACTTCCGTCGCTGGCATCGTGAGAAGGCGAACAGCGGCGGGCTGCTGGTGCATAAGGCCACGCATCACTTCGACCTCGTCAACTGGTGGATTGGCAGCTACCCGCGCAGCGTCTTTGCGCTGGGGTCGTTGAGTTTTTACGGCAAGGAGAACGCCGCGGCGCGCGGCGAGGAGTACGCTTATCACCGTTACACCAACGAGCCGGCCGCGGCCCAGGATCCCTTTGCCCTCTCGCTCACCAGCCAGGACGCGCTCAAGGGGCTTTATTTGGACGCTGAGGCGGAGACCGGCTATCTGCGCGACCGAAATGTCTTTGGCGAGCCGATCACCATCGAAGACACGATGACCGTCACCGCGCGCTACGCCAACGGCGCGCTGCTCTCCTACTGCCTGGTGGCCTATTCGCCGTGGGAAGGGCTGCGCGTCGCCATCACCGGCGACAAGGGGCGCGTTGAGATGGACATCGAAGAAAGCATCACGCACCTGCTCGGCGAGGGTGAGGCGAAGGACGCCGCCGCGAGCAAAGGTCCCTTCAAGCAGGCGCGGATTCGCGTCTTCCCGATGTTCGGCCAGCCCTATGAGGTCGATGTGCCGGCGGGCGACGGCGGGCACGGCGGCGCCGACCCCGTCATGCTGGCGCAGATCTTCCTGCCCGACCCACCGCCCGATCCCTTTGGCCGCGCGGCCTCGCACATCGACGGCGCCGCGTCCGTGCTGGTCGGCATCGCCGCCAACGAAGCCATGCGCACCGGGCGGCTGGTGCAGATCGACGAACTGTTCCGCCTGCCACTTTGACGCGAAGGCGCGGAGAGGCAGAGAAAACGCAGAGAACGGCTTATAAAATACTCGTAACCGTTTAGCCCGGTTTCCCATAGATCGCGGATTAAGCGGATTAGACGGACAAAACAGATGATCTGCGGATGAAATCCGTGAGCATCCGCCTAAGCCGTATCATCCGTGGCCTATTGTCGGCAAAACGGAAATGATCAAGTAAGATGCATAGATACTCACTTTTTAATTTTGATACGCTGCGGAGGAATTAACAATGAGCGTTACAACGCACAACGGCGTCCTGAACAAGTACAGCGGCCAGCTTACCCAGGTGCGCTCGCAGGTCGGGTCGCAGGCCATGCTCTACGGTGTGGGGCTGACCGACGAGGACATGACAAAGCCGCAGGTCGGCATCGCCAGCATGGGGTGGGAAGGCAACACCTGCAACATGCACCTCAACGCGCTGGCCAGAGAGGTCAAGGTGGGCGTGCAGGCCGCGGGCATGGTCGGTCTGGTCTTCCACACCATCGGCGTGAGCGACGGCATTTCGATGGGCACCGAGGGCATGAAGGCGTCGCTGCTCTCGCGTGATCTTATCGCTGACTCCATCGAGACGGTGATGCGCGCGCAGTGGTACGACGCCAACGTCTCGCTCCCCGGCTGCGACAAGAACATGCCCGGCGCGATCATGGCCGCGGCGCGGCTCAACCGGCCCACGATCATCGTCTACGGCGGCACCATCCGCGCCGGCCATCTGGGCGAGCAGAAGCTCGACATCGTCTCGGCGTTCGAGGCATACGGCAAGTGGCTGGCGAAGGAGATCACCGAGGAGCAACTGCGCGCGGTGCTGCGCAACGCCTGCCCGGGCGAGGGTGCGTGCGGCGGCATGTACACGGCCAACACCATGGCCTCCGCCATCGAGGCGCTGGGCATGAGCCTGCCCAACAGCTCCTCCTACCCGGCCAACGCGCGCGAGAAGATCGAAGAGTGTCACGCTGTCGGCGCCGCGCTGCTCCATTTGCTCGAGCGCGACATCAAGCCGCTCGACATCCTGACGCGCGAGGCATTTGAGAACGCCATCACCGTGGCCGTAGCGCTGGGCGGTTCGACCAACGCCGTCATGCACCTGATCGCGATGGCGAAAGCCGCGGACGTGCCGCTGACGATCGACGACTTCCAGGTCGTCTCCAACCGCACGCCGCTGCTGGCCGACATGAAGCCGAGCGGACCGTGGGTGATGGAGGATCTGTGGCAGGTCGGCGGCGTGCCCGGGGTGATGAAGCTGCTGCTCGAAAACGGGCTGCTGCACGGCGACTGCCTTACCGTCACCGGCAAAACCGTGGCGGAGAACCTGGCGGAACTGCCCGGGCTCACCCCAGGACAGCGCATCGTCCAGCCCATCACCCAGCCGATTAAGCCGACCGGCCATTTGCAGATCCTGTATGGCAACCTTGCGACCGAAGGCGCGGTGGCGAAAATCACCGGCAAAGAAGGCACCAAGTTCACCGGCCCGGCCAAGGTCTTCGATTCCGAAGAGTTGACGCTGGCGGCGATTCAGGATGGCCGCATCCAGCATGGCGATGTGGTCGTCATTCGCTACGAGGGGCCAAAGGGCGGGCCAGGGATGCGCGAGATGCTCTCGATCACCTCGCTGATCATGGGGGCCGGGCTGGGCAAAAGTGTGGCGCTGATCACCGACGGGCGCTTCTCCGGCGGCACGCATGGCTTTGTCGTCGGCCACATCACCCCCGAAGCGCAGGTCGGCGGCGCGCTCGCGCTGGTGCAGGACGGTGACGAAATCACCATCGACGCCGAAAACAACCGGCTCGAAGTCCACGCCTCCGACGCAGAGCTGGCCCGCCGCCGCGCCGCGTGGCAGGCGCCCGCACCCAAATTCACCAAAGGTGTGCTCTACAAGTACTACAAGAGCGTCTCCTCCGCTTCCGAAGGCTGCGTGACGGACGCGTAGCGACTACCACGCAACCTTTATCTACGGTCTTTGTCTCACACGGAGACACAAAGAACACAAAGAAAGACGAAGAAAGGCATTTCCTTTGTGTTCTCTGTGTCTCCGTGTGAGAAAGCTATTTTGCCTCTGTCCCTTTCCAATCGTGACATTTGCCCCTGTCCCCCAACGCTGTGGGTGAGTATGCTAAACGTATAATTTCCCCCCATTGGGTAGTTTAGAAACGCTGGTGCATCAAAGATGATGCGCAGCACGGCATTTCTGCAAAGGGCCTGTTCAACCTCGCCCGCTGCACAGTAGCCGATGAGTCGCTCAAAGGAGAGCATTCATGGCCAAAGGGACTGTCACCATTCAAACTGATCGTTGTAAGGGCTGTGGGCTGTGCATCCAGGCCTGTCCTCAGCACGTGCTTGCCTTCACGGAAGAGTTCAACGCACGCGGCTACCGGCCGGTTCAACTCGACGAGCGCGCCCATGCCTGCACCGGGTGCGGCGTCTGCGCGGTCGTCTGCCCCGACGTGGTCTTCACCGTCTACCGGCAGCCGGTGCGCCGCGCAGCATAAACAAGCGACCACGGATTCAACGGATCAAGCGGATTTCCACAGGTTTTGCAACTGGTCAGTCCTCGCAAAAATAGACCACGGATGAGACGGATTTCCACGGATTTTATCCGAAAATTATCCGGATTTTTCCGTCGAATTTGTCTAATCCGTGGCCTATAAAACCAGGCCGAACAGTTACCAGACTTCGCCGCGCAAATCCGCCCATGCGCGTCACCTGTTCTAGCGAGATAAGCGAGGTGGACATGACACGTGAATTATGGAAAGGCAACGAAGCATTGGCCGAAGCCGCGATCCGGGCCGGCGTCGATGCTTTCTTCGGCTACCCGATCACGCCGCAGACGGAGCTGCTCGAATACATGGCGCGGCGTATGCCCGAACTGGGGCGCACCTTCCTCCAGGCCGAAAGCGAGATCGCCGCCATCAACATGGTCTACGGCGCGGCGTGCACGGGCGTGCGCGCGATGACCTCCTCTTCCTCGCCCGGCATCAGCCTCATGCAGGAAGGCTTCAGCTATATCGCGGGGAGCGAGGTTCCTTGTGTGATCGTGGACATCATGCGCGGCGGGCCGGGGCTGGGCAACATCCAGCCGGGACAGGCGGACTACTTCCAGATCACGCGCAGCGCGGGACATGGCGATTTTCACCCGCTGGTGCTGGCGCCGGCGACGGTGCAGGAGGCGGTCGATCTGGCCTACATCAGCTTTGACCTGGCCTTTCGCTATCGCACCCTCGTGATCCTGGCTGGCGATGGCGCGCTGGGGCAGATGATGGAGCCAGTGGAGATGCCGCCCATGCGCCCGCCGGACGCGGCCCAGCCGGACTGGGCGCTGGCCGGTGCGAAGGGACGCCCGCCCCGCACGATCACCTCGCTCTACCTCGACGCCGACGAGCTGGCCAGCGTCAACGTGCGCCTGCAGGAAAAGCTCAAATCCATCACCGTGGCCGAGCAGCGCTGGGAGTGCTTCATGACCGACGACGCCGATTTGCTCGTCGTGGCCTTTGGCACGGTGGCGCGCATCGCCAAATCCGCGGTGCGTGCGGCGCGCGCCGCGGGCATTCGCGCGGGCCTGTTCCGCCCGATCAGCCTGTGGCCCTATCCCGCGCCGGTCTTGGATCGCCTGGTCGACAAGGTGCAGGGAGTGCTGGTGGCGGAGATGAACGCCGGCCAGATGCTGGAGGACGTGCGCGCCATTGTGTGTGGCCGGACGCCGATCCGCTTTCTCGGCCGGACGGGTGGGGTGATCCCGATGCCGGACGAAATCACCAACGAACTGACGCACATGACGCGCGTCAACCATTGCACGAACGGGGCGGGCATGAAACCTGATGCGTAATGGGTGATGAAAATCCAGGGAGTTTGTCATCATGAACATACTGCTTGAACACGAAACTCCGGCCACGGATCCTGACCAGATGGAGGTCGTCTATCGGCGACCGGACGCGCTGACCGATTTGGCGACGCACTACTGTCCTGGCTGCTCGCACGGCGTCATCCATCGCCTGATCGCGGAGGTGATCGACGAACTGGGCATTCGCGCCAGTACGATCGGCGTGGCGCCGGTGGGCTGCGCGGTCTTCGCCTACAAGTATTTCAACCTGGACAGTTGTGAGGCCGCGCACGGCCGCGCGCCGGCGATGGCGACCGGCATCAAGCGCGTGCTGCCCGACCACATCGTCTTCACCTACCAGGGCGACGGCGACCTGGCCAGCATCGGCGGCAACGAGATTCTGCACGCCGCGCTGCGCGGCGAGCGCATCACCGTGATCTTTGTCAACAACGCGGTCTACGGCATGACCGGTGGGCAGATGGCGCCGACCACGCTGGCCGGCATGAAGACCACCTCCTCCCCGGCCGGCCGCGACCCGCTGACGCAGGGCTACCCGCTCCACCTCACCGAGATGCTGGCGACAATGCCCGGCGTGGCCTATGCCGTGCGCCGCTCCATGCACTCGGTGGCGGAAACGCGCAAAACGAAGAAGGCGATCCGCCTGGCCTTTGCCGCGCAGCAGCAAGGGCTGGGGCTGAGCATCGTCGAGATTCTGGCGGCCTGCCCGACCAACTGGCATGTCGAGCCTGTCGACGCGCTGGAGTACATCCGCAGCCAGATGCTGCCGGAGTATCCGGTGGGGGATTTTAAGGTGAGTGAGGGATTGGGAGAGTAGAGATTAAGAGATTAAGAGATTGGAGATTGGAAAAGCATGCTCAGCAACCAGAATGCTCTTAATCTCCAATCTCCAATCTCCAATCTCTTAATCTCAATCTCTTAATCTCCTTCAAAGGAGCAAACCAATGGAAACATCGATCATCATTTCCGGCTTTGGCGGGCAGGGCGCGTTGTTTGCCGGGCAGTTGCTGGCCTATGCCGCGATGGAGAGCGGCAAGGAGGTGACGTGGATTCCCTCCTATGGGCCGGAGATGCGCGGGGGCACCGCGCACTGTACGGTGGTGATCGGCGATGAGCCGGTCGGGTCGCCGCTGGTGCGCAACTCCGACTGCGTCGTTGCCATGAACTTGCCCTCGGTCGATAAGTACGAGCCGCTGCTCAAAGCCGAGGGCCGCTTGATCTACGACAGCACGCTGGTGCGGCGCGACCTGCGGCGGACAGACATCACCGGCGTCGCCATCCCCGCGCACGACATCGCCACGCGTTGCGGCAGCCAGCGGCTGGTCAATGTCGCCATGCTCGGCGCGCTGCTGACGCTCTGCCCGCTTGTCGACCTCGCCGCGGTGGAGCAGGCGCTGCACGCGCACCTGCCCGTGCGCCACGCGGCCCTGCTGCGCCCCAACATCGTTGCGCTTCATGCCGGCGCCGCGTATGGAAAGACGCTGGCGGAGGCGCAGACGATGGCACGCGGATGACGCGGATCGAGCGGATTGCTACGGATAAAATCCGCGACGATCCGCCCGATCCGCGTCATCTGCGTGTGATTTATTCTTCCCACTTCCCCTGTGCGATAATCAACCCAACCGATCCCACCGCCGGCGTTGCCCGCAGACAGCGCCTACCCCACCAGGAGTTCCCATGCACTCCACCGCTCAGACCGCCGATCTCACCTGCCCGCAGTGCGGCCGCGCCTTTGCCGCCGAAATTTGGCTGATTGTCGATGCGGGCGAGCGGCCTGACCTGCTCGCCCGCGCCCGCGCCGGCGACCTGCACGCGGTGACATGCCCCACGTGCGGCCCGCAGGGGATGCTTGACGCGCCGCTGCTGATCTACCAGCCCAATCACGACCCCGCCACCGGCCAGCCGCCGCTGATCTTCTCGCCCGCGCAGCAGACGAGCGCCGAGCAGGATCAGCAGCAAGCCGCGGGCTTGCTCTCCACGCTGGCGCGACGGCTGGGCGACGTCTGGCAGGATGCGTGGCTGGCGCAGGTCGCCACGGCGCCGCGCGCGTTGCTGCCCGCCGCGCTCAGCGACGACCCCGTGGCGACGCTGCGCGAGCTGCAAAGTGCTTTGACGCAGGGGCGCGGAGACGCGGAGGGAGAAGAGATGGGGGGACAAAGCGAGGAGGAGACGGGGGAAGAGGAGGAGTTGCCGGCGGCGTTGGCCGCGGCGTTGAGGTCGATTGCCGAGAGATTGGCCGCGGAAGGGGTGGCGATTGACTCGCCGGAGGCGCTGGAGCAGGCGCTGGCCGCGCGACCCGACCTGCAGTCCCGGCTGGAGGCTGCGCTGCGCGAAGTAGCGCCGGCCTCCGACCTTCCAGGAAGCTCCGCAGCTTCCTGGAAGGTTCCCGACGATAAATCCACCTCCCTGCCCGACCTCCTCAACCGCTTCCTTGATGCCGAGACCTGGGACGAATCGCAGCGCCTCGTCGAAGCATACCCGGAGCTGCTCAGTGACGAAGCCGACGCGCTCTTTGCCGCGGCGCTGGATGAAAACGCCGCCAACCCCGACGCCATGCAGTTGCTCACCACCCACCGCGATCTGCTGCGCCGCTGCCGCGACGCTGGCATTGCCCGCGCCTTTGCCGAGCAGATGCTGGGCGCCGATGGCCTGGCCGCCGCCGCACGCCAGGGCCTGGCGCCCGAGGCATTCCTGGCGCAGATGCGGGCAGCGCAACCGCAGATGCCGCCCGCGCTGCGCGAGGTGCTGGCCGCGCTGGCCGCGGAAGGGGTGGAGATTCACAGCCAGGAAGACCTGGACGCGGCGCTGGCCAGCCGCCCGGCCCTGCGCGCCAGGCTGGCGCAGGCCATGGCTGAACAGTCCGGGTCCTCTGTGCCGCCCGAATTTGCAGGCGACCTGCGCGCCGCGCAAGCAGGCGAGCAGCGCTACCAGCGCATCGGCGACCTGACCGCGCTTGACGCGGCCGCAGCGGCATGGGCGCGCATCCTCGACGCGCCGGGGTTTATGACTGCCGACACCCGCTTCCGCCTTGCCACGTTCAACAATGCCGGCGGCGTTTTTCTACGCCGTCACTGGGCGCGCGGGCGCATGGACGACCTCAACCGCGCGTTACGTTTGTGGGAGGAAGCGGTGGCGGCGACGCCGGCGGGGTCGCCGGATTTGCCAATGTACCTGAACAACCTGGGCAACGGGCTGAGCACGCGCTTTGGGCGGACGGGTCGCCTGGAAGAGCTGGAAGAGGCGATCAAAGTCTCCCAAGCAGCGGTGGCGGCGACGCCGGCGGGGTCGCCGGATTTGCC
>Ga0154020_10005826_pt1 | contig 14483 bp, 23 predicted proteins | sample Klosneuvirus_201_FD_109709 | JGI IMG/M metagenome (GOLD analysis project Ga0154020, IMG submission 109709) | Active sludge microbial communities from wastewater, Klosterneuburg, Austria - Klosneuvirus_20160825_MG | ecosystem: Engineered > WWTP > Aerobic digester > Activated sludge | place...
AGCTATGTCTGTTGGATTGCTGGGCCGAAAAATTGGTATGACTCAGGTCTATGACGCTGATGGCGTTATTGTGCCTGTGACGGTTATTGAGGCTGGTCCGTGCGTTGTGCTGCAGGTGCGCACTGTCGAGCGGGACGGTTACGATGCGGTGCAGGTTGGGTTTGGCGATCGGTCGCGTTCAAAGTCGCCCCGTTCAGTGCGTGGTCATGTTGCGGCGTTGAGCGGACGTCGGCAGCAATCTCGTGTGAATGCTGGTGTTGATGCGATCGTGAAGGCTGAGTGTGAGCCAAAGCGATTTGTTCGCGAGTTTCGTTGTGCTGATGCTTCTCACGGGTTTGAGGTGGGTCAGTCGATTGGGCCTGCGTTGCTTGATGGTCTGAGGTGGGTTGATGTGATTGGTGTGTCCCTTGGTCGTGGTTTTACGGGCGTCATGAAGCGACACAATTTTGCTGGTCAGCCCGCGAGTCATGGTGCAAAGCGTGTGCATCGCAGGGGTGGTTCCATTGGTCAGAGTGCGGATCCATCTCGCGTTCTGGCTGGCACTAAGATGCCTGGCCATTATGGCTGTGAGCGGGTGACGTCAAAAAATCTGAAGCTTGTGCGGATTGATGGGGATTCAAATGTGCTGCTGGTTCGCGGTGCTGTTCCCGGCCCGGCTGGCGGATTTGTTGTCGTGCGTCGTTCTGTCAAGAATCGTAATTAATATCGGTCGGTGATGTTATGATATCCGTTCCTGTTCGAAATATGGCTGGCGCAGAGTGCGGCACCTATGCATTTGAGCCGTCAGATGTTTGTGATGCTATTTGCAATCAGTTGCTGCATGATGCTGTCGTGATGTACAACGCGAATCGGCGTGTTGGTGAAGTGCAGACGAAGTCGCGTGCAATGGTGGCGGGTAGTACGCGCAAGCTGTTTAAGCAAAAGGGGACTGGTCGAGCGCGTGCTGGGGCGATTCGTACGCCGGTTCGTCGAGGTGGTGGCCATGCGTTCGCAAAGAAGCCGCGAGACTATTATTACCGGATGCCGAAAAAGGCGGTCCGGAAGGCGATGAGGATGGCGTTGTTGAGTAAGTTTCAGGACTCAGAGGCTGTAATGCTTGAAAGCTGGCAGTGTCCTGAACCAAGAACAAAGGTTGTCGTGGGGTTCTTAAATTCGGTTGGGCTGTCCGGAAAGACGGTGTTGCTGGCAACTGAAGGTGTTGATGCGAATGTCTGGAAGTCGGCTCGGAATATCAGTGGCGTCATGGTTCTTCCTGCGTCTGATCTGAACGCCTATAGTTTGCTGCGTCAGCGTCATCTTGTGATTACGGTCGCGGAGATGGATCGGATTCTTGGTCGAAATGTGTAGTTGTTGTGTTGAGTTCAGGGGTGTGGTGATTCAATGAGTTCATTTTTTGGCAGTGGTGTTACGCTTGAGCCGCATCAGGTCATTAGACGACCGCTGGTTACGGAAAAGGGCACCCATCTATCTGAGAAGCTGAATGCATATTCATTTGAGGTGCATCCGTTAGCGACCAAGACGGACATCAAGGCAGCTGTGCAGCAGTTGTGGGATGTGCGCGTCGTGGCTGTGAGAACTCAAACCCGTGTTGGAAAGCCTCGTCGTCACAAGGCGGTGGTAGGTCACACGCGGTCATGGAAAAAGGCCGTTGTGAAGCTCCACGACGAAGATCGAATAGCGTTCTTCTAAGATTGGTGCGGGGTCCGAAGATTTTAGTCGTGTGGATGTGAGTGGGTGTCATGGGAATTCGATTTTACAAGCCGGTTACGCCAGGTCGCCGCGGCGCTTCCGTCAGTGATTTTGCTGAGATCACTGATAAGAAGAAGCGTCCGGAAAAAGAACTTACGATGCGCGCCAAGAAGAAGGGCGGTCGCAATAATCAGGGGAAAATCACTGCGCTCCACCGGGGCGGGGGACATAAGCGTCTGTATCGCATGATCGATTTTAAGCGCGATAAAGACGGTGTACGTGGCACCGTTACGCATATTGAATACGATCCGAATCGCAGTAGCCGAATAGCGCTTGTGCAGTATGCGGATGGTGAGAAGCGTTACATTCTGGCACCCGAGGGTTTGGCTGCCGGGGGTATCGTTGAAAGTGGAGACAGCTTGGAGCCAAATGTTGGCAATTGCATGAAGTTGGGTTCGATCCCGGCCGGCACTGTTATTCATAATATCGAGATGCAGCCAGGTCGCGGCGGTCAATTGTGCCGCAGTGCTGGCGTCGGTGCCACTCTGAATGCTCGCGAAGGTCGCTGGGCGCAAGTAACATTGCCGAGTGGCGAGGTTCGTAGGCTGCCCAGTTCTTGCCGGGCGACGATTGGCGTTCTCGGAAATTCTGAGCATAGCAGTATTGTGATTGGTAAAGCTGGTCGAAACCGCTGGAAGGGGATTCGGCCTCGTGTTCGTGGTACTGCCATGAATCCGGTGGCACATCCGATGGGCGGGGGAGAAGGTCGAAACTCGGGTGGCCGGCATCCTTGTAGTCCCAGCGGTAAGTTGTCGAAGGGTGGGCGTACGAGAAATCGGAAGAAGGCTTCGGCCAAAGCCATTATTCGTCGCAGGCGTTCAGTTCGTTACGGTGAGGTTAAGTTGTAAGGTTTTGGGAAGGGTGTTTGAATGGGTCGCTCGTTGAAGAAGGGTCCTTTTGTTGACCCTCGTCTGCTTGAGAAGGTTGAAAAGCTAAATTCAGCCGGACGCAAAGAGCCAGTGAAGACATGGGCTCGTCGTTGCACGATTTCACCGGAATTCGTTGGTCACACATTTCTTGTTCACAATGGTCGCACGCACATGACGGTGTATGTGACGGAAGATATGGTCGGGCATAAGTTGGGCGAATTCGCGGCGACCCGGACCTTTCGCGGGCATGGTTCAAAAGGTAAGAAGTAGTCATGGTGGCAGTACGTGCTTCACATCAGTTCGCCAGGATCTCCCCGACAAAGGTTCGTCCCTTCGCCGATATGATTCGTGGTATGTCTGCAGAGCAAGGTTTGAATGCGCTTGCATTTGAGCCGAACCGGGGTGCTCGGTTTCTTGAGCATGTGCTGAAGAGCGCGATCGCTAATGCGGAGGACCGCGGTGTTCGCAATCCAGATCGGCTGAAGATTTCTGAGGCCCGCGTTGATGGCGGTCCAATGTTTAAACGGGTTCATGCTCGTGCACGCGGGATGGCCAATCTCATTAAACGTCGGACCGCACATATTCATGTTGCGGTGGATGCGCCGGAACTTGGCTAATTTTACAGCAGTTGCTTGAAGCAGGGTTAGTGTCATGGGTCAGAAAGTCAGGCCAACAGGGTTTCGAGTTGGGGTCATGGAGACTTGGCGAAGTCGCTGGTATGCGAACAAGCGAGAATTTGGGGATTTGCTGCTTGAGGATCACAAGATTCGTAAATTTGTGGCTACCAAGTATGCGTTTGCTGAGATAGCGCGGGTTGAAATTGAGCGTACTCGCGACCAGGTCGTGGTGCATATGCACACGGCTCGACCAGGCGTGATTATCGGCCGCAAGGGTCAGGAAGTTGACAGGCTAAAGGCGGAGTTGGAAGATCTGACCGGGCGTCGGATGGACGTAAAGATAGTTGAAATCACAAATCCGAATCGCAACGCTCGGCTGGTTGCAATGAAGATTGCGCAGCAGTTGCAGAAACGGGGAAGTTTTCGTCGGGCGATCAAAAAGACGCTTGACGAAGTGATGAGTGCCGGAGTTTACGGCGTAAAAATTCAGATGTCCGGTCGTCTTGGCGGAGCTGAGATGTCGCGACAGGAGAAGGCGAGTCGGGGATCGATTCCCCTATCGACGCTTCGTCGTCATATCGATTACGGCTTGGCTGAGTCGGCGACGACGATGGGTATTATTGGCGTAAAAGTGTGGATTGATCTGGGCGACTATTCGAACGAGGAGACTGCAGATGGCGCTAATGCCAAAGCGGGTCAAGCATCGAAAAAGCCAAAGAGGACGTATAAGAGGTAACGCGACTCGCGGTAATACTGTGGTCTTTGGTGAGTGGGCATTGCAATCGGTGGATCCAGGTCATATTACTGGTCAGACGATTGAGGCATGTCGAATCGCAGCCACGCAGTATGTCCGCGGAGAGGGTCGCGTCTATATTCGAATATTTCCTCAGAAGTCGGTGACTGCTAGACCGCTGGAAACCCGAATGGGTAAGGGAAAAGGTGAACCGGATCGCTGGGTGGCTGTTGTCAAGCCTGGCACGGTGTTGTTTGAGTTGGCAGGGGTGTCGCATGATACGGCGAAAAGCTGTTTTCAGCGTGTGGCCCATAAGCTGCCGGTACGGGTACGTCTGGTTGGACGTCGCCCAGAGGTTTGATGTGTATTGTTGAGGTGCATGGTAATGTCCAGGGCGACCGTGATTCGTGAAATGTCTGATGAGCAGTTGGAGCACGAGCTTCGCGAGACTCAGCAGTCTCTGTTTCGGCTGCGTTTGCAGGCAGCGACTGAAAGGAATGACGTGCCTAGCAATGTAAAGAAGTTGCGGCGGAGCATTGCTCGCATTCGTACGATTCAACGTGAACGTGTACTTGTAAAGTCTTGATTTGGTATCAATGAAGATGAAGAAGACTCTGGTCGGAATCGTGTCTGGTAGTCAGGCAAAAACACTGCGAGTGGAAATTGCTCGTCGAATGAAACATCCCAAGTACGGGAAGATCATTCGTGGTCGTACAATTTGTCACGCCCACGACGAGAGCGGGCAGGCCAAAACCGGCGATACGGTGGAGATCGCGGAATCCCCGCCCCGCTCGCGTCTGAAGCGCTGGGATTTGGTGCGTGTGATTAGTGCCGCTGCGGTGCTGGGCGATCTGGAATCGTCTGAGGGTTAAGTTTTCGGTTCAGCAGTTTTGTCGGTGTTTATAGAGTGGGGTTGTTAAATGATTCAGATGCAAACAATGCTGGATGTGGCCGATAATTCGGGCGCGAAGTCCGCTCGCTGCATCAAGGTGCTGGGCGGTAGTCGTCGTCGTTATGCTGGACTGGGTGACATTGTTGTGGTAGCCGTTCAAAAAAGCCTTGCAGGTAGCGCAATCCGGGCTGGTTCAGTGGTTAAAGGTGTTGTTGTTCGGACAAAAAAAGCGGCTCGTCGGCCCGACGGTTCTTATGTCAAGTTCGACAGGAACGCGATCGTGATCATCGATAATGACGGTAATCCCAAGGGGACTCGAATCTTTGGCGCAGTTGCGCGTGAGCTGCGCGATAAGCGGTTCATGAAAATTGTGAGTCTTGCCAGCGAAGTAGTGTGATCCGAAAAGGTTTCGTTCATGCCGTGGTGGCTGTTTTTGAAGAGTTGATAAGATGACCCGGTTGCTGGAAGAATACAACAAACGAATTGTTCCCGAGCTACAGCAATCGCTGGGGCGAACGAACGTTCATGCGATTCCGAAGCTGCAGAAGATTGTGGTCAGCATGGGTGTTGGGGAGGCCGTCAATGACCGCAAGCGGTTGGATCAGGCGGCTGACCAGTTGACGCTGCTCGCCGGTCAGAAGGCTCAAATTTGTAAGGCAAAGAAATCTGTATCGGGCTTTCGTCTGCGTGAAGGACAGCCAATCGGTTGTCGCGTGACTTTGCGAGGCAAGCGGATGTATGATTTTTTGGACCGGTTGATCACGCTGGCGCTGCCGCGCGTACGGGACTTTCGCGGTGTCAGCCCGAAGGGTTTTGACGGTCGTGGAAACTACAATTACGGTCTGAACGAACAATTGGTGTTTCCAGAGATCGATCCTGAGACAGTGACCAATACTCAGGGGATGAATATTACGTTCGTAACGACGGCGGAGACGGACGACGAGGGCAGGGCTCTGCTGCGTGCGTTCGGGATGCCGTTCAAAACGGAAGACTAATGCATTTTCAAGAGATTATGGATTCGAGAGCAGTCAATGGCCAGTAAAGCAAAAATTGAAAAGGCGAATCGGAAGCCGAAGTTCAGCAGTCGGATCGAACATCGTTGTAAGTTGTGTGGCCGGCCACGGGCGGTTTATCGTAAGTTCAAGGTCTGCCGCATTTGTTTTCGTGACTTGGCCTTGGATGGCTTGATCCCGGGCGTCAAAAAGGCCAGTTGGTAGAAGAGGGGAATTGTACTGATATGATGACTGATCCGATCGCCGATCTGCTGACAAGAATTCGCAACGCTGTGCGCGTGGAGCGACCGTTTGTGGATGTCCCTTTATCAAAGATCAAGGTAAGTATCGTTGCAGCGCTTTCGCGTGAGGGCTTTGTGTGGGATCACGAAGTCGTAGAGGGCGGCGCGTACCCAATCCTTCGAGTGAATTTGAAATACGGGCCCAACGGGGAGCACGTGATCCAGCATATTGAGCGGATGTCAAAGCCGGGTTGCCGAGTTTATGTCAGTGTAGGTGAAATGAAAGACGTGCGGCAGGGAACAGGAATTTCCGTCGTGTCAACTTCGAAGGGTGTTTTGAGTAACCGGGAGGCCCACAAGCAGGGCGTCGGTGGCGAGTTGGTCTGTCAGGTCTGGTAGAGCTCTTTTGTCCTGCTGGTCGTGTTTGTTCGGCCGGTTGAGTCTGTCTGGGTATGAAGTTATGTCTCGAATTGGCAAAAAACCTGTTCCGGTCGCTGCTGGAGTGAACGTGGAGATTTCCGGGAACCGGATTTCGTCCAAAGGTCCTGCGGGGGAATTGAGCTTGGAGTTTCATCCATCAATGCACGTCGCTTTGGATGGTGCAAATGTTGTGGTGACGCGTCCAGATGATAAGCGCAGCAGTCGCGCGCTTCATGGGCTGACGCGGAGTTTGATTCAAAACATGATAAACGGTGTAGTAAAACCGTTCGAAAAGAAACTTGAGATCATCGGTGTGGGGTACAATGCCAATCTCGCAGGTTCTAAGCTGACTCTGCAGGTGGGTTTCGCGAACAAAATCGTGTTGGAAGTGCCGGCTGGCGTCAGATGTGAAGTGCCGGACGCAACACACGTGATTGTCAAGAGTTCAGATCGACAGGCGTGCGGTCAGTTCGCGGCAAATATCAGGGCCGTTCGTCCGCCAGAGCCTTATAAGGGCAAGGGCATTCGTTATCAGGATGAATTTGTTCGTCGTAAATCAGGTAAGGCGTTCGGGTCTAAATAGTAATTTCTCTTCTGTTTGTTGATATTGGGTTCAGCGATGGGTCTTCGTTCTCGTCTGGCGAAACAGAATCAGCGGCGTCAGTTTCGCGTGCGCAATCGCGTCGTGCGTGATGCTCATGGGCGCCCTCGGCTGTCAGTGTTTCGCAGTAATCGTCATATGTACGCTCAGATTATCGACGACGCTGCTGGGAAGACGCTTGTCGCAGCCAGTACGGTGGAAAGTGACATCGCAGGGCCCGGCGGCGTAGGGAGTGATACTGAAGCGGCTGGCAAGGTTGGCAAATTGATTGCTGAGCGAGCCACGAAACTGGGGATTTCTCAGGTTGTGTTCGATCGAGGTGAATTTCGTTATCATGGCCGGGTTGCGGCATTGGCGGATGCGGCTCGTGAGGCTGGTCTTGATTTTTGATTTGGTAATGTTTTTGAACCTGAGGTGATCGGTGTCCACGGCAGAAAGCAGAAATGATTCCGGCGAGCGTGTCATTCAGATTCGTCGTTGCGCGTGTGTAGTGAAAGGTGGACGACGGTTTAGTTTTGCTGCCTTGGTTGTAACCGGGGACAGCAACGGACGCGTCGGCTACGGCTACGGCAAGGCGATTGAAGTGCCGCTTGCGGTGGATAAGGCGACAAAGCAGTCCAACCGTTCACAGATGGCCGTGCCAATTGTGGGGACGACCATTCCACATCAGGTGTTGGGTCAGTACCGTGCGTCTCGCGTGCTGCTGCTCCCAGCGAAGCCTGGTACTGGCGTGATCGCTGGCCATTGCGTTCGCTCGGTGGTTGAGGCTGCAGGCATCACCGATATTCTTACAAAAGCCTATGGATCGACCAATCCGCTGAATTTGGTAAAAGCGACGATGGACGCGCTGAAGAAGCTGCGGACGCGGGAACAGATCGAACGATTGCGAGGGGTGTCGCTGTGATTTTGAATGATGTACATGTGGGAATTGAGCCTCGCAAACAGCGGAAACGCATTGGTCGTGGACCAGGTTCCGGTCATGGCAAGACTTCCGGTCGCGGGCATAAGGGTTACTTCAGCCGATCGGGATCATCCCGTCGGCGTGGATTCCATGGCGGCCAGATGCCCTTGTTTCGTCGCGTCGCAAAACGCGGGTTCAACAATAACTTCTTTGCTTCAAGCGTTGCTGTTGTCAACGTCGGCGAATTGAATGATTCGTTCGAGGCGGGCGCAGAGATCACGCCGGAATTGCTTCTGGCGAAAGGGTTGATTCGAAGTAAGTTCGACGAACTTAAGGTGCTTGGTGACGGGGAGTTGTCCAAGAAATTTCGGATTAGCGCGCATCGTTTTTCGTCGTCGGCTGAACAGAAAATTTCGGCTGCGGGCGGATCGTTTGAGCGCCTTCAGACCGGGGCTCTTTAGGATGAGCCAGCGATGGACTCATCGCGGGAAGGAGATTCGCGGTGCTTGCTAAATTGCTGACGGTCTTTCGTGTTCCAGAATTGCGCCGGAAGATTGTTCTGACGGTTGTACTACTGGCGGTTTACCGGCTTGGGTTTCACATCACGCTGCCGTTTATCGACCATGAGTCTGTCGGTAAAGTGATGGAGAATGCGCAAGGTGGGCGCGGTGGTCTCGGTGGTCTTCTGCAGGTTGTTTCGGTGTTTTCGGCATCCGACCTTCAGAATGGCTCGGTATTTGGTCTTGGAATTATGCCGTACATTACGGCGTCGATCGTATTTCAGCTGCTGGCAACGGTTTATCCTCCTCTGGAGCAGCTCCAGAAGGAGGGCGAATCCGGGCGACGGCGATTGAACGAATATACCAGGTATGCCACTGTTGTGGTTTGTCTGCTGCAGAGTTTTTTCCTTTTGCGGACGATGTCTTCGGGGGGTTCCGGGCAGGCGGTGATCCTGCCGGAATACGATGGGCTGCATTGGTTGCTATTTGGTACCTTGGTGATGACCGCCGGCACGGTGTTTTTGATGTGGATTGGTGAGCAGATTGATGCGTATGGAATTGGAAATGGGATCAGCTTACTGATTATGGCAGGGATTCTTGCTCGCATGCCAACCATTGTTAAGAAGTGGGTTGAAGGGATCGTTACAAAAGGTGTCGGGATCAGTACGGAGTTCGGGATCGAAAAATTGTTGGTGATGGCAATCGTGTTTGTTTCGGTGATCGCAGTGGTTGTCTTCATCACCCAGGGACAGCGACGAATCCCAATTCAGAGTGCGAAACATGTGCGTGGACGCCGCGTGATGGGGGGAAATCGTCAGTGGTTGCCGCTCCGCGTGAATCAGTCGGGCGTCATGCCGATTATCTTCGCATCGAGTTTGTTGATGATACCGTTTTTCGTGTTTCGTCAACTCGGCCAGGTTTTCATGGGGCAGGATGCGTCAGGCGGAACTTGGTGGGCCAAAGGTCTGGCGTATCTCGGGGAGTGTTTCTCTCCCGGACAGGGGTTTGTGTACAGTCTGGCCTACATCATTCTCATTTACTTTTTCTGCTATTTCTGGACCGCTATCACTTTCAACCCGAAGGACATGGCAGAAAATTTGAAGGACAATGGCAGTTTCATTCCGGGATACCGGCCGGGCGGTCGCACTGCGGCTCATTTGGAGCAGGTGATGTTGCGTATCACATACGTTGGTGCAGCATTTTTGGCTGTCGTGGCGGTAATTCCAACAATCATATCTAACACAATTACGGGTGACTTCGTAACTGCCAGCTTTTTTGGTGGGACGGGTCTGTTGATTATTGTTTCGGTAGCGTTGGATCTCGTTCAGAAGATCGATTCTCATCTGGTGATGCGGAACTATCCAGGTCTGCTTGATTCCGATAAGTAGAAGTTCTGTCCGTCCGGTATCAGAATCAATCCAAAGGTGGTACGATGAAAGTTCGGTCAAGTGTCAAGCGGATTTGTGACCATTGTAAGCTCGTGCGTCGCCGCGGGCGGATTTTTGTGATTTGTTCTTCAAACCCACGGCACAAACAGCGTCAGGGCTGATTGACAAGTTGGTTAGCAGTTGTTTGTTTCGGAGCTTTTAGATGCCTCGTGTTTTGGGTGTTGACATCCCGAATAACAAGTCGACGTATATTGCGTTGACTTACCTATATGGGATTGGCCCATTTCTGTCAGTTCAGATTTGCTTTGAACTGGGGATTGATCCTCACGTACGTGCTGGTGAGTTAACGGAAGACGAGGTCAGTCGCATCACGAATCACCTTGACAAGAACTACACTGTAGAGGGGCCCCTCCGCCGAAAAGTGCAGCAGGAAATTGGGCGATTGCGGGAGATTCAGTGCTATCGCGGTGTCCGGCATCGCAAGGGATTGCCGGTTCGTGGTCAACGGACGAAGACGAATGCGCGGACACGGAAGGGGAGGAAGAAGACTGTTGCCGGAAAGAAGGGCGTGAAGGACAAGAAGTAAAATTGCTTCGGCGGCTGTTGGATTTAAGTTTTGCCATTTCGTGTTCAGTGAGAGAGTTGCGTGGCTAAAGTCAAGAAGAAAAAGATTCGTCGTAACGTCAATAAGGGGATCGCTTACATTAAGGCGACCTTTAATAACACGATCGTGACGATGACGGACGTTGGTGGCGATGTGATTTGCTGGGCGACTGCTGGCACTGTGGGATTTAAGGGTTCTCGCAAAAGTACACCATTCGCCGCACAGCGTGCTGCGGAGACTGTCGCTGAAAAAGCTGCGAAGCTTGGCGTTCGCGAAGTGGAGATTCGCGTCAAAGGTCCTGGGGCAGGTCGGGAAAGCGCGATTACGGGACTGCAGGTATCCGGGATGGCGATCAAATCTATTGAGGATGTGACTCCGCTGCCGCACAACGGCTGTCGTCCACCGAAGCGTCGTCGAGTGTGATTCGTGTGGGACTTGCGGTCAGTATTGGCTTGTAGTATTGGTGAGGGCAGACATGAGAATTCGTTGGCGTGGTCTAGAGTTGCCAAGTCGGGTGGCGGTGGATCGAGATGTGAGGACTGGTACGTACGGACGTTTTGTGGCGGAGCCGTTTGAGCGCGGTTTCGGAGCTACGATCGGCAACAGCCTGCGACGGATTTTGCTGTCCAGCCTGGAAGGCTCAGCGGTGACGCGAGCTCGCATTCAGGGCGTGCAGCATGAGTTTACTACCATTCCGGGTGTCGTCGAAGACGTCACTGACATTTGCCTCAACCTGAAGTCGCTGGTCATCAAGAATCATAGTTCGTCGAGCAAGACACTGCGAATTGAAAAGACGTCTCGTGGTGTCGTAACCGGCGCTGATGTGATTTGCGACGATCAGGTGGAAGTGGTGAACAAGGATCTCGTTATTGCCACGATGACCGATGACGTGCCGTTTCATATTGAAATGACGGTGGAGAACGGTCGCGGCTATGTGCCCGCGACGGAGCAGTATCAGCATGAGCCCGAAGTCGGCATCATCCCGTTGGACGCAGCGTTTTCACCTGTGAGTCGAGTGCGGCATCATATTGAAGAAACGCGCGTTGGTCAGAGGACAAATTACGATAAACTGAATCTTGAACTTTGGACGAATGGCACGATTACGCCGGAAATGGCACTTGTGGAAGCGGCCAAGATTCTTCGCAAGCATTTGAACTGCTTTATTACGTTCCGTGAGCCCGGACCGGAGTCGGGGCCGGAAGGTGGTCTGCGGGGTATGATGGAGGCGACTGGCTATTCGCCAGTAGATATGGAACTTGAAGAGAAACTCAACAAGAGCTTGGCAGAGCTTAATTTGTCAGTGCGGGCTACGAACTGCCTGGAGTCTGTTGGGATCAATACTGTCCGAGACCTGGTTGTTCGCACGGAAGATGAACTGCTGCAGGTGCGAAATTTCGGTGAGACGACCCTCGATGAAGTTCGTGAACGTCTCGGCGGGATCGATTTGCGACTGGGAATGCGGTTGCCAAATCAGCAGTTGAAATAGAGATTTGTTTAGTCGGTTCGAGGCGGCTCGAACGAGATTCGTATTGGCGCTAGAGTGGGTGAGTGTCTGACATGAGACACCGTGTTGCTGGAAGAAAACTGGGCCGGAATGCGTCACATCGTAAAGCGATGTTTCGCAATATGGCGACAAGTCTGATTCGTACGGTCCGCGTGGAAGAAGGTGTGGCGGGTCAGCCGAAAGTGGCTGGTCGCATCATCACTACCGTACCGAAGGCGAAAGAGTTGCGGCCGATCGTGGAGAAACTCATCACGATGGCGCGTAAGGCGCTGAAGATTTCCGAATCGGCTGCGAAATATGGCTCGACGGCGGAACGTGGTTCAGACGCCTGGAACGAGTGGCGTGAATCCGAGCAGGGGAAAAATTGGGTGACCACCAGTGCTCCGGCGCTAACACTTCGTCGTAGGGCCTTTTCTGAGCTCCGAGACACGCGGGCGGTGGATATTCTGTTTGATGATCTTGCGAAACGATTCGCGGATCGAGACGGCGGCTACACTCGAATCGTGCGGCTCGCGGCTGTTCGGCTGGGTGACGCCGGTCAACGGGCGATCATCGAATTCTGCGGAGAACGCGACCGTGTAAAATCTCGCAAAAGAACCGCGCCTGCGGTTGGATAGCTTCGATAGAAAGTTGTCGTTGTCTGAATTATAAACCCTCGTTCGATTGAACGGGGTTTTTTTTCGTGGTACGGCAGACGCGCCGCGACATTGCGAAAGCTCCGACCCTGGAATTGAACTTGTTGGGAATGTGGTCTCAATCTACGCTTCGTTTCGGCTGGGGTGGTATTTTTTAGAACTCGTCTATCCCATGGATCGGGAGAGTGACTGACGTGGCGCAGCATTTTGATTTTTGCCGGGCGATGACGGCGTTATGCGATGATATTTGCCGGAGGCATCCGGAGTTTCGACATGTGCGGATGCCTGAAGTTGCCGTCACTTTTGCACAGACTCGATCGCCTGTCGAATGGGGTATTCAGGCCCGGCTGACTCCGCTTCGTTTTGAAGGTGGATCTGTTGTGGAGCGTCGTAGCGGTCGGTTGTGGACCGTGCAGCGTGTGACGCATCATGGTCGCGAGGCCTTGTATATTCTGACGTTCTTCCTGCCCAGGTTCCTGAATCTGTCATTTGAAGAGAAGCTCGTCACGGTTTTCCATGAGCTGTACCACATCAGCCCGCAGTTCGATGGCGACATTCGTCGGTTTGGTGGCACGTGTTACATGCACACGGGAAGCCAGAAAAGTTACGACCGGCAAATGGGCATGTTTGCCCACGAGTACCTGAAGATGGATGTCTCGGAAGACTTGGTGCGGTTTCTAAGGTTCGACTTCTCAGGTCTTCAGCAACTCTGCGGTGCCGTTGTTGGATTGCGGATCGGGATTCCCAGGCTCATCCCACTGGACAAGGTGGCGTAGTTTGCAGTGTCGCGAGGCTGGCCTGCACGGCAACAGTGGTTTCACGGGCCTGGTGAGTTGCATCCCACTGCTGCATCGCGTGCCGACCCCAGCGACGGTGCGCGAGCCGTTTGCACAAGTGACGAAAAAGTCAGTTGCCGACCGGGTGACCACGCACGGCGGTCGCACACTGACCTCGAAACGTCGTGCCGCCTGCGCCGAGCACCGCAAGGCCGTCAAAGGTACATGCCCAATCCGTTCGTTCCCGCGTTCGCACCCTGCGGCAGCAATTCATTCCGGCATAAAAAAACCGCCGTGGTTGACTTCGCAACCACGGTCTTCATACTCAGACGGCAACAGGTTCGCGTGTTTCCTCCTGGAGCCGTTCGATGGTGCGAAGTTTAAGCCTGATCCTCAGGCCGTTGCTGCTCGTTGCTGTGCTTGTATTTGTTCTGATGCCGGCACGAGCTGACGGAATTCAGGACAATATTCCCGAAAACGTCCGCCGCATCCCAGAACTCGGCGTGACGGTGCCCGAAGAACGCGCGAACGCGATGCGTGAGAAACTCGCGCGACTGCAGGAGAAGATTGAGCAGATTCGCTCTGGCAACGACGCGAAGGCGAAAGCCTTGCTCCCGGATGTGATGATCTTTGAACGCGCCGTCCGGTGTGCTTTGGACTACAACGAATTCTTTGACGTGAAAGAATTCGATAAGGCCGATGAACTGCTGCAGACCGGAATGATTCGAGCCGGTCGTCTGTTGAATGGTGACTCTGGCTGGCTGACAGACAAAGGGCTTGTTGTCCGAGGCTACATCAGCCGCATTGACAACACCGTGCAGCCGTACGGCCTGGTGATTCCGACGACGTATGCCATCGACAACAGCGTGCCGACGCGCTGCGACATCTGGTTTCACGGGCGCGGAGAAAAGCTGAGCGAAGTGAATTTCCTGTGGGATCGCATGCACAATCCCGGTGAGTTCACTCCGGAGCACACGATCATGCTGCATCCTTACGGACGTTACTGCAACGCATTCAAGTTTGCTGGTGAAGTCGATGTGCTGGAAGCTCTGGAAGACGC
>Ga0154020_10005827_pt1 | contig 14482 bp, 10 predicted proteins | sample Klosneuvirus_201_FD_109709 | JGI IMG/M metagenome (GOLD analysis project Ga0154020, IMG submission 109709) | Active sludge microbial communities from wastewater, Klosterneuburg, Austria - Klosneuvirus_20160825_MG | ecosystem: Engineered > WWTP > Aerobic digester > Activated sludge | place...
CCGGACACGCAGGAACCATCACTGGCATAGTTCGCGCGCAGGCCAAGGAAGGAACGGAAGGGGACGGCGAAGGCGGCAAATACGACAGCCGCAAACTCAAATTCGTCGAGCGTGTGAACTACACGGCGTTGAAGGATTTTGTGATCTTCATCGATGGCCCGGTCGGCGAGAAACCGAAACCATCGGACAAGCCAGCCATCGTCGAGACATCACGTAACAAGGTGACGCAGGAAGGCGCGCAGTTCTCCCCGCACGTCCTGCCGATTGTTGCTGGCACCACCGTCGAATGGCCCAACAACGACCGCATTTACCACAACGTATTTTCATTCTCCGAGCCAAAGCAATTCGATCTCGGGCTCTACAAGAGTGGTGACTTCAAAAGCGTCACGTTCGACAAGCCGGGCCGTGTGGATGTGTTCTGTTCCATTCATTCGTCGATGAGTTGCATCGTGCTCGTGATGGAGAATCCGCATTTTGCCAAGGCGGACGAGAAGGGCGCATATACGATCCCGAATGTTCCGCCCGGCACTTACAAGTTGAAGGCGTGGCACGAGCGGCTGCCGATGCAGGAGAAGGAAATCACCGTGACGGACAAGGGTGACGTGAAGGCTGATTTTACCATGGGCATCACTGGTCTGCCAAAACTCTGACGCATCATGGGCAAACTTCGCGCCGCACTCCTGCTGAGTTTCCGGTCAAAGCTCTTGATTCCGGTGCTCGCCATCATGCTCGCTTTGGTGGTGGCGATTACCTGGCTTGTCACCAACAGGGTGACGGCACAGGTCGAAGCAGATGCGACGCGCACACTGGGCACAGCGGATGCAGTATTCAAAGAATCCCAGCGCATTCGCACAAAAAACCTGGTGCTCCGTTTCCGCAGCCTGCAAAGCGAGCCGCGCTATCGCGCCGCATTTCAAACCCGCGATCCGGAAACAGCCCGGCAGTTTTTCCTCCAGGAGGTTTCGCTCCAGCAAGGCGTGGATGTCATCACGCTGACGATGGTTGAAGGAAATATCCTGGCGCACGCAAAGCGCGATCCGCTTACGACCATCAGCGATTTCCAGAACGAGAGCCAGGCCGTTATCGCCAATGCGCTGGCGGGACAGGAGTGCGCCGACACCATCTGGGTTGGTGAGAAATTGTATGATGTGATCTCGATTCCGATCACGGGCGCGGGCGACGTGCCGCTCGGGGCGCTGACCATCGGTTCGGAAATTGGTAGCAACGTCGCCCGGGAACTGAGCGCGCAGACGCATTGTGAAATCACGTTGCTTGCCGACGGAAAGGTCATTGTTTCGACGCTCAGCGGACTGATGTTGGACGCGCAAGACCTGAAAATTCCTGAAGGTGTCAATGCATCCGAGGATGTTGGGAAAGCTGGCTCTGTGTATCGTTTGGAATTGGGCGGCACGCATTATTTTGGGAGTGTCGGCCACTTTCACACGCTCAACGGGAAGCGGGATTTATCTTATCTGCTCTTCAGTTCATATGAGCAGCCGCTTCAGGCCTTGCGCGATACACGTCAGGGGATCTTCATTGTTAGCGCCGTCGGCATTCTGCTGGGCGGCGTGGTGGTGTGGTTCTTCGTGCGTCGCGTTGTCGAGCCGCTGGAAAAATTGAGGGACAGCGTGGAAGCCGTCGGTCGCGGCGACCTGTCGCATCGCGTGGAAATTAATACAAACGACGAATGCGGCGACCTGGCCCTGGTCTTCAATCGCATGGTGGGCAATCTGCAAACCTCGCGTGCTGAGTTGGAGAAAACACTTACGACGTTGCGTGCGACGCAGAGCCAGCTCGTGCAAAGCGAGAAACTCTCCGGCATCGGTGAATTCGTTGCGGGCGTAGCGCACGAGTTGAACAATCCGCTCACCACCGTGATGGGCTTCTCCGAGATGCTGCACAAGAATTGCACCGACGAGCGCGAGAAGCACCAGCTCGACATGGTTCACAAGAGCGCGCGTCGCTGCCACAAGATCGTGCAAAACCTCCTTGGCTTCGCCCGCCAGCGCCAGCCGGAGCGCAAGGCCGTGGATGTAAACAAACTTTTGCAGGCGTCGGCGGAGTTTCTCGACTACCAGATGCGCACAAGCAACGTGGAGTTGATCTTCACGCTCGCACCAAATCTTCCGACGACGCTCGCAGACGCGCACCAGTTGCAGCAAGTGTTCATCAACATCCTCAACAACGCGCGCCAGGCCATCGAGGCGCATCAGCCTTCCGGTGTGATTCGCATCAGCACGTCGCTCGACGACGGCGTCATCCGCGTGGTGTCCCACGACAACGGGCCGGGCATTGCGCCTGAAAACCTCACCAAGATCTTCAATCCATTTTTCACGACCAAGGAGGTCGGGAAGGGAACCGGGCTCGGCTTGAGCCTGTGCTACGGAATCATCCGCGAGCACGGCGGGCAGATCGATGTTCAAAGTGAACCCGGCGACGGCGCCGAGTTCATCATCGAACTGCCCGCCAACGGAGCCCAGGCCGTGGCCGCGAATGACACGAAGATCTTTGCAAAGGCGGACGAAGGCGCGTTCGGCAATGGCCGGCGTGTGCTGGTAGTGGATGACGAGGAGGGTATTCTAGAAATGCTGAGCGAACTGTTAAAGCAGCTCGGTTTTGAAGTAGACACGGTAAATAATGGCGAATCGGCGCTGCAACGCTCGACCGGCAACCGCTACGATGCAGTCTTTTGCGACTGGAAAATGCCGGGCCTGAGCGGGCAGCAGGTGTATGAGCGCATGCGCGCCACAGAGCCGACCACTGCCGAGCGCATGATTTTTGTCACTGGCGACGTGGCCAGTGAGAACACGCGGAATTTCTTTGAGACGGAGCGCCGGCCCTTCGTGGCAAAGCCGTTCACGATCCGGGAACTGCGCGAGGCGTTGCGCGGCGTGCTGGCCAGGAACTGAACGGGGCGAAAGCTCCAAATAGGTGCGGGGTTTCTTTTGATGCTTGAAGTTTGGTGCTTCACTGGAACTTGGATGTTGGTGCTTGGTGTTTCCTTTTCGGTTAAGCCGCTTGCCGCCCGCGTGTAGCTTTCCCATACTCCGCCGATGCTCGATATCAATCAGATTCGGAAGCAACCGGACATTGTGAAGCAACGGCTCGCCACGCGCGGGGCGGGCGACGAGGCGCACATTGACGAAGTCCTCAAACTCGACGAACAGCGGCGCAAAGCACTATCGGAAGTGGAGTCCTTGAAGGCCCTGCGCAACAAGGTCTCGAAGGAGATTGGCGCGTTGATGGGGCAGAAGAAACTCGCCGAGGCGGAAGCGAAAAAGGCGGAGACGAAGGATCTCGGTGACAAGATCGCCGCGCTCGACAAGCAGGCAGCGGAATCCGAAGCCGCCCGTGACACGCTCATGTTGCGGCTGCCGAATCTGCCGCACGAATCCGTCGCGCTGGGCAAAACGGCGGAGGATAATCCGCTGGTGCGCGTGCATGGCGAGAAGGGGAATTACCCATTCAAGCCGAAATCGCATGTCGAGTTGTGCGAGAGCTTGAAGCTGGTTGATTTCGCGCGCGGCGCAAAAATTGCCGGCAGTGGATTCCTGCTCTACACGAACTGGGGCGCAAAGCTGGAGCGTGCGCTCATCTCCATGCTGCTGGATTTGCACACCGGCGAACACGGTTATACGGAAGTCTCGCCACCGTTCGTCGTGAGCGAGCAATGCATGTGGGGCGTGGGTCAGTTTCCGAAGTCCCTTGATCAGGCGTATGCGGTGAGAGAAGGCCTGGACGACAAGACGCTCGGCAAGTTGTATCTGGTGCCGACGGCGGAATCGCCGGTGGCAAACATTCATCGCGAGGAAATCTTGCCGGAAAAGCAACTACCTGTGCGTTACGTCGCTTATAGCCCGTGCTTTCGCGCTGAGGCTGGCGCGGCGGGCGTGGGGACGCGCGGAATGATTCGCGTGCATCAATTCGACAAGGTGGAGTTGATCAAGATTGTGAAGCCGGAGAATGGCTACGATGAACTGGAAAAGCTGGTGACCAATGCGGAAAAGGTTTTGCAACTGCTTGGGCTGCATTACCGCGTCATCTCGCTATGCACCGGCGACATGGGTTTCACGAGTGCGAAGACGTATGACATCGAAGTGTGGGCGCCGGGGCAGGGAAGTTATCTGGAAGTTTCGAGCTGCTCGAACTGCGAAGATTTTCAAGCGCGCCGGATGAGCCTGCGTTTCAAGGGCGAGGACGGGACGAACAAATTTCCCCACATCCTTAATGGCAGCGGCACGGCGCTGGCGCGGTTGTTTGTCGCGCTCATTGAGACGCATCAGCAATCCGACGGCAGCGTGCTGGTGCCGGAGGCGTTGCGACCTTACTTGAAGACGGATCGGATTACGGCTTGAGACGGATGCGGGTTGATGGGGGCCGGGCAATTTGCGAAGACAATGAAGATCCTGATGGCCAGCAGCGAGGTGCATCCGTATTCAAAGACGGGAGGGCTCGGCGACGCGGTGGCTGGACTGGCGAAGACTCTGGCGAAACTCGGGCATCAAGTAGGCATCGTGACTCCACTCTATCGCGGCATCCGGGAGAAGCATCCGGATGTAAAGCGGCTTGATTGGCATCTGCCGGTGCAACTGGGCAAGCGCAAGCTCGCCGGTGAGGTCTGGACGCAGGAGCCCATGCCCGGGCTGACGCTTTATTTCATCGGTCAACCGGAGTTCTTCAATCGCGCGGGAATCTACAACGAGAATGGGATGGATTATGGCGACAACGCCGAGCGATTCATCTTTTTCTCCAAGGCGGTGGTGCATCTGGCACGGTATCTCCAGTGGAAGCCGGATGTATTGCACCTTCACGACTGGCAGGCGGGCATGGTGCCGATGCTTGCGCAGCATGAACGCAAGACCGCCGGGTGGACGAATCCGCTGCCGATGGTGCTGACGATTCACAACCTCGCGTATCAGGGGACATTTCCCGCGAACGCATTTCAACTCACGAATCTCCCGCCGCACCAGTTCAACATCCATACCGCCGAGTTTTATGGCGCGATGAACTGTCTCAAGGCCGGCCTCGCCCACGCCGATGTGGTCACGACCGTGAGCCCGCGTTACGCGCGCGAGATCACGACCGAGGAATTTGGCTGTGGTTTGGACGCGTTGCTGCGGCTGCGAATCAAATCCCTTCATGGCGTCTTGAACGGCGTGGATTACGAGGAGTGGAACACGACGACGAATCCGCATCTGCCGTTTCACTACTCGGCGCAGGATTTGAGCGGGAAGGAGCGCGGGAAGGAGCCGGTGCTTGGTGAATTTGGGCTGGCTTACAGGAAGGGTGTGCCGCTGTTCGGCACCATCACGCGGCTCGCGGAACAGAAGGGCATTGATCTTCTCGTGCCCGCGCTCGATGAGATGCTTAATCACAACCCGATGCAGTTTGTTATTCTCGGCAGCGGCGATGCGGGCTATGAGCGGGCGCTGAACAATCTGGTGAAGCGTCACCCGGGCAAAATCTCGGTGCGCATCGGTTACAACCACGCTCTCTCGCATCGCATCGAAGCGGCGTGCGACTTTTTCCTGATGCCGTCGCGGTTCGAGCCGTGCGGATTGAATCAGCTATACAGTTTGCGCTACGGCACGATTCCCGTCGTGCGGGCCGTTGGCGGTCTGGATGATTCGGTGGTGGATGCTCAGGAAAGCCGGCAGAACGCCACGGGGATCAAGTTTAGCGAATACAGCCCCGTCGCATTGGCGCAGGCGATTCGCAAGGCGCTTGCGTTGTATGCCGCGCCGTCTGCGTTGCACCAGTTCCGCCTCAACGCCATGGCGGCGGATTATTCGTGGGACCAGACGGCGCAGCGCTACTTGCAGCTTTATCGCGAAGAAACCGCCCTATAGGAGCGTGGACCGCCGAGTCCGCGTGTTGTTGTTCTGTTTTCGTGAAGTTGGTCTTGCGGACTCAGCGGTCCGCGCTCCTTCAAATCTGCACGCCGAAGAGGCGCTGATGTTCCATGATGGCATAGCGGTCGGTCATGCCCGCGAGATAATCACACACGGCCCGGTGCAGCCCATCCTTGCGAATTCGTTTCCGGCTAAGCGCGCCGAGTTGTTCGGGGTGTTCGATGAAGTGATTGAACAACTGCTCCAACATCCGCACCGCGCGCACGTTCGGCTGATGGACAACCGGGTTGTAGTAAAGGTTTTTGTAAAGATACTCGCGCAGTTCCAGATTTTGCACGCGGCGCTTCGGACTATGCTGCACGAGACCTTTTGCCTGCAACCGCACTTCGTCCGCGCTCTGCACGCCTGAATCAACAATACGCTGCTCCGATGTCTCGACCACGTCCTTCACCTGCATGTCGATGATGTAGCGGATGGTGATGTGGCGGCGGCATTCGTCCGCAAGCTGGCCATACTGCTTTTCAACGGCGCGCGCAGCGAGATTCCAAAGGCGCACCTCCTTGCGCAAATTCTTTTCGCTCAGCAAACCGGAGTCAAGGCCGTCGTCGAGGTCGTGGCTGTAATAAGTGATTTCGTCGGCGAGATTGGCGACCTGTGCTTCGAGGGACGATGACTTGGCGTCGAAACCTTTGCGTTTGCTTGGGTGGTCGTAGGACGTGTAGTGCTTTACCAGGCCCTCGCGGACTTCCCAAGTCAGATTCAATCCCGCAAACGAGGGATACTTTTGCTCCAGTTCTTCGACGATGCGCAGACTTTGGCGGTTGTGCTCAAAACCACCGTGACCTTTCATCATGCGTGCCAGAGCGGTTTCGCCTTTATGTCCGAAGGGTGAATGGCCGAGGTCGTGTGCCAGCGCGATGGTTTCGCAGAGGTCTTCGTTCAAGCGCAGGGCGCGCGAGATGTTCCGCGAGATGCCGGCTACCTCGATGGTATGCGTCAACCGCGTCCGCAGATGGTCGCCGCTGCCGTTGAGAAAAACCTGCGTCTTGTATTCCAACCGGCGGAATGCGCGGGAATGGATGACACGGTCGCGGTCACGTTGGTAGTGCGTGCGCAACTCGGGCGGCTCTTCCTTGTATTTGCGTCCGCGTGAGTCCGCACTGAATTGCGCGTAGGGCGCGAGGACGAGCCGTTCCTCTTGTTCCAATTCGACGCGTAAACGGGGCATGGCTTAACTGGCGAGCAGGGTTTCGGCGGAGATGCCGCGCAATGCCAGCAGGCGGCGAATGACATCCTCGATGAGATTGTTCGGGCACGACGCGCCGGCGGTGATGCCGATGGTTGCTTTGCCGCGCGGCAGCCAGTTGTTTGAATCAAGCTCCTTCTTCAGACGCAGATCGTAGTGTGTGATGACGTCCGCCGAGATCATCTTGCTCGCATTTTTGATGAAGAACGTGGGCAGCTTCTCCTCGCCCATCTCCGCCAGATGCGAGGTGTTCGAGGAATTGTAGCCGCCGATGACGATCAACATGTCGAGAGGTTCGCGTAACAGTTTGTCCAGCGCATCCTGCCGTTCCTGTGTCGCGCCGCAAATCGTATCGAAGAACCGGAAGTGCGTGGCAATGTTCGCCTCGCCGTGGCGTTTGGACATCGCGGTGCGCAACCGGCGTTGCACCTCCTCGGTTTCCCCGCGCAGCATGGTGGTTTGATTCGCGACGCCGATGGCGTTCAGATGAATGTCGGGATCGAAGCCCTGGGAGTAAGCGCCCTTGAACTTCTGGAGAAACGCGGCCTTGTCACCGCCGTTCAGGATGAAATTGCAGACGTAGTCGGTTTCCTCAAGGTTGTAAACGACGAGATAATGGCCGCCGTTGCCGGGATTGGCCTGCGAACTGGTGGCTTTGGTTTCCTCGTGCCAGGACTTGCCGTGGATGATGCTGGTGACCTTGTCGCGCGAGTATTGGCGGACGCGCTTCCACACACTCATCACGTCGCCGCAGGTCGTATCGACGAATTTGCAGCCCTTGTCCTCGAGCTGTTTTCGTGTTGCGACCTCAGTGCCGAAGGCGGGGATGATGACCACGTCGTCGCGGCCCAGGTCGGCGACATCGGCGTCCTTGTCCTTGCCGGAAAGAAATTTGATGCCCATGGCGCGAATCTGGTCATTCACGTCGGGGTTGTGGATGATTTCGCCGAGGATGTAGAGCGCCTGGTCGGGAAAAACCTTTCGCGCCGCATACGCGAGATCAATGGCGCGCTCGACGCCGTAGCAGAAGCCGAATTCCTTCGCGAGCCGGATGTTGAGGTCACCCGCCTGAATCTGATGTCCGCTGGCGCGGATGCGCTCCACGAGTTCGCTACGGTAGTGCTTCTCGACCTGGGCCTGCACCGCTTCCATCACATCGGGGCGGCGGAGGTTGATCTTCTGGCTGGGCGCTTCAATTGCCATGGGGTGAATTTACCATTGAACGGCGTAGCGTCGAGCCGAAAGCCCGACGGCACTTTCGTATTGCGGTGACCGCGCCTGCTCTGGATACTTTGCGCGGTCCGGAGCGTAGCTCAGCCTGGCTAGAGCGCGTGGTTTGGGTCCACGAAGTCGCAGGTTCGAATCCTGTCGCTCCGACCATTTTTCTTTCCGACCTTTCCCTTCGTTTGCATCACAGCGGCTGCAAAAAAGAGCCAGCCAATGCCAAAATCAACGTAGCTGGTTCGGCGGCAACAACGGAAGCTGACACATACTGACAACGAGTTTGTTGCCATGTCGTCAGACCTCCAGCGCCAGATTCATCGGCGCGAGTTTTTTCGGGCTGCTGCCCGTTACGGCTCGCTAGCGGCCATCGGTGTCGCCGCTTATCTCACCACCCGTCCGCGCAACGGCCAGATCTGCATCAACAACAGCATCTGCCGGGGATGCGCTGCGTTCACTGATTGCGGCTTGCCCTCTGCACTTTCAGCCAAGGCCGCACGCGCCGGGGCCAATGGAGGCAAATCATGAGTGAGTTGTTCAACAACCGCTTCGTCTCGCGTCGCGGTTTTCTGGGCCGGACGTTGGCCGGAGCTGCTACTGCCGGAGCATTGAGTGCATTGGCCGCCGACAAAAGCAAGGAGGCCAACCCGTTCGCCTACGATGTCGGGCGCTACCTCACAACTGATCCCAAGCTGATTCGCTATGAGCAGAAGCGCATCTTTGCCACCCCGCATCGTTCGCCGCGAGCGATCGCCTTGGGGGCGAATGGAAACCTGTTCATCGGCGCTGGCAAGTTCGTCAGCGAATTGAAACCGGATGGCTCGTTGGTATCTGAGTTTCCGATCACTGACGAGGCGCGGTGTCTCGCTGTGGCGGATGATGCCATCTACGTCGGGTCACGCGAGCGGCTCGAAGTCTTCAAGCTGCAGGGTCAGCGTCAAGGGACCTGGGAGAAGCCCGCGGCCAAATCGTATTTCGCCAGCATCACGGCGGACGCAAATGATGTGTTCGTTGCTGACGCGGGCCAACGATTGATTCTCCGTTACGACCGTTCGGGCAAACTGGTCTCGCGCATCGGCGAGCGGAACAAGGAACGCAACATCCCCGGCTTCATCGTGCCCAGTCCATTCTTCGCCGTGAAGCTTGCAAAGGACGGTTTGTTGCGTGTGACCAATCCGGGGCGGCACCGGGTTGAGGTTTACACGGCGGAGGGCGACTTCGAGCAGGCGTGGGGCAGGGCAGGTGCGGCGATTGAACATTTCTGTGGCTGCTGCAACCCAACCAATCTGGCGCTGTTGTCCGACGGACGCGTGGTGACGTTCGAGAAGGGCATCCCGCGAGTGAAAGTTTACGGTGCAGACGGTGCCTTTGAATCCGTCGTGGCGGGCGCGGAGTCTTTCGCCGAGAACGCTAAGGTCTGCGGCCCGAACGATTGCACGCTCGGTGGGCTCGACGGCGTGACGGATGCCGAAGGCCGCATCTACATCCTGGATTTTGTGGCGGCGAACATCCGGGTCATGGAGCGCAAGACATGAACCAGAAGTCCAACGCCCAGCCCGCCACCACGCGCCGCCAGTTTCTGCGCGATGGTTCGCGCGTCGCGGCGGTGGCGGGCGTCGGCGGCTTGCTGGCGCTCGTCGGCACGCGCAGCCAGGCGAAGGGCACGGTGTGGCAGATTGATCCGCAGAAGTGTGTCCGCTGCGGACTCTGCGCGACGAGTTGTGTGCTGGAGCAATCCGCGGTGAAGTGCGTTCACGCCTACGCCATGTGTGGCTACTGCAACCTCTGCACGGGTTATTTCGAACCGGAGCCGAACGACCTCAATACTGGCGCTGAAAATCAGAACTGTCCGACTAATGCGATTAAACGTTCGTTCGTCGAGGATCCTTACTACGAATACTCCATCGACGAGTCGCTCTGCATCGGCTGTGCGAAGTGCGTTGAGGGTTGCAGCCGTTTCGGCAACGGCTCGCTCTTCCTGCAAATCCGCCATGATCGCTGCGTGAACTGCAACGTCTGCGCCATCTCCCGCGTCTGTGCGGGCGACGCCTTCCTGCGGGTGCCAGCGGACAAGCCCTATCTGCTCAAGGAGGCGCACTGACATGGGCGGACATTTGCGAGTGGCTTGGAGGAGCGTTTGGTGTTGGTTGATGAAATTGTGGCGTTCTCCCTCACCCCAGCTCTCTCCCGCTGGGAGAGGGAGAATTGCAAGCCGTCTCGTGCGTAAACCTGCGTCGGCATTTGCTGGACGCCCATCCAGCAACCGGGCTGCATACAACCGTGGTTCCCTCTCGCTCACCAGGATCGATGCAGTTGGTCGTGGGGAGCATTCGCTTCTGGCGTGTGGTTTGCGGCGTCGCACCGTGAATTTTTTTCTGCCTTTCACATTCCCCAAACAGTGCTGGAAATATGAAGTTGCGAAGTCCACGGCGCGACGCCGTCGGAAGCATGCGGGACGCGTGCGATCCCCAAGTTCAACAGCATCGTTCGGGGGCAGGGTGAGAACGTGGATTGTGATAGGTGCGGTCCTGTTCTTAACCCTGCTTCCAGCACTCGCCGAACCGCGTTTTCCGCCGCCGGATTTCAGCGAGACGCAGCATCAAATCCCGGTTACGACTACGGCTTCGGCGCGCGCGGTGTGGTTGGCGTATCTCGACGTGACCGTGCTCGCGGCTTCGCTTGGACTGGCGACGTGGTTCATCTACAAACAGCGCTCCCGACGCGGGCTCTTCTGGCTCGGACTTTTCTCCATCGCTTACTTTGGCTTCTGGCGGAACGGTTGTATTTGCAGCATCGGCTCGCCGCAGAATATCGCACTCGGTTTGTTTGATTCCAGCTACGCAGTGCCGCTGACCGTGACGGCGTTCTTCGCACTGCCTCTGATCGTCGCGCTCTTCGCGGGACGCAGTTTTTGCGCGGGCGTTTGTCCTCATGGAGCGTTGCAGGATCTGGTGCTGGTGAAACCGTTGAAGGTTCCCGTGTGGCTGGAGCACGGGCTGGGCGTGCTGCCGTTTATCTTTCTCGGCGCGGGAATCTGGCTTGCGACCACAGGCAGCATCTTTCTTTTTTGTCACTTTGACCCGTTTGTGCCGCTCTTCCGGTTGGGGGGACGAAGCACAATGGTTTTGACGGGCGCGGGGCTGCTGGTGCTTGGCACCGTGGTTGGCCGGCCGTATTGCCGTTTCGCGTGTCCCTACGGCGCGTTGTTGAAACTGGCCGCAACCGTCGCCAAGTGGCGGGTGCGCGTGACGCCGGACATCTGCACGCAATGCAAACTGTGCGAATACTCATGTCCGTTTGGTGCGATGCGTGAGCCGGAGACCGGCACTCCCGCGCCGGGGCAGCTTGCCGGTGAACGGCGTCGCCTCGCCTGGATGGTCGCCGCATTGCCGCTGCTGGTGATTGCGGGAGTCTGGCTTGGTGGCCAGCTCGCCAGACCTGCGGCGCGCTTGAATCCGCACGTCGCGCTCGCCGAGGAATACCTGTTGGCGAAGGACGCACCACCAACGCCCGTCGCAATCACGCCCGCCGACCTCGCATTGAATCGTGCCCGTCTCGAACCTCAGGCGCTCGTCACCAAGGCCGCGGCGATCAAGCGACAGGTCGAGATTGGCGGCTGGATCTTCGGTGCATGGCTGGGACTCGTCATCGGCGGGAAGCTGATCAGCCTGTCGGTTCGTCGGGCGCGAGCCGATTTTGAGCCCGACCGTGGCGCGTGCTTCAGTTGTGCGCGATGCTTCGAATCTTGCCCGCAGGAAATGGAGCGACGCGAAATCGGCCCCGCAAAAATGGCAACGAGACTGGCCGAAAGCGTCAATGCGAAGGGGGCACATGGCTGACACTGTCATAATGGTCGCTCCCAAATCGCCAGTCACAGCTCGTGACACAGTCACAGTCTGGCGCTGGACGGCAATCATCGCGATGACCTTCGTGGTCGTCGTGGGGATTGCGATGATCTTCGCTCAGTTGGAGCACAAGTCGTCGGACCCATGGCGCTCGCCGGAGTTGCTCAAACTGAAGGAGCAACTGCGCGCCGAGCCGCGCAACGAAGCGCTCAAGACAGAAATCCGCACACTCGACCTTAAGCTGCGCCAGCGCTACTTCCACCTGCTGGCACTCAAGGCATCGGGCATCTATCTGCTGTGCGGCGGGGCGGCGACGTTTCTGATCGCGGCGGCACAGGTGCGGCGGATCAACATACGTCCGCCGATGCCGAAACTGAATCCGCTGGCGGGGGAGCAACTCGCGAAAGTGCGCAACGAATCGCGGCTGGCCATCGTTGGGTGCGGCGTGGTGGTCATGGCGACATTCTTCTGCGTGGCGTTTGGGAGCAAATCACCGCTGCCCGCAAATACGAGCGAGGCGGCGAAGTTGTTTCCGCTGGCTGGAAGCGAGGGCGCGGCGTCCGTGGCGGCGGATTGCGCGACCGATGAGGAGATGCGCGCGAACTGGCCGGGCTTTCGTGGATTTGATGGCTCGGGAGTGTCCGCCGGGACGAGCCTGCCAGCGAAGCTTGATCTGGAGGGGGTGCTTTGGAAATCACCCGTTCTTGCACGTGGGTTCAATTCACCACTTGTTTTCGGGGACCGGGTGTTCTTCACCGGCGGCGATGCGCAAAAGCGTGAGGTCTTTTGCCTCGAAGCGAACACGGGCGAACTCCGCTGGCGTAAAATCGTGGAGAATGTGCCGGGCAGTCCGGCGCAATTGCCCGAGATTCCAGAAGAGACGGGTTTCTGTGCTGCGACAGCCGCGACAGATGGTCGTCGCGTTTACGCCATGTTCGCCAACGGCGACGTGGCGGCGATCAGTTTCGACGGCCAGCAAGTTTGGGCACGGCATCTGAGCACACCGAAGAACATGTATGGCCACGCGACATCGCTTCGGACCTGGCGGGACCGGGTGATTGTGCAATTGGACCAGGGCGAGCCGGAGGAGCGGCTCTCGAAGTTGTTCGCGTTGGATGGAAGGAGAGGCGCGACGGTCTGGGAGAAGTCCCGTCAGGTCGGAGCCTCGTGGGCGACGCCCATCGTGATTGAGACTGCTGGCAAGGCGCAGATCATCACCCTGGCGCTCCCGTGGGTGACAGCTTATGACGCATCGAGCGGAGCTGAACTGTGGCGCGCAGAATTGCTGGAAGGCGAGGTCACGCCGTCACCGGTGTTTGCGGGCGGCCTGCTAAACGTTGTGAGTCCTTCGCAGAAGGTTATGGCGATTCGTGCGGATGGTTCCGGCGACGTCACGAAGACGCATGTTGTCTGGGCGAGCCAGGACGGAGCCCCGGACGTGACCAGTCCGGTCAGCAACGGCGAACTGGTTTTCACCGTGAGCAGCGGCGGGTTTATCACCTGCCTCGATGCGAAAGATGGTAAGAAGGTTTGGGAGCACGACTTCGAGATGGAAACACAGGCGTCGCCGGCCATTGTCGGCAACGGGTTGATTCTGGTGGGAACGAAGGGTGATGTCGTGGTCGCGGAGGTGGCGCGGGAGTTCAAGGAGTTGAGCCGTGTGAAACTGGATGACGCGTTCTTCGCGAGTCCGGCTTTCGCCAATAGTCGTGTGTTCCTGCGCGGCAACAAGAATGTTTGGTGCTTTGGTGCGAAGGAGGTAGCGCATGCCCATTGACCTGAGCATCGCGGATGAAGTTGTGGCGCGCATGGGACGCAGGCCTGAGGCGTTGATCCCGATCTTACAGGCGTTGCAGGAGCGACATGGTTACCTGCCCGAAGAAGCGTTGCGGCGCGTGTGCGAGCGGACGGAGATCACGCCCGCATCAGTCACAGGCGTCGCTTCGTTCTACGACATGTTCCGGCTTCGACCTGTCGGAAAGCACATCGTGCGTGTATGCACTGGAACGGCGTGTCACGTGGCAGGCGCGGAGCGGGTCGAGGAGGCGCTGCGGCGTCACTTGAAGATTGCGGCGGGTGCGGACACGGACGCGGAGGGGTTATTCACGGTGGAACAGGTGGCGTGTCTCGGTTGCTGCACGCTTGCGCCCGTGGTGAAGATTGGCGAGATGACCTTCGGTCACACGACGCCCGAACGTGTGCCGGAGATGATTCGCGACTATCTCGCCAATCAAAACGGGAACAAGATGGTGAAGTCCACCGAGGAACTAACGCACGCAGGATCAGGCGGGCCGGAAATCCACGTTGGGCTGGGCTCG
>Ga0154020_10005828_pt1 | contig 14481 bp, 14 predicted proteins | sample Klosneuvirus_201_FD_109709 | JGI IMG/M metagenome (GOLD analysis project Ga0154020, IMG submission 109709) | Active sludge microbial communities from wastewater, Klosterneuburg, Austria - Klosneuvirus_20160825_MG | ecosystem: Engineered > WWTP > Aerobic digester > Activated sludge | place...
AGGAGGAGATGGAGATCGAGCTGGAGATGAAGATAAGATGAAGAGAAAGGGAGAAGAACAAAAGTACCAGTCGCGCCAAGGCGGACAATCTCGACGATGGTGTTTTGCAACGGAGAAAAAGCGATTGGCGATGAAAGAAAAGTCGATATGGGGATCAGCGCAGCATCGATATCAGGGATCTATGAAGGTTGTGATAGTCAACGATATGCGGAGCGGTGGAGATGGAGGTGGAGGAAGATGCAGAGGGAGATGGAGGGGAACAGGAGGGGAAGAAACAATAGCAGAAGCAAAGAGTTGATGAGAATAAAAGAAGGAGTGAGTAGAGGTAGAGAAAGAGAAGGCGCTGGAGAGGGTGGAGAAGGAGAGGGAGAAGGAGAAGGAGGAGCCATTACCTTCATGGCAAATACGATTGATAGATATATAGATATATTATACGATATGATTTGATATAATAAGGGATACCTTGGCGCCTTTCTCTTTCGGATTGAAGGGCGGCAGAGACTTCTTGAAGGCGACCTGGGCGAGGTGCTCCGAGGAGAGGTCATCATTGAGCCGCTTCAGCGCCACTGCCACGCGCGGCCACACTTCTTTCTTCTCTCCCTAAGGAATATCATGGTAATATCTAACTAATGAATAACAATTGAAAGTAATTGCAGATGTCTTGGGGAAAGGAAAGGAGGGAAAGAATTGGGAGCAGGGTCGAGCTCGTCAATCTTATTCCTCTTGCTCTTGTCTGAGCTCTCTCTGATAGACATAAATCATTCACATAATATTAATATAATAATTGTCGCAATCTTTGCATAGTAAAATAAAGCCAAGAAGAGCATCTATGCGAGGACGAGGGCGGCGAACCTTGTCGTCCTTCTTGACGTCGTCGAGGCCAAAGAGAGATGCGACACGCTGCACCGTCGCCGCCTCCGCCTCCTTGTTCACTGGCACCGCCATGATGATAACCTTCTTATCTTGTCACGCCAGTGCGATCCGCGCAATATTAAAGGCGAGGAAAGAGAGTGAGGCGTAAGAAGAGAGGAGAGTGGATTCAGTTGCCCGTCCTCCTTTTCTTAGAGACCTAAAGCTCTGAAAAATTGGATATCTCTTAGAAACCTATCTCTCCGAAGACGACGAAGTGAGTGAGCTGTGGACAGTGGACGGGCCTACTTGTGGACAAGAGACCGAAGAGGAAGAGGGAAAATTAACGGCGGCGCGGTGGCGCCAACCCCCGGAGAGAGGAATCGCTGCTTCCTCTTTTGGTTTGGAGCCGTCAACATGGTTCTATTTATTGTTTTATAATTAAATTTTGAGTACCGTCGAGTTATGACGAAGATTCACGACGATGGCGAATACTAAGACGTTCCTAGAGAGCGATACGCCGTACTTCACCGAGAGCGAGCTAAACGCGGCCACGTACGCTGTTGGCCCTCCCGCTGTTTCCTGTCTCATTATCATATATTATTTTTCTTGTCCATTTTGACTTCACTGAGCGAAGGAGCCGATGAACTCCGTGATGAGGTTGGCATTCTTCATGTTCCGTTCGAGCCCGCCATTTATACCAAGGGCGCTGCTGTGCTCATTGCGCTGAATGGTTTTGGAGGGGAAACGAAAAATATTTTCATATACATATATACATATCATATTGAAGCGTATTTTGAGTCTCGTTGGCTTGCGTTGGAAAGGCGCAGCTGAGTCGGAAGATTCGATCGAAGAGTGTCGTCGAGGTTTCCGCCGAAGAACTTTCCGCTTTGGAAACTGTCACAGATTTCCTCGCAGGGCCATTCACATTCTTGTTGCTTATTATATGTATGTTACCATTTATTATATATTCATAGACCTTGTGTGTGGGTGGTCGTTTCGTTTCTGCACGGGTCACTCTGCCACTCTCAGTGAACGGACAGGCTGCAGTGGCTGCTGTGGATTTCGTGATGTTGTTTTACCTTGATTTTCCGAGAGTAATTTCATATTTAATATATTTCATAGATCGGATGTTGACGACCTTCTTGGTGGCTTCTCCTCTCAAATGAATCGCGCGGTACTGACCCCCCTGTTATTTAAAAGACGCGGCGTTCCGATCAAGTCTGATCCAGTCTTGTGGATAGCCTTTGCGATTCTCTTCACCTCATCCAACCCTCCTCCTACTCCACTTAATGCTCTTTCTCCATTTTCCTCTTCCTCCTTTTCATCCCTCCACCATGACCACTACATCCTTCTTACCCACCCATCTCCTCTTTCACCTCCTCCTCTTCATAATCTGAGCGGTTATCATACCGTCTGACTAAGCTCCTGATAGACAGTCGAGCCTCCAAGAGGATTTTATATTCCCCGCCGTTACATTATCGGTTTCCTCATTTTCCTTGGCCTCTCTTGCTGCTATCTCCTAAGGTATATTAACCCCCTTCCCCTCTTTTTCTGTCCGCTCTCTAAAACACTTCTGACTCCATCAGGGTGGTGATCTCGATTGCTATTGTCCCGATATCGAAAGAGCAGCATTGGTCCGATGATATGCAGGGGATGGTTTTATCGTCCTTCTATTGGGGTTACATCTGCATGAACATTCCAGGTGCTTACCTCGCTCGGAAATTTGGGTTCAAGGTACATTGGTCTCTCTCTTATGTCCCTTGATGGTTTTGAATCCTCTATTTTATGGATATTGTTAGGGTTAGGTATATATTATCATTCCGTTAAGACCCTCACCGTCGCCCACGTGGCTAGTCCGTTCCCTTCCCTCACCTTATTTTATATTCGTAGACAGTATTTGCGTTTGGTATCGTGTTGGCGTCCGTCTTGACTCTCTACTTTCCCTTCGTGGTCGACTCCATCCCTCTCGCGCTCACTCTGAGAGTCTGCACTGGGCTCGTCGAGGCCGTCACCTTTCCTTGCACCTACACCATGCTCTCGCTGTGGTTCCCTCCTTCCGAGAAGAATACTGCGTATGGACCTAATCTCAATTCGGATAATTGTTGTTTGTTTCGCATTTCTGATCATTTATGGGATAGAGCGGTGATGACAACCGCTGGGTCATATGTCGGAACTGTTATTGCCATGGTGCTCTTTCGAAATTCCATTGTCTTGTTTGTTTTGCGACACTGAATTCGGTTTACAGGGGGTTTCGCCGGTTATTATCGAAGGATTGGATTGGACTTATGTCTTTTATATCTCAAGTACAAATGTTTCCTGTTGACCTCTTTTGCTTGTCCTCTTCCTTTCCTTGAATAGGCGGAGTTTGCGTGGCGTGGAGTATCCTATGGGTCCTCTTCGTGAGTGACGATCCTCATGAACGATTCGGAGCGCGGGCCGTGATTCGAACGCACCCTTATGAAGCATATATCATCGAGAAAGATCGCGAGGAGTCCACTTCTGGGAATGATGACAAGGGCAAGATCCCTTGGAAGATGATATTCACTTCTCGGGGAGTCTGGGCCCTCATCGTCAATGACTTCTCGAGTACATTTCATTCTCATCCTCATCCTCTCATCCAAATTGACCTCATACCTGTCATGAATGACTTCTCGAGTACCTTTCATGCCTTAAAGATCGATTTCTTAGTTGTTGTTTCCTAGCGAGTTGGGTCTGGTATATCTTCCTCTCGTGGTTGCCGACATATCTGGAATCGAAGCTGGGCTTTGACCTCAAGAACTCGGGTCTCATTGGCATCACCCCTTATGTTGTTCTCCCATTCGTCGCCGTTGCCGTCGGTGCCATTGTCGACTTCTTCGAAAATAGAAAACTTGTATCTTTAGTCGGTGCGGATTCATTTTCGATTGCTCTTTTTCTCCTCCTTCCCCGGCTCTGGGCATTACTATCGTCACCCTCTTGTCATCTGTCTTTTCCCCTCATTCTTTTTTAATATTGGTCATCTTCTCCTTGGCTTCATTTGCTCAATTCTTATTGATCTTCTTCTCCACCTGATGGCAAGTTCTCCTCTTGTAGTCTCTCGAAAGGTATTCCAAGCGCTGGGGCAGATCATGCCTGCGATCTGTATGCTCGTACTAGCATTTGTGGAAGTCACAAAAGACACTGCTGCAACCCTCGTTGTACCATGATTTATTATCCAACATCTCATGTATCACATTGTATTTCTGGATTTGATTTCAAATCTCTCTGTAGGTCGTTTCGATAATCTTGTCAGGTTTGACAAATGCAACGTCAGGGAATCAGATCGACTTGAGTCCTCGCTATGCCGGAATCATCTTCAGGTCCTTCCTCCTTCCCTCCCTCTCTATCTAGTGTCACTTTCCATCGTCTCAGCACCCATCCTCTGTTAGTATTTCGAATACGACAGCGACGCTGCCAGGAATCTTCGGCGTCATGGCGACGGGGTTCATCTTGCAAGTGACTCATAAGAACTGGGCCATCGTCTTCATCTCCGCCTCCGCCCTCGCTGGCGTCGCTGTCATCGTATACGCTGTATGAACCTCATTTTGGTTATGTTGTTTCCTTCTCTTCATCTCCTTATTGTTTTCTTTTCCATAGATATTTGGGAGCACTAAACCGATTGGCTCGGATGAGAATCAGCGTCCAGAGGGTATCTCATACGATTTTTAGCCGCGCCCTCGGAGTCTTTGTCAATACTATAACAGAGCTGATAGCTAGGTAGTGTGTGTCATTGTCTCAAATATGACAGTACGATACGGCGGATAATAAAGTATTCTTTGACTCGCGAGGCGAGGCCAGCCCGGAGAGGTATAAAAAGACCCCTCGTTTTTGCCAAACACTCGCGACACGACTTTCCCAAAGCGAAATGATCGGCTGCCGGCAGCGCAAGACCCTTATTATCCGGCTGTTCAGGTCCGCCGGTTATGCAGGTGGCGACACACAATTGGAAAGAGTGCTGCCTCCAAAGTTGCCGCCATCGTAACCAAACGCGAGATCGGCGAAACCGGCATTGCCAACGACAGCAGGGTTGGCTAAAGGAAATGTGACAGACGCCAAATTTTTGTTTTAAGATGACATTTTTTTTAAGCCTTTTTTCTGAGTGTCTTTGGTTCCCGACATTGTTCCGGTTCATCTCCTCGCGAACGCGCTCAAGAGTCGGTGTAAACCGTTCAATGATACGATTACTTCTCAAAAGCCCTTCCGCGCGACCAGAGCTGGGATGAGGAGTGAGGAATTGGCCAGCATAGAGTAGGCTGAGCGTACCAGTTGTTAGTAGTCGTGGTGAGCTGAACAGAAGGAAGCGAGCAAAAAACATCCTGATATCCTTCCTTAAAAAAATGTGGCCCGGCCAATAATTTTTTTTTAAGAAATATTTTCTTTCGTTAAGCCAACCCTGATTACGACAGCGTCACCAAGTGTAACAGCGATATCTTACATGCCTTGTAACGCACGCTGCACCGATCCATAACGCCAACATCCTTCTGGGCTTTCTTTGGGTTCAACTGAAGTTGAGTTTAATAGTTGACTGTCGAAGCCGGTCATTCATTCTCACCGCCATTGCCACTGTCAGTCTGTCACGAGAGGAGGGTTTGACTGCAAATTGTCCTATTCAACATCTCGAAATTTACTTTTCTCGTTCCGTGAAGTATATGTCAGAGATTGGCATCGAATTTGACTGTCAGTGTACGTACCGGTAGGCCTACGTCGGTGTCAGACCTGTTCGCCTCTTGCACCTAGCCCCTTATTCCTTTCATATTATAATGAATCTTTCAGACTGTTCTAAGATATTAATATAGTTGCTAAGATTCTGTCTTCACGGGAAAAGATATATTGTATCACATTTGTCTCCTGGCAGCGTCGTCGAGCTCGACGAATCTCCTCGTCGCACGCCCTCACAATAATCTCTGTCATTTTCTTGTTACATATTTGTCTATTATTTGTAATGATCCCATCTAGCGCAGGGTTCTTGATAGAGCGCCATTTTTGACATTCTTCGTAGCTCTTGCAATTGCAACATCAATGGCATCGATCGACTTCACGGATATCTCCTATCTCGAAGATGTCAATCCTCGCGCCTTTCAAGCGATCTCCTCCTTACGAATTCTCAACATTTTGCATAATTTCGATCCTATCCTCGTGGGGACTTTCCCTCTGAAGCTGGAGAAGCCTACAAGTGACCTCGACGTCATATGCTCCGCCGAGGACCTGAACGCCTTTGCCCACTTCGTACAGGAATCTTTTTCCAATGCGAAAGATTTCACTTCAGAATTCGGAGAAATTACAAAAAGGAAACAAATTGAAAGAAAAGGAGAAGAGGAACCAGGTGGGCCTTTGGAATCGATCGAGAGGGCTCCATACTTCTGCGCCAACTTCACCTCGAACGGTTTTCCCTTCGAGATATTCTGTCAATCTCTTCCTACGAGGAGACAGAACGGATTCAGACATTTGGTAATTGAGCAAAGATTGTTGGATATTGGAGGACATCCGTTCTTTGACAAGGTGAAGGCGCTCTTGCACAGTGGAGTCAAGACAGAGCCGGGCTTTGTCCGACTCTTAGGACTCGATAACCGTCGGAGTGGAAGCGACGAAAGTCATAATAATGCAAAAAGCCAAAGCGATGATACTGTTGATCCTTATGAGAAGCTCTTGGAGCTAGAGGAGTGGAGCGACGAAGACCTCCACACGCTTATCACGAATGCCATGCAGAAATAAACCGTCGTCGGCGGGAACACGGTGTCCTCCAGTGATCCCTCTTCTCTATTCGCTAAGATGCCGACGCTAGTCACACTACTTCAATAACTTCATTCATTTCTTTCTTAATATCGTTTGGTGGAGTGGTGCATCCTCGTTTATATATCCTTTGATTCGTCATGAGTGGGTCGAGGCCTCGACAGTCTACCCCTTCCTCGAAATTATCTTTTTTTTCCCTCTCGATCACCGTGGCTTTCGCAGTGCCTAAATTATATTAACTAATTATATTAATATTAATGTTATATAATATGATTCGGTTCGTCGCTCGAAGCGAAAAGGTACTGACAAACGGCTAGAATTGTAACGCCCTCCTTTCCGTCCTCCTCCTTCCTCAAGCCCTGCCCCAGCTGCCCTCCGGGAGCATATCTCTATGAAAATATATCAATATTGACATTATTAATGCTTATTATATTATTTAAAAATAGTGGGGCTTCGAAGTTGTTGGAATGCTTCGAAGTTGTGCTCTTTTATTTTGAGGAGCCAGGTGCCGCTTTGATCTTTGGATAATTTAGAAATATTTTGAAAATTCTCGATTTCCTATATTAATAATATATTTTATAATCTCAATGTTGCCATGTGGTCCGCACGGGGTCTTGCCCGTGAAGCTTCCGTAGAGCTTCGCCGAATCCACCACCACTCGGCAACCGCTTTTTGGTCGAGTCGGGTCTAATAAAATCCGACCACGCTTTTGATTTTGATATTATCGTTTCCGAAATGATGATATAATAATGATTTATCTTCTGACAGTATTGTGTGATTAGGAGCTTCTGTCGACGGAAGATGGGCGCGAACTGCTGTCGACCGACGCGCTATTTCCAGACAAAGCGCGCTGGCGGCGACTCTGGCTACACCCGTCAAATCTGGTCGGAGAACGCCGATGAGGCTTTCAATGACTTCGATGGTCCTTCTACTACCTCTCCTTCTTCTTCTCCTCCTCCTCCTCCTCTTTGTCTTGATATCCTTTTCTCTCTTATGGTAGGAGTGGATTCGGAGGAGGAGTTGAGAACATATGGTCGCCTCTGGTGCATGCCTGCGTGCTGCCTCTGGAGTTACGCGGGAGTTACCTGTTTCAAGAACATGACGAATTGCACCAATGATCGACGGTTTTTGTATATGCGATATCCTTTTTGTTGTTGCCATTCCAAGGAAGGACTCGAGGATAAGCACTTCCTCAAAGACCCCAACAACGCCAAGAGCGAGCGAGCGACTAACCACCAGAACGTACGTGCAGTGATCGTTTCAATGTCTTCTTATAACATTTATCTTGGGAAAGAAAGAGATTTATGTCTTTTGTTAGTATTGGATGCCTCGTCGACCCAAAACCTATTGGGCCTCTCGACGCTGCCTCACCTACACTGTCCTCTTCTTTATCGTGTGGGTGATTGGTGCGGCAAGTGATATTTCGAGTTGTGTTTCTCAATTCACTTTGTGATTTGACTTCTTTTTCTTTTTTGATGTCAAGGTATTGTTTTGCTGTTCCGTGGAGCTTGTTGGTTGAAGGACCTCGCTAACAAGGGGGTCATCGAGCCAGAGACGTGGATCGTCAACGAGAACCCCGTCACGGACCCTTTCGCTTTGAGTGTTAAGCGCTCACTGATGTTCCTTCCACGAGGCGATGGAGATGGAGGAGGTGATGGAGGAGGAGGTAGTGGAGGTGGAGGTGGAGGTGGTGGTAGAGGCGAAGAGCTTCTCGAAGGTAGCGCCCCTCGAGTTGGAAAGCGGTTCGAAGGAAGTGAGCACAGGTCGACTGCTAACTATGATTCGAACATTACCATCATTGATCCCGATAATCTCGCGAATCCTTTCAAAGTGGTCAATATTACCTCGTTCAACTTTGTTGGAAGTGAGGGCACCAACTTGCACACCTATGGCGACCTCATCGCCCTTGCCGGTGACTTCTTTGGCGTTCTGGGTCCTACTTCGGTGATCTGCTCTGCTGCTTACGCACAAGATGAGCAAATGGCAATTTTTACATATGCATTTAATGACATGTGGCAGACGACGAAGGCTAGCTATGTGGACCTTGCCAAGGCTGAACTCGACAAAGAGGATAGGATTGGTAACCCCCCGAACCAAGATCGAGCCTGGAAGAGCTTCGCCACCTTGGACCAAACGCGGTGGCTCCCATTCGGTCTTTATCGATTCGTGTTGACCTTGGCGATCAACAATATCGATCATTTCACAACTTGTGCGAACAGCTCGTATCAGATCGCTCACTATACAGCCATGAGCTTGGCGGAAAAGGCTGGTGCGCCGCTCAAGAACAGGACCGCCTTCGATCTTCTTCCGGCAGCATTGAGGAAAGAGATCTTGACGAACGCTAGCAAAGATTTGACAATGGCCTATGCGATGAACGCATATGGCGACCACTATCTCACTGACCTGTTCTCAGCGGGACACATCCGCACTCCAAGGGTACGTCTGGAATCTTAAATATCTTAGAGTCGAATATTGACTTGAATGCTTTAGAAATTGCTTCTGGAAGAATGTGGTACAGAGATCCTCGATGGATACGATGCATTCACTTCGCTTGTCGAAAGTGGAAACGCCGCTCAATGGATGCACGACGAGGTATGCATATGATATACCCCCTTGAAATGGTCTTGTCGACCCATGATTGCAATGTAGGACAATCGTAATGGATTAGTCGTCACCAATCGCCGAGGCGACACTTGGTTCACTCTTGGTGATGACAACTTTTTCGATACGAGAAACAGGAGGAGCCAAGAGCTTGTCCGCGAGGCTGTCACTAGGTCAAGGCAAGAGGTGTTGGATGCCTTCATGGGGTTAGGCTTCAACTACTCTGCCTTGGAGATCATCCCCGACCCCATCTTGACTGAGGAGAAGCACTCTGCGTACAATACCTGTCCTCTCTACAAGGTCGACTCGATATATGGCGTGAAGAAACGCAACCCCATGGGCAATCTCCGACCTCCCGCATGGCGCTACAAGCATGGACTCGCAATCGATGCCGACCCAACTTGCTGCTCCATCGCCGAAAAGTCTCCTTCGATCAACAGGACGGTGTGCTGCTACTGTCCGATGGAAAGGCCTGACTGTCCAACATCAGGAATCACCAAGGTTGCGGAGATCTTTGACGTGAACTACAATCAGGGGCAGGTTTTAGAACCTGTTCAGGATCAAATGGCATGGGCCTCGGTCTTCCCAGATTACTTCGATGACTCTCTGAGCGGTATTCTCCTCCTCCCGACTAATCTCACAATCCTATCGTCATCTTTCATATCTAGCTGCATATTTTCCTGCTCGCTGCTCTCCTGTTCTTGGCAAGATCCCTCCCTATGCCGTCATCACGGTCGCGGTGGTTGTTGCAGTGCGTCTTTCATCTCTTCTTGCATCGTATCTATTAAAGAGTTTTCCTTAGGTGGTGGGAGCAGTTGCAACGTTCTTCACCATAGACTTCTGTTTGGTGGCATGTCGATGCTGTCGTATGTGCTGCTGTTGCTGCACGCTCTGTCGTAGCTTTATCAACGATTCTACCTATGAACGGAGATGCGATCGCTGTGCGGGTTGCTATTGCTGGGAATGCGCTCGCTTCGAAGATCTTGGTATGCTTTCCACTGGCAGCATTTTTCTTCTCTCTCTCTCCTTTCTCATTATCGATTCAATTTTATAGAGGAGATTTCTCTGGAAACCTTGGACTATGACGATCACTTTGACGAGCCTTGCTCCGATTGCCACCAGTGCTGGTGCGGCGACAGTGCAGAGGTACTTCTCATGATAGTGTGTCATTGCTATCAGGTCTTATTTTCTCCTTTTATAGAGCGCAAAGAAGGGATGTAACAAGTATTGTGCGAAGAATTGTTGCGGCTACTGGTCGGCGCAGTGGGATAAGGTAGAGAACAACAAGAAGAGAATAGGAGTGGAGCAGAGCAAATCCAAGCCTGCTTCTTCCGGTACTCGAGGTGAGCAAGAGCTTTCTGAGACTGCTGTCGTCAGTGTTTCATCTGACGATAGGGAGTAGGAAGCTTCAGAGTGCTGTCGCCACTGACACCTCGACGACGAAGGTTGCTGATACTTTACAATCATGTTGCCGCATATGGATAAATAGAGTATTGATTGGAAATTCGACGTGGCAGGCAGGAGTTGGAAGGAGAATATTGGAGGAAGGGTGGAGGGACAAAACATCTTGCAGAAAGTTTATTAATAGTAAGTTAATTTCTTTCTATCTCTACTACACAAGTTATCATATCAGAAAAACACAATTATTGCTCCTTCGGCATGGTATTATAGTCCCAATTGGAGAGCTGTGCCAGAGTCTCTACCGCGACCTTCGCGACTGCCGCTCCATAATCCACGTCGATGGTGTTGAAGAGATCTGTGCTTTGATGGTAATAAGGTCGGTCAAAGTTCTCATTGTAGTTGATATGCTCGTTGATGAGAACGGTGGGATAACCGACTTGGTCGCAGATGATCGCGTCTGTGTTGAAGAGGTAGGAAAACTTATCGAAGCTACACACACGATGCGTAAAATCGAATGAAACCGTCCTCCTAAAAGACTTAGTAAAAAGAAGGGTTTAGAATACCGAGAGCGCATCACGGGATATATTAGCGAAGAGTTGAGGGAGACAGCAGAAGCATAGGCGACCTGCGCTGCAAACTGTGAGGCGTAGGTCTGACCAGGGTTGATCTGGAAGGTCTTGTCCATTCTCGCTTGATATGCGATCATATCCATAAATATCTGACAACAACATGAAATAGATATGACGCAACGGAATACAATGCGAGACTATTCAGGGAGTACCATGACGCGGAAGTCCAGCTGCTCCTTGAGGAGTGAAGAGATGAAAGCTCGTGTACCGAGACCGTCCGCGGGGAATTCCTCTCCAGTGATATGCACCAACCACACCTAATGGAATGAGCATCGGTTATTCTTGCCGTCTCTAATCGATGGGTATGTAATATCTATATATTGATTCAAAGTATCGCCCAATGAATTCAGAGGATGAAAAGAAGACTCTAAAAACTCCAAAATGAGGGGATTGGGACCTCACTTTGAAGATCCAGCTTGGCCAGCAAAGCGGCAGCATTGAGGAGGACGGCAGTCGAGAACGCATTGTCATCGCAACCGGGGTTTGACACCCGCTTTCCCGTTTTGGCAAATGTATCCTCAGAAAAGGCGGTGTCGAAATGGTCCGCCAGGATCACTGGCTTCAGCGAAGGGACTCCTGCAAATCAAAGTCAAGATAGACCAGTTAGGTTTATCTTTGAGGGTCAAGCTGAGCTGTACTTCCAGAAAAGATGGCAACCAAATTGGAGTGAGTGATGTTCCGCCATTTGAATTGGGCGCGAGATGTCTATCGACAATTCAGAGAGGTAAAAACAACGGAAGGGGAGGGGACGAGGGAAGGGAGTCTCAGCGGACCTGGACTCCTAGGACTTGGTAGCGCTCTTCAAAGTAGTCCACCATGTCCTCCAATTGATTCGTGCTGTCGGCACTACAAAGAATAATAACAACACATATTAAGTTCGCCCATGACCTGATGTGTGATGCCATCGATATCATGAGGTGGGAAACGCACTTATTCTTCCGAGTAAAATTCATAACGCGTTTCGAGATGGGGAAAACCGCCTCGGACTCACCGTCCAGAATCTTTACATCGCGCGCCAGGTCGTCCTGATGGCAACAATAATGAGATTTCACATATTAGAAAATATCGATGTTTCACGTACGGCAAAAGTTTCCGGGAAAGGAAGCAATGGTTTGAGAGGGGGAATATTGAAGTTGTAGGCGGTCGGTTTTGACCATCGCAGCGCCGATGGCCACCTGATCTGTCCCTGGCTCAATTGAACCTAAACCATAAAGTTTGTATTATTAGAAGGCCTCTAATATAAATCCGAAGAATATATCCAACAATGCAAGAGTATGGATGATACCATGAAGCTGGCGGGCTTTCCATCGTAGCGACAGGGTTGGGGGAGGGTCAGGCACTGATAGCGCTGGCCAATCGGTGCCTTCGCATTCTTAGAGATAATTCGAGATTTTACGATTTCGATAGCACTTGGTGGAAACCAAGCTCCATAGATATCGCGGCCATCTAGCTGGCAAAATCAGATGACAGCAAGAAGCCAGAGAGACATCAGCAGGTGCAGAGGACCTTCAGAGACCCAGATGCAGTCGCCAAACACAGGCTTATCGTACAAGGAGTTCAGCTGGAGGAAATCCTAAACGATCAATCGTGAAATTAAGAATGCAATGGCGAAAGAGAACTATGAAGAAGCTAATAAAGGCACCTACCTGGAAGATGACATTATTCTCTGATCCTATCCAAGGTCGGTAGAGCTTAGGGAGAAAGCCAGTCGAGAGGTTGCCTTGGTCATCAAGACTGCTTGAGATAAACGTCCATTGAGCGTCTGAAGGTCCACGGAAGCGCGCCCACGACCACGTATACTGCACAAATGAACATGAGCATGGACATCCAATAAACAAAGAGGACGAGGGATAGACCTCTCCTGTCGTCTGATCATAAGCGGGCCAGCCTTCAATAAGAGCAATAGGTAAAGATTTGATCGATGGGATCATGGCATCTAGAGCATGAAGCTGCTTCTCGCCAAGAGGTTGGAGGAAGTCGGGGACGTCAATGTAGGAGAGGGTCGAGTTTCCTAGCACGATCACAAGCGTGAGACGATTGGCGGAACCCAAATAAGGTCCATCAACGATTTCAAGCAGAATAATTATGAAAATTGCATAACAAAAAGGCATTTTAGAGGCAGGGGAAAAGGTCATGCTCGTTCAACGTGATTTTTCCTGCACCCTCGCCGAGGGCTCGAGGCTTCTCCAGAAAGCTCCTGGCTTTGGACCGAAGGTTCTCCATGATAATTAAATATTCATTTAATTATATCGAGAGTATTTCGTTCGGGGAAGGGAAGGAAGGTCACACCCAAGTCGAGCTCGATCTGTCGAGGGCTGAGGCCGAGATAGAGGGGTTGAACTTGATCGCTGTTGCCGCCGATGTGCAGCCACGGTAGCCCATCGCTCACCCAAGCTGTCATCAAAGGAGGGTCCTGAGTGTCGCACCGCGCTGTATTGAGCAGCGAGACGACGACGATCAGCAGAGCGAGACGGCACATCGACCTCGACGACCACATAGAGCGATTCGATTCTCAACAGCCAGGGACGGAGCCTCCCGACTCTCAAGACTTAGAGATCAAGAGTCACCGAACTTTCCACAGAAAGAGGGCAATGAAAATTAATCAGGGAAGGGACAGTCATCGTGCGTCGATCAGACTGGGTGAGAGAGGTACTCGGTACTGGGCATTCCGGTATTGGGCGGCGCGCGAACGGCCAAAAACGCGGCAAGGCGGCAAAAGGTCTCGGATTGGGTGTAATGAGAAAGTATTTACAATTTCACAACGGTGAGAGGCAAGTCCGAGAAGAAAGATGAAATCAACCTCGAGGCGCCAGAAACAGCGGCGGTCCGAAGCTGCGAAGAGGAGGGGAGGTTACTGATCCTCCTTCTTGATGTTGGTGATAAAGGCTTCTAACGTGCTTTCCGCGCTAGGCGTAGAGGCCTCTTGGAAGGATTTAGTGATGGCCGAAATGAGGTCCTCCTCCTTGGTGACGTTGCGAATCTGGTAGTGCTTCCGCAGCTTCTTCAACGTAGACGGATCCAGATTCGAAAAATTAACAGTCTTGAAATATAATAGTTCAGGATCATCAAAGCAGCAGCCGGAGCAGCGAGATGGGAAGGGTCAAATGGAGCGACAAGATAAGGCGAGAAAATGTCCAAGCCGCTTCAACGGCAAAACGAACCGGTCCCGCGGAACGCCAAAGCACCAAAGAATGACAAAATATTAACAAAGACCAAGAGCAAATATCGGGGGAGTGAGGGCGGGCGGGTG
>Ga0154020_10005830_pt1 | contig 14478 bp, 7 predicted proteins | sample Klosneuvirus_201_FD_109709 | JGI IMG/M metagenome (GOLD analysis project Ga0154020, IMG submission 109709) | Active sludge microbial communities from wastewater, Klosterneuburg, Austria - Klosneuvirus_20160825_MG | ecosystem: Engineered > WWTP > Aerobic digester > Activated sludge | place...
CCTCGGCGGTATCGCCGCACTTGCAGGACGCCTTCTGCCCGAGGAGGTGCGAATAGCGCTCCAGGCGCTTGAGCGCGGTGCGCAGCGATCCGCTGGACAGCCAGGCGTAGCCGAGCGTGCCGAGGTGCGAGGGATGCCAGCACTCCGCCGCGCGCAGGGCAAACGCCGGCTCGGAGATCAGCGCCATCGCCTTCTCGAAACCAATATCCCCCAGCTCGCTCGGCAGGCGCGTCTTCGCGTCCGGGATGGTGGTCGACGCGAACCCCAGCTCGCGGGCAAAGCGCTGCGGATCGATGCCGTGCCGCTCGACCAGGCGCAGGCCGATCAGGCCGAAGGTGGCGAGGAAGGTTTCGGTGGACATTTTCGGTCAGTGGTTGGGGCCGGAAACATTATGGCGCAATCGGTCAAACGGTTGGCGCGAACTGTCCAGATAAATGCCAAACGGGGCGGGATACTGCGCAACGTCAGGGAAGCGCCTGGATAGAGATACAAGCCGGTTGCCATATTTAGCCACTGTTATCCATATGCTTGTGTCCAGTGATGGCAACCCATTAATGCTGCCTACTTCACGTTTGGCGCCAGCCATATCACTCAAGGAGGTCGAAGTTGAACCAGTGGCACGTTGCGACAGCGGCAAAAGCAATTGCGGCCGCCCAGTTTTCGCGCTGCGGATGGGATGTCTCTGTCCAGTACGGCGCAAATCAGCCCGGATACGACTTGGTTGTAGTGAAGAAATCACTAATCCTCAAAGTTTCTGTGAAGGGTAGCCAAGACGGCGGCTGGGGTTTAACGCAAGCGCACATGAAGGAAGGAAACTATCATCGCGCAGCTGACATCTGGCTTGCCAAGCATGCCAGCGACACTGTGCTGTTCTTTGTTCAGTTCAAAGGCATTGATATTGGCCAACTACCCAATATATATCTTGCACGACCATCCGAAGTTGCGGAAAGGCTGAAAGCGGCGGCAGCTGGTCGAGGAGACACCATTCTTAACGAGAACCACACATGGACCAGTCGGGCTGTGGGGACGGGCACTACTGACCGCGTTCCTGATCACTGGCGCTTCAGCAACCCAAGAGCGGAGAGCTTAGCTTGTGGCGCCTAACATCTCGCTCCAGCCGTCCGGCAGCCAATTACGCTGACTGCGGTCGGCTGTGCTTTCACGTTAGGTGCTAATTGCCCGACACCTACTTCTCAATCACAGGGCTAGGAGAAATGCCATGAAACAGTACTTGAAAGTAGTTCTCTCGACGGTTGCACTCGCCACGAGCCTGGTGACACCCGCAATTGCAGGCGGACTGCAAGGCACTGGCGACAATTTCGGCAGTGGTTGGGAGTCCGATGGAAGGGGCGGATACAGGGGAACCGGAGATAATTTTGGAAAAGGCTGGGAATCTGACGGGAGAGGTGGATACCGCGGAACCGGCGATAACTTTGGAAAGGGTTGGGAGTCTGATGGTCGCGGTGGACACAGGGGGACTGGAGACAATTTTGGCCGTGGCTGGGAGACTGATGGAAGAGGTGGTGGTCGTGGCACCGGTAGTAACTTTGGTAGCGGGTGGGAATCAGATGGGCGTGGTGGATCCCGTGGAACTGGTAACAATTTTGGCCGTGGCTGGCAACGCAGGTAAACACCTAACAACCACATGCATTCATTCAGCATAGGTGGTCTCACTTTAGCGAGGTGTGCTCTGTCAGCGAAGAGCGATGCTAAACCAAGCGGTAGAGCGATCCTCAAACATCAGATGTAAGTACCGGAGTTGACTTCTTTCAGGAACTGATCGATTCCGGTACCTGATGTTTCGTTCGGCCGAAACTCGGTCATTCCGGCCGTTAACCGATCGTGCTAAATCGGGCAGCAATCCGCTGCATACTTGCCGTCCAGCCTTGAGATGTCGAGAACGGCGGCTTCCCAATTCGGTCGGCGAACGCGAACATCCGATTCGAAGCAGCAGGTAGGTCAGTTTCCCAAGACTCGTCGCTGAAAAGAGGAGCGGTCAAAACGTACTAGCTCACCGTACGAGCCTGAGTTCATCCATCCTAGGCAACGTCATGACCGTCATTTAGAATGAATCAGTCAAAATATATTAATGGCATGAGCATCAATCAGCAGGGAGCTCTGCATTCCATGGAAGAAAAATGCCTCGATTTAAGGGTTGATGCGAAGCCTAGTGTTGTTTGGAATTGGGACTAGGTGTGATGGCACCATTGTCAAAGTCGACCATGAGACGCCGTATTCGGTCTCTCAGCCGACTCAGAGAGAGTAATCAATGCGACGCACCGACGCTCGTTGGCACAGTGCTGCGCCTTTGGTGCAAAGCGGCCTATCCTGCGTTGCCGAAACCTTTCTTGCCCTATTCCAACGAGCTGGCATCTGAATCGACGATCACGGCCTTCGTCGAAGATCTCGGCGAAATGAGCCTTCTCGATGCGTCGTATTTGCTGAGTTCCACCTACGCCATGGTGTCCGATAAGGACTACCAAAAGAAATTGGCAATGTTTTTCACGCCGGCATCTCTAACCGGGGGATTGCTGGACGACCTTGCTGAGCAGGGCGTCGACTTCAGCAGCCAGTCGTTCATGGACCCCGCCTGTGGCGGTGCCGCCTTTCTGGCCCCCATCGCGCTGCGCGTGCGCGCGAAACTTGCAGCGAGGAAATTTTCGGCGCTGAAGGTGCTCAAGCACATCGAGAAGCACCTCTACGGTTGCGACCTGGACAAGACACTGTGCGAGCTGTCCAAGCACTTCCTGTGCATGGCCCTGCACGCCGAAATCCAGAAGACTGGATACGTCCCCTCGTTCAAGGTCTACCAGGCTAACTCGTTAACGCATCTGGCCGCCCACCTGGGCAAGGTTGACGTTGTGGTCTGCAACCCGCCGTACCGCAAGATGACTGCCGACGAACTGGGGCCGTTGCGCGCAATGTATGCTGAAGTCATCGCAGCTCAACCGAACCTCTACTGCCTCTTCATCGCGCTTTGTGTCCGCTTGCTCCGTATTGGGGGGCGTGCCGCTCTGGTCACGCCGACGAGCTTTCTTTCCGGGCAGTACTTTGGTCGGCTGCGCACGTTCCTCATCCGCAACACCGACATCGAGCACATCGGCATGGTTAGTGACCGACAGGGCGTATTCATCGACGTCGAGCAAGAGACGGCCCTGACGGTTCTACGTCGCCGTATCGAAGAGGACCACACCCAGGTACGAGCCAACGTGTCTGTCGTCTCAGGCGCCGGGCAGTACACGAGCGTCGGCGAATGCACCTTGCCCAAAGCCGGCGCCTGGCCAATCCCACGCTCCGTCGAGGACGTGGCGCTGCTCAAGACTGCCACCTTGTCTAGGTTCCGCCTGACCGACTATGGTTACCGCGTGCGCATCGGTGCGTACGTCTGGAATCGAGACAAACGGCCCAAGTTCGACTCCCTGCAGGACGCGCGACGGGCCAAAGCGCACACGGCGATGCCCTTGATGTGGTCCCGTGACATTGTCCCCGGCGGTATCGTTCGGCTGGATGACACCTCGGCCTATGACGGAGAGCATCGCTTCGTCGATCTGGGCAACAAGGTACACACGTCGGTCGTCACATCTCCGTGTGTTGTGATGCAGCGAGTGACGTCCAACGACCAGCCGCGGCGTCTTGTGGCTGCAGCGGTGTCGCCTGGCGTCTTCGAGACCCACGGGGGCTTTATCGGTGAAAACCATGTCGTCATTCTCGAGGCGGTGATCGACAAACCGATCCTGCCCCCAACCAAACTGGCCAAGCTCCTGAGCGCACACATGGTCGACCGCTACTTCCGGTGCATTTCAGGCGCCACCAACGTCTCGGCCTTTGAGCTCAACCAGCTCGCGCTTCCGGACCCGCAAGCACTTCGTGAGGCGGCTACCACCAATGGCAGGACCATGGACGAAGCAGTTCGCGTGGCGTTCGGTCTCGTTTCCGAGGGATGATTAAACAAGGCAAGCAATAGTTCAAACTTTGTAATGACTAACTTCAAATCACTGACAGACCGCCGGGCCGACCAGGCAAAGGCGCGAGAACGGCTTGCCGAGCGCGCCCGAAAGTTTACGTCCAAACCCGTTGGAGGCAAGACACCTCTCGCCAAGCCCAAGGTGGCTACGGCACCTCTGCCCGCACCGCTCGTCGCGACGCGTTCACAACGCCCCTGGGCGCAGGTTCGGGCAGGAAGTGCCCCCCTGACGTATCAATCGCGAGCGGCCAATGAGACTGTCGCCCCGCAACCGTGGGCTAAGGAGCTTGTGAACACCCTGCTTGTGGCCGCCGACCAAGGCGGCGTGTCGCTCTGCCTGGTTTGGCCGGCAAAGGTCACTGCGCTGCCCCTGCTGCATGCGCTGGCCAACGTAGAGCGTGTGTTCGCCAAAGACCTGCGCGGCCTGCGCACGTTGCTCTACCCTGGCACGCATGCCTGCCGCGCGCCGCTCCACAGCGTGCTTGCCGACCGTGTTGCCCTGAGCGCCTTCTATCGGAAGTTGTGGGTTAAGCAGGCGAACGGCTCATTCGCGGCGGAGGCGTGCACGTCATCGCCAGCTTTCCTCGGCGCCTTGTGGGCGCTCAATGACCTAACCCAGCACACTCCCGACGCACCCAGCCCCTCTCTTGCGGAGCTCGTTCCGACATTTGTCTTCGACCCTGCCAAGCGAGCTTGGGCCACGACAGCGACCAACCCGCTGGAACGTACCCTAGCAAAGGTTGAGCGCCTGGCGCTCCGGTGCGACTTGCGCCAGCGGGTGAACCTCGAGTGGGACATCCCCGACAAGGCGCCAGGCGCCCTGATGGTGCTGCACCACACGGCAAAGAAGGAATCGTGGCGGACGGCCTTGGCCGCCCAGGCCTTGAAGGACTCAGGGCGTCCGGAGGTGCTGTTACTCGACGCGACAGACACCGCGATGCGCACGAGCTACGCTGCCGTCAAGCGAATCCCCGACTTCCTTGCCTTCGCAAGAGAGAACGGCATTCCAGATACGGGGGCCGTCATCGTCACTGACGACCCGAAGACGTTCTTCATCCTTCGAGCGCAACTTCGCGATACCAAGGCCGAGTTCACGATGAAGGTCTGGGCGGCAGAGGCCGAAGAGGTTCTGCTCTCCGCGCACCCTGTCGCTGCGGACTGGCATCCCGCCCAGCGCAGTAACTCCAACTTCAGCGTGAGTATCGTCGACCGCGACGCGTCCCAGCTTGCGCTCTCGTTCCAACGCCTCACGCCAGCAGCGGGCAACGAGGAGAGCCCGGCCTACCAGGCGCTGCTCGAGGCCTGCATGTACGTCCTGCGCCTTTCGAACATGCCGGCCGGATACACCGACCTCACTGCGGCGTCGGCGGAGACCGCCGAAGGCGACTATGTCAGCCAGCAGAACGCGTGGACTCCTGTGAAGCTCAAGCTCGCTGCAGCACTGGACTCTGGCGCGTTGAACCAGGTGCGCAACGCCGTTGAACGGACCATCGCCCGAGCTGAAAAGCTCATCGACGATTGGAACGATGCCACGCCGATGGCCTCACGCGTGCTGGCCGAAGTCCGCAAACATGCAGTTGCCGGCCGACAGGGCATCTCGCTTGTGCTACCGAGCAACCGATATGTGCTGCTGGCGCATCGCTTTCTCAAGCGGAAGCTGGGGGAGGATTGGGCTGCTACCGAAGATCGCATCGATTGGCACACGTTGTCCGCCGTCGGCAAGACGCTCGCAGGCGACCGACCGGGTAAGCACTTCGCGTTTGTCGGCATCAATCCCGACGTGCTGCGCATCTTGGTTACGCATCCGGAAGTGCCGCACCACACCGCGGTGCTCGTGGCCTATCGCCAGGCCGAATCCACCCTCACCACGCTAACCAGCATGAAAGAGGTGGATGCGTTCAAGGCCTACCGGGGCCGAATTGGCCTGCTGGCTCAGGAGCTTGAGCGACGCCTCGCAGAGGTGCCGAACCCGCTGGTCATCAACAAGCTGCGGGAGATACCCCTCACCTTCAAGTTTGAAGACAACGGCCACAACGGGCAGAGCAGCGAGCAGGCGTACTATAAGTTCGAACTGGAAGGGGGCGGGCGGGCGTACGCCTCGGGCTGGGTCTATCGCCACGTGCCTGATGAAGACCCGCCGTTCCGCCGCGCCGCCGCGAGTGCCATCCAGCCGGATGACTTCATCTTCGACATGAGCGACGAACTGCGCGCCAAGCTGGAGTCGTCACTGCAACTGCACGGTGAAGGCGTCAGCTCCGTGGTGGACCCTGTCCGCATGCTGCTCAAGCTGTACCACGACGACGTACAGCGGCGCTGCACGTTGATGTTTACGTCCACGAAGCGCTCCGCGCTGGCGCGCGAGATTCACGCCAAGATGGTTGAGCTAGACCCCAAGGCGGCGGACTGCCGGCCTGGTCGCGTCTACTACTGGCTGGCCCTGCAGGCAAAGGACGACACGCGGCCCCACGCCGCCAAGGATTCCAAGTACTTCATGGTCTTCTGCAAGGCCTTGGGTATCACCGACGAAGCGGCCGAGCAGCACTGGGGCTTCGTTCGCAGTGCGCGGCGTCTGAACCAGTACCTAGGGCGGGAGCTGGTCGCCCGGTACGCCGAGATTCTGTTCCAGCCCGAGAGCGCAGCGACGTATCGAAAGGTGCCCGAAGAAGTCATCCGGCAGTTGCAGCAGGAGGCATTGCGCTGCGTCTATCGCGTGGAACACGTCGTGCCACCGCCGGCGCGCGTGGCTACAAGCAAGAAGGGAGAGACAAGTGCCCATCCTCAGTAAGAACCCCCGCGATATCCATCCGGCCTACAAGGAGGCTGTGGTCGACAGCCTGCTCAACGGGCTTTCGGCCCGACTGGCTGGCCGCGGTGACTTCTACAAGGTCATCTATGGGGCCAAGCCCTGCGCGGCGCTGATGTCGGAGTTCATCGTGCCGATGCCGGCGGAAGAGCGCGGCGGCGACGAGGAGGCGGACCCCATCCGCATCAGCGCGCACGGCATGGACTTCCAGATCCGTTCGGCGGCCACGGGCACCACGCTGGGCGTGTCGCTGACGGGTGCCGTATACGTCCGCATTATGCCGACGGAGGATGAGGTGAAGCCGGGGGGTAGGTTGGAAGCCACGTTCCCATTAACCCGGGAGGCCCGCGCAGACATCCGCAGCAAGGTTAAGGACGCGCTGGGCAAGCTCGTCACTGAGCTGCCTGGCGGCAAGACGCATCCGGAGTGGGCCGCGAAGAGCCATGACGTCCGCAAGGCCGTGTACGAGTCCATGGGCTTGCCGTTCGACAACCGGCTGGACCGCACGCCAGTGGAGGGAAATGCCGAGGCCGAGGGCGCAGAAGATGAAGGTGGCGAGGACGGCGAAGCACGCCCCGCTCTGGAGGTTGCCGTCGGCCTGACTACCCCGGACGGCTTGGCGGACGATATCCCTCCCCCGCCGAAGTGGCTCCGGCTGGAGCTCACCCTGCCCGCCTTCGAATTCACGCCGGCGACTGCCGACGAGGACGCCAAGAGGGCAACCGCTGCGCTGAATGAGGCTATCGTCAAGCAGCTTGCGGACTGGGCGGCCAGCTCGGTCCCGGAAACAGGCGGGAAGTTGTGGGGATACCGCCGCGCACGAATCCGGCCATCCGACGTACGCAATTGGAAGGGCTTCCTGGAACGGGTGCGTGCCTCGGCTCTGGCGGTCATCGTGCCGCAGATTGAGCTGCGCTGGGTCGTTCAAGCGATGCCCGACCCGGTCGATGCAACGCGCATGACGGTCCACGTTGCCCTGGAGAACTGGACCGCGCCGCTGACCAAGACCAACTTCAAAGAGCTGGAACCCTCGCTCTTCCAGGTCTCGGTGACAGTCGCGGTGCCGGCGGCTGACCACCAGTTCCTCCGCTTGGACCGGGTCAAGCCGTCCTACCGGTACAACCAGCACCTCAAGTACCCCGCGCTGGGGTTCAACGGCGGTATCACGCTGGCCGTCGACGGAGCTCTGCACCGGCTGACCACGACGTGGGCGCCGCGTTACGTGCTGCCCAGAATAATCCCCACCGATGGTGCCGTTGAGCGCAACATCGAAAAGCTGTCCCGACCGGACTGTCTGGTAGGTCTGAAGCCTCTCATCACGGCCTACGAGGCTTGGCTGACCAAGGTCGAAAAGCATCCGGTGGACCAAGGCCTCGACGGGCCGAATGCCGCCGAGCAACTGGCGGCCGAGAAGGAGAAGCTGCACTCGGACCTCGCGGCCTGGCGCCGTGAGCTGGGCGCTATCCGGTGCGGTTTGGACATCCTCGAGAACTCACGCGCGAATTGGAGCGGACCTGGCGTCCAGAAGTCGCCGCTTGGCATCCCGTTCGAGGCGTGGGTGTCGATGAACACCGCCATGGCCAAGGTGGCCAAGTCGAAGGGCTATGACGAGTGGCGGCTGTTCCAGCTCGCCTTCATCCTGGCATCTATCCCGGCTTTCGCAACGCGCATCCCTGAGTTCCACAGCTTCTACACGCCCGACGTTGCTAACCACGCCAACGCCGTGACGCTGCTGTACTTCTCGACCGGTGGTGGCAAGTCCGAAGCCTTCCTGGGCCTGCTTGCGTTCGTGCTCTTCCTCGATCGCCTTAGGGGCAAGCAACGGGGCGTGTCGGCACTGATGCGCTACCCGCTGCGCCTGCTCACCTTGCAGCAAGCGCGCCGCACCTTCGCAACGATGGGCGCCGCCGACGAGGTTCGGCACTTACGCGGGCATCCTGGTGAGCCGTTCTCGCTCGGATTCTGGGTGGGCGGCAGCAACACACCAAACTGGCATTCCGAGGACGGCTACAGCGAAGTGCCTTCCGACGACGAAGTCGCCCCTAACGCAGAGGCCAAGCACAAGGACGTCCAGCCCTACAAGAGCGCCCGCGAGCGCTGGCTGAAGCTATCGACGTGCCCGTTCTGTGGCAACAAGGACGGGAGCCTGCTGGCGCTGCGCCGCCACTCGGGCACCGGTGCGAACGCGATGGGGCACTACTGCTCTGCGCCGAAAGCGAAGTGCTCCTGGAACGCTCGCTTCGGCAAGCCGACGCCGCTGCCCTTTTACATCGTCGACGAAGACATCTACGACCTGGCTCCGTCGGTCCTTCTGGGCACGGTCGACAAGCTCGCTGCCATCGGCCAGTCGCAAGGGACTATCCGCAAGTTCTTCGGCATGTTCGGTTTGGCGCCGCTGGTCGAGACCGATAGTGAGCGTTTGTATGTGCCGATGAAGCCCAAGGACTGGGATGGCCACCCGGGCGCCGGCACTCGTGCATTGTTCCCGTCCTTTGTGTCCGGAGAGAAGCGATTCTTTGACCCCTTTCCCTCCCTGCTGATTCAGGACGAGGCGCACCTGCTCGACGAATCCCTGGGGACGTTCTCCGGACTTTTTGAGTCTGCTTTGGAGGCCGCCCTTGACCAGCTTGCGCCGTTGCTGAAGGGGCACCTGTCGTATGAGCCCGACTCGACGGTGCGTCGAAAAATCAAGGTCATCGCCGCATCGGCCACGGTCAGTGAGCCACAACGGCAGATGCGCAACCTCTACCAACGAGACAACACAGTTCAGTTCCCATACCCGGGTCCGACCCTGTACGACTCGTTCTACGCGACGCCCCTGCAGCCCGACGCCACGCAGGACGACATCGAACGCGCAGCCATCCCCGTCGGTGACGTGGAGTTGCGTAGCCACTGGGCGCGCGTCTACGCCTCGGTCCTGACCAATGGGCACCGCCACACCGTGGCGATGGCCTCGGTGCTCGGGCACTACCACGTGATGCTCACCGGGCTGTACGAGCGCCTGCGAAGCGAGGGCCCAACCAAGGAGGAGGCCGCGCGCGCCGAGCTGATTCGGTGGGTGTCGCCCGGTCCTCTGCAGGCACAGTTTGTTCGCTTGCTTGCCGGTGCGGACGCCGCGACGCTGCTCACGCTGGTGGACCTTCACCGCATCGCCCTCACCTATGTCACCAACAAGAAGGGTGGCGACCAAGTCATCGACACCGAGAAGGTCCAGTTCGAGAAGCTTCACCAGGCCGAGGGTTACGCTGACCAGGCCCTGAGTTCTGAGCTCATCTCGGGCGCGGTGTCCGCCGCTGACATCCAGGACATCGTCCGGCGCGCCGAAACCCGCGTTGGCGTCAACAAGCCATTCCCGGAGCTGAACGACACCCTTCGTTCGGTCATCGCCACCTCTGCTATCTCGCACGGCGTCGACGTGGAAGAGTTCAACGCGATGTTCTTCGCGGGCATCCCGTCAGACATCGCGGAGTATATCCAGGCATCGTCGCGCGTGGGTCGTACACATGTGGGCTTCTCGCTGCTGGTGCCGGTGCCGCAGCGGTATCGAGACCGGTTCGTGCTGGAGATTCACGACATCTTTCACCGGTTCCTCGAGCGGATGATTTTGCCGGCCGCGGTTGACCGGTGGGCCGAGAAGGCGCTCGTGCGGGTGATGCCGAGCTTCTTCCAGGAGTACGTGTGCGGCATGAACGCCATCGAGCGCCTGTGCGCGGCAGACGACGACAAGAAGCGCAACAGTCCCACGTTTGCCATGGCGCCCGATGTGCGCGACTTCCTGGCAGTGCCCGCCAACATGAAGACTACCGAGGCGTTCATGGAGAAAGCGCTCGGTCTGTCCTTCTCGCCTTCACCGGAAGGGAAGAACTACTACCGCTCGCTGCTCAAGGGGCAGCTCACCCACTACCAGCAGGACCTGGGCGTCGACCGACTCGTCAACGGCACTCGCTTGGTTCAGTTCTTTGCGGCGCGGAACAGCCTGCTGCGACCGATGACATCGCTGCGCGACGTGGACCAACCTGGCCTCATTCACGAGTCCAGCACTGACGCGTCCTACAAGCGCGTAGCCGACGGAATGACGGCTCGCGCGATGACTTTCATTCGGCGGGGCTCCGGCGCCGACATCGATTCGACGGATAACGCTACGGAATCGCGGAGCTGAGGAAGAAACAAGATGGCCAAAGCCAAAACGATGAACCGCTCTCGCAACCAGCTTGCGACGGCTTACGCACCGGAGAGCTTCTTCACCTTCGAAGGCGGGATGGGCGCGTGCATCGCGCGCTCGTCGGCCGGCGAGCCCATCCAGCTGTCGGAATCGACTATGGACTTGGTGTTCGAGCGGATGAACGAACTGGGGCGTGCCTGGTTCAATGCCGCCTCGTCTGCGCGCGATGGTGACCCGACGAAACCGCGCATCCTGCCGGCGCAATGCGTCGACCAGGCCTTGCTTGGCCCGACGAAGACGGAGTTTCAGCTGCCGGGGCAGGACCGCTTCTATCTGTGCCGGCCTTCGCACATGGAGTACACCCCTGCACCGCTGACGTTCGTGTGCCGTACCTGCGGGATATTCCAGGACTATGAGACCCTCGCCGAGCTGGACAAGGTCCTCGGGAATTTGACGCCCGAGAACTGCCCCAACCCCAAGAAGAAGGGCCGTTGCGACTGGGAGCAGCTGGATGTCATCTTCGTGCACTGGTCCGGCCACTGGGAGGCAGCCTTTCCGGGCCAATGGCACTGGAGCGACCGCGATGCCAAGGTCGTCAAGCGCCGCGACAACTGCGTCTGCGGGAGCTACCTGTTCAAGTTGAATCGGCGCTCCGCTGGCATCGGCGATTGGTTCTTCGAGTGCGCCGCCTGCGACAAGCCGCTGTCGCCGAAGTGGCTGCAGAACGACCGCGACACCTTGCGCATTCTCGGGCCGGCGATGGGACCGGACCGACTGACCGAAGTGCGGATGCAAGCGACACCCTATCGCGCGTCGAGCGCGTACTACGTCAAGTCGGACCTGTTCATCGACTTCAAGGACGGCAGCCAGCAGTTGCTGACTCGACTACGGCCGGGGCGGGAGGCGGAGCTCAAGGACTTCGTCGCAAAGCAGTATGGCTTTGCCGCGCAGCCCATCACGGACGAGGACGTGCAGAAGGCCTGCGAGGGCAAGCCGGAATGCGCCAAGGACCTGGCGGACTACCTGGCCGCTGTCGAGCAGATTCGCACGCTCGAGGGGTTCGCCGAACCGATGCGCACAACGCTCAAGGGTGCCATCGAGATGGCCTACACCAGCCGGCAGCGGATTCTCGAGGACCTTCGCCGGCGACAGATTCTGCTGCCCAAGGTTGACCTTCCTGTGGCCGTCGTCTCGAACCTTTCGAACAGGCAGTCGGCATTCGCGTCCAAGTTCGACCCCTTTCGCCTATCCGTCGAACATGCGGCGTTAAAGAGCACGCGCCTGGACGTGGAGACGCGGAAGAACGGACAGAAGCCGTACGTATCGTTCACCCGTTTGGACGAAGACCTGGCGCCGGAAGACAAGGACAAGACGGGCCAAGTGCAAAGCGCCACGCGCGCCTTGCTCGACAATCTCGGCCTGGAGGACATGGGGCTTATTCGCGAGTTTGACCTGTGCCGTTTCAGCTTCGGCTACTCGCGGATGGAGTCGACACCCATCCTGCGAGAGAAGCGGGGAATGGACATGCCGGTTCGCCTCAACCTGTTCCCGCCGGTGAAGCAAAACGACAGCACTCGGTATCCCGTCTACGTGGTGCAGCAAGGCAATGAGGCCATCTATGTGCGGCTCAAGGAAGAACTCGTTCTCGAATGGCTGCGCAGCTTGAAGTGCCCGGACATTTTCACGCTGAATCCGGGCGAAAGGATTGGCGCTGGCCTGCTGGGTGCAGCTCAGTCGATGAGTCCTTTCCTGGACACCCTGCCAGAGACCACGACGCCGCCGGTTTACTTCTACCTGTACACCCTGCTCCACAGCTACTCGCACCTCCTGATGAAGCACGTGTCGGAGTATTCCGGCCTGGACCTGGGCTCACTGGGCGAGTACATCTTCCCGGCTGACCTGGCGCTCGTCGTCTACCGAAACGGCACGACCATGGACCTGGGCAACCTCTCGGCGCTCTGGCGCAACGCTGGCACGGCGATGCTGACAGCGATGTTGGGCTCTAAGGCGACTCAGTGCGGGACGGGCTCGCTGTGCACTGAGCGCGGTGGCGCTTGCCCAGACTGCGTGATGATGCCGGAGACGTCCTGCGTTGCCGGCAACAAGCTGCTGTCGCGGTCAGTCCTGCGTTCCATCGGCGGCCGACCTCGACTCGACAAGCGTGGCGCGCTGATTCGCGGCTACCTCGACATGGTCAAGCCATAGGCCAATCATGTCTGCCCAGAAGCTGACCGCATTCGAGCGAGCCGTACTGGCGGGTCTGGCCGACAAGGCCGGTCTTGCAGCGGCGCTGCTGGAGGCCTGGGCGGACTTGCCTGCCGATTCCCTGCAGTCTGCTCGTTCGCTTGTCGATGCGGCGCAGCTGGGCGTGACCGAAGAGGGAGCGACCAGGGACCTGCTGGAGCGGTCGGTAGGGTTGGGATTGGTCGAGGCGACGCTGGCAGGGTTCAAGCCCAGAAACGAGGCGCACACGCGCTTTCAGCGTCTGGCGTTCGCCCTTCACGCTGTTGATCACTATCGGTCGTTCGTCCATCGGGATGCAACCGTCGCGCAGGTCGTTCTCACCAAGCCGCCGCAGCCAAGCGTCCTGGAACAGAAGCTGTCAGCACTAGGTTGGCGAACCACAGAACTAGAGCCTACGGAGCACGCCTTCCACGGCATGGTTCGGGCGGCACAGCGACGTGTGGTGGTCATGACCCCATTCTTTGACAGCACCGGGGCTGCCTGGTTGCAGGAGCTCTTGTCCTGCGTTTCCCCTGGGGTCGAGCGCACCCTGATTCTTCGCAGCCTGGAAGACAAAATGCGGAAGGATTATCCGTTCGGGTTCGACACGCTATCGCCATGGCTGAAGGCGCAGGGCATCCGCGTCTTCAACTACTCGATTCCGCGCATGGAAGGCGGGCGTGAAACCTTTCATGCGAAGGTGGTGCTGTGCGACCGGAACGCAGCCTACCTGGGGTCATCTAACGTGACTGCGGCCTCTCTTGAGCACTCAATGGAGATGGGCGTGGTACTGGAGGGGCGTGCCGCTTCAACCGTCTCTGAGGTTATTGATGCAGTTTTCGCGGCTGCGACCCTGATGGTTTGAAGCACTTTTCACGGATCGAGCATTACAAGACTCGGGGCTTCTTGCCGTTGGATCGCCGGAGACACAACCGGCAAGTTCGGATCGCGTGTCTGAGTTTGTTGGATAATAGCAACAGCGGTTAATCGTTGTATTGCGGACCGAACCGGTGCGTGTCTTTGAGGTCGGCTTAGGCCGATAAGCCACCCAGTCCGACAATGGTTCGTTTCAGATGGAAATGTCGCCGTCCCGCAGCGACTGACTTTTAGTTCCGGCATAACGCCCGCCGACGCGGGCATCAGCCTTCACTGAAGCTTCGTTTCCCCGAGCTACAGCTTCAGCCCCCGCGGCTTGCGCCCGGCGCGCTTGAAGAGGCGGTCGTACACCGCGTTCGGCAGCAGCTTCATGGCGCGCGCGACGAGCGCCATCTGCCAGGGGACGACGGCGTAGCGGCGGCCGGCGTCGATGACGCGGGCGATGCGCCG
>Ga0154020_10005831_pt1 | contig 14478 bp, 14 predicted proteins | sample Klosneuvirus_201_FD_109709 | JGI IMG/M metagenome (GOLD analysis project Ga0154020, IMG submission 109709) | Active sludge microbial communities from wastewater, Klosterneuburg, Austria - Klosneuvirus_20160825_MG | ecosystem: Engineered > WWTP > Aerobic digester > Activated sludge | place...
GGGGCTCTACTATCTCGACCTCGGACTCGGGCAGACGAATGGCCTCGCCAACCCACTCGGCATCGTCCCGATCCAGGTCCGCTATCAAGAACCCAAACCGCCGCCGCCGCCACCACCGCCGGCCATGTTCACGGTCCCCGATGTCGTCGGCCAACCGGCAACCCAAGGCGCTGGGGCGCTCTCGCGCTTCAACCTCTTCATCCTCGATTTCGACCGCATCAATCCGAACTCGCTCGCTAAGAAGTCCATCATCGCGCAGTCGCCGATCGGCGGCTCGAAGGCGCGCGAGCACTCCAACGTTTGGGTCCGCGTCGAGCTCGATAACGCGCCGACGTTCGGCTACTCGCACCTCGAGCTCACGAACTGCAAACCGAACGTGGTCGCGCTCTACAAACACAACGGAGACGACTGGACCTTGGTCGAGAAGATCATGCCGAGCATCGGCGATGGGAACGTGTGTCCGAAGCCCGGCTCGAAGCCGTTCGTCGAGAAGCTCGATCACGGCGCGGTGAACCTCTACGTCGTCGTGGACGCCGCCAAATGCACGGATCCGAGCGATCCGAACTGTCGGATCTGGGAGTTCGGAGCGCTCGGCGATTCCAACGGTGGCCCCTGGGGCCAGGACTTCCAGTAGCTCGTGCTCGGACGCGGGGACGGCGATCAGCTTCGTGATGTTCGGCCGAAGACCCACATCCCGAGCAGCATCGCGCCGACGAACGCGAGCGCGCTCGCATTCCCGGTGGCCGCCGCGACGAGTCCCGGACCCGGGCACGCGCCGGCGAGTCCCCAGCCGACGCCGAACACGGCGGCTCCGGTGACGAGCGGTAGATCGATGTCCTGTCGCGTCGGCAGGTGGAACATCACGTCGAACCACGGATCGCGGCGACGCTTGGAGATCCAGCGGAACAGCAACGCGTAGACGAGGAGCGCGCCTCCCATCACGAACGCCAGCGACGGATCCCACGCGGTCGCGTCGAGAAACCCGCGGACCTTCTCGGGCAGCGTCATGCCCGACACGAGGAGGCCCGCGCCGAACAACGCGCCGCTCGCGCCAGCCAACAAGAACGACATGCCACGGCAACGGGTTCCACAGGTCATGCGAGCACTCCGCGTAGCGTGGCGGCGATCGCCCCGGTGGTCATGAACGTCGCCACGGCGACGAGCGAGCGGCGAGAGGTTCGCGCGAGTCCGCATACGCCGTGTCCGCTCGTGCATCCGCTACCGCGTCGCGCGCCGTAGCCCACGAGTAGCCCACCGGCGATCGCCATCGGTAGCGACGCGCCACCAGCGGCCGATGGTGCGACGAAACCGGCGGCGAGTCCGGCTACGAGGAGACCCCCGAGGAACGAGTAGCGCCACGCGCGATCCTTTGTCGACGGCGAGAACAGCCCTCCGACGATGCCGCTGATCCCGGCGATTCGTCCGTGTGTGAGCAGCAGAAGCGCAGCGGCAGCGCCGATCATCGCGCCCCCTGCAAGTGCGTACATCCAACTCGACATCGTCGTGCTCTAGTGCAGCCCGAGTGCCAGCGAGCACGGCGACGAGGTGCGAGAGACGCGGGCTATTGAAGCAGCGTGAAACATCCGCCGCGAACAGCCGCGTTGCGTTGCGTTGCTCGTCGCGAAACATCGCCGCGCCGATCGTGCGAGCGAGGTCGGTGTATAAGAGGCCGTGACAAAGCGCGGAGACGACGCCTTGATGGAGAGCGTGATGGAGCACCTCGCCGGTGCCGCGCTCGCTCTCGACGAGCAGCTCCGGATCAAGACGGCAACTCCATCGGCACGCGCGGTACTGGGCTTCGATATTCCGATCGGGACGTCGGCGGCGACGCTGTTGTGCGGCGATCGACCGAAGCGACCGTTCGCCGAGGCGCTCGCGCGAGGGGAAGCGTTTCGCGCGGTGATCCCGCGCCCGCAGGGTGAAGCCAAGGAGCAGGTTCGCGTGCGGTCCGTTCCCGTCGGTGACGGCGCGGGCTGGATCGTCTACCTGACCGCGATCGGCGACGGCGCGCACGACCCGGTGCTGTTTCACGGCATGTGGACGCAGGACCCGCGGATGAAGGAGACGTTCCGGATCATCGAGAAGGTCGCCGCCGAGGAGATGACCGTCCTCGTGCGCGGCGAGACGGGATCCGGCAAGGAGCTCGTGGCGCATGCGCTCCACGCGCTGTCGCCGCGGAAGAGCGGCCCGTTTCGCGCCCTCAACTGTGCTGCGCTTCCGGCGAACTTGCTCGAGAGCGAGCTGTTCGGCCACGCACGCGGCGCGTTCACCGGCGCGGTGAAGGACACGCAGGGTCACGTGCAAGCGGCCGATGGCGGGACGCTGTTTCTCGACGAGGTCGCGGAGCTCCCGCTCGAGCTCCAGGCGAAGTTGCTGCGCGTCCTCGAGACCCGGACGGTGCTGCCGGTCGGTGCGCGCGACCCCATTCCCGTCGACGTGCGCGTGATCTCGGCGACCCACCGTGCACTTCGTGAAGAGGTGGAGGCCGGGCGGTTTCGCGCGGACCTCATGTACCGCTTGCGCGTGATCCCCGTCCGCTTGCCACCGCTGCGCGAGCGCCCCGCCGACGTGTTGTTGCTCGCCGAGAAGATCATCGAAGAGCTGAACGCGCGCGGGCGGCGCCGCGTCGAGAGCATCGCCGCACCGGCGGAGGCAGCGCTCGAGCGATACGAGTGGCCCGGCAACGTGCGCGAGCTGCGCAACGTGCTCGCCTACGCATTCGCGATCGGCGAAGGCCCCGTCTTGCAGCTCGCCGATCTGCCGCCGGAGATCGTGTCGCCGCTGCTCGGCGGTGGCCCCGAGACCTACGTGCGAGATGTTCCCGTTCCGTCCGACGAGAGCCCGGAGCTTCGCCGGATCCGCGATGCATTGGCGCGCACGAGCGGAAACCGCGATCGCGCGGCACGTTTGTTGGGCATGTCGCGCGTCACGCTGTGGCGCCGCTTGCGTGACCTCGGCCTCGACGTGTGAGCACGCGATCACATCCGGCCGCGCAGCATGCCGTTCCAGTACAGCTCGGGGAGTCCGTAGAGCTTCAGCGCGTACATGCTGTAGCGCTCCTGTGACTGATCGAACGGAAACGACTCCGTGGGTTTGCCGTCGTAGTCGAACTCCGCGAGGACGAGCTTGCCGTATCCGGTCACGAGAGGGCACGACGCGTAGCCGTCGTAGCGCGCCGCGAGCGGCTTCCCGTCGCGCGCGGCGAGCAGGTTGTCGACGAGCACGGGCGCTTGCTTGCGAATCGCGGCGCCGGTGCGCGAGGTCGGCAGGCTCGACACGTCGCCGAGCGAGAACACGTTCGGGAAGCGCACGTGCTGGAGCGAGTACTTGTCGACCTCGACCCAGCCGGCGGCGTCGGCGAGCGCGCTGCGCTTGACCACGTCGGGCGCGGATTGCGGCGGCACGACGTGAAGGAGATCGTAGTGAAGCACGACCTCGGTGCCCTGGTCGCAGTGGCGGAACACGGCCTCTCGCGCGTCGGGGCGGACGGCGACGAGGTCGTGGCGGAACAGGGTCTCGATTCCCTTGCGCTCGATCACCTTGCGTAGCGTGCGCGCGTAGTGCTCCACGCCGAAGATCTTCGCGCCCGCGGAGGCGAACACGATGCGGGACTTGTCGCGTACTCCGCGCTGACGAAGGTGATCGTCGGCGAGATACATGATCTTCTGCGGCGCGCCGGCGCACTTCACCGGCGTCGACGGAAACGTGAAGATCGCCGTGCCACCCTGGAACGCCGAGAGCTCGCGCCAGGTCGAGTCGACGAGATCGTAGCGGTAGTTGGAGACGATGCCGTTCGTCCCGAGCGCGGCGGGGAGCCCCTCGATCTTGTGCCAGTCGAGCTGGATCCCGACGGCGACGACGAGTTGATCGTATGTGAGCCGGCTGCCGCCACGCGTGGTGATCGCGTTGGCGTCGGGCTCGAACGAAGCGACGGCGTCGCGGATCCACGTCACGCCATCGGGGATGTAGTCCGCCTCCGACCGCTCGGTGGATTCCTTGGTAACGACACCCGCACCGACGAGCGTCCATAGCGGTTGGTAGTAGTGCTTCTCCGATGGCTCGACGATCGCGATATCGGTGACACCACGAGCGCGGAGCTGCGCGGCGACGGTGATGCCGGCTGTTCCGCCGCCGATGATAACGATCGCGTGATGGTTCGTGCTCACGAGTCACCTCCCGCCGTCAGCTGTGGGACCTGGCGGAGCTCTTCCCCGAACCGGCGCGCCATCGCGACGAGGAACCCGGCCGCGCGCTGGACTTCCGGATCACGGAGGGCACGCATCAGGCCCCAGATACCGACGGGTGTTGCTTCGTGCTCGGCGTGGACGATCGACCGTCCCATCCGGGCCACGACCTCCGTGGTCTGGTGCGCCATGATCTCGGACTGGAGCACCGCGGCCAGCGCGTCGAGAGCACGCGGCGACGTGAGGTGGTCCGCGGCGGCGAGCAGCGCACGCATGCGCTGGTCGACGTTGAAGCCTCGCTCCGCGAGCCGTGCGATCACGCCGTCGACGATATCCGTCACCGTCGCGACCACCGCCGGCACTCCGGCGGCTGCACCCTCGAGACGATGGACCGTCTCGTCCATGTGCTCGATCCGCCGCTCCAGCCGCTCGATCGTCGCGAGCAACCGATCCTCTCTACTTGTTTGGACCACCATGTCCTCCCTGGCTGCAACCGTGGTGCCCACAAGCGGCGGCGCGATTTCAGACGCTTGGCCTCGACGGCGAAACGAGATGAAACCGACGTTTCAGGCGTGGACCGAAAGCACCGGCATGTGAGCGTCGCGGATCACGTGCTCGGTATGCGATCCGGAGAGCACGTCGCGTACGCCATCGTGTCCGTGCGTGACCATCACGATCGCGGCGCCCGGTCGTTCGCGCGCAGCGGCGAGGATCGCGGTCTCGATTCGCCCGGTCTTGCGGACCACGGCAACACCGAGATCCTCGATCGCGAGTGCGTCGGGACCGGCGTGAACGACTTCGATCGGAACATCCGTGAGGTTCATCAGCGACGCGAGCGACCGGGCGGCGGCGATTCCGCGGATCGCTTCCGCGCGCGAGCCGGCCGGCACGATCAGCTCGCGAAGCGTGAACTGTCCGGTCGCCGGGTCGACAAACCCGGCAGCGTCGTTCGGAATGATCAGCGCCGGCATGTCGACGTTACGGGCGAGCGCCGTCGCGATGCTGCCACGCACGAGCGCCGAGAACCCGCGGCGAGCGTGGGTTCCACAGATCACCAGCTGCGGCGCGAAGCCGCGAATGGCGTCGAGCAGCGTGTCCGTGACGTCCTCGCAGCACTCGTGACACACGCGGCGGTGATCGATCGGCCGCCCCCAGCGCTCCGCGAAGACGGCCGCGTCGGGGAGCTCGCTCGCGCGCTCCTCGGGGGCGTTTGCGTGGATCGTCACGAGGCGCGCGCCGCTCGCCGCAGCGAGGGCACACGCGTGGACGAACGCGATGCGATCGTCTCCCGACAGATCGGTCGTGAACGCGATGACCTGGCTCATGTGCGGCTCGCGGGCGCACCGGTCTCGTCCATCGCCTTGAGCGGGACGACGAGGTAGCGAGCTCCATTGGCGTGGGGCGGCGGCATGCGGCCCGCGTCGATGTTGATCTGCACGCTGGGATAGAGCAGGCGCGGAGCGGCGAGCATCTTGTCCCGCGCCTGGCGCGCCGCGACGAACTCGGCCTTCGTCGTCGTCGCCGACAGCTGCGGATTGTGCGCCTTCGATGCGCCGATCGTGGTCATCCACTTCACCTCGCGGCCGTTCGGCTGGTAGTCGTGGCCCGGATAGACGCGCGTCGAGTCGGGTAGGGCGTAGAGCTTCTGGATCGAGTCGTACATCGCCTCGGCGCTACCGCGAGGGAAGTCGCAGCGACCGGTGCCGTAGTCATCCATGAACAACGCATCGCCCGTGAACAGCGCGTCGCCGACCTTGAAGGTCACGCAGGCCGGCGTGTGGCCCGGCGTCGCGATCACTTCGACCGACAGCGATCCCGCACGAACGACTTCGCCGTCGACGAGGAGGCGATCGAACTGGCTGCCGTCGGTCGAGAGGTTCGACAAGTCGAATACGCGCTTGAACGTCTCCTGCACTTCGCGGATGCGCTCGCCGATCGCGATCTTCGCCCCGAACTTGCGACGGAGGATCTGCGACCCCGACAAGTGATCCGCGTGCGCGTGCGTCTCGAGGATGTAGTGCAAGCGAAGCTCGCGTCCGGCGATGAAGGCAGCGGCGCGATCGACGGACTCCGTCCACGTCGCTCCACTCGTCGGGTCGTAGTCGAGCACGGGGTCGATCAAGACCGCGTCACGCGTCGCGGGATCGAAGACCACGAAGGTCAGGGTGTTGGTGCGCTCGTCGTAGAAGGTCTCGATTTCGGTCGCCATGGGAACCTCTCTTCACCGGGTGATGGGGAGGCCGGCCGCGTTGTACGCGAGCATTCCTCCCGTCATGTTGGCCACGCGCCCGAACCCCGCCTGGACGAGGAGCATCGCGGCATTTGTCGAACGTCCGCCGGAGCGACACACCAAGACGATCTCGGTGGCTCGATCCCAGGTCTTCGCCGCCGCCGGCAACGTCGCCAACGGAACACTCTCCGAGCCCGGAATTCGACCGAGCTCGCCGACGAGCTCGTGCGGCTCGCGGACGTCGACGAGTCGCGCCTTCGAGCGCGCAGAATATGCGTCGGCCGGGCTGATCTCTCGAAACGTGGTCATGCGAGGACGTAGTGCAGCGCGAGTGCCAAGCGTAAGCGCGCGGCCGTCCGTGCCTCGTCGAGCAGCCTGAAACGATGCGAGTCGTATGCGGCCGTGAAACAGCGGTTCATTTCGTTTCACGTCGGGCTCAGAACGCAGCGACTGCGCGCACCGTGATCTCGGCCGCCGCGTCGTAATCGCCCGTGGCAGGGCTCTCGATCCACGCGAGGTTTCCGAACGCCGACCAGCGCAACCGACCGCGTGACACGTTGACGCCCACGCCGAGGATGTCGCGCTCGTTGGACCCGGCGTCGCGATCCGGATCGAACCACTCGTCGCGCACGGCGAGCTGCACCGCGTGATCTCCGAGGCGCAGCGGCATGGTCCACGCGAGCTCGAGGCTCGCACCCAGCGCCTGCTTGGTCACCGAGTCATCCGTGGCGCGCGAACGCAAGTACATCGCCTCGGCCTGCAGCCACCACGACCCGAGCGACAGCGAGGCGTCCACGCCGGCGAGCAGCGTCGTCCGCGAGAGGCCGATCGGCGCGAGCGTTCGCCCGAGGACACCCGCCGCCGCGGTGGCGTCGGTCGCCGCGCTTCCCGTCGCGACCGCGGGATCGTGAGAGACCGCGCCGCTCGCACCGACGAGGACGCGCCGGCTCCCAGCGCTGCGCTCGAGCATCAGGCGCGCGCCGACGAGGTACGCGTGTTCGCTCGGTGCGCGCGATTCGCCCGCGCCGAAGCGACCAGCCCCCGACGCGAACGCGACGCGATAGTGCACGCCGGCCTGGCCCTCCGGGGGGCCGTGCACCATCACGCCGACGTCGCGGAACGCGAGCTTGGTCATCGCATACACGTACGTCGGTCGATCGAGCATCACGAGCTGCGGCGCGAGCGTCGTCGCCGCGGCGCCGAGCGGGAGGCGGAACTGGCCGAACGTCACCCCGATCGACGACGTGGGGTAGTAGGTGGCCGCTGCGTCGAGGAGCGGCGATCCGGGCAGCATGAACCCGAGCCGCACGATCACCGAGAGTCCGTTCGTCGGCCGTGCGTCGACGCGCAGCACCGCGAACCGCAATCGCCACGCATCGGTGGCCGCGAGCGGTGACGCCTGTGACCACGGCGTCCACCACGGGACGACGAGGCCGTGGATCTCGAATCCGGGCGGACGCTCCGCCGGAGTCGTCGCAGCGGGCAGCGCAGCGATGTCGGGAGGCGGTGCTTCTTGAGCGGCGACCGGCGTCGCCGCGAGCACGATCGCGAGAGCGAGCGATCGCATCAGTATCTCGCGTCGCGTGGTTTGCCGCCCTTGGGCCAATCCTGCAACTTGCGTGCGAAGTCGGGGCGCGGCTTCGCGATGACGAACGCGGCGACGTCGTACGCGTCCTGATCGCTCAGCGTTCCGCCGGCGCCGAGCGGCATGTTGTGGCGTACGAACGCGGCCGCGGTATCGAGGCGCGCCATTCCTGCGCCGATGTTGAACGCGTGATCGCCCCACAGCGGCGGATATACGTAGGCGCCTTTGTTCTGCACCCCCGCACCGTCGGGGCCGTGACAGGCGATGCACGTCTTCTGATAGACCTGCTCGCCATGGACGGGGTCGGGCACGGGCGGAGGCTCGACCCGCTTGAAGCCACGACCCGCGAGCGCCGCTCCGCTCTCGACGCCGCGCGACAGGAAGCTCATGTATGCCTGGATCGCTGCCATGTCTTCGCTTCGCGGATCGAGAGCGACACCGTTCAGGCTGCGTTCGAAGCAGTCGTTGATCCGATTGGCGAGCGTATCGACCCGGCCGCTGCGTGCGCGGTACTCGGGGAACACCCCGGGAAGACCGATCCACGGGCCCGCGTTCGCGACGGTGCCGCCGTCGAGGTGACAGCTCGAGCAGTGGAGCTGGTTCCCTGCGTGATCGGGAAGCTCCTCATAGGTGCGCGTGACGATCGTGCGGCCGCGTTTGATCGCGTCGCCGAGCGGACCGGTAGGAACGGTCGTCTCGTCGTACTTCTTGAACGGCGACGCGGTGGGAGGTTTGGGTTCTTCGGTGCACTCAGGGGCGGCTTCCCGAGGATCCCGACATCCCGTCAGGATCATGAAGGCGACGCCCACGACCTCGATACGCATGACCGTGCCTGCTGCACCGGACATGCCGCGACGGCGGAGTCAGCGTTCGCATAGCTGGTCGGCGCGACGAAACGGAATGAAACGCGCACCGCGAAACATCCGAGCTCGGATCGTTCGCAGCACCGGCGGAATCGAACGAGAACAGCGGCGTAGGACTGGCGCACCGCTTGCTCGTTCGAGCGGCATGCTGTTCGTCGGTCTCGCACTGTCCATCTTCATCGGGCTCTCGCTCGGCTTGCTCGGTGGTGGTGGATCGATCCTCACGGTCCCCGTCATCCACTACGTCATCGGCGTCGAGACGCACTCGGCGATCGCGGCGTCGCTCGCCGTCGTCGGCACCACCAGCCTCGCCGCGTTGATCCCTCACGCGCGTGCGGGGCGCGTCCAGTGGCGCACCGGCGCCATCTTCGGCGCCTCCGCGATGGCCGGTGCCTATGCCGCCGGCCGGGTCGCCAAGTACATCCCCTCCGCGATCCTGATGGCGGCGTTCGGCATCATGATGTTCGTCACCGCGGTGGCGATGCTGCGCAAGAAGTCGTCGCCCGCGGACGCGGCGCGCAAACAGCGCGCGAGCCTCGGCTTGATCCTGGTCGAGGGACTCGTCGTCGGCGCTGTCACGGGGCTCGTCGGCGCCGGCGGTGGATTCCTCGTAGTGCCGGCGCTCGTCCTCCTCGGTGGGCTACCGATCGCAGAGGCGATCGGAACCTCGCTTCTCGTGATCGCGATGAAGTCGTTCGCGGCGTTCGCAGGCTCGGCCGGCGATGTCTCGCTCGATCCGAAGATCATCGCGTCCGTCGCGGTGATGGCCGTCATCGGCAGCCTCCTCGGCGGCTGGGTCGCCGGCAAGATTCCGGCGTCGCGCCTACAGGGACTGTTCGGGTGGTTCATCGTCGTCATGGCGGTGTTCGTGCTCGGCCAGGAGCTGCCACGCGCGCTCGGATATCAGGTCGACCTCGCCGTTCACTGGCCCTGGGTGTTCGGGCCGGTGCTCGCCACGATTCTCCTCGCCATCGGCGTGTCCACGCGCTCGCGACGCACGCCGAGCGCACCTTCCACCACCGCGGCGCTCGCCGTCGGAACCGACTGAAGGAGTCCTCCATGTTGTTTCGTCAGCTCTTCGATCCTGTCTCCTCCACGTACACCTACCTCTTGGCCGACGAGACCACGCACGATGCAGTCCTGATCGATCCGGTGATCGATCAAGTCGATCGCGATCTCGCACTCCTCGACGAGCTCGGCCTCCTTCTGCGCTACACCCTCGACACGCACGTTCACGCCGATCACGTCACCGCGGCCGGAACGCTTCGCGCCCGTCGCGGCGCGCAGACCGTGCTGTCCGAGCGCGCCGGTGTCGGATGTGCGGACGTGCTCGTCAAAGATGGCGACGAGATCCGCTTCGGACGCTACAGCCTTGTCGTTCGGGAGACGCCGGGCCACACCTCGGGCTGCGTCACGTACGTCACCGACGACGAGACGATGGCGTTCACCGGTGACGCCGTCCTGATCCGCGGATGCGGTCGCACGGACTTCCAACAGGGTGATCCACACGCCCTCTACCACTCGGTGCACGACAAGGTGTTTTCGCTTCCGGACTCGACGCTGATCTTTCCCGCGCACGACTACAAGGGCCGCACGGCGACCTCCGTCGGCGAGGAGAAGCTGCACAATCCGCGACTCGGCGGCGACCGCAGCGAAGAGGAGTTCGTCGCGATCATGGGCGGTCTGAATCTCCCGTATCCAAAACAGATCGACGCCGCGCTTCCTCGCAATATCCAGTGCGGCGTCGACAAGCCCCGAGTCGCCGCGCCGCAGTGGGGCGGTGTCGAGATCAGCTCGTCCGGCGTACCCGAGGTCGATGCCAGCTGGCTCGCCGCGAACCGCGATCGAGTGGAGCTCGTCGACGTGCGCGAGCCCGACGAGTTCACCGGAGAGCTCGGTCACATCGCAGGTGCGACGCTCGCTCCGCTGGCGACGATCCCCAGCGCGCTCGATGCCGCGCTTCGCGATCGTCCGACGATCGTCGTGTGTCGCTCCGGTGGTCGCTCCGCGAAAGCGACCCAAGCGCTGCTCGCGGCGGGCTTCACGCAGATCGCCTCGCTTCGCGGTGGAATGCTCGACTGGAACGCGCGCGGCCTCGCGGTCGCTCGTTAGGCGTCGCGTCTAGAAGTTCGTCGTCGTGGCGCCGAAGACCGCAGTGCGGCCTTGCCACAGCCCTCGCGGTCGGCGCGACGAACGTGATCAATCGAGGTTGAAGTCGAAGCCACCGCCGTCGTCGCCACCGCCCCAATCGCCGCCGCCGTCGTCGCCCGTCGACGAGTCAGTCGAGTCAGTCGAATCGTTCGAGCTCGAATCGTCCGTCGAGGACGAAGCGCCGTGCTGTGAATCGGTCGCGTCGGCATCGTTCCAATGGCTGCTCGCGTCGCTCGCGTCCGCCGTCGGTCCCGACTCGATCCCTGGATCGTCCGCGTGGCCCTGGAAGTGATTCGCACCGTCGACGACGACGTAGTGGGGATGGAAGCTGTGCGAGAAGATCGCCGACCAGATCAGCGCGTCGACGAGGAATCCGCCGTGGTACCCCGGGTAGTAGTAGTCGTACGGATCGTACGCGCGCGAAGACCGATCATTGGTCGCGGCCTCGGCCGGCTTGCCCGACGGGCGGACGATGCGCGTCTCGGTTGCTTCGACCTCGACGCGAGCGATGGGCAGCGCAGCACCGGTGGCATCACGAAGCCGCTCGACGAACGCGGTGAACTGCATCTGATGCACCGTTAGCGCGGATGCATCTTTCACGAAGGGCTCGGCGCGCGCGCGATAGGCTTCGGCGGTCTCGCTGGGGAGCGGCGTGAGTGCGGCGATGCGACCCGAGACGAGGATCCGGACGCTCGGGGCCGTCTTCGCGTGTTCACTGCGGGCCGCGATCTCCACGACGAGATGGAGACCCGCTTCGCGGTGCTCGACGGCGAGGCGGAGCTCGCGGAACCCCTGGCCGAACACGCTCTCGTTGTCATGGAAAGCGGTGAGCAGATCGCCGAGGTCGTCGTCCTTGGAGTCGCGATCGTGGAACAGAACGGTGTCATCGATCATGAGCGAAACGGCGTTCGCGACGCCGAGGGACCGAAGGGCATCGCGTGTCGCTTCGACGATGGCGGTCGCCTCGATCGATGCGCGAACGCGGCCCGTGCTGAGGTCCGGTTTGCCGCCGAAGGCCTTGCGGATTCGCTCGAAGAACTTCAGCTCGCGGAGAATCTCTTCGGCAGGAACGTGCACGGCGATCGCGGCGACGAGCTTCACGCGGTGACTCTAGTCGCGAAGCTGGTCCGAGGCACGCTCGGGGAGCGCGCTGATCAGCTAACCAGTGAACACCCGGCTTGCCACAGCCCTCGCGGTCGGGCACATTTCGCCCCCCGATCCCTTAGCTCAGTTGGATCAGAGCGACGCTTTCCTAAAGCGTAGGCCGCAGGTTCGAGACCTGCAGGGATCACCACCAGCTCGGCGACGAATGTCGAATCGGGGCTCCGACGATCGATGAACGCTTCATGGACTGCGAGCCAACGCGTCCTCTAGATTCGCTGTGTGTCGACGAAGAAACCCTCGGACGAGCCGCGATTTCTCACCGATGTGCCAGCCGAGCCTCCCTCGGAGGAGCCACTCGACCGTGTCCCTCTCGCCGGACCGCCGTGCCCACTGTTCGGCGTCGCCGTCAGCGACAAGGATCGCTTCATCGCGGTTGCTCAGGACGACGGGCTCGTCGCCCTGTGGCAGCCCGTGCTCGCGGAGCACTTTGGAACGTCTGCGCCGTTCCTGGTGGGGCTAGGTCACACGAGGAGCGCACGCTCGATCGCGTTCGAACCAGCGTGCGCGCGCGAATATGCGTGTGTCGTGAGCGGCAGCGTCGACTGCACGATCCGCACGTGGCACGTGGGCGACGAGACGAAGAACTCGGTCCTGCGCCATCACGAAAGTTCCGTGATGTGCCTGGCCTTCGACGCGGCGGCGACCCGGCTCGTGTCCGGATCCGAGGACAAGACGATCGCGATCGCGAGCTGGCCCGACGGCCGGCTCGAGCGATCGTTCGTCGCACACGAGAGGAGCGTCCTCGCAGTGGCGATTTCGCCCGACGGAACGCAGATCGCGAGCGGCGGCGCCGATGAGCGCGCGTACCTGTGGTCGATCGATGGGACGAAGGTCGCCCGGCTCGACGACGACGCGGGCCACGGCTACGTTTGGGGACTCCAGTTCCTCGACGACGAACGCATCGTGTTCACGAAGGGACCACGCCTGTTCGAGTGGAATACGAGCAGCGGATCGCGCGTGCTCCACACGCTCCAAGATACCCGTCGTCATATCCACGGCCTCGCCGTGCGTTCCGACCGCGCCGAGATCGCGTTCGCGAGCAACGATGTTGTCGTCACGATGGACCGCGATGGCGGGCGAGTCCGACGGCGCACGGGCCACGCGGGCGCCGTGAATGGCATCGCCTATCTGGGCGATGGTCGCATCGCGAGCACCGGGGATGACGGCGCGCTCCTCGTGTGGGGCGATGGAGAAGAGCCGGTGCTGAGGCTGCGAGCGGGATCAGCGTGAGCCGCCGTGAGCTCCCGCCGAGATAAAGTCCGCCCGAAGGTGCGACCGGCGGCGACGTGATCCGTCCGGAACCCACATGAACCGGCCGAGTTTTGTGTGGACGGACCAATCTGGCTTTGCTAAGAGGCTGCGCATGTTGCGCAAATACATGGTGTTAGGGCTGTTGGTGGGTGCTGTGACGGGTTGCGCGACCCTTCGCGAGAGCCGCCGCCAGAGCCAGACCGAGCAGGATCAGATCAACGCCGCGTACAACGCGAAGGACGCGATCTCGCTTGAGGAGTGGACCACGGCGGCGACCTTCCTCCGCAACCGCGAGCTCGCGACGGCCAAGTTCGTCGACCTCCGTATCTCCCTCCTCGCGACCACGGATTGCACGGCGTTCGAGGCTGCGTTCCAGCCCCGTCCCGTCACCGCGACGAACATGAAGGGGGAGGAGTGGCAGCCGAGCACGATGATCAACTTCGGGGCCGTGGCTCCGGCCGACAAGCGCGAGGCGATCGCGCAGGCATTACTCGCGAAGGCGGCGGACTGTACGAGCGCGAAGGTGTTCAGCGCGCGCTTCCGCAAGCTCACCCGCGACGACGAAGACCAGTGGGGGCGGCGGCTCGTCGCTCTCGAAAAGAAGGGCCGGCCACTCTACGAAGCATTCCGCGTCGCGATGACCGCGGGTGACCTCGAGGACTTCGAAGCGCGCGCGACCTACAACTGGCTCATCGCATCGAAGACGGCGACCGACTGCAAGGCATTCGAAGAGGCGGCCGCAGACAATAACAACGTGCGCTCGTTCCTCCTCGGGTTCTACGCGCGCAAGGGCTGCTCCGAGGAGGGCGTGCGTGCCGCGCGCGCACTCGTGACCGCGAAGACGCCCGAGCTACGCAGCCGCGCGTGCACGCTGATGTCGCTGATGGGGAACACCGCGCTTCTGCCACAGATGAAGGTGATGGCGGCGAGTGATCCGGCGAAGGACGTGGATCCCTCGCGCCGGCGTGGCGCCGAGGTGTGGGTCAGCTATCCGGTGCGCGAGACCTGCCAGACCGCGATCGACGAGCTGCGCGTCAAAGCGCTCACCAC
>Ga0154020_10005833_pt1 | contig 14474 bp, 10 predicted proteins | sample Klosneuvirus_201_FD_109709 | JGI IMG/M metagenome (GOLD analysis project Ga0154020, IMG submission 109709) | Active sludge microbial communities from wastewater, Klosterneuburg, Austria - Klosneuvirus_20160825_MG | ecosystem: Engineered > WWTP > Aerobic digester > Activated sludge | place...
CGGCTGGCCGACACCGGCGAGGCGCTGGAGCGCTTCGTGCGCGAGGCCCGCGCGGTCAACCTGATCCGCCATCCCAATGTGGTCGACGTCTTCGGCATGGGCCGGCTGCCCGACGGCCGGATCTACCTGGTCATGGACCTGCTCGAGGGTGAGAGCCTGGCCGCGCTGCTGCGCCGGCGCGGGCCGTTGCCGCCGCTGGAGGTCGTCGAGCTGCTGCGCCCGGTGTGCGAGGCGCTGTCGGCCGCGCATGCCCGCGGCATCGTCCATCGCGACCTCAAGCCCGACAACGTCTTCGTCACCCGCGAGGGCGCGCGCCCGTCGGTCCGCCTGCTCGATTTCGGCATCGCCAAGGTGCTGGCCGAACGCACCACGGGTGAACGCGCCGCCACGTTGACCTCCGAGGGGGCCTGGATCGGCACCCCGGCCTACATGGCGCCCGAGCAGTGGGTGTCCGAGCCGGTCACCCCCGAGAGCGACGTCTACGCCCTCGGCGTGATGGCCTATGAGCTGCTCGCGGGTCGCCCGCCGTACCGCGCCACGACCTACAGCGGCCTCATGGAGGAGCACTTCCGCGGCACACCGCCGCCGCTGGGCGAGACCGCCGAGGGCGAGATCTCGCCGCTGCTGGCCGAGGCGGTGGCGTCGGCGATGGCCAAGCGGCCCGCGGATCGCCCGCAAGGCGCCATGGCCTTCCTGGAGAAGCTGGAGGCGGCGCTGGGGGTCATGCCGGGCGCGCATGCGCTGGGCAGCGCCGCCGGCGCCGCGGTCGAGCTCGGTGGCCTGACCCGTCTGGGCGGTCGCGGCGCAAGGCCGCGCTGGCTGGCAGCCGCGGGGGCCTCGCTGGTGCTGATCGCCGTGGTGGTGGTGTTCGCGGTCACCCGCCTGCGCGGTCGCCGCGCCGGCGCGAGCCCGGGCACCCCGACGCCGGGGGCGGCCACCCGCAGCGAGGTCAGCATCACGTCGACGCCTGCCGGCGCCGAGGTTCGCCGCGGCGAGGTCGTGATCGGGACGACGCCGCTCAAGACCACGCTCGAGCAGGGCGCACTGATCGAGCTGGTGGTCGCGCGTGCCGGCTACAAGCTGGCCCATCGTGAGCTGCGGATGGGCCCGGCCGAGACCACCAAGGCCGAACACTTCGACCTGGATGCGGTGACATCCTTCAAGGGTTACTGGAAGATCCCGAGCGGCCCGACGCGCTACTTCGAGCGCGACGGAGACCGTGTGGCCGGCTACAGCGCCGACCCCCGCAGCGGCGAACGCGAGTTCCTGCGCGTGTTCGAGTTCCGACCCTCGCGCGAGGCCGGCGTGACGGTGTTCGCTGCCTCGGTCGACCACGTCGACAAGGACCACCCCAACGAGGCCAGCTGCCACATCCCGCTGGCGGCCGAGTACCGCTACACCGAGCAGCCCGAGGCGCTCGAGCTGCGCCTCGAGGAGGCGCACTACCACTTCGATGGCGAGCGCTGTGTCCCTGACCGCGGCGCCCAGGGCAGCTGGAGCCAATGGGGCGCCGCCACCCGGTTCGTCCCCGAGTCGTTCCGCACCACCACGGTGGTGTCCAACGCCCAGGTCGGCCCCATCCGGGGTGTGCTGCCGCCCCCGCCCAACCTGCCCAAGGTGCCGCCGCCCGACATCTACGACAAGGGTGGCAACAAGGTCGGCAGCATGAACCAGGACAAGGACCCCACGCTGGCGCCCGTGATCGACCAGAAGAAGGCGCCCCAGAAGCCGGTCAAGCCCGCGCCCCAGAAGACCAAGTCGGGTCTCGAGAAGGGCGACTTCCAGCAGCAGTCGGCGACCAACGACGCCCCCGCACCACAGCTGCCACCTCCACAGACCACCACCAACGCGAGCCCCAGCCCGAACCCGCTCGACAACATGAAGGGCAACGCCCCCAACCGGGGCCAGACCAACCAGGCCGCCCAGGTCCCGCCCCCCAGCAAGTGACGCCCCCGGTTAGCCGAACCTTTTGAGTATCTTTTCCGAAGTGATATCGTAAGAGGGTTGTGGGGGATACAGTGAACGTCGGGGCTCTGTCAGCCCGACTGAACGTGATTCGGGGGGCCAGATCTCCGGCCGAGGTCCTCGGTGTGGCCGCAGGCGCCCCCGAGCATGTGGTGCGCGACGCCTACTTGCAGGCGTGCCGCCAGTTTCACCCCAACCGCTATGCGCGCGAGCAGGCCGGGGCCCGGGCGCTGGCGCTCGAGGTCTTCATCGCGCTGAAGCGGGCCTACGAAGATCTGGCAAGGCGCCCGGGGAAGGGGGCAGGGGGGCAGCCCGCCGTGACGGCTCCGACCCCCGCCCGCGTCGCCCAGGGGACTGCGCCCATCGGCCTGCCACCGCGCACGGCGACCCCACCCAACGGTGCGCCACAGCGCCTGGGCACGGCACCGCAGGCGGCCTCGGTGGCGATGCCTGCGGCTGTGGCCCCGATCGCCGCAGCCCGACCGGTGGCCCAGCGTCCGGGGCTGCCCTCCACCGCAGCCTTGCAGAAGCAGCGCGAGCGCGAGGATCGTGTACAGCGCGCCCTGGCTGACTCTCAGGCTGGCCGCCACGGCGAGGCCCGCAAGGTGCTGTACGCGGTCGCCGCCGAGGACGCCCAGGAGCGGCGCTGGCGCGTGCTGCTGTACCTGGTCTGGGGCCACGAGCTCCTGGCCGAGGGCAAGCTCGACGAGGCGCAGAAGCAGTACGAGCGCAGCCTGGCGCTCGACGCCAGCCACGAACCCACGCGGCGAGCGCTCGCCGAGCTGGACGGCAAGCGCAAGGGCAAGGGCTTCTGGAAGTCGTTCCTCGGCAAGTAGTTGGAAGCCAGCCGCCGTCTCGGCTAGATTGACCCTGTGGGCAGGATCATCGGCATCGATCTCGGCACCACGAACTCCTGTGTCGCCGTCATGGAGGGCGCGGACCCCATCGTCATCCACAACCAGGAGGGCGGTCGCACCACGCCGTCGATGGTGGCCTTCAGCGAGAGCGGCGACGTCCTGGTCGGGGCCCCGGCCAAGCGCCAGGCGGTCACCAACCCCAAGCGCACGGTGCACTCGGCCAAGCGCCTGATCGGCCGCAAGTCGGGCTCGGCCGAGGTCGATCGCCTGAAGAAGACCATGCCGTACGAGATCGCCGTGGCGCAGAACGGCGACGCCTGGATCCGCGTCGGCGACCGTACCTTTGCGCCCGAAGAGGTCTCGGCGCACGTGCTCGAGAAGATGCGCACGGTGGCCGAGGACTACCTCGGCGAGGCGGTCAGCGAGGCCATCGTCACCGTGCCGGCCTACTTCGACGACGTGCAGCGCCAGGCCACCAAGGACGCCGGACTGCTGGCCGGGCTGACGGTGCGCTCGATCCTGAACGAGCCGACCGCGGCCGCGCTCGCCTATGGCCTGCATCAGGACAAGGACGGCGTCTACGCGGTCTTCGATCTGGGCGGCGGGACCTTCGATATCTCGATCCTGCGCGCGCAAGACGGCGTGTTCGAGGTCCTGGCCACCAACGGTGACACCACACTGGGCGGCGACGACTTCGATCTGATGCTGGTGCACAAGCTGGTGACCGAGTTCAAGGCCGCGGAGTCGCTGGATCTGACCGGCGATCCGGTGGCGTTGCAGCGCCTGCGCGACGCCGCCGAGCGCGCCAAGCACGAGCTGTCGTCGGCGCTCAACACCGACATCAACTTGCCGTTCGTGGCGGTCGGGGCGGGTGGCCCCAAGCACCTCATCCGCGAGCTGTCACGCAGCGAGCTGGAGGCGCTGGTGGCGCCGCTCCTGGGGCGGCTGGAGGCGCCGTGCCGGCGCGCGCTGAGCGACGCGCGGCTGACCGAGGCCGACATCACCAGCGTGGTCCTGGTCGGCGGCATGACGCGCATGCCGGCGGTGCAGGCCAAGGTCGAGGAGGTCTTCAAGCGCAAGCCGTCGCGCGGGGTCAATCCCGACGAGATCGTGGCCATGGGGGCGGCCATCCAGAGCGGCATGATGGACGGCGAGGGCGCCATGGCCGAGATGGTGCTGCTCGACGTCACGCCGCATGCGCTGGGGATCCGCGCGGCCGGCGGCCGCTTCGCGCCGATCATCCCGGCGCAGACGACCATCCCGACACGCGAGACCAAGGTGTTCGCGACCACCGAGGACAACCAGGAGCTGGTCACGCTGGAGGTCTACCAGGGCGGCGCGCCTGACGTGAAGGACAACCGCCATCTGGGCACCTTCACGCTGGGCAATCTGCCACGTGGTCCGCGCGGCTCGCTCAGGGTCGAGGTCGCGTTCACCGTGGACGCCGACGGCATCGTCAGCGTGGACGCCAAGGAGCTGACCACTGGCAAGGCGACGTCGATCCGCATCGATGGCGGCTCCGGGCTGTCGAAGAACCAGCTCGACGAGATGGCCGAGAAGCGCACCGGCCAGTTCCCCAAGCTGATCCGGCGCTAGCACCAGGCCGAGCAGGCTGGCTCAGGCACGGCCATTTTCAAGGGCGTCCCCAGGAATAGCGCTTCGCATAAGATGCATTATGTCAACTCGGCTGGAGGGGTCGGCAGGCGTCCAGCTGGGACTCCTCGTTCAGCTAGCGCCGCGCCCGCAGCCGCAGCTCGAGGCGGCCCTTCACCCCGGTGCTGCCCAGCCGCGCGCTGAAGGCGACGTCGCGCAGCTGGGACGCCACGCCACGCGCCATGGCCTCGCGTGGGTCGCGCGCCTTGGCCAGCGCCAGGATGCCGGCCGCGGGCGTCATGCTCGAATAGACCACACTGCCATCGTCGGCCTGGAAGGCCTCACGGGCAGCGCTGGGTAGATCAGTGTCGGTGATCGTCCGCGGGGCTCTCGCGCCCGGGCCGCGCTGCGCCAGCTCCAGGGTGCGGTCGAAGCCGTCGCCGGTGCCCAGCACCAGCAGATCGCCGTGCAGCGCAGCCCCGACCAGGGTGTCGCCGTTGCGGGTCAGCGCCCGGAACACCTTGCCCGCGCCGGTGCCGTGGACGTCGATGGCGCGCCCACCGACGCTGCGCGCGACCCAGCCCGGGCCACGCCGCGCCGTGCTGGCACCGAACAGGCTGCCGAGCGCCCTGCTGACCGCCGCCGGATCACGCACCCGCAGCGACAGCGCGGCCGGCAGCCGCGCCACCAGCGTCTCGCCGTCGCCGCCGCCCAGGGCCAGGAAGAAGCCCAGACTCGGCATGTAGACCGCCGCGGCCAGAGGTCCGCGCGAGCGCTCCAGCAGCTCGTGCTCGAGCTCGATGCGCCCGAGCCCGATCCGCCCCAGCCAGCGCTGCGCGGCGCCCAGCCAGGGCCTCAGCTCGGCGCGCAGCCGCGCCAGCGCGGGCAGCTCCAGCGCCAGCTCGCCCTTGGCCGCCAGCAGCGCATCGGCCCCGATCAGCGCCGCCACGGCGTCGCCGGCGTCACCCGAGCCATGGGACAGCCCGGCCAGCGCGCCGTGCTGGCGCTCGGGTACCGCGCCCTCGAACCACAGGCGGACGCCCTCGCCGTCCGGCGTGGCGCCCACCGCCACCCGCTCGAGCCCCAGCACGCCCGGCGCCAGCAGCAGGAACGGCGACCCTGGCGCGGCCGCCAGCGCCACCGCGAAGGTCGGGTCGGTCGCCATGGTGCGCGCCGGCGCGGCCAGCACCCCGGCCAGCACACGGTGGCGCGCGCCGGCGTCCTCGGGCAGCCCGGTCACCAGCACGGTCCAGCCGTCCACCTCGGCCACCGCCATCGCGGCACCCTGGTGGGCCTCGCGTCCGACGCGCCACAGCTGGGCGCCTACCGGCTCCTCGAAGATGCGCGCCCCGCGCTGGCGCTGCACGGCGTCGAAGCGCGCTCGCACCAGCTCGGCGCTGGCGGTCGCCGCGCGCAGCACCAGGCGACCCTGATCCAGCGTCAGCGCGACCGGGCGCTGCGGATCGATGCCCAGCCCGGCCAGCGAGGTCACCTCGGTCAGCCCCGCGCGCGCCGCCAGCGACTGCCGCAGCATGGTCACCGTGGCGGCCACCGTGCGATCCTCACCCAGGCGAGCCAGCAGCGCCTGCAGGCCGCGCAGGCTGCTCTCGGGCGCCGGCACATAGACCAGCAGTGCGCTCTCGGCCGCGATCAGCTCGGGTAGCGCCCGGCGCACCGCGGCCGGCGGCTGCAGTGGAGGCGCGCTGCCCCCACGCGCTGCGCACCCCGCCACCCCCAGCGTCAGTATCCAGATCCAGCCTGCCCGCAGCATCGCCATCCAGTTCCTGCCTACCAGCGCCAGCTTCGGCCCTGGTCCCCCACACGGTCCAGGATCCACATCACATACGCGCGACCTGGCAGTTCGGATGCCTGGGCCGCGTCGGCCGTTACGTGATGACCTTCAAGGAGCCCGAAAGTGCGCGGATCAGGCGGTCGCGCACCGCGTTGCGCAGCGCAGTGGTGGACAGCAAGGCCTGGTTGATGGGCTCCAGCAGCGGATCATCGGGGCGTTCGCGGCTGTCCACGCTCGACCCCATGACGACGCGCTGAGCCCGGGTCAGCTGATCGACGGCGTTCTCCATGTAGAGCTGCAGCTCCTGGAGCCGGTCGCGCAAGGCGGGATCGAACTTGGCTGTGGACATGTGCTGTATGATGCCACCGTCATGTCGCTGCGCAGCACGGTCGGCAACGTCGACCGCATGGGGCAGATCTCGCTGGTGCTGATCAGGCACGGCTTCGGCGAGCTGTGGAGTCGCATGGGCTTCGGTGGCAAGGCGGTCGAGGACGCGACGGCCGAGCCCCCTGCCCCGGCCGCCGCCCCGACCAAGCGCAAGATCAGCTTCGCCGAGCGGCTGCGCCTGGCGCTGCAAGATCTCGGGCCCTCGTTCGTCAAGCTGGGCCAGCTCATCTCGACGCGTCCCGACCTCATCCCGGCCGACGTCATCGTCGAGCTCAAGAAGCTGCAGGACCGGGTGCCGCCCATCCCGGTCGAGGACGTGCGCCGCGAGATCGAGAGCTCGCTGGGCGCCAAGGTCGAGGACATCTTCGAGCACTTCGACCCCACCCCGCTGGCCAGCGCGTCGATCGGCCAGGTCCACCGCGCGCGCCTGCGGGTCGACACCGAGCCGGCCACCCCGGATGGCGCCCCCGGCAGCGAGCTGCACGAGGTCGTCATCAAGGTCCAGCGCCCCAAGATCCGCGGCACCATCGAGCGCGACCTCGACCTCCTGTTCACGCTGGCCAAGATCGTCGAGCGCACCATCCCGGAGTCGCGGATCTACTCGCCCACCGGCCTGGTCAAGGAGTTCGATCGCGCCATCACCGCCGAGCTCGACTTCACCGTCGAGGCCGAGAACGCCGAGCGCTTCACCAAGAACTTCGCCGGCAACCCGGTGGTGTGCTTCCCCAAGGTGTACCGCCAGGCCTCGAGCCGCACCGTGCTGACGCTGGAGTTCTTCCCCGGCAACAAGATCTACGCCGCCGTCGAGGGCGGCGCCTCGGGCGAGACCATCGCCAAGAACGCGGTCGCCGTGATCGCGCAGATGATCTTCGCCGACGGCTTCTTCCACGCCGATCCGCACCCCGGCAACATCATCATGCTGGGGCCGCCCGAGGCCCCGGTCATCGGCCTCATCGATCTCGGGCTGGTCGGCCGCCTCAGCGTCGACATGCGCAACAAGGCCGTCGACCTCATGGTGGCCGCGCTGCAGAACGACGTCGACGGGCTGGCCGACGCGCTGGTCGCGATGGGCCGCCCCGGTGGCAAGGTCGACATGCGCGCCTTCCGCGCCGAGGTCGCGGTGCTGTCGGAGAAGTACCTCGGCCGCGCCATCAACGAGATCGAGATCTCGGGCCTGCTGCGCGATCTCGTGCAGGGCGCGATCAAGTACGACATCGAGATGCCGGTCGAGCTCATCATGATGGGCAAGTCGCTGATGACCGTGGAGGGCATCGGCAAGGAGATCTACCCCGAGCTCGACATCTGGACCGAGGCGCGGCCGTTCTTCATGAAGCTCCTGTGGAGCCGCTACCACCCGCTCAAGCTGGGCGCGGAGCTCCTGCGCGCGCTACAGAAGCTGGGGCGCGGCGCCGCCGACCTGCCCGGCCAGGTGCACGAGATCCTCGAGGACCTGCGCCAGGGCAAGCTGCAGCTCAAGACCACGGACCCTGGCCTGCCCGAGGCGTCGGATCGCCTGGGGCGCCGGATCTGGAGCGGCCTGGTCATCGTGGGCACGCTGGGCTCGGGCACCGCGCTGGTGCTGGCCGGCCAGGGCCGCTTCGACAGCCTGGCCACCGCGCTGTATGCGCTGGCGGGCGCGACCTTCGGCGCTCACCTGTGGCTGGACTGGCGGCGCACACGCAAGAAGAAGCAGCAACGCTGAGCCCGCGCAGCGGGTTCAGCGCTGTCCGGCCTTCTGTCCAGCCTTCTTCTTGACCCCGCTGCGCCGGCGATCGCTCGCGCGCGGCCTGGCGAGCTCCGGGAACGGCCCCGAGCGCAGCGCATCCGCCAGCGCGCCGCCGGCCCACACCGCGTCGTTGTGCAGCGTCCCGGTGCGCACGAACACCACGCGCGCCCGGGTGAACTCGGCGCGGGTGGCCTGGCCCTCGCGCTTCTCGAACAGGTAGGCGAGCCCCGAGGCGTCCAGCGACGCCATCAGCAGCATGGTCTGCTCGGCGGTCTTGCTGTTCTTGCGATGGAACGACACCAGGCGATGGCGCCGCGGCCCGGGCGGCTCGTTGCGCCGCGCCGCCAGCCACTGCCCGAGCTCGATGCTCTGCCCGAACAGGCCGTCGAACAGCCAGACCTCGCTGACGTCGACGCCGCCCAGCTTGGCGGCCTGCCCGGCCGCCTTGTAGCCCCCGCTGTGCGCCGACAGCACCACCCGGCCCGGCCGCGCGCCCGCCGGGGTCGGCGTCGCCAGCGCGGCCTGCACGCCGGGCTCGCGCAGCACCTCGAGCACCTCCTCGAGCAGGCGGGCCAGGCCGCCAGCCTCGCCGAGGAACCCGGGCGACGAGTCCTCGGCGTCGAACGGCAGCTGCGGCAGCACCAGCAGCGGCGCGCGCCCGGTCTCGGCCAGCTGCTCGCGCAGGCGCTGCGTGGCCAGCACGTGGCCGACATTGTTGTAATGGCCATGCAGGTGCAACAGGATGTCGATATTGCCGTCCGGGCCGGCCACCAGCGCGGTCGGGATGAAGACCGCGACGGTGTCGTCGCTGTAGGGCTCCTCCGGGTGCGGATAGGGCGCGCTCGCCAGCCGCGCATACACCGTGACCCCGTAGGGACCCTTCTCGATCGAGAGCGGCCGCTGGGTGCCCGGCGCGGCCTCCAGCGGCGCCCTGGGCGGTGCCGCCGGCGGTGCCGCGCGCCCGCCCCCGCCGCGCGCCAGCAGCGCCAGCAGCGCGGCGGCGCCGGCCGCCGCCGAGCCCCGCCGGCCCGGCCGCACGATCACTTCTTGCGCTTGGCCAGCATCACGTGGTGCTGCCCCTTGCAGTCCGGATAGCCGAAGCGGAAGCCCAGCTCGGGCGCGCCCTTGAAGAACTTGGCCAGATCCAGTGAGCGCTGATCACCCTTGCGACCATAGCCGCGCAGCTTGAGGTAGTCGCACGCGAACTTGCCGTACGCCTTGACCTCCCACGCGGTGTCGGGCAGCTGGTCGATGCCATAGCCGCTGGAGTCCTGCACGATGAAGGCGGCCTGCGCGAGGCCGATGTCGCGGATGATGGTGAAGTCGTCGCGCCACAGCAGGTAGTGCGCCGCCTTGGTCAGGTACGACACCGTGCCGAGCTTCTTCAGGAAGGCGGCGATCCCCGGCAGCGGCTTCATGTGCTCGTCGTCGAGGTTGGCGGCCAGGTGACGCAGCACGCGCGGCCGGGTATCCCAGGGCACCGTGAAGCTGATCTCGACGTTGGCGTAGCGCGCCTCGAAGGGCGGCGGCACCCAGCGCGGGTCCAGCTTCTTGGCCATCTTCTTGTCGGCGCCACCGGTGGCGTCGAGGTAGACGATCTCGCCATTGGGGTCGATGTCGAAGTAACGCAGGCCGGTCACGGTGCCGCCGTAGGTGTCGATGCCGACCAGGTACATCGGCAGCACGCCCGGGATGGCCTCCTCGAGCGCGGCGCGCAGCGACACGCTGGTCGAGTTGCCCTTCTGGAACAGGCCACGCATGACCGAGAGCAGGCCGTCGAGGCCGCTGCGACGCTGCGCCGGCTTGATGGCCGACAGGCGATCGGGCGGGCCGGCCTGCTCCAGCGAGATGTGCACGTAGGTGGTGGCGTCGGGATAGGCCGCGAGGCTGGACACCACGTCGGCGCCCGAGAACGGGTACAGCTCGGTGGTGGGCAGATCCGCGGGGCGCTTGTCCTTGAAGAAGATCTTGGCCTTCTCGCCCACGCGCTGCTGGTAGGTGGCCTGCTCGGCCGCCAGCAGCTTGCAGTACTTGGCATAGTTCGGGACGTCGACCGGCGGCTTGTCGGTCTTGCAGCTGACGACGTCCCACAGCTGCTGCGCTTCGGTCGACAGCGACTGCGCCGACGCCGCCACGGGGGCGATGGCCAGCACGGGGAACAGGAACATCAAGCGGAGCTTCATGGACAGCCTCGAGGTGTGCGGGAGTTGTGTCATATCCGGGTAGCGCGCGTCCACAGCCAGCCAGCCAGCAGCGCTCCCGCCAGGATGCCAACGCCGCCCCAGGCGGCGGTCTTCCCTTGGTACAGCAGCACGGTCAGCACACCCAGGCTGGAGACCAGGTAGACGAAGGGCGTCACCGGGTATGCAAAGGTTCGATAGCTGCTGGCGTCCGCGGTGCCCTTCCGGCGCAGCACGATGACCGCGCCGACCGCGAGGCTGCCCGTGATCAGCATCGCCGTGGCGGTGTAGTCGAGCAGCACCTGCACGCTGTTCTTGTGCACCAGCCAGGCCGACAGGATGAGCCCCGAGGTCCAGGCCGCCTGCAGCCACAGCGCCACCGTCGGGGTCTTGAAGCGCGGGTCGAGCCGCGCCCCCACGCGCGGGAACATGCCGCTGCCCGCCATCGCGAAGATGATGCGTGAGCCGCCGAGCATGGTGCCGTTGATCGACGACATGATGGCGACCGCGATCAGCGCGGCCACCGCGACGCGCGCCTCAGGTCCGAACAGCACCGCCGCGGTGGCGCTGCCGGCCTCGTACCCGTTCTTGACGCCCTGGCTGCCCAGCACGGCGATGAAGCCCGCATTGGCCACCAGGTACAGCAGCGTGACCGCGCCGGTGCCCAGCAGCAGCGCGCGTGGCAGGCCGCGCCGCGGCTCGCGGATCTCGCCGGCCACATAGGTCGCGGCGTTCCAGCCCGCATAGGTCCAGTACACCGGCAGGTAGGCCGCCGCCAGTGGCGCCAGCGACGGCCAGCTGAAGGCACCGGGCGCCGACAGCTCGTCGGACAGCCGTGACGCCCCGCCGTTCACCGCCAGTCCGTACAGCGACCCGCCCAGCAAGAGCAGCATCGGCACCACCGTGGTCAGCAGCTGCGCGGTGCCTGACACCTTGGCGCCAAGGTGGTTGATCGCGGTGAACACCAGCACCAGGCCGATGGCGATGGCGGTGATCTCACCCTGGCTCAGCGCCATGCCCAGCAGCGCGGGGCCCTGGTAGGTCACGGTCGCGACCGCCAGCGTGGCGATGCTCCCGGTCATCACCGCCAGGATGGCCAGCCAGCCCGAGGCGAACGAGAACGGCTTGCCGTAGGCGGCCTCGAGGTAGACCACCTCACCGCCGGCGCGCGGCATCAGGGTCGCCAGCTCGGCCATGCAGAAGGCGCCACACAGCGCGGCCAGGCCGCCGAACAGCCACATCAGCATCGCGGTGCCGGCACCGCCGACGCCGCCCATGACATCGTCGGGGTTGATGAAGATGCCGACCCCGACCATGGCGCCCGCCACGATGGAGGCGGCCCGCCAGTGGTCGATGCTGCGCGCTTGCTCGCCGCCAGTCTGCATGGGGCCGGCAGTGTAGCCGTTTGTCGCGCCCGTGTGGTATCAGGCCCCCGTGGAGCGCCGCGTCGCCTGGTTCGTGCGTGTCGCCTTGCTCGGGGCGGTGGTCGGCTGCGCGTTCGTGGGCGCCAGCCGCCTGGGCAGCGCCAGCGCGAAATCCCGGGGCGCGCGCACCCCGCTGACGGTGATGCTGCACCTCACGGTGTCGACCGAGGCCGGCGCGGCGGCGGCCGCGGCGCGCCTGCCCGGCGAGCAGCTGCAGGTGGAGGGCGACGAGCTCGTGCTGGGACCGCTGGCCGAGGCCGCGGCCTGGACGCGCGCGGTCGACCTGCTGGCGACGCAGCCGTGGAGCAAGGCCGGCGTGATCATCGATCGAGTCCGCGTGCGGGTGGCCGCGCTGGCCGCCGGGGCGGTGAAGGACGCCCGCCAGCCCACCGCGGGGGAGCTGGCGCGCTGGACCGGTGGCCGGGTCGCGCGTCGCCTGGTGGCGCGCGCCAGCGGCTATGCCTTCCCCGACTTCGCCATGCCGCCAGCGGCCGAGGAGATCGCCAACCTGTCGCCCCCGGTGAAGGGCAAGGCACCGGGCGCCGTCCTGGTGGTCGCCGAGCGCGAGGTCTGCGACTCCGGCGGCCGCGACTGTCTGGCCTGGCTGCGCGTGCTGGCCCCGGTGACCGCGAACCCGGGCAGCTTCGAGCTGGTGTGGGTCCCGCTGGGGCAGCTCTGGATCCCCGACAGCGCCCTGTTCCAGCTGCGCCGCCTGGGCCGCGGCCCCGATGGCGTGGTGCATGACGTCATCTCGCGCCGCGGTGCGCGCACGCACTGTGTCGTACCCGACGGCGCGCCTGCCGCCGCCCGCGCCGTGCGCAGCGGCAAGGCCAAGCGTGGCGACAAGGACACCGCGTCGCTGGAGGACGCCGGCGGCAACCCGACCGGGCGCTGCCAGGACGAGGCGCTGGCGCCGCCAAGGTAGGTAACGCGGGGGAGGCGCCGGTGGCCGGGCTGGCGCTACTTCGCGATGGAGAACTGGTACAGGATCCCGCCGTTCGACAGCGCGAACAGGCGACCTTCCGACACCGCCGGCGGCGCGGTCACGCCCGGCCCGGGGTCGAAGAACTCGAGCAGCTGGCCGCTGTCCTTGTCGAGCACCGCCAGGCCGGCGTCGGCCAGCGGCAGCATCAGGTAGGGCCCCACGATGACCGAGCGTCCGGCATCGCCGCTGCGCCCGAGCGAGGCGCGCTTGATGACCTCGCCGGCACGCGACAGCATGACCAGCTCGCCCGGCGCGCTGACGTACAGGCGCTCCCTCTCCTGCGTGATCGCCCCGGCACCCTCGGTGGGCACGTTCCACTTCACGTCACCGCTGTCGACCGCGACCGCGAACACACCAGTGGCCGCCGACGACACGTAGACCACCTTGCCATCGGGATCCAGCAGTGGCGTGGTGTCGATGTCGACGAACTGCGAGCGCCCGTCCGACAGATCGGTCTCCCAGGCCAGCTTGCCGGAGGCGGCCTGGTAAGCGGCCAGGAACCCGCCCGAGAAGCCGACCAGCACCTTGTCACCCACCACCAGGGGCCCCGAGTGGCCCTGCACGGTGAACTGATCGGGGCGCTCGCGCTGCGCCTCCCAGACCAGCTCGCCGGTCTCGGGCGACAGCGCATACAGGTGATCGTCGGCGTTGGTCACGAACAGCAGGGCCCGCCCGGCCACGCGGGCCTCCATCGGCGCCGCCTGGATGGGGCCCTTGCTCGAGAAGACCCAGCGCTTGTGCCCGGTGCGCGAGTTCAGGCAGTGCAGCCGGCCGTCCTCGCTGCCGACATACAGCCGGCGCTCGAACGACATCAAGAGCGGCTGCGATGCGATCGGCCCCACCGGGCCGTAGCTCCAGCGCTCGCCACCGGTCGCCATGTCGAGGGCGCGGAAGACGCCGTCGCTGGTGCCCACGTACAGCGCGCCCGACAGATCATCGGTGACCGGCTGCGCGAACATCTGCGGACGCAGGTTCTGCCACGCCGTCGGGTGCAGCTGCACGCGCCAGCCTGGCGTCAGCACCCCCGAGCCCACCGGCTCGGCCGGTGGCGGCACCAGCGGCAGCCCGCGCGTGCCGCGACAACCCACTCCGGGCAGCGCCAGCGACGCCAGCAGCGCCAGCTGGACGGCCTTCTTCATCAGGTCGACTCGAGCGCTGCCAGACGATCCTCGGCGCCGGCCTTGAGCGGCGACGACGGGAAGTCCGCCACCAGCTTCTTCAGCACCTCGATGGCCTTGGCCTTGTCACCCTTGGCGCTGAGGATGCGCCCCTGGTGCCACAGCGCGCGCTCCTCACCGAGGCCGCTGCCAGCCTTGTTGGGATCGGGATCCAGCTCGGCGAAGCGCGCCAGGGCGCCGTCGAGATCGCCCTTGGCCTCGAGCGCATAGCCCAGCCCCTCGAGCGCGGCGAAGCGGAACGGGCTCGACTTGGCCTTGTCGAGGAACGCCTTGTAGGCGGTGGCGGCCTCGTCGTACTTGGCCAGCTTGAACAGGGTCGCGGCGCGCAGCAGCTCGGCGCTGGTGGCGAAGCTGCCGCCCAGCTTCTTGGCCTCGGTCAGCGCCTTC
>Ga0154020_10005834_pt1 | contig 14473 bp, 13 predicted proteins | sample Klosneuvirus_201_FD_109709 | JGI IMG/M metagenome (GOLD analysis project Ga0154020, IMG submission 109709) | Active sludge microbial communities from wastewater, Klosterneuburg, Austria - Klosneuvirus_20160825_MG | ecosystem: Engineered > WWTP > Aerobic digester > Activated sludge | place...
CGGTCGTGGTCGGTGAGCATGGCATAGGCGGCATCGCGCACCAGTGCATGCCGGAAGGTGAATTCGACGTCGCCCGGGCCGTGCTCGCCGCGGCGGGTCACGACCTCACGTTGTTCGAGGGTCACGAGCCACTCGCCGATCTCGTTGGCCACGGTCTCACCGCCGACCAGGGACATGATCCCGCTGGTCGTGAACGACTGCCCGAAGATGCTCGCTGCCCGCAGGATCCGCCGTGCTTCGGGCTCCATGCCCTCGATGCGCTCTTTCACCATCCCCAGAACGGTGTCGGCAGGCGCATCGCGCCGGCCTTCGACTCGAGCTCGGATCAACTCCTCCAGATAGAATGCGTTGCCTGCCGCTCGCCCGGTGAGCTCGGCCACGGTCCGGTCGTCGACCCCCTCCAGCGTCTCGCGGACCAAACGCTCGGCGGCCTTCCGCGTCAGTGCGCCGATGCGCACCTCTTGCGCGTTGCGGTCGAGCCACAAACCCGGAAAGGTCTCGTGCACGTCGGGGCGTGCCACGGCCATCACCGTCCAGGGCAGCTCGGGCAGATTGCGCAGGGCGCCGTCGAGCAGCTTCACGCTGGCGGCGTCGCCCCATTGGAAGTCCTCGAGCACCAGCAGAACCGGCTGACGGCGACATTCGAGCGCGACGAAGTCCTCGACCGCGCGCCGCAGCTGGTCGCCCATGAGCAGGGCGTCGTCTCGTGCGGCGCTGAGCGCCACCGACTCTGGAAATGGCGTGCCCAAGAGCTCGCCCAAGAACTCGGCGATGCGTGGCCCTTCGTTCCCGGCGCCCAGCCGCGCCACGTGTTCGGCGAGCATCCCCCGCCGGATTTCCAGCGGTTCCCCGTCCGCGAGCGCCAGCGCTTGGCGCAGCGCTCGCGCCAAGATGTCGAACGGGGCGCCCGCCCGCAGCGGGTCTCCGCGTCCGAGCCAGATGGCCAGCCCGGGCTTCTGAGCACCCAGCTCGCGGATCAGCTCGTAGCGGACCCGGCTCTTGCCCGCGCCTGCAGCGCCGGTGACCAGCACCACCTGCGAGGCTGGGGCCGAGATGCTCTCGTCGATGATGGCGTGCAGCGTGCGAAGCTCGCGATCACGGCCGACACACGGTGTCACCCGCCCCAGCAGCCGCCGCGCAGGCTGTTCGCCCTGGCCGACGGCCACCAGCCCGAAGTGGCCGCGCGTCCCCGCGACCTCGAAACGGGTGGGCAAGAGCCCGCGGGTGACGTCGTCGATGGCAATCACCCCCGCAGAGCTCGAGAGCAGCGCGGCCCGCTCGACCACGTCGCCCTCGGCCAGACCGCCGACCAGCGTCGCCCAGCCCGTCGCCACGCCCAGCGACAGCGTGCGCTCGGACGACATCAGGTCCAGCGCTGCGATGGCGGCGCGCGCCACCTGATCGGTGGCTGCTCCCGTCCCCGCAGAAGTCAGCACGAACGATCCGTCCGCGAGCGCCTCGGCGCGCAGCTGGGTGCGCGCCGCGATCTCGGCCACACGCGACTTCAGCGTGGGGTTTGCCCTGGGCATGCGCGCCAAGATCACGCTGACCAACTCGCGCTCGCGCTCGGTGATGGCGGCGGTGTCCCCGGGCAGGGGCGCGCGCAGGGTGGGCCTCGATCCGCCGACGGCGCTGAGGGCTTCCAGCACCTGATCGGCGGACGCCGGGCGATCGCTCGGGTCTTTCGCCAGAAGCTGCCCCACCAGCTGTTCCACCAGCGGGGGCGCACCGGGCGCGAGCTCGGCGAGCGACGGGGCGCCGGCCACCACGATCTTCGCCAGCACCGCCAGCGGGGTGTCGGCGCCGAATGCCGGGCGGCCGGCGATGCACTCGAACACGATGGCCCCGAGCGAGAACAGGTCCGCACGACCGTCCACGTCGATGGCGCCGCGCGCCTGCTCGGGTGCCATGTACCCCATGGTCCCGGCAGGGCCTTGCAGCTCGATGGTGGTCTCGGTGCGGTCGCCCCGATGGCGCGAGAGTCCGAAGTCGAGCAGCTTCAGCTGCCCGGGGTCGCCGTGAACGAGCAGCAGGTTTCCCGGCGACAGATCGCAGTGCACGATGCCGCGGGCGTGAGCGTGCGCCAGCGCGCCGGCGGCGCGGCGAGTCATGTCGATGGTTTCTTCCAGCGTCAGGGCGCCGCGGTCGAGCCGCGCGCGGAGCGTCTCTCCCTCGAGCCACTCCATGGCCAAGTAGTGCTCACCCGCAGCGATGCTGCCGTGGGCGATGTAGCGGACGATCGCCGGGTGGTCCAAGCCCGAGAGGGCGCGGGCCTCGCGGTAGAACTGCTGCTCTCCGTCTCGCCCGAGCAGCACGTGCTTGAGGGCCACCGATTCGCCGGTCTGGCGGTCCTGGGCGCGATACACCGCTCCCATGCCGCCCTCTCCGACGAAGGCCAGCAGCTCGAACCGGGACGCGATCACATCGCCGATCTTCAAGGTCAGCCCACGTGCTTAGGCGCGCGCAGGCCGGGCCGCCAGCGGGCGCCGTCAGAACCCGTAAATCACCAGTGAGGCGGCCGAGGCGATCCGCTCGAGGGCGGTGACGTCGCTCGAGCGGAAGGCGTGTCCGACCCGGCCGAGCTCGATGATGGCCATCAAGCTCGGGCCGATGGTCACCGGCACCATCGCCACGCCCCCGAGGTCGGGAGCAGCTCCCAGCCGGGCCGCCACGGCGCGCTCGGCCTCGCCGGCGCTGGGCGGTGCCACGATCAGCCCACCCAGGCGTGCCAGCCGCACCGCGGCGTCTTCTGCCAGCGGCGCCCCGAGCCGACCCACCATTCCGACGCCGCGCACGCAGGTCGTGATGGGCCGGTGGCCATCGAGCGCGCGGTGCACCACGCCGAAGCTGGCGCCGGTGGTCTCGATGCAAGCGTGAAGCGCCAGGGACAGCACCTCGGCTGCGTCCCGAGCCGCGCCGAGCTCGGTGACCAGGGTGGCGTGGCTCGACGCAGGCAGCGCGAGCAAAGCGTCGGTGCCGGGCTGGCGCCGCACCGCCCGGACCTCCCGGATTTGATCGAGGCGGCGCCAGGTACGCCAGGTGAGCTCGCGCACCAGGCAGTCCTCGGGGATGCGACCGTGGAACACCCCGCGCTGCAAGAGGTCGGTCCTGACCGGACCCACCGTGAGCTCCCCATTGGTCACGAACCAAAGGGGAGGCGGGCGACTTGGGCGTGCTGCTTTCTCGGATTGCGTGACCACCACGGCGAGCTCCTTTGGCGACGGATCGGCGCCGTGGAAATTGTCGCGCGCTGGCCCTGCGCTGGGCCAACATCGGTGTAGAATCGGCGTGTGGAGACGGTTCGCATCGACCGCTGGCTGTGCGCTGCCCGGATCTTCCAGTCACGCACCCAGGCCACCGATGCCTGCGTCGGCGGTCACGTGCGGCTCAACGGGGCGGCGGTTCGTGCCAGCCACCCGGTGCGAGTCGGCGACAGCATTTCCGCGCTGGCACCCCGCGGACCGGTGGTGCTCGAGGTGGTGGCGCTGGCCGAGAAACGCCTCTCGCCCGCTGACGCGCGTGCGCTCTACGCCGATCACTCGCCGCCGCCGCCGCCGCGCGAGCCGCGCATCGGCGCGCGCGACCGCGGCGCCGGGCGCCCGACCAAGGCCGACCGGCGTGCGCTCGAGCGCCTGCGTGACGATTGAGCTTCAGTCCGAAGCCGGGGGCGGGGGTGCCACCGCGTTCGGATTCGCGGTGAGTTGCGGCATCATTCGCAGGGGGGCCGCCAGCGAGCGGTCCCTCGCGGTGATGGGCGGCGGCGGCGCGGCGTGGGGCTCTTCGTCCGGTTCGCCGGGCTCTGCGGCATGCGGTGCGGGTGGAGGAGGGGGAGCCGGCTCGACGCGCCGCGGCTCGTCGGCCGGTGAGGGCGGCGGGGGTGGCACAGCCACTGGCGTGGGGGGCAGGGGCGTAGCGGGCACCATGGCCGGGGCCTCTCGCGTGGCGGCTGGCTCACGCCGGGTCGCACCCCGCGAGGGTGTCATGGCGTTGGTCGGCTCGGGGCCTTCGATGACGTTGACCGCTTTGGACGGCGGGCCGCCGAACGAGAGCGACTTCGGCGTCACGAGGACCACGATCAGCACGTACAGAAGCGATGAGCCGATCAGCGCCACGCAGGGCGTCCACCGCCACGAGACGAACGAGGTCAGGATCTTCAGTGCGCGCACGGCTCGAGCCTCGGAGGCCAGTCTACCCGAGCGGAGCGGCGGGGCCAGGACAACCTGGCTCAGCCCCCTTCGAAGGCGTCTTCAGCGTCGGCGGAAGGGGGGGTCGCATCGGCCAGGTCGTCCAGGTACCCCTCCGGAAGGCTGACGTCCTGGGTCCCCGAGGCCTTCCCCCGGGGAACGCGCATCGCCGACGGCGGGAAGGGCTGCGCCCGATCCACGGTCGCCACGATCGTCGTCAGTTCGGCCAGCGTGACGACCTTCATCAAGCGCTGGCGGAGCTCGGCGCTGCCGCGAAAGCCCTTGGTGTACCAGGTGGTGTGGCGCCGAAAGGCGCGCATCGCGGGGCCCTCGCCGATCCAGTCCGAGAGCAAGCGCGCGTGCTCGAGCATCACGTCGATGACCTCGCCCAGGTTCGGCGGATTGCCCGGCTGACGACCGTCGAACACCGCCGCGAGGTCGCGGAACAGCCACGGCCGGCCCAGGCAACCGCGACCGACGATCACCCCGTCGCAGCCGGTGGTGCGCATCATCCGGAGCGCGTCCTCGGCTTCCCAGATGTCGCCGTTGCCCAGCACCGGAATGCTGAGGCGGCTCTTGAGCTCGGCGATTGCCTCCCAGCGCGCCGCACCGTCGTAGAGCTGGGCTGCGGTCCGCGCGTGCAGGCCGACCGCCGCGCAGCCCGCCTCTTGCCCCACGCGACCGGCATCCAGATACGTCAGCAGCCCATCGTGAATGCCCATGCGGAACTTGATGGTCACGGGAACCTGCCCCGCGCCCTGTACTGCGGCTTCGACGATGCGACGCAGCAGGTTCGGCTTCACGGGGATGGCCGCACCACCGCCCTTTCGCGTGACCTTGCGCACGGGACAACCGAAGTTCATGTCGATGTGATCGACGCGCCCTTCGCCCACCAAGCGTTTGACGGCTTCACCCACGTAGTACGGGTCCACTCCGTACAGCTGCAGGCTTCGCGGATGCTCGCCCGGTCCGAAATCGGCAAGCTTGAGTGTCTTGCCTCGCCCCTCGACCAGGGGGCGGGCCGTGATCATCTCGCTGACGTACAGGCCCGCGCCGAAGCGGCGGCACAGCGCGCGGAAGGGGAAGTTGGTGACGCCCGCCATGGGCGCGAGCACCACCGGCGGCCAGACGCGGAGTGGCCCGATGCACAGCGGCGCGAACTCTCCGACCCGCGCTGGGGGGACGTCGCGATTGACGGCGCTCTGGTAGATCGGGTCCACGGTCGTCAGAGCAGGCCGGGCTTTGGGCGCGGGCTCGCGAGAGTCACTCCCAGCCCTCGTCGGTCGGATCGGGCTCCTCGGGCGTCGGCGCCGCGGCGGGGCGGACCACCGGGATGCGGATGGTGGCCTTCCGCGGATCCGGCTTGGGCTGAGCGGGCCGTTGCTGGGGTGGGCCGGGGGCGGGGTGGGGTTCGGCCCGGGTCGGGTAGGCCTCGGGCGGCAGCTCGAGCTCGAGCACTCGGGGCGTGTGACGTCGATGCACGTCCGCCGCCCCCGACTCGGCTTCGATGTTGGGGAGCGTCCGGCGCGCGTGGACCTCGGGGTTGGCAGCGGGGGGGGCTGACGCCGGTGCTGGCGTCGGCGCCGGGACGCTGCGGCGCAGCGCGGCCGCCATCGGGCGCCGGACAGAGCTCTGGGGGGCGGCAGAGGTGGGGACCGGCGAGGCCTGCGGCCGCCCGCTCCTGGGGTTGGCCGAGGGGCGCGAGTGGGGAACGCTCGAGCGGGGCACGTGGGTGATGCTTCCCGAAGCGCGCCGCAGGCGGAGCTCGTCGTCGCGCCGCGTGTCGAACACGATCAGCGGTGCGATCGCGTCGGGGTTGTCGGTGGCCCACTCGGCCAGCTCGGCCAGCGGTACGGCAGCGGACACCGTCCGCAAGCGCTCGAGGTGTTTGCCCACGTCGACGCGGATGTCGATCTGCGTCGCCAGGTCGAAGTCTCGGAGCACGATGTCCAGCGTGCCTTCGATCCAGGCGCTGTGCGCCAGGCGCGCCAGCACCTCGAGAATGCGCGGTGCGCCCTTCCCGGGCGAGGCGACGCGCGCCATCTTCTCGACCAGCTTCAGCACCTGGTCGCGGGGCGAGCCGGATTCGGGCGCGAACGCCCGCTCGATGAGATCAGGGCTGATCTCGTCGCAGCTCTTGAAGTCGAGCGAGAGGGACATCGAATTGGGCGCGGACGGGGCGGCCAGGATCGAAGAAACGGTGGCGGCCGTCAATCGCGGCGCTGTTCTCTAGCCGTTCTTCTTGGCTGCCAGCAGAGCTTTGACCGCCTGGCGCGCGAGCGCTGGGGCGCTGAACATGCTTTTCGCCAGCGAACGTGCGAGCGACAGTGGAGTCGAGCCATGCGCTTCGATCGCGACCCGCTCACCGCTCGTGACCTCTTCGATGGCGCCGCGAGCAATGGTCCGAGTTCCGTCCGAGCGGATCTCGACGATCATGCGTGCGACCACCGGGGGCTCTCCGGGGCGCTCGGCCAGCGCCCCGGGCTTGTCCGCGTCATCGGGCCCCGTCATCCGCGCTTCGACGACCCATCGACGTCCGAGCCGTCGTGGTCGTCGCCTTGCAGCGAGTAGCCACCGAGCGGCTGGGTCGCCGGGTCCGGCTTGCGCTTGAGGGGGGGCTTCGGGCCCAGCGGCGGGGCTGTCTGGGCAGGCATGCCCGCCGGCGGGGAAGGCCTCGAGAGAGCGATCGCGGCGTCGAGATCCCCGCCGGGCGGCGCGGTCGCTCGGTCCCCGAGCAGGTCGCCCAGGCCGTCGCTGGTGTCGGGCGGCACCGGATCCGTGGTGCGGGTCGCCAGGTGGGGCACCGCCGGTTGCGTGCGCCGGCTGGCCTCTGGCGAGACCGGCAAGCGCTGCAGCAGCACGCGGCCGGGTGCGTAGCGCGCCAGCTCGGACAGGTACTGGTCGCGCTCGCGGGTGACCTGCGCGAGCGCCTGCTGGGCGTCGTCGCGCTGCTGCTGCAGGCGGCGCAGCACGTCGCGGGAGCGATCGCGCTCTGCCAAGAGCTTCTCGAGGTTCCGGTCGTGCTCTTCTCTCGTGGCCGGGCGCAGGGTGGGCATGGGTGGCGTCATCTCACCCAGGCCCGGGCTGGTGCGCCGCGCGCTGGCCGGAATCGGAGCGACCGTCTCCTGAGTCTGACGCAAGAGCTTCTCGACCCGCGCGAAAGCTTCGTCGCGCTCTTGCACCAAGCGGTCGATGGTCTGCTCGTGCTCGTCCAGCAGGCCGGCGAGGAACTGGTCGTGCTCTTGGATCAGAAACTCGCGATCGTTGCGCGCCTCTTCCAGCTGCAGCTCGAGCAGCTCGCCCTGATTCTTGAAGACCAGTCGCTGCTCGTTGCTCGACGCGAGCATCTCGCGCACGCGCTGAAGCTCTTCGGCGAGCTGGTCGTTGGCTTCGCGGGCGCCGCTCACCCCTTGGGTGACCTGCTGGATCGCGCGGTACAGCGCCCCCAGCGTGGCCTCGGCCCGGGTGCTCGCGGCCAGGGCGGCCTCCACCGTCTGCTCGTGGCTGGAGGGGGTCCGGGCCGGGGCCACGGGCGAGTCGCCTGCCGGCGCCTCGGCGGCGTCAGCGGCGGGCTTCGACCCGGGCACAGTTCCCATGCATGGCAGGATAGAGCATTTTGCCGGCGGTCGGAGCTGCTACGATGTCGCGCCATGAAGCGGCTGACGTTCCCGGTGATCGCGGCGCTGGCCCTCGGGGTCGGCTGCGACTCGAACCAGCCCAAGCCCGGCGCTGCCGGGTCGGCCGCCCCGCCGGCCGCCCCCGCCCCGTCGGGGAGCGACGTTCCGTCGATCATGATCGTGCCGACCCCGGGTCGCCCCGCGACCTTCTCGTCGGCCGACGGCGCTGCGCTCTCTGGCGAGCTGTTCGTGTCGCCCGAGCCGAACGCTCCGGCAATCATCCTGGTTCATCGGCTGAACGGCGATCGGGCCGAGCTTGCCCCCCTCGTCAAGCGGCTGGTCGTCGCGCCGAAGCGGTTCACCGTCCTGAGCCTCGACCTTCGCGGTCACGGCGCGTCGAAGGCCCCAGAGAAGGCCAAGCTGGGCGAGACCCGAGATCTGGCGCGCGATCTGGAGGCCGCCATCGCCCACGTGAGCGAGGCTGCGCGCCCCCGGGCCATCGTGCTGGTCGGGACCTCGATCGGCGCGGCGCTGGCCAGTCAGGTCGCGTTCGCGGCCGACAAGGTCGTGGCGCTCGCGCTCGTGTCGCCCGGCGAGGGCATCAGCGGGCACCCGCTCTACAAGCCCTACTCGGAGGTGCGAAACTTGCCGACCTTCGTGGCCGGCGCGAAGGACGACACCGTGTCGAAAGCTGCGGTCGATGCGCTGGAGAAGATGGCGATGCAGGTCACGGTCAAGCGCTACGAAGGGTCGCGCCACTCGGCGCAGTTCCTGGGCGAAGAGCACCCGGAGCTCTGGGCCGACCTCGAGAACTGGGCGCTCGGCGTCTTCTCCGAAGCGCCGACGGAGCGGAAATCGCTGTACCTGGCCCCTGGCAAGCAGCCCAAGAAGGCCCTGCCGAAGAAGGGCGGAGGGCCGGGCTGATGGCGCGCGTGCTCTTGGTCGAGGATTCCGAGGTCACGCGCGCCTACGTGCGTGGCGCCCTTTCGGGCGTCGGGGTCGGCAGCGCTCCGCTCGAGGTGGTCGAGGCCGAGAGCGGCTTCGCGGCGCTGCGGCTCTTGCCCCGTGGCTCGTGGGATCTGGTCATCACCGACGTCAACATGCCCGACATCAACGGGCTCGAGCTGCTGTCGTTCATCCGCCAGAGCGAACGGCACCGCGCCACCCCGGTGCTGCTCATGTCCACCCAGACCTCGGGCCGCGACCGCGAGCGCGGTCTGGCGCTGGGCGCCGTCGGCTATCTCTCCAAACCCTTCACGCCCGAACAGCTCAGAGACGAGGCCTTGCGTCATCTGAGCGCAGCACCGGACGAACGCGGTCATGGTTGACCCGGGGGATCGGGCACGCGAAGAGTTCTTCACCGAGGCCCAGGAGATCGTCGAGACCTTCTCCCGGAATCTGCTGTCGCTCGACGCCACGTTGAAGGTCGGCGGTGACGACCCGGCGCTGGTGAACGAAGCGTTCCGGGCCGTTCACACCCTGAAGGGGCTCGCCGGCCTGTTCGGCGCCGCACAGCTGGGCCTCTTGTCGCACCGCCTCGAAGATCTGCTCGATGCCCTTCGCCTCGGGCGCATGCCGCTGAGCCCGGCGGTGCTGGACATCTTGTTCGGCTCGGTGGACGTGTACGCGCAGATCCTGGATGCCGACCGCAACGCGCTGGAACCGCCGGCGCAAGCGGTCGACGAGCTGTGTCGGCGCCTGGACGCGCTCGGGGGTGCCAGCGCCGAGCAGCCGAGCCTGGTCGTGGAATACGACCTCGACCCCGGGATGTTGGCGGTTCTCACCGAATACGAAGAGCACCGGCTGCGCACCAACATCGAGAACGGTCGCGGGCTGTATCGCCTGCGGGTGCAGTTCGATCTTTCCACCATCGACCGCGCGCTGGAAGAGATCAAAGAACGGGCCAAGCGCCACGGCGAGATCATCACCTACTTGCCGACCGGTGAGTCTGCGAGCCCGGACACCATCGAGCTCGATCTGCTGATGGCGTCGCGCGACGACCTGGCGACCCTGATCGGCACGCTGGGCGCCGACAACGTGGTGATCGAAGAGGTGCCACGGCGCCGCCGCCCGTCGCTGGCGGCCGGCACGGTGCCGCCGCCCGATCCGGCCGGCATGCTGCTTTCCCTCGCGCCGCCGGGCGCGAGGCTCGAGCCCGCGACCAGCGACGACGTCCTGGCCGTGGAGCCGGCTCGCTCGCTCAAGGCCGTGACCCAGACGGTGCGGGTCGACATCAAGAAGCTCGATCACCTGATGAACATCATCGGCGAGCTCGGCATCGTGCGCGGCGTGCTGGCGCGGCTCTCGGAGCGCGCGCGGTCCGATGGGCAGCGCCAGCTCGCCACGGAGATCTTGCGCCTGCACCGCAGCTTCGACCGCCGGCTGGGCGATCTCAGGGACGCCGTGCTCGAAGTCCGCATGGTGCCGCTGGGGCAGGTCTTCGACCGCCTGGCGCGGGTGGTGCGGCAGATCAGTCGCGACGTCGGCAAGGACATTCGCCTGGTCATCACCGGCGCCGAGACCGAGATCGACAAGCTGATCGTGGAAGAGCTCAGCGACCCGCTGATGCACATGATCCGCAACGCCATCGACCACGGGATCGAGGCGGCGGCCGTGCGCGAGAAGGCCGGCAAGCCGCCCGCCGGCACGATTGCCCTGAACGCCTATCAAAAGGGCAATCACGTGATGATCGAGATCGAGGACGACGGCGCCGGCATCGACGAAGACGCGCTGGTCGAGAAGGCCATCGCCCTGGGGCGCATCAGTCGGGTCGACGCGGGCGACCTGGCCCGACACGACCTGCTCGGGTTGATCTTCATGCCTGGAATCAGCACCCGCGACGTGGCCGGCGACCTGAGTGGGCGTGGCGTGGGAATGGACGTCGTGAAGACCAACATGGCCAAGATCGGCGGTGTGATCGACGTTCACAGCGAGCGCGGCATCGGCACCAAGATGACCATCACGCTGCCGATCACGCTGGCCATCGTCAACGCGCTCTTGGTGCGCGCCGCGGGCCAGGTCTTCGCCCTGGCGGTCAGTCACGTGTCCGAAGCCATCGTGTTCGACCGGCGTGGGCTGCGGACCGTCGAGGGGCGAGAGGTCGTGTCGCTACGCGGTCAAACGCTGCCGGTCTGTCGGCTGGCCGAGCACCTGGGGCTGCCCGAAGGCCAGGGTCCGGCGCCGCGTCGCTTCGTGGTCGTCATGGCGCTCGGCGCGCGGCGGCTCGGCCTGGTGGTCGACGCGGTGCTCGGGCAAGAAGACATCGTGATCAAACCCCTGGGGCCGTCGCTGTCCGACGTGCGTGGCCTGTCGGGCGCCACCGAGCTCGGTGATCAGCGGGTGGCCTTGGTGCTCGATTCGGCCTCGCTGCTCGAAGACGTGCTGTCCGCCACCGACACCGGCCCGCTGGAGGTCGCCCCCCGTGGCTGATCTGGTCCGGCTCGGGGCGCGTGGGCCCAGGCGGGCGCTCGCCCACCAGGGGCCGGTGCGCGAGTTCCTGGTCCTCCGCATCGGGGCCGACGACTACGGCGTCGAGTTGACCAGCATCCGCGAGATCCTGAGCCCGCCGCCCGTGACGTACGTGCCGCGGGCTCCGCGTTCCGTGCTGGGGGTGTGCAGCGTGCGCGGCTTGCTCGTGACGGTGGTCGATCTGCGCGCACGCCTGGGGCTCGAAGCGGCGTCGGCCTCGCGGCGTGCGCGGCTCTTGCTCACGGGTGCCTCGTCGGGCGAGGTGTTCGGCGTGCTGGTCGACGAGGTGCGGCAAGTGGTTCGGCTTTCTGACGGTGAGCTCGAGCTGGCCAGCACGGTCTTCGGCGGCGACGTTGCAGAACACGTCCTCGGCATCGGGCGGCCGAAGCCCGGCGACGACGTCATCATTCTGCTCGACCTGGTGCGACTCGTGGATCATTTGCCGGAGACTGCCTGATGGTTTCATCCAAAGCGCGACCCGATCCCCAGAAGAGCCTCGTCGGATTCACGGTCGGCGACGTGCACTACGCCGTGCCCATTGCCGCCGTGCGCGAGATCGTCAACCCGCTCGAGCTCACCGTGTTGCCCCACTCTCCGCCGGCGGTGGCCGGCGTCGCGAATCATCGCGGTACGGTCATCCCCGTCGTCGACCTTCGGGCGCGCTTTGGCCTGGGCCGCGCGGAAGACCAGCGCCGCGCCAAGTGGATCCTGGTCGAGGTCGAAGCCCACACCGTGGGGCTGATGGTCGACGGCGTCACCGAGGTCTTCGGCACCGGCGGCGCGGAGCTCGGGGCCGCGCCCAGCCTGGGCGCCGGCGACGACGTTCGCGGGATCATCGGCGTGGCGCGCCACGCCGAGCAGCTGGTCTTCGTCCTCGACGTCGACCGCTTCGACGCGCTGGTGAGCCCCCTGGCAGCGACCGGGCTGCTCGGCCCAGGAAGCCTCGAGACGTGACCGAGCTCGCCGAGCTGGAGCGGGCGCTCGTGGCCGAAGATGCCGAAGAGCGCCGCCGCGCTGCGGCGGGCCTCAGGCAGACCGCGGGTCCGCCACCGGTGGCGCTGCTGATGCGCGCGCTGGGCGACGCCGACTGGCGTGTGCGCAAAGAGGCCGTGCTGACCGCGGTCGCGCTGGCCCCTTCCGAAGACGTGCGCACGGCGCTGGTCGACCTCTTGCGTCCGGGCGACAACGTCGGCGCCCGCAACAGCGCCGTCGAGGCCCTGGCCGGTTACGGCATTCACGCCATTTCCGCCCTGGCGTCGGTCCTCTCGGAGCTCGACGCCGACGGCAAGAAGCTGGTGGTCGACGTGCTGGCCAGGTGCACTCGCCCCGAGGGCCTGCCGTTGCTCAAGACCCTGCTGCGCGATGCCGACGTCAACGTGCGGGGCGCAGCGGTCGAGGCCGTGGCCGCCATCGGCGAGGCGTGTGCCGAAGAGGCGATTCTGATCCTCGACTCGTGCCTCGATTCTGCCGACACCTTCGTGCGGCTGGCCGCGCTCTCGGGTCTCAACCGGCTCTCGGCCGAGATGCCATGGGCGCGTCTCGAGCCGTTGGCGCATGACGCCATCTTGCTCCCCGCAGTGTTGACGGCAGCCGGGCGCAGCGGCGCCGCAGAGGCCGTGCCGGTGGTGCTCGCGGCGCTCGAGTCGGCCCACGGCAGGACCTTCGCGCAGGTGATCGAGTCGATGGTTCGGCTCGGTCATTCGAGCCCGGTGGCCCGTGAGGCGCTGGTGCAGGGCGCGGGCGGCGTGTCGGCTCGCGTGCGTGAAGCCATTCTCACTCTCACCGCCGACGACGAGGCGGCGGTCGAGACTCGCCGAGCCGCACTGGGCGCCGCTGCCCTGCTCGGCAGCGAGGCGGCAGCGCGCGCCGCGGTCGCAGCGCTCTCGGACGATCTGCTCGCCGAGCAGGCCGAGGCGACGCTGGCCGAGCTGGGCGGGGTGGCGGTCGAGGCGCTGGTGGCTGGCGCCCAGGCCCCCTCGCCGGAGCAGCGCGCGGCCTGCATTTCGCTCTTGGGCCCGCTGGTGGCGCTGCATCCCGACGCCACCGCGGCCGCCAAGCGGGCCCTCGCCGATCCCGCGCCCGAGGTCGTCGCGGCCGCGCTCGACGCCCTGGGAAGCGCCGGTGATCGCGCCACGCTCGACGACGCGGTGCGCCTGCTCGACAGCGGTCCCGTGGTGAGGCAATCGGCGCATCGGGCTCTGGTCGCCCTGGTGCGCCGGCATCCCGCCCAGGCCTTGGCGGTGGTCACCCGCGCGGTGGCGGATCCCGCCGCTGCCGAGGCGGCCGCCATCGCCATCGAGACCCTGGCCCCGCAGTCGACCGACCCAATCCAGCACCTGAGCTTCTTGCGTTCGGCGCTGGACAGCCCGGCGCCGACCACGCGCTGTGCCGCGCTCTCGGCGCTCTCTGCCATCAGTGGGGCCGACGCCGTGGAACCCGTCGCCTTTGCGCTGGGCGACGAAGAGGTCGAAGTTCGCCTCGCGGCGGTGCGCGCCCTGGGCAAGCTCACCGACCACCAGGGGGCGCCGCTCGGTCTCGAGCGGTTGATCGACGTGGCGCGCAGCAGTGCCGAGCTGGAGCTGGCCGCGCAAGCTGCCCGCGTGCTGGGCGAGCTGGGCGACCGGCGAGCGATCGCCGTGCTCGGCGAGCTTTGCGGCCGCGAGCCTCTGCTGGCGGTGGTCGCGCTGGAAGCGCTCGGCGTGTTCGAGGGACCCGAGCGAGACCAGCACCTGGCGCTGGGGCTCGCACACCCCGATCCCGAGGTCGTCAAGTCCGCGATGCGCGTCCTTTCCACACCCCGCAACGCGGCGGCCGCAGAGCGCCTTGCCGAGTGTCTGGACCATGCCGAGTGGGACGTGCGCCGCCTGGCCGCCGAGCTGCTCGGTGGCATCGGCGGTGACGCCGCGCTGGGCCCCCTCCGCAGTCGACTGGCGGTCGAGACTCACGAGCTCACGCAGGGCGAGCTCGCGCGTGCCATCGTCGACGCCGAGACCGCGAGTGGGCGGCGCCGCACCGCCCCGCCGCCCAGCCTGCGCGGAGCCAGAAGGTGACGACGCCGGCCTCTCAACGGCCGCGGCTCACCTCCGAGGTCTTCAGGCTGTTGCGCGATCTGATCAACGCGCATGCCGGGCTCGAGTACCAAGACGACGCCCTGTACGCCTTCGAACGGCGCCTGTCGGAGCGCCTGGCCACGCTCGGGCTCCC
>Ga0154020_10005835_pt1 | contig 14472 bp, 20 predicted proteins | sample Klosneuvirus_201_FD_109709 | JGI IMG/M metagenome (GOLD analysis project Ga0154020, IMG submission 109709) | Active sludge microbial communities from wastewater, Klosterneuburg, Austria - Klosneuvirus_20160825_MG | ecosystem: Engineered > WWTP > Aerobic digester > Activated sludge | place...
ACTTCCTCATCCTAGGTTGTCGAGTCGCCCAAGAACATTGAAATTGCCTACATGAAGAAGGGATCTGGTCTTGTCTCTTTGGAGAAGGAGAAGATCGAAAAGGTTGTCGAGGAGGTTGAGAAGGAGAAGAAGGAGGCTGAGGAGAAGAAGAGCAAGTCCACGCAGACGGATAAGTAAATCGACTCGAGCTGGAGTTACCTTTGACTCTGGACTCAAATGACCTTGACCTTACGCAATCAATAACATTCAGATCATATCTTTTCTTTTGTACAATCCATTTCAAATTCACACAAACTGCGAGTTCGAGTATCTCAGACGAGAAAGCGCTGTAACTGCTCTTTGAGCTCGGCGATGCCCTTGCCAGACTGGTTGGAGACCTTGAAGGAGGCACTGACGTGATACTGTCGCACAAAGCTCTCCACGTCACAATCGGGTATCCTGGGCGCGCCAGTCGATGAGCCGAGGTCAGTGAGGCTGTGGGATCGCAAGGGGCTGTCGAGAGAGTCGCTGCTATGGCGGCGCAAGGGGCTCAACTCGCCAGTTCCATAGGGTGTTAGCACGGCAACAGCTTCAGCCACCTCAACAAAGTGCTCGTTGAGGTCGGTAAAGTGGCGCGAATGGCGGCGACTAGAGCGGCCGCTGTGAGGTGTCGAGAAGCCTTGCTCGTCGCACTTGCAAGCGACAAGAACTGTCGTTGGCGGAGGATCAATCGACGCCACGACTGGGGCAAACTCGTTCAGCTTGGCCAAACTCTCGGGGGCGCAGATGTCGACCACATAGATCACGTATTTCTTGGAAGTGCCCTGGAGAAGCGCGGCTTTCAACGTCGCGGTATTCTCGAGGAAGTCAATCCGTGCAAGAGCTGTGATCACACTGGCGGGTTGACCAGCACCCGGGGCAGGCGAGGAGGAGCGCATCGAGGAGGACGAGGAGGTGTCGGCGATTGAGGAGGAAGAAGAACCCTCAGACCCGCTCGTGTTCTCATCTTCCTCAGCTTCGGAGATGGCATCTGAGTTGGCTGCTGGAGTTGACTTGGCCAGCACGGCCCCAGGTTTGTGCGAAGTCAGAGAGGACAGCTTGGCTGCGAGCGTGTTGCTCCACGCAGGGGCAGGGGCAAATTCAAACTTGGCGCTCTGCTCAAGCTTGGCGACGCGGTGGCTCGGAACGTTGAAAGTATCGTGTTGTAATCGCTGCATCAGCGATGATTTTCCAACGCCGGCGAGGCCGACCAACAAGAGCATTGGAGTCGGTTTCAGCGGGGCAATGGGCTAGCACAGCGAGCATGGTCAGCAAGAAAGCGCTCAGAATTGCACGAGGAGGATGATGCAGCAGCGGACCGTCCGTGGGCGCTCTGGGGTATGCGAATGGCCATGAGTGACGATGTGCCCAGAGTCTTTGAGCTTCTGAAGAACCTAAAATAAAGATAATCAGATACGGCAAAGTGAGCAATGATGTCACACAACGGCAAACCTGCTGGGATTTAATTTGACGAGGACTCAGAGTTTCTGGCTCTTCCTTGCGCGGGCTCTTGAGAGAACCAGCGCTCATTTTGAGAGATATAACCTATTCATGAAGTCGACGATGAAAACAAATATTTCGACTAAGGAGAGAGCAGTCGAGGCACCTTTTTGTCTGGGGTCGCGGGAAGAGAGCCGCTCGATTTCCTCATCCCATCAATGTGGGTTCGCGCGGCCACTTTTGGTGAGAGCGAGGTAGGAGTTTTACTCGGCGATTTCGTTTTCTCTTTGGCCAACTCATCTTCGACGCCTCCTTCCGTTAATGGATCCAGCCTAGCAAAAGGGAGAAATGAGGCAATGAACCTGTTGGGCGACGATGCGACGACGATGCGAAAGGGTTTGTACGTATTGCTAAATCGCATACTCTTGGTTCGCCTCCGCGAGACGCTTCCATTTCCCGGGGTACCAGGCGATCTGATCGAGCACGGGATAACGTCAACAAGATGTCATCGCGACAAAGCGAAAAAGCAAAGACACGAACCCCTCTTCATCTTCCTTGGGCTCGTGCTCTTTCTCCTTCTCCTCTTGAATGTCATCGAATATGCGAGGGGAATATCGAAGGTTTTTTAGTCGCGCACTTCCTGACCTGCTTCGGGGAGTGACAGCTCCTACAAAATTGGGATCTAAGAATCTGGCAGCATAGAAAAATGGAATTTTCTGAGGAAAGAGATGAGCGAAGAGCAGACCATCATTTGACGAAGCCGAGCGCGGAGAGGCCTGCGCCGAGTCAGCGGGGCTCTCATTGTCGCTGGACGAGTCGTGCAACTTGTCGAGCGGAAGGTTTGTAACTTTGAATTTTCCAGAGCTACGAGGGCTCAAAGGCTGTTCCCGTTGCTCATCACGCTCGAGCGACAGCCGTTTGAGTTTGCTGCGCGGCGATTGCGGGTCGCTGTCGTCGACATATGCCCGGCTCGCCGCGCTGACATTAACCATCTTCTCCGACTCTGTCCAGACAGAATAAAACTTACATATTTATAAAATTTCAAAAACTATTCGATGATAATTAATGAGGAAAAATCTGAAGAGGAGATCGGGCAAGAGGGGGAAAGCTCGAGCGGATCAACAATCGAAGCAGCGAAACAGTGCCACCGCTTCCAAGACCATGATAGGCATATTTGAACAAAAAAGCGCACCCATATTATTTTTGGGAGAATAATCTGGCCGATGACGAGGACGGGGAAAGCGCCAAGTCAGAGTTTTCAAGCGTTCGGCAATTGCGAATTTGCGACAGATTCCGCAAAGCCGCGCGTGCGACACGACCCCGTCCTCTCAGATGGAAGTAATTTCGCTGCTCAAAGTGCTCTTGGGATATGAAATGGCGTGGACAATGGACGACAGCGATTCGACGATAATGAAAACGGAGCAACCGACGAACAGCACTGCTGCGCTGGCAGATAGACTTTGCCTACCGCTCCGCCATAACCTCAAAACCTAAAGGACTTTCTCGGGGCACTCTGGTTTTACTCTCACACGACGAAGGCGAGCAAAATCCACCGACAGGCGAGCGCAGAGAACAGTTGACACAGTTGGGCCCATCATTAAGTTGAAGCTGCGAAGTTTTTGATCGACATCTCGAAGGCACAGATCCTGCGAATGCAGTTATTTGACTTATTTCAGCCATTCTAGAGGGCCTTGCCCTGGAGCCCGCGGAGGAATGCGCCCAAGCAAGCATACAGAGTCTCATCGCCAGAATAGCCGCCTTCTTGGATCACAAGGACCGGCTTGCCTAGCAGAACACACCCTTAGCGAGAGAAAGATGAATCGGTGACAATATAGAGGTACCGAGGTGGCGGAGGGCAGTGGCCATCTTGTAGTAATCGGCAGGGTATAGGAGGAACTCGCAAATGGGATCGCCAGCGGCCGCGTCGAGGCCCAGCGAAATGATCACGGCTGAAGAAGTCGCATACCGAATAAGTCTCAAAGTTGGGAAATAAATTCATTAAGACCGCACTCTTAGGATCGTATTTAGTGATGATCTCCATCGCCTCGTTAAACTTGGGCTCGTATTCGACGAATGACGTGCCGTGAGGCAACGGGAAGTTGCGATTGAAGCCGAGGCCCTTCCCCTCACCGAGCTCGTCGGCGCCTACCCTTGTGCTCAGAGGTGCAATGAAAAACACAACATAAATGTGATATACCTCCCCAATAATAAGGATAGTCCACGTCGGGATCGGCGTGAAGGGAGAGGTAGTAGACGTCGTTCCGAGCGTAAAAAATCTCCTAAAAGCAAAGACTGTTCTGACGATTCTGAGCAGAACAACTTCTCCGCGACAATGTGGTACCTGGGTTCCATTACCGTGGTGATAGTCGATATCGAGAATCGCGACCTTGCCCTCCTTGGAGAGCAGCTCGGCGGCGATGGCAGCATTATTGTAGTAGCAGAAACCGCCGTACGCCTTGGTTGAGGCGTGATGCCCGGGAGGACGGCAGAGGGCATAGACGAGCTTCTCATCTTTCTTGATAAGCTCGGCCGCGTCAATGGCAAGAGCGGCGGCCTTGCGAGCAGCAGTTGCTATAGAGGGACGTCACACCCAAAGTCGCTCGACATGACAAGAAGAAAAATTTGAACCGGTATAGGACATGATTGGAGTGGACGTGTCGAAGCAGAACAGTCCGCACTTGAGATGGAGAGGACCATTCTTGATGCGATTCAGCGCGGGAAAATTGGGAATAGCAAGGGTGTCAGGCAGCCATTCAACATTGACGCCTGCGCAATGGTGGCATTATCAGGTATCGTGAGAGCGCAAGGCCAATTTCCTATTGTTCTCCCACGAACTGTCATGAATCATAGAAGTACCCTGGGGAACGCCCTCGGGATAGATGTTCTTGATGACGGAGGCGTAGCAGCCCGACACGAAGTCGACGAGCTCTTGGGTGTGACAGAGACGAAGCTCGGCATCGCTCGCTTCGCGCTCGCTCTCCACCACCTTGCTCGCAAGCTCCTTCGCACCAAAAACAATAATATTAACATTTATTCAATAATAGGAAATAGTATAATGATGTTAAAGGATCAGAGAGCGCCAACGGGGACGGAGTCGAGAGGAAGCGTCACCATGGCCGCCTTGAGCAAGATCTGGTTGCGGCGCGGCTGCTCGGGGTGCGTCGTGATGCGCCCACCAGCCATGTGCATGATGGGGTCATGGCGAGGCGCTGAAGGGACGTGCAGGACGGTCAGAGCAGTCGTCGTCATTCGGCGGGATGCAGTCAATCAGATAGGGGAGTAACGAGCTGCTGTGACGATTCGAGTGTTGAAGCCTGAACTTTTGACGAGTGATGGCGGCAAGTCAGTGAATCGGTTGCCAATGAATGCGACTTCGACACTTCATTATTGAATAATTAATATATATATTGGAAAGTGAACGTCTCACGATGATCCTTATGTTGTCTCCTGCAAGTCGCCGACAGCATTCCTGACGTTTGTGAAACGGTTTTGAGGAGATTGCCGCGACAATCACTTCGAGCCACAAGCAAGAATACCTCGTCATTCGTCACGATGGCGTGGATGAAGCGCTCCCACGGCAAGCACAGCGGGCTGAGCGATGTCGCAGAGAGCGCCGACGAGTCGAGCGCCCCCACAAGTCCTCGGACGCCTCGCGGGGAATCTCTCGCCGAGTTCCTTGCCGAGCTCCTCTTGCGCTACTCGTTGCCTGTCAATGAGCTTAATATTATGGTGAAAGAGTTGCAGGTGCGCGCTCGCATCCGGTTGTGAGATTCCGAGAGCGTCAACAGGCTTATCCGTTGACCCTTTGCCTCGTCCACGCCCTCACTGTTGCTCTTCACCCAGGACGAATATATCGTCTCCCCGGACCACCTGCGCATGCTGCAAGAGACAGACGTGGACGCTTTGAATCTGCCGGTGCTCGTCAAGCGCTTGCTGAAGAACTCTCTCCCCGAGATATCGCCCAAGGTTCGCTTCTGTCACGTCGGTCTCTGCACATGTCGGGTCGTTTCGTGTGGCCTTGCGCTGCCTTAGTGGGCGCCATTGCGAGCTTCTGTCCTCATTTTAATTCTCTCCAAAAGTTGGAATTGCGTAATGGGACGTCATTTCGATCTGTACTTGGTATTGTTAGTTTCCCCGAGCCTCAACGGCAACTCTTCAATCCATCCACGCAGTTTAGCATGATGTTCGATTCAATATGACGTTCGATTGAATGCCTCGTCTTAGGGCGAAAAGGCAAGGCTCTTGTATGCCGCTGGGAAGGCGTCACATACGCGCGGCAGTCCCGCCAAGTCCTCCGCCCACGCTCACAAACGAGACGAGTCTTCCTCGCCCGAGTCGAGCTTGACGACTGCGACATCCTCCTCGTCAAGCTCAGGGTCAAGCCCCTTGGCAAACACGAAAGGCGATGAAGAGGCCGCGAGCAAACCCGAGCAGCTCTTCGCCAATAAGGTAGCGGATCATTGTTTCTGTGATGGATCGTTGATTTCCATCTGTTGACGCTTCTCATGATGTTTTTGTTTAGTTTTCTGTTTTCACCAAATCACAAATCGACGTGATGGTCGGTCACTTGAAAACCCTCACCAAGGAGAACTTCAACGGCGTCACCTCCTCCGCCTCTGAATTTTACACGTGCGCATTGCTTGTTTGTATCCCGTCGCGTTCTCTGCTATTTCACTGTGATTTTGACTCATGTAGGCAGTTCTGGAGCAAGTGGATCGTGCAGGACCCTGTGGCGGCTGCGCTGCACGAGTCCTTTTCGATGATGCAGCGCTTGAAGCATGTCACCAATGTCCTCCATCTCATCTACGCGGTCCCTCTCCTTTTTCTTGGCGTTCATATATATCGCATTGCTGACTCGAGGTTGTAGATCTTGACGGATCCTATTGGTTCTTACTCTCGCGTAGTGGAGTCAGCCGTCTATCACGCCATCTGGAATTTCAAACCGACGTCATTTGCAGTCATGGGTTCCAGCTGGGCCAATTGTCCCACTCTCTTTCCTCCTCCCACCTTGTTGATTTCATTCTTATTCAAATGTTTTGTCGCTTTTCGCCTTCACATGTCCCTCCCCTCATTTCTTTCTTGCACCTTTCCTCCCCAAATTTCTTATTCAAATAATTTCGTAGCGCTTTGCCCTCGCCTTTCCCCTCCAGTATCTCCTATTTCTTATCCAAAAGTTTTCGTAGCGCTTCGTCAGGTGTTGGGCTCGGAGGCGGTGCCAGACGACGCAGTCGACACGTGGGAATCCGTCATCAAGATCTATGGCGACGTGCAAGTTGCACTTTACGATTCCGTTGCTGCTGGGTTGAAGTGCGCAATATTTTCTTTCTTGTCGTTTCATCGTTTGTAGTTTTCTTTTGTTCAATGTCATTTCATATCCCATTGCTCTGATCTTCTTTGTCTCTTTTTGATGGCGATGCGATAGATTCGTGGCGTATCATCGCCAGAAAGATAAATGGATCAAAGTCCAAGCGATCGTCCAAGATCGGCAGATCCTCGTATTGAAGGAGGGCGGCGACCTTGGCAGCAACTCAGCGTCCTCCACGACGATAGGTCGCGGTGCTAAAGACAAATCGAAGGGCCGTGATGTCATATCCCTGTTGCATTATGATGAAGTGGTCGAAGTCGACGACGATTCCATCGCTAAGAAGACGGACCATTGCCTCTTGTTGGAATCTGGCAAGTCCAAGGTTTACTTTTGTCTCGAGAGCAAGGCACGTCTCTTACTCTTTCTACTTTTGAAGATATTTTATCGAATCATTTTTGTTAGTTTGTTTTTTGTTGTTTCGATTGTATATTAATATTTCACCTGGGATGCAGAGCGACCTCAAGGCCATGGTGAAGGCGCTGAAGTTGCGGTGCTCGACCTTGTCGCGAATGCTCAAAGTCGACGCTTACCTTCCTGGAAAGTTTTTCTCTGCTGGTGCGATCTTACTCTGTTTATATCCGAATCGATTATGATATTTCTCTTGACATTTATGTCGTCTTGCAGAGGAGCGAAAGGAGATCCTCGACAATCGCGCTGAAGTCGACCATGAGCCCGAAATGGTCCTGCAGTCGGACCTGTCGCCCCCGTCTCCCAGCTCTGACTTGCCCTCTATTTCGCCTGTACTTTGCCATTGATAGTTTTTTTGTTTGAATCTCATATACGTTATGTCATGGCAAATGTTTATGGGTTTATATATTTATATAGAAAGGCAGCAAGAACAAGATGGCGACAAGTGAAAAAGGGACTCCTCGCCTCGAAAAGACCAAGTCGTTGTTCGGCGGAAGCAAATCGGCGCGCTCCACCTCTAAGCAATCCAAACCCGTACTTCTCTTCTTCATCATCTGATTTCCCATCACGTTGTTCCTTTCCCTTCCTTTTTCGTCCTCATGATTGTTATCGCTTTGTAGAAGGAGCTATTTGCGCTGCTGGACGATGTGGCGGCGCCGGTGCTCGTGGTGACGATCGACGGCGAGATCGTTTACGTCAATCCCTTTGCCGCTCTCACCCTGGAGGAGGTTCGTTTCTGTCTCCTTTCTCTTCTGGAGTTATACTTATCTGGAATTATACTTATCTTCTCCTTTCGAATTATGCTTATCTTCTCCTTTCAAGTTCTCATGAGTTTGTCATTCTTAGGGGGTGGGTTCTCGCGACCTTGTTGGCGAGAAGTTCCAGGACCTCATCTTGACAGAGACGGAGCACCAATTCCGCGAAGACCTTCGCATCGTTATAGAAAAGAAGGTTCGTTCTCTCGACATTTAAAGAATTGATATAAGAGATCATATTCATCTACATTCGATGTTTCTAATTTTTGAGAGTTACTGTCAATCTCTTTGAGATGTAAAATCGAATGATTAATTCTTATTTCCCCTCAGCACCATTCGGCGCACGTGAAACTCAAGTCCAACACGGGCTCCAAGACGCGGCTATTTAACGTGCAGCTCAATGAGGCATCGTCCTCGGGCGACAAGTACATTGTTATCACTCTTGGCTCTAAGGTTCTTATTTGGTTTTTGAAATCTATGACGATCAACGTTGATGGGATATTTAGGCGGCGAAGCAAGTGCAGAATGCTCAGTTCTCACGCTTTGACGATATGTGCGCCTTTATCGAAGTGATGTTCATTCGCTTTCGGTCTCGATAATGATTGCCATGTAGATCGCGCTCAGTCATTGCCTTTGGAGAGAATGGCAATGTGCTCTACGCTAACAAAGCAAGCTCGGAGCTGACGGGCCTCGCTCCCGAGAAGGTCATGGGCAATACGCTCAGCTGGTTCCTTCCCCAAAGCCTCCGCACTGGCACTGTCATAGACTGGACTAAGCTATTGAAAGGCACGTCTCTTCCCTGCCATTTCAACTCATGTTGCCGTTTTAACTTATTGTCGCCGTTTCGAAGGCAAAGAGCTCGAACTCGAGGGTCAGGGCGGCGCCGTGGTCCATGGCACCTTGGAAAAGGAAGATGCTGGCTACGAGCAGAGCGTCTACATATGTACCATTTCTTCTCCTCCCACGCCTTCTCCAGACAGTTTTGCTGACCTTCTCTTGCAATAGGGCGCGAGGAGGCAAATACCGCCTCCAAGATGGAGAGGGCGAACTTCAAGGCTGCCGTAGAGTTCTCGCAGGATCTCCCCATTCCTCTCGTGATCTGTGATGCCACTGGCGAGATCTTGGTCCCTTCTTTTTTTCTCAATGTCGCAAGTGAGATTACTCACCTCTCTTTCGTTAGGCATTTAACGAATTCGCCGAAGAGCTCTTTGGATATCAATCGGAGAGCGTCTTGTCTGAATCGCTGACGACTCTTCTCCCAGCCAACAGCGGCGCGGAGGACGCTAAGGCCATCCTCGCCGAATATATAAAACCGGGCGCTAAGAAATCCTTAGCAAACACGAGCTTGAAGCAAGTGCAAACCAAGGACGGCGCCATCAAGAACGTAAAGGTGTCAGTGAGCGAGAAGCTCATTGGCGGCAAGGCGCTCTTTTTCATCGCCTTCTCCAAATAGAGGTGGAGGCATTCGATGTCGATTGTCGATCATAGTTACTTTTTATTTGTACAAGGTTCACAAATAGATAGAGCAGACAATTTCTAACAGTGGCTAATGGGACACCTTACTTCTCCATGGTGATATTGGCGACGGCTTCACCGAGGGCAGAGAGAAGATCACGATTGCTCGACTCCATGAGCTTGGCGCCAATAATATCAAAATTCTCCTTGATGAACATGGCCACGTCGACTGGTGCCTTAGCAGTCGTGTCCAAGTTGGCTCCAGGAAATTTATCTAAGCCTTCTGGTAATGGGAGACTAGCGAAAGGACCATGAGGAAAGTATCGGGAAAAAGATGAGGCGAATCACGGACCCGGCTTGATGGAACATGCAACAAAAGGAGGACACCATGGTGGCCGAGTCGGCTTGCACTACTGAGAGCACCGTGTGGATGAGGTCCAGTGTGAAAAGCGAGGCAAATTGTTGTTGGAGAAACTACAAGAGACAACATCATCGGAACGGAAAGGGAGGATGAACAGGAGGGAGGTCGAGGCGAACCAGGGCCTCTTGTTGGCGACCCTCGGTTCGGCTCGTATCGCGATCGGTTTTGTGAGTTTTACAAACTTTCTCCTCGGCGACACACCATTGATGTAGATTGGTGAGATAATCGCTAATATTATTGAATTGTCCATAGGTCAACCCGAGTTGATTCTGAAGAGAAAAAGTCAGCGCCAGCCTCAACAACGAATCTCGCAACTGCCTCTACCTTGAGAGCATTTGCCCAGTCGACGATATACCCAGCGACCACAATGTTAATCATATCATCAAGATCATCACAGTGGTCTTCCAGGGCACGCGTCGCTTTCTCCAACACTTTGAATAATTTCGCCCTTTCCTTCTCAGCCTAGAACGACATAACATATGAATCATATTGTCGCTAAGTCGACGACCGAGCGAAACGAACCTCATAGAGCTTAACCACGGAATTCTTTTTGTTGTCTTTGAGACCATTCACTTTGAGGAGCTGCTTGTCGTACTCTGTCCGCGCGGTTTCGTATATCTTTCGCAGCGTCTAAAACGAAGGAACACCAGATGAGCAATGCAGCGACAACAAACACGGCCAAACGTGCAAAACAGTGAAAACAAATACGATCACATCAGCGAAAAAAGCGACACCAAATGAGCCAATGAAAATCAGCGACAATTCGGGAAGGAGACTCGTCAAGCCTACCTTGGTATTTTCTGTAAGGTAAGAATCTATGAATTCTTGCAAAAGAGCGGCCACGCGTTGAGTTTCGTGAGCCTGTTGGATTTGACATCAGATTATAATGGCATGAGGAAAAATTGAAAAGAAAAAGAAAAAAAAGTACGAAAGCAACTTCGAGGTTGGCGACGTCCATGAAGAGCTCTGAGAACTTCTGCAAGGCATTCAAAAAGCCGCTCTCCTCTGGATTCTGCGATGGTACGGGCAGAGCACGATCTTTGTCCATAAACATACCTTGAAAAACAACATCAAATCGAAGAAAGGAGGGGGAGTGAGGAAGGAACGAAAGCAGAGCTCGACGAACCGAGGTGTGCGCCGACGGCACTCACTTCCTTAGTGTGCGCTGTGCTGCGCTCTGTCAATGCCAAAAACAATTTCTGAAGCTTTTGTAGATTTGATCGAAGTTCATCTATTTTCTGCGATGCCAAGAGACGGTGAGGAAACGAGCAAGAAGGGCAAACGTCGAGCGGTCCATCATTGATCGTGGCGCTGTGGGAATGTGCGCCGCTGCCAGCAATGAGCCACCAAGCGGAAAAACACCGCATAAATAAGTAATATTTACGACAGTATTATTGGGGCTGAAAGACAGCCGGCTGCGGGAGCGAGATTGGAAAATCAGAGGCAGGATCGAGAGAGCAAGGACGCGAAACAGAGCGCTGCCGAATGCATCGTCGCATCCCAATGAGCACAAATGCACAATGAATGAATAGCTATTTCATTATATATCGTATTGAAGCTAAGAACGCGGGGCGGGCGAAGGGCAGAGGAGGCGTTGAGGGCGTGGCGCACCCGGAGGCCGTCCTTGATCTTTGGCGTCTCGACTGTGAGCTGCCCGACGCGCGGCTTCAGCGCCTTGAGCGTAAACACGCCCAGCAGCGACGAGCTCATGATGCCTGCCGCCGCAAACGCTGATGTGTGCGGCCTGCGGCACGGTGGCAGAGGACAATGGTCAGGGATCGCGGCATCTGATCATTCGGATGAATACGGCTACTTTCGGCGTCATAAACCGCCCCTGAAATCTGGGGAATTCGATGAGAATAGACTCAATAGAGAGATCTCTATCGTCCTAACCAGTAACCACGACGACGTGTATTCTTTTGTCGAGCATCATCAAAGCGAGGCCGCTTGGCCATGGAGAAAGGCGACGAGAAAGGCGGCGAGAAGGCGGACCCCTTCGCGGCCTTTGCGAAATACTTCGACGAGGAGAACAACTTCACCATCACGCTTGGCAGCGAGGACAGCGCTGGTAAGCGTTGATTTTATGATATCATTATTTTATCTATTTCGAATATATTTTGTTTTGGATGCCTGCAAACTCCTTCTGACTTGTTTCTCAACCCCGCTCTCTCCATCTCATCGCTTCTCGTGTTTCCTGTCAAGATCTCCATCGCCAATTTAATACCATTCGTTCCATTTAAGCATGTGTGACGGTGTCGGCCTTTGCGGACCCGAACGAGGAAGAGGACCCGCAGGTGTCGATCGAGGTTTATCATGGCCTCGAGGACCGCGAGATTAATGAGTTCCAAGCCTTGGTCGAGAGCCTTGTGCGCGCCATCCCCCATCCCCTCGATCTCTCTGTTGTGCACTTGAGGATTATTTCCCATGAATATACTTCCCTCTTTTTCGAGGAGTGGTTGCAGAGTTGTAATATTCCTCTTCCAGGTGGAGGACGGCGTTTATTACACCTACCAGTTCAATCCTGCCAAGTTCATCAAGGAGATGAACGATTGGCTCTACTTTCGTACGGAGGACGTCATCTTCAAGACCAAGGACGAGCCCAAGCCCAAGGGTGCGTCTTCTGCTCTTGACAGCCGACGAGTTCATTCATCATAAAATGTCATTGTCATTAGCGGAGGTCAAACCGAGGAAGCTCACCCAAGTTGAGATCGAACGTATCAATCAACAGAAACTCACTGCCAAGATCGCCAAGATCGTACTCGCTAAGAAAGCTCGCGGCGAGGCGCGCGCCGTTCAAATCGCACAGGCCGTGCGCTCGCCTCTCCTCCCCTTGCCTTTGCTCTTTGGTTTCTCGGTCAGCATTATCCCGATCGCTTTTCTAATTATATATTTAGCGTTATGGCCACATTCTTAACAATGCGCCCTCGGCGGTGAACAATGCCATCGCGAACATTTATCAGCGCCGCGTTCAAGAGGTGCGGAAGAGCTTGTGTTGTGCCGATGGAGAATTAATTCTCTCATGTTAGAGAGCGCAAAGTGCTCGTGAGGAAGAGGTCGACCGCAACATTGCCATTGCTCAGTCTACCCTCTACCGCGGCGTGGGTCGACAGGGTCAGTATGGGTATGAGGCGATTGTCTCCTTTCTTTAACGATTTCTTTCTTTCTTTCTTTCTTTTTTTCTTTCTTTCTTTTTTTCTTTCTTTGTTTGTTTGTTTCGGTCTGATGAGTGCTGCTTGCAGTGGCGAGGAGACGGGCTGGTACCTCGAAAACATGGAGTTGGCGTTTGAGGAGTCTTGGGTAAAGCTCACGTTGCTCTTCTCCTGTCCCCTTCATGGAGTTGATTTGCTCTTTTGTTTCAAGACTTATTTCTCCCACACGAACCACAAGGTCACGGGCATTCCGCGCATCATCAACAGCTTGATCTACCTGCAAGAGATCAACCTCTCCCTCAATGCTATCACCGAGCTTCCTCTCGAGCTGTTTGAGCTCAAGCTGCTTCGTAAGCTAAACTTGTCCTGGAACAAGATCACGTCAATCCCTCATCAGATTTCTAAGATGGCCTCCTTGGTGCTCTTGGATTTGGATCACAATCAGCTCGAGAAGATCCCTGACGAGCTTTCTAATCTACTGAACCTCGGTATCGCCTGCCGTTCCTCCGTTCATCTATTCGTGCTTATATTGGCGATGATATTATTTCTTATATTTTAGAAATCTTGGAGTTGGCGTACAATCGCATTCGCTTCTTCCCGGAGAACATTAGCTTGAAGTGCAGCAAGCTTCGCTACATTGGCTTGGAGAGCAACTTGCTCTCTCACATTCCCCCTTCCAGTGCGATTCTGCTTACACTATCGTTTCCTATTTTATTATTTGGACTGTGAATCAGTTGGACTCGATTATAATATTATGTAGTTGGCTATTTGAATCAGTTGGCACACTTGACTCTGAAGAACAACCCCATGAAGATGATCCCCCCTCAAGTCTACTACCAGGGCCTCAAAGCTGTCATGCAGCTCCTCAGAGAGTACCATCCGTTCCCATTGCTCTCCGTATATTACTGCTCGCTGTCATTGTGATTCTTTATCATCTTTCCTTTTGCTACCACGGACTGAGAACTGTCATCGTTTTATATAGTTATCTCCCTGATGCCTCCATGTTGCCTGGCTCCGACTTCCAGCGCGAGTTCTCTCCGCTGCTCTTCTCGGAGAGCTTCTCGGATTGCACCGTTGTCGTCGGCGACGATCGCTTCCCTGTGCACCTCGCCATCCTCCAGGCTCGTGCGCGTGGCCTTCATGTCATTGTCAATCAACTGTACTCTTATTCATTTTCGTTTTCTGTTATCGAAGGCTCATCTTGCGCATTCGTAGTGTCCAAGCTGCCACGCCGACTCCTGGCTCTCCCCCTATCGTTAACATCACCTCCAAGTCGAGCCAACCTGCAAAGACGTTTGAGAAGATCTTCCGTTTGGTGCTCACCTATCTTTACACGGATGACTTCGTCTTCGAATTTGCGAATGCTATTGGACCCCATGGCGAGAAGGTGCCGACCAACACTATCGTCATCACCAAGGAGGAGCGTGAGTTCCTCGAGGTGGCCCAGGCGGAGGCCATGCG
>Ga0154020_10005836_pt1 | contig 14472 bp, 13 predicted proteins | sample Klosneuvirus_201_FD_109709 | JGI IMG/M metagenome (GOLD analysis project Ga0154020, IMG submission 109709) | Active sludge microbial communities from wastewater, Klosterneuburg, Austria - Klosneuvirus_20160825_MG | ecosystem: Engineered > WWTP > Aerobic digester > Activated sludge | place...
ATGCAAACCTCAGACACTCAGGTTTCGATGATCCTAAACGCAATCACAAACCCATTGCTAAAAGCAACTGTTCGAATCGATCCAACACTTTCCGACGATGAGGAAGGATATGACGATGCAAAGAAGATTGCAGACTTTTGTTCACACGTAATTTTCAACGACATGGATCGACCATGGGAATTAGTGTGGGAAGAAATCCTTTCGTTCATTCCATTTGGCTTCTCTCTGTTCTGGGAGCAGAACAAAATTGTAAAAAAGAATCGCGATTGGGGCGACTATATCGGCATTTCTGAGTTGCGATATATTTCACAAAAAACTGTAGAGCGATGGAACATTCACCCACAGACCGGGGAATTGATTTCAATTGATCAGCAGGTGCACGGCGACATGGCCGAGGTTAGAGTTGTTCCGGCAGATTTTCTTCACCCGTTCACCCTTAAGCAAAAGGGTGCAAACTATGAGGGCATGAGCATTTTACGCCAGCCTTACGGCAACTGGCTGCGAAAGAATACCTACCTGAAACTCGAAGCCATTGGCATTGAGAGAACGGCGCTCGATACGCCAATTTGTAAGGTGCCGGAAACAGACGACGACGAAACCCGGACAAAGATGGAGGCGGTAATTCGCAAACTTTCTTCGCACGAATTGCAGTCTGCAATGATTCCAAACGGGTGGGAAATCGATTTTATAAAATCAAACTTTTCGGCTGACACTGTTCAGAAGGCAATTGCCAAAGAGGACGAGGCTATCACCCGTTCAATCTGTGCAAACTTTCTCAATCTTGGCCAGGGTGGGAACGGCGGTGCCTATGCCCTCGGCCAGGACCTTTCAGACTTCTTTATTGCAGGCATTGAATACCTGGCGCGTGTTCCAAAGCGTGTTTTCAATCATAAAATTTTACCCCGTTTGGTTCGAATGAACTTTGGGCCGGACGCACCAATACCTGAATTTTGTATTTCAGGCATTTCGGATCAAGCGGGGACTGAATTGGCGACGATTATAAGCACAATGAAGAATTCAGGCGCGTTTGGAAACTGGTCGGAGGAGGACTCCAGACACGCCCGCGAGCGATTCAAATGGATACCAATGCGAAACGAAGAACCACAAGAAGTCGAGGAAACCCCTGACAATGGAAACCAAGACCCTGGCGGCGCTGATGGCAAGCCTGAAGATGCGCCCGAAGATGGCAAGGCGCTGTCAGATAAAAAAAAACGTGAGCGTGTTGTAAGGTTCGCTTCGCCCGTTCAAAGCCTTATGGAGAAAGGCAGCGAGGGAGTTGGCGATCTAATGCGTTCGAGTCTAACCGCGATCAAGGACAAACTGATTGCCGATTTACTCAAGGCGTGGGAAAGCCTTCCAGAATCATCCAAGGCAGATGCCACTCGCCAGGTTGAGGTTGGCGGAGTTACCAAATACCGGACGAGCCTACAATCTGCGATGACGGCGCTTTCAATCAAGTCGCTGAATCAGGTTGTCGAAGAAAATAAGAAAATCAAAACCACAAAGTTTGACCTTCGTTTTGCAGACCCTTTGGCGATTCAAGATGGCTTCAAGATAAGCGATTTTAAACGGTTGCCTAAGCATGTTAAAAAGGGACTACAGGCGCAGGCTGACCTTCTCGCCCGCGCACAGGCGGCGGACTTGGAAAAGGCAGTCAAGTTTCAGTATGCAAACAGCATTACGTCGACAGACTCAATTCGGACGTTGGGCCAGGACCTTGAGGAAATTGCACTAAAGGAAATTGCCAAGGTGGAAGGTGTCGCGTTAACGACTGCGTCAAAATTGGTCAATGAAACCAGACACTTCTTTTTCTTTGACGACGACGTTTTGGAGCAGTTGGAAAGTTTCACATTCAGAAATCCAGACCCGGTGACACAGATTTGCAATGACTTGGTGGATCGAGTTTTCACAAAGACCGACAACGAGGCCTTGCGCTACGAGCCTCCGTTGCACTGGAATTGCAAGAGTTACCTTGAGGCCAACGCTGAAGGCTCTGGCGCTTTCGCTAAGGCAAAGGAGGATAAGATGGCAGGCCTTTATCCTTCCAAGGCAGGAAAGGCCGAGATCAGTCTTTGCGACAAAGATCACTTTAAAGAGATGGTCGAGATTTTTGGAAAGTCTCAGGCTGATGTCCTTTCGAGAAAGTGGATTGATCCAAACCATTGCAAGCCTTTCGATATTCACGCATTGAGTTTCGATCCTGAAATATTTGATTGCCAACATGCCGTAAATTATGCGAAAAATTTGTTTATTGAAGTCTCAGAAACCGTCAAAAAAGGCGGGAGGCTTTTGGGTGTAGTTCGTGAATCGGATCAATTTGACCGTATGGTTGTCGTAGACTTGGGCGACGGGGTTAAAGCGATCATTGGAAACCCGAAAGGAATCCCGAAAGATGCTGAGCCAGCAGGAAATGTTTGACGAGGAAAACTCTGACTCGTCGGACGATAAAAATGTCTGCCGTTTTTTAACGGACCTTTCTAAAAATGAATTTACATTCTCAGACGATAACGAGAAACTAACGACCGTTTTTCGTGGTCTTTATTCTCACAAGTGGAACGACTTCTTTCGTGGCGACATGGAATTAACTGCCGACCACATTAAGAACATGAAAACAAACTTTGAAGATAACGTTGTGGGCACAGACCTCGCGGTCGACTATGGCCACAATGCTTTCGACAAAGCGGCTGGGTGGATCAAAAGCGTTGATACTGGAAAATCAGGCAACGATCTTTTTCTTACCGTCGAGTGGACACCCGAGGGAGCGAAGTCAATCAGGGATAAAGAATACCGTTATTTTTCAGCAGAGTTTTCCATGAACTACATGGACGCAAAGTCTGGCGAAAAGGGGCACACGCTATTAGGTGGTGGCCTAACTAATCGGCCGTTCTTAAAGAATTTAAAACCAGTATTACATTCACAGAAAACAAAGAAAAAGGAGAAGGAGCAAATGGACACCATTTCAATGGAAACCCACAAGTTAGAGATCGAGACAAGAAACCAAAAGATTGATTCACTTCAATCGGAAATTAAAAAATTCAGCGATCTTCAAGATACTGTCAAAAAGTTATCTGATGAATCCGCTGCGAAAGACACAGAGATTGAAACCCTGAAGCAGGCTGCAAAAAAAGCAGAGAAGGAAATTCAGTTTAATGATTTGCTTCACGCCGGAAAGTTGAACCTTGCTCAGAAAGAAGCGTTCATGACTGGCGACGTGGTTGCGCTATCGCAATCCATTGAAAAGCCAAATCTCTCGAAGCCTGATAACGCTACTGCTCCAGAAGGCGAAACCGTTTCCCTTTCTGAGGCAGACAAGTTGAACGCTCGAAAATTCGGAATGACTGATAAGGAATGGGTTGAGGCTGAGGCGTTTAAAAAGGCTGGCGGTTCCTATTCTTTGATTACTAAATAATTTAACTTTTAAGGAGATTTTTCAATGACCGATACAGCAGTCAATTTACAAATTCCCTCGAAGCATTCAGACGGATTGCAGAGTTTCCCGGTGCTTGCTGCAGCGCACATTTACAAAGGCCAGTTGTGCATGGTGACAGCGGCTGGATATCTTGACGACGCCGTTGCGACTGCCAACTCTTTTTTTGCCGGTGTTGCTGCAGATGAGTGCGACAATTCTGCTGGCGCAAGTGCAGCCTTGTCATGCAATTGCTATCGCAAGGGGCGCTTTCTTTTGACATTTTCAGACTCGCTGACTGTTGCAAACATTGGCGACAAAGTTTGGGCGACTGACAATCAGGTGTGCACAATTACATCGGCTACCAATAAGCAAAAGGTCGGAAACATTGTCGGCATTCATTCCACGTCGCAAGCCTGGGTTGATATCGACAGCGGAACTGGTTCGCCTGAGTTGGGTGCTTAATTTAAAAACAATTTTTAGGAGAAAAAACAATGGGTGATATTAGTGTAAGCACTGCGGCGCTCGAGCGAGGTCTGACAGGTGCATTTCAGAAAACTTTTAAAGCAACTGCGCCGCATCCTTTGGCAGCGCTTGCTTCATTTTCAAACTCTGCAAATTTATCTGAGCGCTACGTTGGCTTTGGTGAAGTTGCTGAAATGGTAGAGTTTGTCGACGAGAAAATCGAAAAGGGTCTAGTTGAACGTGCTTTGACCGTATTAAATAAACGGTATGAGGCAACTCATAAGATCCACAAGGACGCAATCCGATTGGACAACACCGGATCGGCATTGCAGAAAATGCAATCGATCACGTTGCGCGGAAAGGTGTTCCCCGGAAAATTGATTTCAGAGTTGATTGTTGCGGGAACAGGAACAACCATTTCTGCATGTTACGATGGCGGAGCATTCTTCAGCGCCACACATCCGGCGCTTGGAAACTCCGGCGCTCAAAGCAATTTGCTAACTGGTGGAGGTGTTACGTCCGCTCTGATGAAGGTTGACTTCAATACGGCGATTGCTGCGTTTCGTGGGATGAAAGACACCCAGGGCGCTCCGATCAATGACGGGTTAGATTTGGACCTGGTTGCGGTTGTACCTCCGGCGCTTGAAAGTGCGGCGCGTGAATTCCTCGGCGCAGATATTTTGAGCAATACGACCAACGTTGATAAGTCGCGAGCAAAATACATCGTCGACGCAAGACTCACGGATTTGACGGATTGGTATTTGTTCAATCTTGCTGACCCTGGCACGATGCCTTTCGGTCTACAAGAAAACGATCCTCTGAAGCCGACTTTCTTAGGCGATGGCTCCGACACATTCTTCCGTACCGGCTTCATGCTGTACGGCGCTGAATGGATGGGCCGTGCTTATTATGGCTGGTTTCAAAATGCAATTAAGATTAACAACTCTTAATTAAATAAAATGTAAGGGAGGGGCTGCAAACCCCTCCCTGTTTTTCCAATTGGGGGAATGGCATGCTGCACAATTTTAAGAAGATCGAAAAAAACCTTTCGCTTTTTGTTGGTGTGTTTCTCCTTTTTTCACTTCTGATTTTCAATATCTATGCGATTGCGAGCGAGGCGCTAGCGCCAAAGGGTCATGGGATTGCCGCACAAGGTGATTTCGTAAACGCGTCGAGACTAACAACGCGCAACGATGGCGGCAGGTTTTTAATTCCTGCCGACTCTGATATTTACTCTGCAAAAAATGATGCCGGTTATTTTCAAAGTGCTTCCGAGGATACCGTCAACGGATACCATGGCGGTCTACGCGATCAGTTTCGAATTAAAACAAGCGGGAACATTCGCTGGAGAACTGGGGCCGGACACAATTGGCACCATTTAGACGCGGCAGATTCTCCGGCATGGTTTACAAACGAGCAGGTTTCCGACATTCAATTCATGGCGTCGGATACTGGGACAGCGCAGATTTTGACGGTGACTTGCCCTGCTGAAAGTGCTGTCAAGGATTTGGATACCGTTACGTTCCCGATTAAAAATCGGGCAAACGTCGACACGTTTCAATTTTCAAGTCTTTCTGGAACAACTGCGCGTGATTACATTGTAGTCTACCGGCCAAACGGCCAGGCGTGGGCAGCGGCTTTGAATAAAACCGGATCAGATGCTGCGCCGACTGGTTCTATTTATTCTTCAGTTGCATCTTCGAGAAAGGTGAACGTTAACATTTCGACTGCCGTTTCAGCATATGACGTTGGCCATCTTGTCTTAACAGCTTTCAATTCTTTAGGTTCTGCGACCTCTTACTTTACACTTTCTGACGCTGCATCAAGTGGCGTTGTTTCTTTTACAAATATCGAGGTCGGAAAAACAACAGACGCGACGACCAAGAACTTAGGCGACACGAATACGGCTGCGTCTATTGCGGTGACTCAAACGACTGCCGGTTTTGATACTGACGGGGAGGCTGTCATTTTTAAAACAGCGGCAGGCATTGGATACGGAATTGCTTTAGATTCAAACGGCGACGGACTACCAGACCCCTCTACGGCGGCATGGAATGCTGTCAAATCTGGGCGAAAAATATTGTGCGACATTTCTGCGTCGAGCACAGCGGCGCAAGTTGCTGCGGCAGCGGAACTGTGCCTCTCTAACATTACGGGTTTTTCTTCGGCATTCACCACAAACGACGGTGCGGCTGACGGAACGATGACCGTTCAGAATAATGCGACAGGTGTTGCAAGTGATTCAAGCGTTCTATTGTTGGCAGCGCAAGGTGACTCTGGCCTTTCGATTGACAATACGACAGCGGGCGCTGCTTCGAATTATCAAAGCACATACATGAGAACGCCGGTAATTGATTCTCTTGGTGTTGAGGGGGTTTATTACGCTTGGTTCAATGTTGGTGGACTCGGGACAGCACCTAACCTTTCCGATGCAAGTTCCTATCAACAGATCGACGTTGCGGTAGGCGCTTCGGCGAATGCTATTGCAAACGCTTTAGAAGTTTCAATTGAAGCAATCCCAAATCTTTCATCATCGGCGACAAATGGAATTGTGACAGTTACTTATGATGCAACGGGACAACAAGAAAATATAACAGCGCAAACTTCTCCGGTGACGGTTGGCGTTACTAGAGAAGGAAGCGCTCAGGCAATAACAGTAGATTTATTAATGTACTAACCAGGGGGGTTACCATGCCGACACAAGAAGAAGCAGATGCATTGCAGACAAAGCCACTCGTCCAATCGACTCAAAATTGGATGAATGTTGCGTCAGTTGCAATCGTTGCCTCAGTTGGGTTTTTCTCAAACGCTGGTGCGCAATTTTTGCGGGAAAACCCGGTGATTATTTTTTCTATACTTGGTGCCGCAAATTACCTTTGGAGAACTTTTTTAACAAAGGACAAGATCGAAGGAATTTTGAAAACCAAGTGAGGTTTTTGTTTTGGAAATTCGTGCGGAACAGATTGGAGATTTGGTTTCAGTTGTAGGTGCTTCGGTCGCGGCAGTCGTGTCGTTCTTTTACGGGTTCACCCGGGTGTTTATGCGCGGCCGATTTCAAAAGACTGCGGCTGACACGATAGAATTAAATGCAAGAATGGTGGGCGAGCAAAATGCGCTGATCGATGACATAAGGAATCATTTGTCAGAGGAAAGAAGAGTGCTGGAGAAGATGCTGGACTACCACGAGGAGCACAACTTGAAGAATGTAGAAATTATTTTAATCCTTAGAGATCTTTCAAAAAGGAGCGAGTGAAATGATCATAAAGCAAGTGCAATGGCTCAAGTCAGACAAGTTTTCTCATGTTTCAACTTCAGGTGTTCAGTTTAATTTTGCCGAGTTTAGAGTTTACAAGCCAGACCTGGTTTCGTGGGACACCCTTGGAAGTTTCGACGATGAGGGAGTAAATTGGAGCGATGGCCTAACGATTGAAGAGGACTTTATTTTATCTGATGCGGCAAACGATAAAACCGCGATCAAGTTTGGGTTTCGTCGCGATGCAAACGGATTGACCGACGAAGGATACTCTCTTTACCTAAACGAGGGAAAGATTGGCGGGACATCATGGAATGTTGACACCGGCAATTTTATAGCGCGAGAAGTTCATGAAGGTATTCATTACACGCTGCGATATCGATTCAGAGATGACGGCAAGGTGTTGAGTTACATTAAAGGCGCAAATCTTGGCGCTGGTTGGCATGGCGTTCGAATCATGGACGCAGGAATCACGAGCGGAAAAATTCACTGGCACAAAAACGTTGCAGGAATTTTCCCAAACGATGGAACGGGAGAAATGCTAACCTCTTTCACGCGGTGGATCGACTAACGAATGGCCTACATTGCCCACACAGATTTTTCAAGCGATTCAGATTTTACACACGCGAGCCCAAACGCAACGATCAGCGTTTCTGGCGGGAAATATAATCTTGTCGTCAGTTCCTACGTCGACTTTGGGAATGGCTCTTACCATACCGCTGGGTGGACATATGTCGCTGGTTCAATTGTTTATTTAAAATTTCGCGTTTCAAATGCTGCGGCGGCGCAGACTGCTTTTAAATTGGGGCAGAGAAAAAACTCTACGTTAATTACAGATGAGGGTTACGATTTATTTTTTAATGCTGGATCAGTTGGCGGAACGTCCTGGGGCGCGTCTGCAGGATTTGCTGACCGTGCATTTTCCGCTGACACAGATTATTGGCTTAAGTATGAATTTGTTTCAGGCGGTGACTTGCGAGCCTACATTTTAGGCGGTGCTTTCACTTCGTGGACTGGTATCCGCGACATGGTTGGCGCTTCAATTAGTACCGGGACCATTCGCTTCCATTTTAACGTGGCCGGTGTTTCGCCAAACGACGGCAGCGGGAACGGGTTTCAGGTTGATGATTTTATTGTCGCCAATGCTTCAGATATTGACCCGACGATTGCGGTCTTTGCAGGGGCCGACAAAAGTGTTTCTGCAGTTACCACAAGTGCCAATCTTTCTGATGCTACGGCGAGCGGCGGAGATGGGTCTTTTACCTATGCGTGGGACGTCGACGACGGTGCGTTAACTTTCGACGACGATACAATTTTAAACCCGGTTGCAAGTTTCCCTGCTAACGTTTCAAGCGTTGATAAGGTTTACACTTTAACCCTAACTGTAAACGATGGGTTGAGTGCTGACGTTACCGATCAGGTGACGATAACCGTTGCGGGTGTTCCAAACGCTGCGCCAGTTTGCAACGCTGGTCCTGACCAAACAGTAGCGCGGACTGTTGGTGCCACTTTGGCAGGATCTTCGACCGATGATGGACAGCCAGATCCCCCGGCAACAGTTACATATTTATGGGCGAAGGTTTCTGGTCCTGGATCGGTGACGTTCACAGACGCGACAAACCCGACAACCCACGCGGATTTTGGAGCCTCTGGGACATACGTTTTAAGCCTAACTGCGGACGATTCTGCACTCGATGACGTCGACACGGTTACAATAATCGCGAACGACGCGCCAGTTGCCAACGCTGGACCTGATCAAAACGTAACGCTTGCTGCAGGTGCCACTTTGGCTGGCTCTGCAACAGACGACGGAATCCCTGCATCACCCGGGACAATTACATATTCATGGGCGAAACTCTCAGGGCCAGGAACCGTTAACTTTACAAGCAGCACGAATCCGACGACCACCTGTTCTTTCTCGGTAGTCGGAACGTACGTCCTAAGATTGACGGCGAGCGATTCGCTGCTAACCCATACCGATGACGTAACGATAAACGTAAACACGGCACCGGTTGCTAGCGCTGGACCTGACCAAACTGTAAACATAACTGTAGGCGCGACCTTGGCCGGGTCTGCAACTGATGACGGTTTTCCGAGTCCTCCGGCGACTTTGACTTATCTTTGGGCCAAGGTTTCCGGTCCTGGAACTGTTACATTTACGGATGCGACAAACCCGACGACGACAGCACAATTTAGCGCGTCTGGCGTTTATGTTTTAAGTCTAACCGCGAGCGATTCGCATTTGACGAACGCGGACACGGTTACAATAACGGCGAACGCTGCACCAGTGGCCAATGCCGGGGCAAATCAAACTGTCACATTGGCTGCAGGTGCAACACTCGCAGGGTCTGCGACAGATGACGGTTTCCCGACTTCGCCCGGGGCTATTTCATACACTTGGACAAAGGTTTCAGGTCCTGGGACTGTCACATTTACCGACGACACAATTGCGACAACCCACGCAGATTTTTCTGTGGTTGGAACGTACGTTTTAAGTCTAACCGCAAGCGATTCGCTTCTGACTCACTCGGACACGGTTAGCATATTGGTACATGATGCGCCGATTGTTTCAGCCGGCGCTGACCAGGTAATTGCATGGCCAGACGAAAACACTTTTACGCTCGAAGGCTCGGCGCTTGACGACGACGTCCCAGATCCGCCAGGGTCTTTGACTATTGAATGGACTGTAATTTCAAAGCCTGATGGTTCGACTGTTGTCTTTAACGACGCTAGCAGTCCGACATCGACCGGGACAGTTAGCGCGGCAGGAATTTATGTTTTTCAATTGGAGGCTGACGACGGCAATGCATCCACAACGGACACAGTAACGATAGAATTTCACGCGATTGCAGCCTATGCCACTTTCCAGGATTTACAGTCTCAATTTTTAAATCTTTCTTTTACTGCTTCCACTGGTGTGACCAGGGTCGAGGTTGGTCTTTTCCTTGAACTTGATTCTGCCATTATCGACTCGAAGATTGCCAGCAGGTATAGCGTACCAGTGGCTTCAGGGACTTCCTCCCTCCTTATCTTGAAAAACATTGTGCTAATGTTGACAAAGGCAAGAATCAAAAGAATCCTTGCGCGTGGGGCGGGAGCCAAGCAAAAGTCGCAGGAAGATGAGGCCAAGGCATTGCGTGACGAGGGGATGGCGCTACTCGATGAAATCATGACCGGGAAAATGTCATTGATCGACGCACAGAGAAAGACAACAAAGGCCAACAGTTACGGAGTTGAGTCGGACCAGCAGCCTGTTTTTAAATACGAGGATGACCAATGGTAGACGGATTGGTCAATGAAGGCCTACTAAAGATCGAGTTAAAAAACTACCGTGAACTTCAAAATAAGTTTACGGAGGCGCTTAAGTCTGCGAAGGATTTGACGGTTGCTTTCTCAATTATTCAACGCCAGGAATTTAAACTCCAGCGCCAAATTTTTCAATTAAGATCAGCCGGGAAATTTAAAGACCTCTCTCCGAAATATAAGATCAGGAAAAAACAAAAGACCGGAAGCGCCTACCCAATCCTTTTTTATAACGGAAGACTTGCTGCGAGTTTAACAAATCCTGGCGGGGAAAATATTTCGATCATAAGCCCACGCAGTCTCATTTTTGGAACGAGTGTCCCATACGGAATTTATCATAATTCCAAGGATGCGCGTCGAAAGATTCCTTATCGACCTTTTCTTTTTATCGATGAGCAAAGAAAAAAGAACTACACGAACATTTTAAAAGCACACATTTTAAAACCATTCTCAGGTAAAAACCCGGAGGTGGAAGGTGGGTAGAAAGTTCGACATTGAGAGACTGCTAGATACCGTGGTTGACATTCTTCAGGACGATTTGCCCACGAAGATAACAGCGCTCAATGCAGAGTTTGCATCTGACGGTTTCGGTATTACGCTGGCGGCTCCAGCAAACACTTCATATTTTTTCGGTGGCTTACCAGACGAGGTAAACGTTGACCCTTGGATTGTTGTCGACGTGTTCGGATCTACTCCGTCGTCGGCAAACGGGTCTGCTGTATCAAAGCAGATCACTGTTTACGTGGCCTTTGGCGGTGCGGGTTTCATTATGGACACGCAGGAAAAAATCAAGCGTTCATTCCTGCGTTACATGCGAGCGCTCGAGGAGTGCATTGCTGCAAAATTCGACGTTATTAATTCATCGACTTCTTTGCTTATCGAGCAGATTCCTTCCATTGAAATGGAGGACGCCGAGGGCGAAGTTATCAGGACAGACCCAGGAATTTTAATAAAAGCAAACTTTATCTAAAGGAGATTTGAAAAATGGCCTTATCACAACCCAGGGAAGTATACGGAATTCATTCGATCATTCCATACAGTCGCACGACCTTACTGCCGCACGGTGTAGTAAGAGTTTTAGACGGTGGTGAAATTTCGCTAAGCGCGGAACTGAATGACCTTTACGGCGGGAGCAATCCATACCCGTGGGCATCTGAAGTCGGAAAGATCGAAAGCGGCTTTAAGTTTACCGCTGGTGAATATCCAGATTTTCTTTTTACTCTTTTTCTCGGCGCGACAGTTACCACAACGGCACTGGATGCGACCGGAGAAGTTACGGCAATCACTGCAATTTCAGGGACGACGGTGCCGAAGGCAGACACTGGTCTGGCTAGCATTGCGCTGAGATCAAGCGAAGCCTCACGTTTAAAGCATGGCCGATACATTGTGGTCGCAGTTAACGCGACGACTGTTGACGTTTACATGCAGTCAAACATAGATCAAAGTCGCGGGGTGTCATTGGCTTCTATCAGCGACGCGCTGAAGATTACGGCGTCGCCATTGACGGTATCTGATACCGCAGGCGTGACGGAAATTCCTACGACTGGGCTGAACCTCGTCGGTGGCTCTGGAACGGTTGCAATGACAGCGGGTCATTCTGGATATTTCGACGTGTTTACAGATCATTCCGGTCGGTCAAACATTATTGTCGGCAAGGCGTCTGCGACATTCCCAGAATTTGGCGCAAGAATGACAGCAAAGAAAGCAGCAGACGGAAAAGTATTTGAGGTTCACGCCTACAAGTGCCGTGGCGCTGGTATGCCGATTGGATTCCAGGCAAACGAATTTGCGAAGCCTGAACTTGAAATGAAACTTCTTTACGATTCAACAGCAGACGCTGTTTTCGAAGTTAACGCAGTCAAGGAAGTTATTTAAGGGGGATTGATGGATCAAGAAAAAATAAATAACGATGTGCTCGGGATAGAGGCACCTTTTTCCGTCAAACTTCCGACAGGAAAAACATACGAACTAAAAAAGTTTTCTATAGCCATTGATGTCCGATTGAAAAATCAATTTGGCACCAGAGAAAAATGGGAAGAACTTTTTTCGAAGTTTGACGGTGAGGCGATCATCTATGCGCTTTGGCTTTTACTTGGAGAAAAAGGGAAGGCTGATTTTAGAGACTGGAAAGAACTTTGCGAAGTTGTTCCTGCAGACTTACTTTCCAAGTCTCAAATGGCAGCAGCGGTTTCGATGCAATTAAATCGCGCAATTCCAGGTGTTCCTGAAATGATCGGTGAAGCGCTAAAAAAAGCGGAGGCCCAGGTGCCGAAAATCCTGCAGCAGCACGTGGAAAAGCAAGCGGAGACGAGTCAGTAGACTGGGCCATGGTTTTTCATAAGTTGGCGAGGGCGTATGGCTGGACAAAGGCGGAAATCATGGAGTTGACCTATATCGAGGTTCAAGATTTTCTTGATTGCATAAACGAGGAAGATTTCGACAACATGATTTTTCAAGGAAGAATTAACGGTGCAACTTTTAAAAGCGTTGTTAGGCCAGTGAGGAGAAGGGCTGCCGCGATTAAAATGGCAAAGCCAAAGACGCAAAGCGATATCATTGCCGACAAACACGCCGACGACCTTTTTAAAGAAATGAAGGATGGCAAATGGCAGACGCGGTAATTGAAATCGGAGGCAACGCGAGCGGCGCAGTCTCTGCGTTAAATGAGGCGAAGGGTGCGACTGAGAATCTCGGTGGTTCTATCGAGAAAGCGGCTCTGGTTGCTGCCGGAGCGTTCGCTGCAATCACTGGCGTTATTGGTCTTGCGGTTAATGAATTCAAAGGAGCAGAACTTGCACAGAACAAACTTGCTGCAACATTGCAGTCAACAGGTTTCGCCGCAGGGTTGACGTCTTCCGATATAAATGCCCTTGCAACTGAAATTCAAAGCACAACTATTTATTCAGATGAGGCAGCGCTGGCGTCGTCGAGCCTGCTTTTAACTTTCGATAAACTCGGAAAAGATATTTTCCCGCGAGCGCAGAAATCAATTGTGGACGTAGCGGCTGGTTTAGGTATTGACCTTCAAACGGCTACGCTCCAAGTTGGCAAGGCATTGAATGACCCGATTGAAGGATTGGCTGGCCTTTCGCGAGTTGGCATTCGTTTCAGTGACGTGCAAAAAAAATTGATCCAAGGGTTTGTTGAGTCTGGAGAAGTTGGCAAAGCGCAGGCTCTCATTTTGACAGAGTTAGAAACTAGATTCGGTGGCCAGGCTGCGGCAGCGACAAAAGGTCTCGGCGCAATCGATCAACTTAAAAACTCAATTTCAGACCTTGGCGAGGTTATCGGCGCACAGTTTGCTCCTTTCATTTCACAGGCAGCCGTTTTTCTTAGAGATTTAATAACGACAATTTCTAATAACGCAGAGATGATAAAGTTTTCTGCGGCGGTCTTAGGAATCAGCGCTGCATTTGCGGGGCTTCTTTTCGGCGCTTCTAGCCTTCCAATTATAATCACGACGCTCGGATCTTTGAACGTGGCGCTTATTGGAACGACGACAGTTGTTCGGGGTCTTGTCGGCGCGACTGGATTAGGACTTTTGGTCCTGGCTTTAGGGTACATCGTTACGCACATGGCAGAGGTTGAAAACGCCACACGTCAATTTGCCTTTGCAATATTTGGAGCATTCGACCAATTGGTAATTGAGTCGGCCAGAATATTTGGCAACTTAAAGACAATTCTTTCAGGTCTGTTTACTTTCGACGTTGATCAAATCGCAGAAGGCCTTGCAGGCGTTGCAACTGCTTCAGTCGAAGGTGCGAGAAATATTGCCCAGAGAACAGCGCAGGAATATCGAGCAGGCAAAGAAATCACCAAGCAAATAATCATAACGAAAAATGCTGAGGTTGCTGCCGAGGAATTAAAGCACGGAGCACAGGTTGATGCCATTCACGTTGCAGCGAATGCAAAGATTATCGCGGATGCCGAGGCAAAGGCTGCTGCTGAGTTGGCTGCTTCACAAGGGAGATCATCGGACCTAATTGGCATTGAAAGCGATTATGCCAACAATATTTTAGCAATTGATGCGTCCCTTGGCGATTCG
>Ga0154020_10005837_pt1 | contig 14469 bp, 22 predicted proteins | sample Klosneuvirus_201_FD_109709 | JGI IMG/M metagenome (GOLD analysis project Ga0154020, IMG submission 109709) | Active sludge microbial communities from wastewater, Klosterneuburg, Austria - Klosneuvirus_20160825_MG | ecosystem: Engineered > WWTP > Aerobic digester > Activated sludge | place...
AAGCGTGTCATCGACGTAGACGTATTCTGCCCGACAACAGCGGCCAGTGATTGGAGGCCCTTGTTGATCTTGGATAACGGCCCACGAACCGCAACAGAGGAATGGTGAATCATGGCAAGCGAAGTAACCCAGCGGCAACGGGCGGAGCGACTGCTTCACGATCTGACGCATGTAGATACTGAGTGGAAATGTTGCTTAGAGCATCCGCAGAGTATCGAGAAAATTATGGCCTTTGCAGCCACAGCCCGCGAGGAGGCGCTGCGGGAGGCAGCAGAGCGGTTAGGTGTGGGTGATTCTAATGGCCTACTTGCTGCTCCGTGCTTATGGTGCGGCTATAACGGTGAGGGCTACTACCAGGCAGGCACTCATGGTAAGTCATGCCCGTGGAATACCATCGGCGGATGCGACGAACGGCTCGACCGCCTGGCACGCGAGGGGGTGAAGTGATGAAGTGGTTTACATCTGACACGCACTGGGGGCACGCTAACATCCTGAAGTACGATAGTCGCCCATTTGCAACCATCGAAGAGCACGACGAAGAGCTTGTGCGACGGTGGAATACTGTAGTGAGCCCTGGTGATGTGGTCTATCACTTGGGGGATGTTGCGTGGCACAAGAAAGCAATTGATACGGACATACTACTAGCCAGATTGCATGGGACAAAAATTCTCATTACGGGCAATCACGACAAAGGGCATGTGGAAAAATCGAAGGGGTGGGCGAAGGTTGTCCCTTATTTTGAGATCAGCGAGAACGGCCAAAAAATTGTTCTATTTCATTACAGGATGGTTGTATGGAACGGGAGCCACCACGGGTCATGGGCATTGCACGGGCATTCACACGGGACACTTCCAATAACGCTTACCGCCAAGACATTCGATGTCGGAACAATGTGCTGGAGTTATGCGCCGATTAGTTACGATGAAGTAGCGTCCGAAATGAGTAAACGCACCTTTGTACCTGTGGATCAGCATGGAGCTAATAGGCGAGAGCCACCATCGTCGGCGCGCAGGGAGGGATGAGATGCGGATGTCTGAGTATTGGCTCAATCAAGGGAAAACGCTCGATGATCGGATAGTTGGTGGACGCACGTTTGAGAGGTCAGACAGTAAGCCTGGTTGTGCGGAGTGCTGCAACGGTGATCGATGCGACGATTTGAGTCACTACGATCGAACGAGTTGTCCATTCTGCCTTGGAACTGGTGAGCCGTTACAGGGTGCAGCCATGACCCCCAACGAGGCGACGGAATGACGTGTGCCAAAGAGAATCAACTGCTCTTGACGTTCATTGGACTGAAAGGTTATTAACATAATGTCTGTCTTTAGAATGAGATGGGTAAAATTAGGTGGTCACTATCATTGCAGATTATTTACTGCTCCTCAGATAGGTTATACCTATTCTATAAATGGAGATATAGTATTTCATGAGAATGAATGGGAAGATGTAAAGAAAGCTATGCCTAAGGTAGAATTTATGGAGGAATCCGTAGAAACACGGGATGAAGTATCATGATCAGTAAAACAGCATTAGCTATTACCCAACATTCATATTTGGAATATGCACGATATGTCAACTCCACTAGATCTCTTGTCGATATTCGAGATGGTCTTAAGACGGTCCAGCGAAGAATCCTTATTACATGTAAGGCAATCAATAAGAAGGCCAAATGCGCTCAAATTGTTGGTGAATGCATGGCTAAGTATCATCCTCATGGCGACTCAAGCGTATATGGTGCTCTTGTCAATATGGTCCGTAATCAGGTATCTCTTCTTGAAGGTCAAGGATCTTTTGGTACACAAGGTGATGATGACGGTGCTGCTGCTATGCGCTACACTGGTGCTCAACTAAACCCTCTTGGCCATACTTTTCTAGAATTATCTGATCTCGCACCCAAAACCCGTAATGATCTAAATAACTATGAACCAGATTTCATCCCTACCTCTCTCCCCTATGCCCTCCTTACCGGATCCCGAGGTATTGGAGTTGGTGTCGTATCCAGCATCCCCCCATGTACCATCCCAAGCATGGTGGATAGGCTTAGGAACGGCAAATCACCAATCATTCCAAATTCCCTCGGACACGGATCAATTTCAGTATCAAATTCGGAGTTAGAACGATTTAATAAGGAAGGGAAATTTTCAGCGGTTATATCTGCAGAAGTAAATTGGGAGTACCACAAGGATGAAGGAAAGCAGGTTATCGTTGTTAAGAATATTCCTCTTTACATTAACGTATATATGGCTAATCTCGCATTACGTGAGGAAATTGCTGAAGGAATGGTTTATATCCGTGATGAATCGACTGATCAACCGAGGATCGTAATTGCTAGACGATCTAGGATCCGTAAGATTAGCGACGATGATCTCTTCAAGAAAATCAAACGGGCATATACTAAATCAATCAGTTTTACCTGTTATGTATGGGATAACGGAGTAATTCGGATTACTACTCCTGGAAACTTCTTGCAGAAGAGCTTTGATCTTGCATTGAAAGTAACTAAAGGAAAGATTGAACAACAATTAGGAAAAGTAGAACGAGATCTGAAGTTTGAACAAGTGAAGGGTGAATTGAGTAAAAATCTATTGGCAGGAGAACCAAAGGAATATATCCTTTCTCATCTTGGAATTACTAATGAAGAATTAGATGATTTCTCAGGACGGTCGATTACTGCACTGAAGAAAGTAAAAGATACTAAAGAATTATCTAAGCAGAAGAAAACATATGAAGGTTTTATATCCGATGTGAAAGGATATTACTTCAAGTACAAGATGAAAGAATTTACTAAAGGAGTATAATGGCTAAGCATCGTATGACCCCTGAGACTCGTCGTGGAATAATGATTACTAAGTTAGATAACGATGTACGTAGGATGGCTCAAACCATAGGTTATCTAATGAGTGCATATGAATTGTTAGTAGAGAAATCTGGATTGAATATGGATGACTTTAAGAGAGAAGCCATGGATAGATTCCAGAAGGAAGTGGTAGCAGCAATGAAGAATTCAGAGGAATTAAAGAAATGAATCGATATCTTTATAAAGTTGAAATAAAAACTAATGATTATGAAAAGGTGAACCCAATAGATTTTACTCTACAATTAGCTATTGCAGAATATTTTAACATTCCTCCTGAGAATGTAACATTAGTAAGAACTAATGATTAACGAACAAATATTCATAAGTGCTATTGGAGGAGGTAAAACTCTTATATCTGATGCTCAGATGAAACTTGAAATTTATAAACAAACTGGAATCCGTCTACCATTACTAAGTGAGATCTTGGAGATAGAAGATGAAAGATTGTGATCATTTCTGGGTTCAAGTATCGACGACAAATGATAAGGAACGTCCTCGACGGTGTCAATGTCTACGAGATGGATGTAGAAGAATCACTAAGTTCTCAGATGCAGATTTTAATAGATTAATGGAAGATGGGAAAGTTAAACTAGCAGTAAGCTATCCAGGAATAGGGACGTGGTAATGGAAGAACTCCCTCCACATGCATGTTCAGACGGTAGTGTAGAAATACCTAAAGCTTGTAGTGAAGCACTGGATGAAACTTTGGATCTTCCTACAGCGATGAGATTAGTAATGAAGAAAACCAAAGGACATTACTTTCCTGATAAAGTATGGAAGGAATTGAATAGACAACATGCCATTAGAACCGGGATGCTTCCTTAATAGTCCTCCATTCTTTCAATGTTGTTGCATATGTGAACATCATAAGAAAGACTACCATCATTGTGATGTGTCTAAAGATCTAAAGAAGGAGACCGGTAAATGTATCTGTAATATACAGAAAGGGTACATCTGCCAGCCTCCTAATCCAGATACGTCATTCTCTGGATGGCCTAAACATTCAGTTGGATGTGAAATGTTTAGCGCAGAGTTATCTTATAAGAATACGTAAATTGTTCTCCTGCCATTAAGCTTACCGGTGCACTCAATGCCACGAAGTTCCACAACCTACCTGATACTCCTTGAGATACTGAACACAAGAATGCATAGTTCGCAGTAGTCCATGTTCCAGTAGCCTGGAACGTCATACTAGACGATTGGATTACCCAATCACTCCCCACAATACCTCGAGATGGCCAACTCAAGGTGTCACGAGATAATGTAGATCTAGAATACCCTTGACCTGCTACTTCAATAATGTTACCTAACAATGAACTAGCTACAATAGATGAATTCGCTAACCCTAAATATAGGTGATCAAAATTACCACCTATTCCTGCATAGAATAACTCAAGAATATCTTGTTTTCCATGATCAGTAATCAGATTATAATCTCTGATATGCTGAACAATCTTCCCTTGAGAATCTCGCTTATATCCTTCCAAACATCCTACATAACTACCATAGATTCCTTTAGAAATGAATCTAGGTAATCGCTCTATTCCAAACTTCTTTATCATTGCTCGTGTATAATCAGTCACATCTACCTCGCTAATACGAATCCAGCTACTACTGCACCTAGAATAACTAACCCATAGGTTTTAAAATTACTCCAGGAGCTCTTAGATTCTAATTGTTTTTGTAATCGATCATTATCTTCTTTTAGAATAGAGTTTATATTCTTCAATGCCTCATTACGTAATTCCATATCATTGATCTGTTCTAATAGATCAGTTGCTTTATCTTTTTGAAGTTGAACTGATTGCTCTAATACAGTAATCTGTTCGTTTAGATTATCTATCCGTTTCTGAAGATATTCTACTCCACCTAAGACATTCACAAACTCATCACGATCAATTACTACACTAGCACTATGGGCAGGTGTGAACCACCCGAATACCATTGAGACCGTAAGCACCCAAAATACGAAGAGATTCAGCTTTGAGTGTCGCATCATCTACCACCCTACTCTTTATGTTTTTTACTATAACTTTAATATCAGGTGCTTTAGCTTTAGATACTTTTAATGCTTCTTCATATGCTTTAATCTTCTCGTCCTTAGCTAGAATAACTCCCTTCAATTCAGCTAATTCAAGATTCTTATCATTAATAGTACCGTTCAATTCAGTAACCTTTTTATTCACCTCTTCTTTATTCACATTACTAAACCATATAGAAGTAGCATTAATTACTACCACACCAAGAATAATCATAATCGTTACTACAGCTACACCTAACAACTGAGATAACTTCTGAGATCCTAACTGTTTCATACTCCCCCTATATTACGAACTTTGATATATCTATTATTGGATAGTGTACATCAAAATATTGTAACATATAATCAATACCTGGTTCCTCGAGATGACCTTTATCCCATGGTAATGATTTGCCCCATTTATCTCCGTACGCATCTAATCCTACCTTCTCACACAATTTATAAATTCTATTCCAGACTTCATCCGACGTATTCCATAACGGAGCACCCTTAGAATCTACTGGAATAATATCCGTAGCCAAAGAACATGGTATACTCATAGCATCAACTAGGTTATGAGTAGAAGTTCCAGGCTTAGCATTAGTTCGTACCTTAGAGCTATCTTTAGTTCTATAATCTTTTATATTCGGGTCCCAATCAGAACGCCCTACCTTATAAATCTCGAACTGTGCCTGCATACTTGCATAACATCTGACTATCATTACTGGTAATGCTTGGGAAGTTAACAGACTTAATAACGCAGTCATACGTTGTTTATGAATAGGGTGAGCATTATCTAATAGATTAATATTCTTATGAATTGACATCTACAATCCTTTATAACATTGTAATTCTCCGGACCCGCAAAGGGGTCCGGAAAACTATATTGAACTCGGTATAGACCAAATACAGCGCAATGGTTTTGACACGTACCCTTAATTTGGAGGGAGCTGAATCAACTCCGTTCCTCGTTCTTGTTCAACCTGTACAGGGCTCATGGGTAGAACATTTACTTGTTGAGATAAAGTTCTAGTAATACCATCAGTCATATTTCCTAATGCCTGAACTAATTCATTCCTAGTAGATTCCATTACTGCAGCTGGTCTATTCGCTGCTTGGATTACTTGAATTAATAATTGAGGTAACATACCACCAAGACATCCTTTTTGAATTTTGGTATCTCCTGACCTAGGATTTTCCATTATAATCTCAGTCCAAACAGGACATCCATTCTCGTCATTGGTTCCAGGGCATTTACTACATTCGAATGCATGTTTATAATTTAGAGCCATATTATTCTCCTATTGTTAATTATTGTTTAGTACAGATGATTGCATCAATATAAGCTGGGCGCCAAGTACCAGCAGATCCTAATGGGTGATCGTGAGCTTGACCTCCTCCTTGGAAAGTTTCAGGAGCATTAGTATTTACATCTGGTCCTCCTGGCATATTACCATCTCCAATTTCAGAACCTACATCTCCGGCATATCTAAGTAACCTATCATAAGCTCCGTTAATATGTCGGTGAGAAGGAATTTCATTCAGAGTTAGAGTATGACCCCCAACAGTCAATCCTGAAATTGTCCATGTACCACCTTGTACGTTACCAGCTCCAGATGAGATTCGAATTACTCGATCGTTTACAGAAGTATCTTGAGTCCATCCAGCAGGAGCTACAGATTGGAAGAAGCATGATCTAGTTCCAACAGCTAAAACTCTATTATCTACATACTGCTTAGTTGCAGCACTTAATGAATTAATAGGATCTTCACCTAAACTTAACTGTCCATCTATAATAGCATCTGCTGTAGCATTTCTTGATGGAAGAGAAAATACTGAAGTACCTCCTCCAATATCATCATAAGTACTATTTGGTAAAGCTGATGAAACATAGGGGTCAGTAATTGTGGCTATTAAAGCAGTATTAGAATTTCTAAGTACATAATACTTATATGCACCTGGAATCTTTGGCCAAGTAATTCTATTAAAATTGGAAACGTTCAATGAACTGTTACCATTGTTAATAGTTGTTGGATTAGAAACTAAAGTCTTATTTCCACGGAAATCTTCTGCAACTATATAATAAATATAAGTTGAACCTCCAGTTACTCCTTGAGGAGTAACAGTAGGAGCAGCAGGAGTAGTTAATTTCTGAAGTCTAAAACCAGACCCCTTTATATGTAAAGCATATGAAGGGTCATCATGCATCACTGCTAACCCCTTGGTAGATTTATTCCATACCAAGAAATAACCATCTCCAGTAACACGACCAGAACTTAATCCTGCCACACAAACACTATATCCAGAGATCTCTTTTTTAGGTGACCATACTGAATAAGTGACTCCTGAAGCAATAGCAGCTGCAAAATTTTGATCTACCACAGCTTCAGCACTTGAATTACCAGGATTATCAACTGATATAATTCGACGCACTTGTCCAGATTGAGCACCAGATTCAATTACAATCACTGAATCAACATCATCATCTACAAAATAATTATTAAGATTACCACGAACTTTGTTTACAGCAGATCCTAATGCCCCTGTAGTACGAGTATAATCTCGTGCATATCTAGAAAATCCCCATTGTGATCCATTTGAAGTAGCTACATCAGAATATCCATCAGGCATTGTCACTACACGATAGGTTTTATATTGACCTATACTAGCTAATCCTGATAAATCTTTAGCTATAGAAACAAAGTTTAAATTCGCTTCAGTTAGTACATTCAAAATGAACGACATAACTGCACTAATATTAGTAATCTGAATTTGAGCACGAAGAGTATATCTATTACCAAGTATAGACGGAAGAATACTCTTTGTTTTTACTAAATCAGTTTCATTCTTACCAATAGCAAATAACTGGCCATCCTGATCCCATAACCCTAACACATTGAAAGTATAATTACCTTCTGTTTCAGGAACAATACATTCATATTGAGCTGAGTCAGAACTAATTTTCAATGCCGAGTTTACAGGTACTAATCCATATAACGTACCTGGAACTGTAGTACTATTCTGACCAACAGTTCCAGAAGTAAGTCCTATAGAGAAGTGAGTAACTTGTACCTTTGTTCCACCTACAAGAGCAGCTTGTAGTTTACCAATTCCAGTGTTAGTAATTGAAATTAACATCTATACCTCTGATTATGTAATGGTGACTACTACAGTAGAACAATTTACGATTTGTTCTATATGAATAACTCCTCGACACTCTAATGCTCGAGAAAAGTTTGCTAACGCAGCAATTGATCTTAATAACAATGGGACTGGAGCTACCTGATAAAACTTCTGAAGAATATCTGTACTATTTACCGATGCGGTAGCACTATATTGTAAATCTACTACTGAGGTAAGAAACCATGGCCCATCGGGAACTATTCCTCCAGATGGAGATTCTACTAGATTAAAATGTCCAGTAGAATACAAAGGTACTAGAGTTAAATTTTCTTGGGCTATGAAACTTAAGAAATCAAAAGTAAACTCAGTACCTTGGCTTTCATAGTACTTCGGTAACAATTCAATAATACGGCGTTTTGCATCATCATCTCTAAAAGTAATATCTTGATAAAACCCAAGATTAATAGCGAATTTCTCAGCAAATTCAATATCTAGTGCTCGAGGATTTCTTACATTTCGAAGATCTACTGATAAAGACTTTACCTCACGTACAAATATTTTATAAATAGTAGCCACTAAATCTAGTATTAACGGTACTTGTAGAAATTTCTCAGGTATTATCTTTGTCAAAGGAATGAGGCTGTATTTATATACAGATAAATCAGCCTCCACACTTCCTTCCTCTAGTATAATATCTAATACACTATCAGCATAATTAGCCATGAATAATTATTATCTCCCGCTAAGGAATACATTAATTACCGGAGTTGGTTGTAATGTAATATATTCATTCTTCTCCAAATTTACTTGAGGTATACTAATAACTGGAGGGTTTCCTGTTAATGCAGCATCCCCAAAATCTGAGAATCCTAACACGTTACCAGGTACTTCATAATATAACGAATACACATTTGTCTGTGTACGATATATTCTATACTTAGTAGCTCCTGGTACTTCAGACCAAGCTAATGCTCCAGATCCAGCAGTAGTATATGTTATTGAAATAGCATCAGAATGATCGGTTTCTAATCCATTCAGATCTAATGCAGTAACTATATACGTATGAGGAGTACCACCCCCTGCTATAACTCCAACTGCAGGTGGGGTACCAGTAATAGCTACAGCTCCAGTATCTACATATCCATTTGTTGATGTTTCGTAATATGCAGTTTGAACTCCAGCAGCAGTACCTCTATATACTCGATACTTGGTAGCTCCAGTTACAGCAGTCCATGATAAAGTATTCGATGAAGTAGAACCTGTAGTAACCTGAGACGTTTCTCCACCTACACCAGTTTCTATAGTTCCATTAAATGCAGTTATTCTATAATAATACGTAGCTGCAGGTAATGTTCCTCCTGATGTAGAAGTAGATAACGACGGAGCTCCTGGATGTTTGACTATAGATACCCCAGTAGGTTTTAAACTAGACTTAAGAATAGAATAATCCACTCCTGGAATACTGTTCACTAATCCAATAATATCAGAGACGAATACAGATCTACCTAATACTCCACGTTGGAACAGAAAATAATTATTAATAGCAGCTAATACCTGTGTCTTAGTTTGCTCTAATGAGAATCCTAAGTGTACATATAAATCAATATTTACACATAACTTCACAGGTACCGCATCTTTATGAACTACTCTAGTAATAAGATGCTTACTGTTAGAAATATAATTATCAAATGAATCTTTCTGTATTTGATTAGCTACACCAGAATCAGTTAATAATGTTACCTTCACAGTATTCATTGATTTCAATGGAGATTCAAAGAACTGTACTTCAGAAATATATGCTCCGGCTACGCCAGAGTTCATCTTTAATAATCTCCAGTACCGGTGTTCTCCTACATTCTTCCAAGTAGTTGAAGAAATAGTAGACGTTCCTGAATTCCATGCAGTAGCAGCCTTTACCCATGTAGCATCATCATCTGAATATTCTATATCCCAGGTAGCAGTATACAACCCTAAAGCAGTAATCTTCACACCGGTGAACATAAATAATTCATTTGAAGTCCCACTAAACTTTAGATAAGCCCCAGAACCAGATGAATCTAAATGAAACGCAGAATCATCTTTTAAATGATTATTTACATTATCTGCGGTAAATGAACCTAAGCTAGAATGACTCCAATATGTAGCTCCATACTTAGGAACTTGTGGATTATTCTGAGTTATATCCTCTTCATATGCACCCCAAATATTAATATCTCGTACACCTTGAAACTTTAATCCTAGTGCTTTATAATCTGATCTAGTAATAGCACGTTTTCCTGATGCAAATATTCTAGGTGAAGTATATCTTACTGTCTCAGCATCTTCTGCATCATCTCCGTTAGAGATAGAAGTAGTAGTTAATCCAGCAAGATTTACAGGTGAATTATTATATAACGGTTGATCAACAGGACTAACTACTAAACTTGATGAAGTTTTGTTACTAGATTTACCGGCACTTACTACTTCATAAACAGTAATAGTTTCCCCAAATGAAGGAACTACCCCATAAACACCGTTACCAAACATTACTCGTACTGTACCATCTGGTAAAGTAGTGTCCATAAAGACTTTATCAATGGAACTAAATTCCCATAACGGATTTGTACTTCTAGTCCAGAACTCAGTATCTGACCCTACCTTCACATCTAAATAATCATTGTCTGATAAAAACTCAGACCCAACAATTAACTGTTGCCACTTCTCACCTGTTGAGATGAAAGTATGAATATTTACTGACCCTTGACGTAATACTACATTTCCGACCGAAGTAGTATTAGCAGGTATAGTTACCGGTGCAGTTAGAAAGAACTCTATTCCTTCAATAGTAAATTTATCATACTTATTAAACGAGATAGACACAGGAACTGCAAGTGGTATAGTTAAATTACAAGTAACTTCGCCACCAGTAGCACGTCGAGGATTTACCCCTACCATATTAGCTATATTAAAAATAGAAGATTTATTCACTGCAGTATTCATGAACACTTCTTCTACTGATCTAAATAGCTCAGAATATACTAATGATGCAGTACCTGAGATTGCTTCAATTAAGAACTGTCCTGTAGATGATGGAAGTACATCTTTCCAAGATTTACGTAATGACAATTCTGCAGTTATCTGAGAAACAATACTATCAAAATCTGGATTTACATTACTTAATTTAATTGTCATGGTGATATCGTTGCCTCAAATTCTCCACGTACATCAATACTAATTAACTTATAAACAATTAGCACTTGATATAAACCATCATCTGGATATGGAATCACTTGTGATTCTTCTAAAGATACTATAATTCTAGGTTCCCATTTCTTAATAGCATCATTCAATTCATTTAGAATTAAATTAGCAGTATCTTGATTAATTAACCTAAATAATAAGCTTTGTAATCGAGATCCGAAATTAGGTAGAAACCATCGCTCACCAAAGCTAGTACCTATGATATTCTCAATCGATCCGTTAATAGCTTCTATTCCAGTCTCAATTACACTAGAATTTTTGATGTTAAATCTAGGATTTACATCAGAATATCTTTCAATTTCTTCCTGAATTGTAGACATGATCTACCTTATTGAATATTAAAGATTGCATCTAACTTCTTTTGAAGTGAAATTACCTGAGTCAAATCTGGAGCAGATACCAATAATAAGATGCCTGCATAATATCCAGATCCGGTTAATAATGGTTTATTAGTAGCTGCAGAAATTTCAGTAGATAATGCAGAATATCCACCACCAGCTGGGCCAAGATATAATTTACTTACACCAGTGCTATCTAAATTAGCTGTAATATTAGCTATAATTTGATTAGCCTGAGATAATGCAGCCTGAACTAATGCCAACTTAGTATTAGCCTGAGCTACAATCTTATTCTTAGCTGATTGCTCAGCATTATATGAATCAGCCACTGCTTGTTTAGTATCTTTTAATGTTTGTGATAATCCTGGAACCAAACTTCCAAGAGTACCAGTAGAATCCCATGCGCTCATTTAGTATACTCCTTCAACAAGATCTAAATATTCCACGTTCTAAAAATCCATGCCACAATTCAACATATTGATTAGTATTTGGATTAATTGTGGAAATCAGAATAGATGGAGACATAGTAACAGTTTTGTCTTCATGTTCTGTTACTTTCCATCTAGTAGAATCAATTAGAGCCATTTCATTATTCGGAGTACATACTAACCAATAACGTTCATCTTTCTTCGAATAATCCCCTGGTTGCCATTCAGAATTCCAATCAGTACCATCAAGTAATCTTCTTCCTTGCATATTAACTCGCTTTCACCTGTGAGGTATAATGTGTTCCTGATACTGGAGTAGTCATTGGAGCAGAAGGAACTCCAGTAGTTCCTCCTCCTGTTTGAACTCCAGAATGAGTGTGGGCATCAAAGTCAGTTTTGATTTGTAAATATGCTGCTAATAATGCTATGAAATCAGTTGGAGTAGATGCACCTAACTTTATCTTCCCTGGTCCTGGAGTAGTAGGTAATAAAGTTACTGTAGCCCCAGTAATAACTATATTTCCAGTTGCAGTAATTGTAATATTACCAGTAACTGTTTTAGTTTCATTACCTGTTACGGTAGAAGTCTTATTACCGGTAATAGTTTCAGTATCGTTAATTCCAACTTCACGTACATCGTTACCAACAATTGACTCTTTTCTATTACGTTGAATATCAATTGTCTCATCACGTCCTACTGAGGTTTCTCGATCACGATCAATTTCATTATTGTTATCATATGGCATTATTATATTAACAGTTTTATCTTTGAGAATATGAATCTCTGTACCTGATTGATGAACATAGTCTACAGTATGATCAGCAACATCCACAATTAAACTAGATCCATCAGGATCAGTCCATCCCCATCGCTTAGGGTAATTTGTTTCCATTTCAGAGGTTTTAGTAAGTTCATCAACGGGAGCAGTTTCATACACGGGACTATAGATACAACCTCCCAAAAATGATACCCATACACTTGATCCAACTTCAGGTACTGCGAAATATGATCTTGATGAATTTCCTCCAAATCCAAATGGTCTCCTCATAATTGCCCATGGACATAAGGAATCTTCCATTACGAACGTAGGCATGAATTGTTCTACTCGTACACGACAACGTCCTAACTTCTGAGGATCATTATTGTTTACTACTGTACCTATGTACATCTTTGTAGCATCAATAGTATCCTCAGGCATATCAGTAACATAATTTACAAAACTCATCCTACTAGTCCTATGTTCTTGTTAGTTGTATTAATACCTTCACGAATTAATCCAAACTTAGTCATATATGATGCAGTAGAAATAGTCTGGACTATACGTTCTATGAAATATGCTCCGTCAAGTACATTACCTAGTCGATCCTTCGTTCTATCAAAATAGGAGAACTGTACTCGATCTAATAAACTTACTTGTTTAGGAAGTACTCCTACACACGATACAGTAGTAGAATACAATGCCCGATTCCTGAGATTCTGAATCTTAGCTAAATTGTAATTCTTATGCATATTACCGGTATTATCATCTCCATATGGAGTACGTACACCTTTAATATCCTCATTTACCAATAATTTATCAGTAAACGGTTTATAACTAATTGTATCGTCTATCTTACCTATACCTGTAAGAAAATCATGATGACGTTGAACTAATCCGTATCCAGCAGTCACATTGAATAGATCAGAATGAAATTCAGCTCCATAGTCATCTTCAGCAACCCAGACAGTTTTATCATCATTTACTACGTTATCTAGTTCAAGTACACATTGAAAGTTCCATTTTGGATTCTTTGTACGTTGTCTAGTGATATCATAGAACAATAACTCACCATCACGATTTACTGCAGTTATGAATGCTGAATCATTATTTGCCCATGCATGCATAGCTACTTCACGTATAAACTTAGCTCGAGTCTGACCTGTCTGAATCCAGATCATTTTATCATTCGAACTATCTACTTTAGCTTGTAATCCTGAATTCTCTGCAGTAATCTTAGCTACATCAGATGCAGTGGAATCAAAACATCCATATGAACTACCTATTAGGTATTTCGGAAAATTGAGATACCCAACTGCATGAACTAAGAATCCAGTACGTAATGGACGTATTTTACGAATGAATACTATGTAATCTTTCCATGATGAACCTATATCATGTTGTCTGGTAGATAAGGCTACACTTAGAATAGATCCATCGTTTATACCAGCATTCGAGAATAATAACCCTGATTGATCTATTAAACTCAGTTCTATAGTTGGTAAGAACTGATTGCACGATTCAGTAATAGTTAATGATTGTAATTGTCCTCCCATTAGAGGAATTAACTCACCATTTAACTTTACTGCGACATATACTTGATTGCCTATAAATAACATAGTTTACCTTAGTGCTACAGATTGTCCTCGATCAATTGAAGTAATTAACTGTAAATATGCTTCTAACTGTATAATAGAAGGAATTTGCA
>Ga0154020_10005840_pt1 | contig 14466 bp, 7 predicted proteins | sample Klosneuvirus_201_FD_109709 | JGI IMG/M metagenome (GOLD analysis project Ga0154020, IMG submission 109709) | Active sludge microbial communities from wastewater, Klosterneuburg, Austria - Klosneuvirus_20160825_MG | ecosystem: Engineered > WWTP > Aerobic digester > Activated sludge | place...
AGCGCCCGTCCAATTCCTCCCGCTGCACCCGTGATCACGATAACTTTTGAGGCCGATGCAGCGAAAGGTGCGTGTTGTTTTGACGAAGAGGCCGATGCAGCGAAAGGTGCGTGTTGTTTTGACGAAGAGGCCGATGCAGCGGAAGATGCGTGTTGTTTTGACGAAGAGGCCGATGCAGCGGAAGAAGTAGAGTTCTTTGACGAAGAGGCCGATGCAGCGGGAAGATGGGGGGATGTGCTTTTTTTGCTTTGGAGGTAGAGGAAGAAGACTTCGCGGGATGTTTTTTGGGGGGTGTAGCCGAAATCGCGTTTGAGTCGTTCGTTGGAGAGGACAGGGCGATGTTTGAGAAACAAGATCTGTTCTGGCCCGTACTGCGTCAGGTTCCATCGCTTGAGGTGAGAGAGCGATCGTTCGAGCAGAGCAGGAGGGATCGCAACATAGGGTTTTTGAAGCAGCGTTGCGATCTCGCGCAGAGTGAGGATGCCATCACCGATCAGATTGTAGATGCCTGTTTTCGGGGTATGGATGCCGAGCAGGAGGGCCTGCACGACGTCTTGATCCCAGACAAATTGGAAGGGGACGGTGGAGCCTTTGAGACCCGTGATGATCGGCTTTTCAAAGATATCGGTGATCTGGTTGGAAACGGACGCGCCAAGGATGGTTCCGGGGCGCAAGATTAGCTGTCGAAGTTGAGGGGATTGTGCGCGCACTTGCGCGAGATACTCTTCCACAAGCCGCTTGTGATCCGAATAGGCGAAGACTTGATTTCCACGCAGCGTGCAATCCTCGGTGAGTAGGGGAGGATTGTCGGGGTGATAGCCATAAGCCGCACCGCTGCTTGTGACGATCAGTTTTTTTCCTTGGTGGGCAAGAAAAGCGCGAACGATATGTTTTGTGCCTTCGACATCTACCGCGTATTGAAAGGCGCGATCCATGCCTTTGGGCGGAGTCACGATCGAAGCGAGGTGAACGAGCGTATCGATCTTGTATCGCGCAAATACCCCCTCGATCGAAGGATCTCGGATATCTTGTTGAAGGTAGGTGATACCGTCGATGCGTTCGGGCGGATCAGGAATTCGGATATCCATCGCAACGATCGTGTGGAATCCACCCGGCTCTTTTGCCAACGCACGCAAGAGCAAACGACCGATGTATCCGCCCGCACCTGTAATCAACAACGCGCTCCGCTGCTCGGTGCTTTGCGGATCGCAAGACTCCTTTAAGCCGTCTGCGGTGGGTTCCTCTTGTCTTCCTTCCCTATTTTCCGTGATTTGCGAAGCGTGAGACTCCGTTGAACTGCCTGCTTTAGACTCTTCTTGTCTTCCTTCCGTATTTTGCGAAGCGCGAAACTCCCGCTGGTCGTTTTCCGTGCTTTGCGAAGCGTGGGACTCTATCGATCCATCTGCTGTGGACAGGTTTTTGTTCGGCATCTTCGTTCTCTCAAGGGTTATAGGTGGTTTGGGAGACGACGGAGCGTGGGGGATTTGTGCGGATAGAAAAGGAGCAGTTCGCTGAAAAACCCCGTGTTCGCAAGCGCTCAAGCGACAAAGCTGTTGGTTTGAAAAACAGTGCTCTCTTCGCCAACACGGGGGTCAAGGGGACGAAGTTCCCTTGCGGGGTGTGGGGCAGTGCCCCACAAAAACAAGTGAGTAGATGCGGATCAGCCAGCGGGTTCTTGGTGCATATCCTTGAAGGTTTTGAGATTGGGGGCCCACATGTGTTTGGTGGGGTCGACGTCGACGTGGATCACGGAGCAACGGCCCGAAGATTGGGCGCGTTCGAGGGCTTCGCGGAGGCCGAATGGATCGGCGACCCGTTCACCATAAGCGCCCATTGCGCGGGCGAGTTGGTCAAATTCGATCTCATGCAGATCGGTGTTGATGGTTTCTTCGGGGCTGAGGGATTTCATCAACAAGGTTTTGAGGGGTTTGAGGGCGAATTGTTGGTTGATCTTGACCATGCCCCACTGTTTGTCGCAGAGGACGAGGTAGATAATGGGGAGATGATTTCGGACAGCGGTTTCGATTTCTTGCATGTGGAAACCCATCGCACCGTCACCGATGATGCAATAGACTTGGCGTTGGGGGTAGGCGATTTGTGCGCCGATGGCTTGGGAGACACCCGCACCAAGCATGCCCATTTTGGGGGTTCCGAGGAGGGCGTTGGGTGTGCGGACTTGGTGGAAAAAGTGCGCCCAGATCGAGGTATTTCCGCCGTCGATCACGACGATCGCGTCGTCATCAAAGAAATCTCGGCAAGCGACGGGTACATGGGCGGGGTGCATGGGGATGGCGTGATCTTGGAGCATCTTGTCGAGTTCTTGTCGGCGCTTTTGCGTACTTTGGAGGATGCTTTGTCGGGCTTGTTGGCGGTGGGAAGGGATGGAGGGATGGAGGCGTTCGAGTTCCTTGTTGAGGGCTTGGAGAAAAGTCTTGCAATCGGCTTGGATGGCGAGGTCGATCGGTCGGATATTTCCGAGGATCTCGGGGTCGATATCGACTTGGATCATCTTTTGTTCGCTGGGTTTGGCCCAATAAGGGGCTTTGCCCCACCAATCGGTTTCACCGAGTCGGGAACCCAGAACAAGTACGAGATCGGCCTTGGTTCGGGCTTCTGCGACGGCGTCCACATAGTGCATGTGGGCGAGACCTTCGGTGCGCTCGTCCAAAGCGGCGCGTGCAGCCCAACTGGTGGTGATCGTGGCTTGGAGTAGGCGTGCGGTTTCTTGAAGCTCTGCGAAGGCTTGGGCATGGATTACGCCCGAACCAACGTGGAGAAGCGGCTGTTTCGCATCCATGAGCATACGGCAAGCGGCGTGGATTTGGGTAGTTGTGGGGGCCAACGGTTCAAGGAGGCGGTAGCTGCTTGGGGAGCGGAACCATGTTGGATCCAGATCGTAGGTGGTATTCATGATATCTTCGGGGACATCGAGGTGTACGACGCCCGGGCGTCCTGTAAAACTGATCCGCAACGCACGGCGCATTAGTTCTGCAACGCGGTCAATCGAGGGAACTGCGCAGCTCCATTTGGTCATCGGTCGGGTGACGTCGACTTGGGGGAAGTATTGGTAAGTGCCGCCGCGTTCGGGATAGCTGATTCCTGTGCGGCGGGAACTTGTGATCAACAAAACGCGGTGTCCTTCGGCTTGTTCGACGGCGACGCCGGGGAGGATATTGGCGACCCCGGGTCCGTTGCTTGCCATACACACGCCCAAACCTCCCGTGAGTCGGGCATAAGCGCCAGCCATGTGCGCTGCGCAGGTTTCATGGCGTGGGGAGATCAAAGCGATCCCGTTTTCTTCGAGTGTGGAGTAAAAGCCAAAATACGTCCCGTCGATGATGCCGAATACGTGCTTGACGCCTTCTTCGGCCAACATCCGCGAGAGGATCTCACCACCTTTGATCTTGTTTGGTTTTGCCATCTGTTGTTCTTTCTTTCGCAGGGTGCGCCCTTGCTGTGTGGAGGGCATTGGAGCAGTACACGTCGAGAACCGTGTGCGGTGAGAGCCGATGACATCGGCAAGACGGGCGAGATAGAAACGTCTGAGAAATCAGCAAACGGAACCAAGAGAGAGTGGGGATCTTCTTGGAAGTATCGCCAAGATAGCAGCCTTTCCAAAAAAGCGTCAAGGCATTTTTCTCGGCAAAAGCGCAGAGGGCGCATAGAAGAGACTTGACAGCGTGCAGGATGCTCCCTACAGTCGGCCTTTCTTTGATCTTTTCGAACTCGACCACACCGCTTTGGGTGTGGTGTTGGCGTGTCGGTGGCATAGGACAACATGGCCGTATTGAAAGACTTTCCTGCGCGTGTGCGTGCGAGACGCGAAGCGATGGGCTACACAGCCGAAGAACTTGCAGCCCACATCGGGGTTCAAGGCTCGTTTGTGGAGCGGATCGAAGAGGGGACGTATATCCCAAAGCCCGATGTTGCGAGGCGTTTGGCGTATGCCCTTGAAGAAGCTGAAAACGACTATATGGAGTGGGCTGGACAACGGCTGTCTGCGGTCGAAAAACCTCCCCCCAAGCCCGCCCCCCGCCCTCGTTATCCTGAGGCCCGAGAAGCCTTGATCGAGCTTTGCGAAGACCCCGAAGCTGCGCGCCAACTGTTTAGCGGTTCTTCGATTGGCCCCTTAGAAGCGGCTCTCTACGGTCTTTTGATCGATGGGATGTCGCAGCGTATGGCCGATTTTGGCTTTTGGGGATTCCTCCCCCCCTCGGATCCCTCGCGAGCCAACCAAGCCTCTGCGATCGATGGACCCCTCTTGCTCGAAGCCTTTTTTGAGATGTTGATTCATCCCGAAGGTGAGGCCGCCGATTACAAGAAAGTGTTCTCGGAAATGCTTGTTTCGTGGGCCTATGGCCCCGCACCCCACCACATCCTTGCACGCTTTCCTGACGGCCAGCAACGCAGCTTTCGCCTTGCGTTGGTCGATCAACAAGGCTCCATTATCCCCGCCCTTCATCCCGAAGACCCCTTCTATGCGCTTTATCGGATGCTTACGCCTGTTCAGCGCGCTGATATCGCCGAGATCACCCGCGTCTTCCTTCGTCGTGATGGGCGACTCGAGATCCAAGCCGCACTCGAAGCGCTCACCCGATGGCACAAGATCCCACGCTGACAGAAGCAAATAACCTAAGCAAGGGTCGTCTCGCGAGATATAGCGACCTTGCTCCAACGTCTCCACAAGACCCACGATGACCTAAGCAAGGGCCTCTTTGATGCGTTGTTCGACTTCTTGGACAGTCCCCATGCCGTCGATCTTTTTGATCTTGCCGGTGCCTGCGTAATAGCCGATCAGAGGGGAGGTTTGTTCGTTGTAGACGCTGAGTCGTTTGCGGATGGTGGCTTCGTTGTCGTCGCTGCGGCCTTCGATCTCAGCGCGTTTGAGGAGTCGTTGGACGACAGCTTCTTCGTCGACTTCGAGGAGCACGACCGCATAAAGGGGGGCGCGGAGTTCTTGAAGGAGTTGATCGAGGGCTTGGGCTTGGGCGGTGGTACGGGGGAATCCATCAAAGAGGACGCGGATATCGGCCATCTGTTGGAGTTCTGCACGGACCATCCCGATGATCACGTCGTCGGAAACGAGCTTTCCAGCATCCATGATCTGCTTGGCTTGGACGCCGAGGTCGGTGCCACGTCGAACATGATCGCGGAGCATATCACCTGTGGAAAGCTGCTTGAGTTGGCGATTTTCGCAGATCTTGGTGGCTTGCGTGCCTTTGCCTGCGCCGGGCGGGCCCATAAAGATCAAGGTTTCGTTCATCAAAAAAAACTCCTTCAAGCAAGGGGTTAACGCATCTCGGCCATCAAAGCTTGCAGGCTTTCAGGACTTGGGCGTAGAGCTTCGGGGGCTTGGAAGGCGAGGGGGGTTTCGACCGTTCCAAGGAGGCCGTGCAGATCGCGGAGGTTGTTGTTGATGTAGATCAGGCCGGTGATCAGTTCTTTGTTGACTTGGGCGTCGCGGAGGACTTTGACGGCTTGTGTAAAGTCCGTGGGGTCGTGGCCTTTTTCAAGCTTTTTGAGGGTGATCCATGAACCATCGTGGAGCTTGACTTGTTTGCGCTCGCCTTCGGCGTATTCGTCGATGGTGATCTCTTGATAAGCAGGGACGTGAGCGAGTTCGTGAAGTTGGATCTCGCGTTCTTTTCCGAATGGATAGCTTTTCGTCGAAGACTCGTGGTTGTTGAAGGTCACGCAAGGGCTGATGATATCGAGGATTGCGGTGCCTTTGTAGCTAAACGCGGCTTTGAGCAAGGTCTCGACTTGGCGCGGATCTCCTGCAAAAGAACGGGCGACAAATCCGCAGCTTCCGATGATGGCTTCGAGGCAGATATCGATGGGGGGGAGGTCGTTGATTCCGGCGTATTTGAGCGTTTGGCCTTCGTCAGCGGTGGCGGAGAATTGGCCTTTGGTCAGGCCGTAGACGCCGTTGTTTTCGATGACGTAGACCATCGGCACATTGCGGCGAAGCAGGTGTTTGAATTGACCAAGGCCGATGGAGGCGGTGTCGCCGTCGCCGCTAACTGCGATGGTGATCAGGTTGTGGTTGGCGGCCATCGCTCCTGTCGCAACGCTCGGCATCCGTCCGTGAAGCGAGTTAAAGGCGTGGGAACGTCCGAGAAAATAGGCGGGGCTTTTGGAGGAGCAACCGATACCGCTGAATTTGACGGTACGTTGGGGGGGAAGGCTCAGATCATACGCGACGTTCATGATGCGTGCGCTGACGGAGTCGTGGCCGCAGCCCTTGCAAAGCGTGGAAGGAAGGCCCTTATAGTCGTTTTTTTCGAGTCCGACGGCGTTGGTTTTGAGGGTTTCGGTGACGTCTGACATAGTGAGATCTCCTGATCAAGCAAGGGCTTGGAGAAAGCGTTGGTGGGTCGTTTTGAGTTGTTCTTGGATCCACGAAGCGCTGAGCGGCATCCCGTTTTGGCGGGAGATGGAGATCAAGCGTGTGGCGTAAGTGGGATATTCTTGCAAGAGGATCCCGTGCATCTGCCCATTGAAGTTGTTTTCGATCACATAGATGCGTTCGTAGGCATCGAGGAATTCGCCGATCTCTGGGCTGGTGGGGAGTGCGCGGATACGCAGATAATCAAAGCGCAGTCCATCTTGTTTGAGCAGATCGACAGCTTCGAGGATGGACTGGTGGTTGGTGCCAAAGGAAACGACGGCGATATCGCCGCCTTGTTGTCGGACGATCTCGGGCTTGGGGACGTGTTGGCGCGCCGTGTCGAATTTGCGGCGAAGACGGATCATGTTGGCTTCCCAGTCTTCGGAACGCTCGCTGTATCCGGCCTTTTCGTTGTGTCCCGTTCCGCGTGTAAAGTAGCCCGCCGTTGGGTGCTCCGTACCCGGGAGGGTGCGGTATGTCACACCATCGCCGTCCACATCGACGTATCGGCCCCATTTTCCGCCGAGTTCTTGGAGTTGTTCAGCGGAAAGAACTTTGCCTCGATTCATCGGGGTTTCGGGATAGGTGAAGGACTTGGACATCCACACATTCATGCCGAGATCGAGGTCGCTGAGAACAAAGACAGGGGTTTGGAAGAACTCTGCAAGGTCAAAAGATTTGTAGCCGAACTCGAAACATTCGGAAGGATCGTGCGGAAGCAAGATGATGTGGCGGGTATCCCCGTGACCGAGGCGATAGGTGAAGGCGAGATCGCCTTGGGAAGTGCGGGTGGGAAGCCCTGTCGAGGGGCCGACGCGCTGAACATCCCAGATCACGGCGGGGATCTCGGCTTGGTAGGCGTAGCTTGTAAACTCCGCCATCAAGGAGATCCCGGGTCCCGAAGTCGAAGTCATCGCACGCGCACCTGCCCAACCCGCCCCCAGCGTCATCCCGATCGCTGAAAGCTCGTCTTCGGCTTGGATCACGGCGTACGTCGCTTTGCCCGTCTTTGGGTCTTTTCGGAGCTTGGGCAAGTATTCGTTGATCCCATCCGCAAGGCTCGTGGCTGGTGTGATCGGATACCACGCAAGCACACTAACGCCCCCATACACGCTACCAAGCGCCGCTGCTGCGTTGCCTTCGATCAAGATCATGTCGTTGTTGCCGCCTTCGATGCGGTTGACCCAGTAAGGATCGCGCTTGACGCAGTTGTTGCGTGCATAATCTGCCGCCAGATCGACCATCTGCATATTCAGATCGACGGCCTTTTGTTTGCCCGAAAAGTGCGTATCCAACGCGCTGCGGATCGCGCTGCGTTCGATCCCCAAAAGCTCCGCCATCATCCCCACATACACCATATTGGTGATGTATTCGCGCAAGTTCGGGGCCACACCGCTTTGCTTCACCAGATCTTTGATGGGCATTGCATAATACACAACATCTTCGCGGTCTTCTTTGACAGGCAATGCGTTGTCATAAAACACCACGCCCCCCGAAGGAACGGCTGCAAGGTCTTCGGCGAGGGTCTTGGCGTTCAACGTCACCAAGATCTCCCATGTGTCCCGATATCCCACATGTCCCGTGTGGTTCAATCGAATGCGATACCACGTCGGAAGCCCCTGAATGTTCGAGGGAAAGAGATTCTTTCCCGACACGGGAATCCCCATCCGAAACATCGCTCGAAACAACGCGATGTTCGAGGTTTGGCTCCCTGTCCCGTTGGTCGTTGCCACGTTGATGCAAAAGTCATTGATCTGGCGCGCTCCTTGGGCCGTATTTAGCGGCTCGGAGGCTTGGCTGGTCTCAGTCATAAGTTCGCGATCCTTTCTTCTCTGGCGCGTATGAACAGGCGTTCAAACGATGTAGTACGTTTTACAGGGGTACGCAAGATCCTACAAAACAGAACGCCGTGACTCGAACTGGGGTTTAGGTGGCGCTGGGGTGTGGGGAACCTCGTGAGGTGTTATAGCCCACCGATCAAGCCCAACGCAAGAGCCACGTTTTAGATGACTCTGTCGTTTGAAGTGGCGCGAACACGGGGGATTTCACTCAGGGCTTGCACGGTTGGGCTGGTTGTGTGGGATTTGGAAGATTAATCGTAGACTTCAGGCAAAAAGTCGTTGTCGTCGGTGAGGATCGCTTGAGCCAAGATCCGCAGCATCAAGGGCCCCCATGCCAGTGCTTCGGCTGAATCGATGCGAACCGCTTCGCAATCCTCATGAGAAACGAAATAGGGCATCATCTCGCCGAGTTGATTGGTCTCTGCGGGGTGCAAGATGATCCAGTTTTGGAAGAAGTCGATGGGGCCGGGCACATCTTTCTCGGTGAGTTCGACTTCTTCGAGTTGTTCCAAAAAGCCCTCGTTTTCGCCTTCTTTGAGGGCCTCTGCGTCCCACCCACCACAAACATCCAAGATCGAACCCGATCGCGTCAGGCCGTTGAGGCCCATCGGGATATAACCGTCGTAAGTGATCCCATTAAAGTTCCGCACCAAGGCCAGAAACGAAGGCGGAACATTCTTTTTGGGCTTGCCTTTGTAAGCTGGATCAAAGGAAAGCGCGCAAGATTCGTCTTGATCGTTGAGCAAAGAAAGGCCCCACGAGCCGTCTTCGTTTTCCTCGACAGATTCGATCTTTGCGAAGAGGCGATCAAAGATCACTTGGCATTCAGGGCCTTGTGTGAAGATAGGGCGCAGCAGGTCGCGGCACGCTTTGATGGGATCGTCGCTGCTCAGGATGGTTTTGATCAGTGTCATCGTTTTTTCCTTTTTTTGAAGTCGAGGCCCGACTAGCGGTGTGTCGGGCAAACAACAGCGAATCAAAGGGGATTTGAGGTGTTGGGGGTGGTCTGGGGCGGAGAGGAATCAAAGCGAAAGAGGATCTTGGGGGGAGTGTAGGGAGTGGCACCAGCTTGTTTGAGGGGAGAGTTGGAGACGAGGCGGATGCGGGACATGGGGGCTTTGTAGTAGCGAAAGATCTGTCCGATGGAATGGAGGCGAAGCTGAGCGAGGCGTTTGGGGTCGCGGGCGTAGCTGGGTGTGTAGGAGTAAGAAGGTCTTCCGTAGCCGGGATAGCGGGCATAACGCCCGTAGCGTCCGTAGTAGCGGCTGTGGGAAGAGGGATTGGGGTTGGGGGCGGTGTGGGCGGGGATAACGGGAGTGAGCTCGACGGTGAGGTTGCCGAGGGAAGGTGCGGCGCGTAGCAAGGCGGTGAGTTGTCCGAGGATATCGCGTTGGTTGTGGGGGACGTGGTAGCTGTAACCTGTAAAGAGGAAAGGGCGGAGCATTTGGAGAGTGCCGTCGGGTAGGATCTTGTTGAAGGAGAGGGGGGATTGTGCGGTGGGTGGGCAGCCGTTGTCGGTGGTGGCTGCGGTTCGAGCCGCATGGAGGCCGATGGTTCGGGAGCGAGAGACGGGGAGAGCGGGTCGGTAACTGGCACCTGCTTTGTGCTGGAGGGGGCAAAGGTCAAGGATATCGGGGATTTGATCTTCGTCGGCGTCGCGGGAGAGGAATTGGAGGTAGTTGGGGATATCTTGTCCGAGGGCGGCTTGTCGTTGGAAGGCGGCACAGGAGATACCGTGTTCTTTGATCAGGTGGTCGTCGGTGCGGCAGAGGGGTTGGGAAGGGAGGGGGGAGATCTCGATCTGTTCGGGTTTGACGCCGAGTTGGAGCAAGTTGTGTTGGAGGGTGTGGAGGCGTTGTTGGGTGAGGAAAGAGGCGTCGGGTTCGTTGGGTTCGGAGCCAGCGCGTAGGGAGATCTTTTGTTGGGGGGCTTGTTTGAGGGAGTCGGCGATCTGGTTGAGGATGCGTTGTTGGGTGGGGTGGGTGATCATCCAGTGGCAGCGGGGGAAAGAGAAGAGTGGGCCGGTGTAGGGAACGTTGGTTTGCCAGAGTTGTGCGGGGAGAGGGGAGTGTAGAAAGTTTGGGTGGGGAGTGGGATTCAAGCAACGGTCGGCATGATCGGAGAGTAGGAGCCAATATCCCCATGCTTGGAGGTGTTTTTGATTTTTGAGCAGAGCCGCGATGCGTTCGCGCAGGGCGTCGGGTTCAAAGGCGGGTTGGGTTTGGTAGGCGCGGGCGTAGGAGATGGCGGCGAGTTGCGGGTTGGATTTTTGGGAGTATTGGGCGGCTTGTTGGAGGAAGAAGGCTTCGCGTTTGGGGGGGTCAAGTGCGGAGAGGCTTTGGAGCCAATGGTGGTGAGCGGATTTGTGTTGTCCTTGGGCATCGTAGAGGGCGGCGACGCGCTGGTGGAGAGCGGGATCGCGGGGGGAGGCTTGTTGGAGGCGGAGGTAGAGGGGGAGAGCGGCTTGGTGGAAGCCTTTTTTTTGCGTGAGATCAGCGAGTTGTTGGAGGGTTTGTGGGGGGAGGTTGGGTGTGTTGGCGATGTAGAGGATCAGAGTTTGTTGGTGGGAGGGATCGAGTTGTGGAAGAAGGCGTTGGAAAGGGGACCAGACGGCCTCTAGCCCATTGGTGGCGATGGAGAGATGGAGGATGCGTCGAGCGAAAGCGCGGTCGTTGGTATCGACGCAGCAGCGTTTGGAGAGTTGTTCGAGGTAAGCGGGCGTGCGTTTGTTGGGTTGTTGTTGAATGTAGCGCATCCAGAGGGTTTCGGCGCGGTCAGGGTGTCCCAAACGTTCGAGCAGGAGGGCGGTTTTGTGGAGGAGCGGTGTTTGTTCGGGTTGTTGGAGGAGCATGAGTTCAAGGATGCGCAGGAGGAGGTCGGTTTGGTTGTATTTTTCGGAGAGATAGGCAAAGAGGCGGAGGGTTTCGTAGTTTTTGGGGGATTGGAGGATCTTTTGGAGGAGTTGATTGCGGTGGGTAGGAGCGAGGGCGCTGTAGATCTGTTCGATCCAAGGGAGGTCTTCCCATTGGAAGGGTTGGGACAAGAGTTCGGGTGCGATTTTTTGGAGGGAGAGGCGGTAAGCGTAGATGCCGACGGCTTGGGAGATAAGGGTGCGGTAGATGGAGGGGAAGCGTTTGGAGGCTTGGAGGAGTTGAGAGAAGAGGAGGTCGCGTTCTTTGTGGAAGGATTGGAGTTGATAGAGCATTTGGTGGAGGGAGGTGCGCCAGAGGGGGAGGTCAGCGGGTTCGATCTCGCGCAGGGCGAGGGATTGGATCACGGATTGGGTCCAGACTTTGGAGAGTGCTTCGCGGATGGTTTGGATCTCGCGATAAGGGATGAGGCCGGTGTATTGGAGGGTGAAGAGATTTTTTTGTGTGGCGAGGAAGTATTGGACGGGGAGGTCGTCATGGTGGTGGAGTTGGATCTTGGTGAGCCAAGAGGCGCGTTCTTTGGGGAAGAGTTGGTAAGAGGCGGTGCGTTCGATGATTTGAAGGAGCGGGGTGATGGGTTTGGGAGGATGTTGAACCAAAGAGTCGATGGCATCGGCGGTGTGGGTGCAATGTGCGCGTTGTTGGCAGAGCATCAAGAGGGCTTCGGCGCGGGCTTGTTGGTGAGCCTCGGTATGTTCGCCAGAAAAGGCGGAGAAGAGGGCGTCGGTGGCTTGTTTGGCCCAAGGGCTTTGGAGGAGGGGTCGAAACATCTCGATCATCTCGCGGGGGTTTTCGGCGAGTTTTCGGCGTTGGAGATAGGTGCGTAGGGGCTGATCGAGGCGGGAACGGACGTAGGTTTCGAGGAGTTTTTGAGAGCCGTCGCTTTCAAGGAGCAGGGCATCTTCGGCGCGTTGAAGATGTTCGCGGGTGGTTTGGTTGCGTTCACCGCAATGCCAGCGCAGGGCGTAGATCTGGAGGCGCAAAACAGGGCGAAGGGAGTCGACAAGTCCACGCATTTTAGCGGTTTTGTCGAGTTGAAGGATGCGTTTGATCGCGGGGCAGATCTGGCGTTGCCATTGTTTTTGTGGGTTGGTTTGGGCGTAGCGGGTCATTTTTTGGTAAGAGCCGCGCAGTTCGTCCCAAGGGCGGAGAGCCCAAGCAGCGGCGAGGATGGCTTGTTTGGGGGCGAGGGGCGGAGTGAGGGCGCGTTTGGCGAGAGAGGCGATCTTTTCTTCGTGTTGGGTTTGAAGAAAGAGGATGTGCATTTGTTTGAGTTGCATGGGATCGGCATCGGTGGTGCGTTCGAGTGCGCGGCGGGCTTTGGTGGCGAGTGCGGAAGCGCCCATCTGATCGGCGGTTTGTTCGATCTTGAACAAGGTGTCCCAATCTTTGGGGTAGCGTTGGAGGGTTTGTTCGAGGAGTTTTTTGGCTTGGTTGTAGTCTTTGCGGGCTTGTTGTGTGGCATAACGTGCCCACATCGTCCATTCTTGGCGGCGTTGTGCGTCCCATCGGAGGATGCTGTTTCGGATGGAGAGGGCGGACCAGACATCGGTTGTTGGGGTGGGCGGTGGGGCGTAGCGTCTGCGATAATAGAGGTGTCTTCGATAAGACGCGTAGCTAGAGGAAGAAGATTGGAAGAGATGGATGGGAGTCCAGCGGCCTTTGAGGGGACGGCCAGAGCTTCGGAGGAAGCTATCGGCGAGTTGGAGCATGTGCGAAGGGCGGGCGTGTCCGTACTTGACGAGGGCTTGGATGTGTTCGTTGGCGGCGGAGAAGTCTTGTTCTTTGGAGAGGTGTTCGACGAGCCATAGGCGGGGTTCACGTAGAGAGGGTTTGATGCGAAGGACGCGTTTCGCGATCTCGATGGCATCGGCCTCTTGTTTGTTTTCGCGGTAGAGTCGGGCAAGAAACAAGAGTTCGCGAGGATCTTTGGAACGTTTCCATGTTTTGGCGAGGCGTTCGGTGAGGGTGGGGAGATCTTTTTGGTGTCGGAATATCTCGGCTTCGCGTTCGAGGAGCTCCCAACGCATCCAGTCATGGAGAGTGCCGATTTTACGGGCTTCTTGGATGAGTTGAAGGGCTTGGGTGTAGCGTTGTTGGTTCATTTCGATGCGGCTGAGGCGAAGGGCGAGGCGCAGACGTTCGGCGGATGCGGATTTTTCGTAGAGAGGGCGGAGGATCGCGCTTGCATCGGCCCAATACTGGTGCTGTTCGTAAAGTTGGGCGAGTCCGTGTTGTTGCGAGGCGGACCAAGTGAGCTTGGCGATTTGGGGTTGTACCCATGCCAAAGAAGCGGCGTCACGGGCTTGGAGAGAGACTTCTAAGATACGCAAAAGCAGCTTAGGGCGGTTGTTTTCGGGGACGAGGGGGAGGAGTTGTTGGAAGGTGGTCATGGCCTCGCGGGGGCGTTTTTGCGCGAGATGGATGGAGGCGATACGGAGTAGGGGCGGTTGTTTTTGGGTGGAACGGTTGGCGATATCGGTCCAAAGTCGCAAGGCATCGGCGTGTTGCCCTTGGCGTTCAAGGGCGCGAGCGTAGACGATGGCGGCAGAGAGGGTCTGGGGAGAGCGCTGATAGCGGGCCTTCCATTGGGCGTAGAGGGCGCGGCGGGCAGGGGTCTGTTTGTGGAGGCGCAAGAGTTCGCGAAAGGCTTTTTGGGAGTAGGGTTCGTTTTGGAGGATTTCTGTCCAGCGTTTGATCAGGACGGAGGCGCGATCACCGCGCTTGATCTGCCAGTCGTCTTCGGCATCTGCGCGAGGAAGAGTCCCCCCGCAAAAGAGGAAAAAACCAAGAAGATTCAGCCAAGAAAAGCGCAGTATGTTTCGCAATGTCGGGCCCTTTGTTCACGAATGGATGAGTTTGGTGCGTACAGTCCGCGCTCCATCCGACAGTTGGACTGCATCGCTGCTGAGCATCAGGGCCAAACGCATCGAAAGCCGAGATCCAAGCGGCGCGAAGAAGCAGAAAAGGCCCATCTTCGGGCGGCGAGGAGTTCAGCGGGTTGAGAGGACCAGCTACCCCCACGGGCTTCGCGGTGGGAACAAGCCTGATCGGCGGTGGTCTCGGAGGCGCAATCGCGAGTCCATTCGCGAACGTTGCCCGCGAGATCAAACACTCCAAAAGGGCTGCGATCCGAGGGTTTGGAGCCAACAGGCGCAGTTTTGGGTGGACGGGGGCAGGTTCGCTTGCGTCCTTTGGGGCTGCCAAAGACAGCGCGTGTGCAATCTGGAGACGTGCCCGAGAAAGGAAAGATCTGTCCTTCAAAGCCACGCGCAGCTTTTTCCCATTCGAGAGAGGAAGGTAG
>Ga0154020_10005841_pt1 | contig 14461 bp, 19 predicted proteins | sample Klosneuvirus_201_FD_109709 | JGI IMG/M metagenome (GOLD analysis project Ga0154020, IMG submission 109709) | Active sludge microbial communities from wastewater, Klosterneuburg, Austria - Klosneuvirus_20160825_MG | ecosystem: Engineered > WWTP > Aerobic digester > Activated sludge | place...
CCTCCCGCCCTTCTCTTGCCCCACTGCGCCGTCTCCCCTCCCTGAATTTTATATAGTTACTATTGCTATGAAGTCGGTGCATGATGAGAATGCCAGCGGCGACGACGACGATGCCCCGCCTCGAAAGGTCCCTCGCCGCTCGCCGCTGTGCCTCCGTGCATCTAGCGCCTCGTATGGCCCCCTCGGATGCGCTGTTTCCATCGTCACAATTTTCCACGTCCATTCTCAGTAAGCCTGGAAAGGCGTCTGCTGAAGGCGTCGTCAGTTACTCCCTTGAGCACGCCTTGAGCTGGCCACGCCCTTGAGGCTTGAGCACAGAGCGCGTCCTTGAGCACTGACCACCACGCCCTTGAGCTGGGAAGGGATGGTGAAATGAGTACGGTCACGTGATACCCTCTTTTCGTGCGCGACTGGCAGCCTGTACTTCGTGAGATATTGACGTTCCTCCCTTGCCGCCGGTGTCGTCTCTTTGCACACAAGTGTGGCATGGATCTGCCCAAGAATGACGCCATGGACGTCGACGAGGCGAAGGTGCCCTCGCCTCGTTGGTCTTCTCGATAGGTCTCTCCCTTCGCTGCTGTTCACGCATTTCTATATTATAGGCGAAAGGGGAGAAACATGAGCGCGAAGAAGGTCAGGCGAAGAGGAGCGCCCCTGGAAGCGGCTTCGTGTTGGTCCGCGCTTCCCTTGTTCCCGTCCTCAATTTCGCTTCCAAATGTTTTTTTTGTAGAGGAGGAGCGCGTTACGGCCGATATTCAGAAAGTCGAGACTAAGATCGGCAACATCGAAGGGGACATTGCGACGAAGGAGAAGGAGCGTGCTGGTTTCGGCGAGAAGACCTCCAAGTACAAGAGCCTCGATCGCCAGATCGGCGCGCTTCAAGCGGAAAAGACGCAGCTTCATATAAATAAGAGCAAGCTTCAAGAGAATAAGAACAAGCTTTTGGAGATGCAGAGCAAGCTGATGGACGTTAAACAATCGCCTCCTTCTCCAGGTTCGATGTCTTCGCTGTGTTTTTTCCTTTTGGCCGCCTTCCTTTTCTTTTCCCATATCCCATCACGAGATATTCTTGCATTCCAGTATATTATCGTTCCGCTAATATACCCCACTAGTTGATCCGCGCGTTGTCCTCGAGGAGATCATTCGAACTCTTCCCAAACAGCGGCAAAAACTTAGAGAGTACCCCTTCTTGTTTCTCGGGCGAGAGAACGAATTTCGCCAAGTTTATGAAGTGGTTTCGTCGAATTTCGCGCTTCGCAATGCCGAACAAAAATCCTCACACACGTTCGTTTTTGTGCCTGGTGGCCCTGGCATCGGCAAAACTCGATTCGCTCATGAACTGCCAACTCTTCTTCGAAATTTTCATTCGGATGAGAGTCCCCCAGAATTAGTGGCCGCTCTGCAAAACCCGGTGTATATTTTGGTCGACTTCAACATCGGCCTGCAATATTTGCCTTTGCTGGACAGTGTATATCATCCCACTGTCTGCATGGGCGTTCGTCTTTTGAGGGCGTTTTTCGGTGGAAATCTTGATTTGGGAATGATGTGCTCCAACATTGGTGCGCATATTAAGGACATCTCGACCCCAGACGTTCTTTCGGCAATTATTGCAGAAGAACGAATGTCTCGGGGTCCTGATGCTCCCTTGTGCATTTTCATCCACATCGACGAATACCAGCTCTATATTGCCCGTACTCAAGAGGAGGAGAAGGTCAGCTTGGCTGCAGCGCGCTATAGATACAAAGATCTATTGAAGCAAATCGGCGGCTTCATGCTACACGACGGCATGTTGAAATGGGACCGCAATACATTCATCGTCCCTGTCTGCTCTGGTATCTCTGAGATCGATACGACTTTCTTGCCAACTGAGTATGGCAAGGATGTTGTTCGCTTGCCTCCGCTCTCGCGCGATGATGCGATGTCGATGGCGAATGAAAAATATTCAGCTGACCCTGGTTGGCCCGCTATCAAAACGAGCGATTTCTTCCAGGTTGCGTTGTCTGATACCGGTACGTAGTTGCTCCGGTCTTCCACTATCTATTGTATTGCTGACTGGTTTTTCGAAGGCTACATTCCTCGCTATATCGAGTACTTGTTAGTGCCAGAGCATTGCCATTGCACGAACTGGGGTGATCAGCTTTATCTTCGAGTATCCAATGCATATGGACAGCTAATTGTGGCTCGCTCCACACAGATGGAGCACGTAGCTTTACTTGCACTCGCTGCTGAAACGGTGCTGCTTTATTTGGCTCATTTGATGACGTTGTGACTCACGAGTGGTTCTGATTAGGTTACAGGTGATTTGTTGGTCACGAAAGACGAAACTCTTTCAGAACTCGAGCGTACAGAATTGCTATTTCTATCTAAGGAGAGCGGTTTTGAGCAGGGCTACTTCATGGTGCAAATGCCCTTCGTTCAACTGAAGCTGATCAACTATGCGTTGGCGAAAAAGAAAAAGAGGACGTTATTCCCGAATGAGCTCCTGTTTTTCCCTGCGTTTACTCGTGCGTGGAGATGGGCCGACTTTGAACTCATGCTACCGCATTTTCATTCAACTTTGTGTCGTGCTTTCTCCGAACAACTTGGCTCGCTCTTCGATGACCAATTTCCACTGAAGAACATCTTGAGAGGTTGTCGCGGCCCCCAAGCGTTTCTCAATCTCAAAGTATCATTGACCGATTTTGGCGTCTTCTACGAGGATCATCAGTGCGCTCTCAACGTTTTTCTTTTTTATCTTGTTGATTTGAACGGTTCTTGTTGTAGATTCTTGACTACGGTTGACGCGGTTGCTGAGGTGGTCGAATCAATCGATTGTAATGGAGAAGCTGTCGATATTTTTTCTGGAATTTTCATCTGTCGGGCGGGCAATGCCTTGGTCGACTATCGCACCTACCATCGTTCGGCAACCAAAAATCGAAAGCCGGTCGCCTTGTTCTTCCAGGCTAAACATTCCGAAGTACACGTTGTGGGCAGTTCCATTACTTGGGAATGGCTGACCATGTGGCATCAACGATGTTCCGCTTCATTGGCGGAGGTAGCAAAGAAATTTCATGTTGGCATTGTTTTAGTTACCAATCGAAATGTGGCCTTCCCTGAAGGAGAAGTTTGGCCTGATAATCTGTTGGTAATCTCGCGCGATCAGCTTGCCGTCTACCTGGGACCTCTGGCGCAGAGAGGGCTGCTGGCGAACCCTCAATAACACTTTCTTTTCGGCGTTTTTGGTTAAGTTGTTCTCCTTCGTTGCTCTCCGGTGGCATCCGCCTCCCACAACGCCCATCGGCGCCGGTGGGAATGGGCGTTCTCTAGGTGTCTCGTTATATTAATATATCAAGGGCACTGAGGCAGAAAAGCTGATGTCAAATGTTTTCTGCGTTGTCCTCTTGAGGAGAAAGACGAAGGACACTCATCCCATCCACTCCTTCCTAAGGAAAGCGAAAATGGAAAACAAAACAAAAACAGGAAAGCTTTCGTGGACACAACAGGCTAATCGCCATAGGAGGAGGAGGAGATTTCACCTGTTGCCGCTAGCTGATTCCCTTCGAAGAGTTGGACGGTCTTGTCGCGTCTTTTCCAGAAAACCAGGGCAGGCAGGAAACGAACGGGCCCGGGGTCATCTCGTCTTAGCCTTGCTCGTCAATAGTGATTCCTCTACAAAAGACAAAACGATATTGCGTATATTTTTCTTTCATCGAACGAAAGGACGAAGGCGGGCTCCAAATTTTCATCCCTGCTGAGCTGTCAGAGTAGGCGCTTCGGCCGGCCGCTCGGAGACTTCTTCAACGGGGCGACGCCACTTGCCAAAGCCATTGGTTTCTTGGATAATACAAAAAAGAGATCTAGATAACACGGTCACCAGAGAGCCAACAATCCCCCTTCAGATGAAGAGAAGGAGGAGAGCCTGTGTCATGGCCCACCGCCGCGTCTATTAACGGTCACTTCCTGGAACACAGCGGCCTTTTAAAAAAAAAAACGCTCGATCAACAAAAGAGACAAATCAGACAATCAATGAATCAATATTTTATTTAACAACAGGTATATAACCAGGAGGGGGGGCGCAGGCGCCTCGAGAATAGCTTACAAGGCCTCATCGAGGGGAGCGTTGGTCGTCGCCTCTGCAGAAAGCGTTTGCTGGAACTTGAGCCACAGCTGCTTCTGCTGGCGGCTGATCGCCTTCCACGGGTCATCTGTCAACTTGGACAACTAGATCAAAAATAGTTCAGTATCTAAAAGATGCGATTCCGGAGACAGAGACAGCTTACCTTCTCCTGGTAGTCCATCTGAGTGTCCATCAACTGAGTGCGAATGGCGTCGCGATCGCGAATGAGCTCATCGCGATGCTGCGAGGCCTCGTCCGACTTCTGGCGCCATACCAGCGCCTACAGTCCAAATCGCGGTCAGCAAGGGTCAGGTTGAGATGACGAAGAGGGATCGTGGGGAGTACCTCGCGCTGAAGACGAGCGAGCTCGGCGCGCAGCTGAGTGATCTGCTGGACGAGCTGTTGGACTTGCTCGCCACTCTGCTTGGCACTGAGTTGCTGAGACAGCCTCTGGTGGAGGCCAAGCAAGAGCTCGAGTTGAAGCAAGAGCTGCTGCTCGATGAGGTGAGTGCGCGCGAGATCGCTCTTGGACTCGCGGAGGCTGCGCTGAGCGCTGTCAAGTTGGTCCATGAGCGATTGCACCTGCACCTGGAGAGTCGAGTTCTGAGCACGCTCCTGGGCGACGCGAGCATCAGTCTCCTGAGTAAGCATGCTCATGGTCTTGGCATACTCGCGCATCAAGCTGTTGACATTGACATTGCTGCCGTTGGCGGCGTTGAGCTGCGCGTCCTTCAGCTTGTCCTCAAAGGCCTTCTTCTCGCTCTGTAACTGAGCCTCGCTCCGCTTCACCTCCGACTCCTTCTCCACGAGGCGCGAACGCCACTCGGCATCGGCCTTCTCGGCTTTCTTGGCAAAGTCCTTCTCAATCTCGGCAGCCTTGACCTCCATCTGCTGGATCATTGAGGCCAATGTGTTGGCCTCTTCACTGCGAGATTGGAGAGCATCACGCAGCTTGGCCTGGGTGGCAACAAGATCATCGTGCCATTTGTTGTTCGCCTTCTCAAACTGAGAGCGAGTGTTGACGAGCTGCGCCTCGACCTCACGGAGGCGCTCCTTGGTCGCGTTCAGCTCGGTGCTCGAGCCTACGTAACAGCATGAGTGAATCGGCATCGGCGAACAATCAGAGGATTATACCCGTGTTGGTAGCCGCATCGAGCATCCTCTGCAAGGAGGCAATCTGGTGGGTGCTGGCGTTCTGCACATCTTGGAGCTCGTCGGCGAGGCGGTGGGCCTCCTCCTCGCGCTGTCGGACTTGAAGCAAGAGATCTTGAGAAGCCTTCTCGTGTCTGAATGAGAATCGATCAATAAAACAATTATTGAAAGAGCGAAGTGACAATATCGAACAAAGTCTGAAGCTCAGCAATCTCCTTGCGAAGTTGACGCTTATTGGCAGCACGATGCTCGCGCTCGGACTTGAGAGCGCGCTGAGTCCCCTTCCACCTACAATAAAGAGGTTTATTAGGTCGTAACCCGAGCGAAAGGATGGCAGTTGAACAAGTACGCGCTGAGGGCATTGCGAAGCTGAGTCTGAAGGGTCGTGGTCTGAGAAGTGAGGGTCTCGCGATGGACCATGGTCTCCTCCAACTTCTGAACGGTGATCTGGAGCTTCTCGTCGAGGTCCTGGAGCGCTAGTAGAGGAAGACAGTCATCAACTTGGGGTAGTAGAGAGAAATGGAATTGCGAACCTTGAGACTGGAGGTCGACCATGGCGAGCAAGTCTTCCCTCTCCTTCTGCACGGTGGAGACGAGCTTTGCGAGGCGGTCATTGTCCTCGAGCAAGCGACTCTGGTTCTCGGTCTGAACAAACTCGTTCTCTTCCAACAAAAGCTAAACGATGGTAACATATTAAGCGATGCAAAGCTCAAGAGGAATCAGAACGTGCTTACCTCGCGGTCCTTGAGGGTCTCCTCGAGCTTCACAACCTGTTGGCGGAGCGATTGAATGTGTTGAGACTGCTGCTGCTGGCGCGACTTGAGGGCGTCAATCTCCTCCTTGTAGAGTTCCTCCTGGCTGTCAGCCAAAGCAGTCTTGACGACTTGGGCAGCAGCAAGCTCAGTCTCAAGCTCGGTAACCTTATACTCGAGCGAGGTAATAGTCTGACGGAGCTCGCCCAGAGTGTACTTGTGGGCCTTGAGAGCACCCTCGAGTTGCTGGCGCTCATCGCTCGCGAGGTTGGCGCGGGCCTCCATCGAAGACGCTTTGGACTTCTCGCTCTCAGCTTGCTCCTTCAATTGGCGGAGAGACTGCTCGCGGACGTTGATCTCTGTCTCTTGCTCGTGGAGGCCGTCACGCCGACGAAGGATAACGCGCTGTTGAGATTGAACGGCATCAACACCAGCGTTAAGAAGGCCTAGACGCCAGAGACGTGAGGAGATTAACGTACCAAGATAAGTGGGGAGAGAAGTATGAGGTACCAGCCAAAATGTGGCTCGAAGCGGACATGGTTGGGATCGTCTCAAGGGTCTCCATGGCCATAGCAAGCTTCTGCTCAAGCACCTTCTTCTCGCGCATCACACGGTGGTAGCGACCCTTATAATCCTGGCGATTGTACTTCGCATCAAGCTCCTTCAAGTCGTTGCGGTGCTTCTGATAGAGCAAGCGAATGTCGCCCTCGAGGACAGCGCAAGCGCTCTTGTGCTTATCAATCTCCTCGTTGAGAATCTCGCGCTCGCCCTCCAGCTGCTTCACACGCTCGTTGGCTTGTTGGGCCTCGGTACTAATGTCTGAGCGAGCAGCCTTTAAAAATATTCATGAGGAATTGAGAAAATCAATTGGCAGAGGAGACTGAGGAACCAGGATGTCGGCCATGCGCTGCGACTGATCGCGAATAACGGCCTCAAGGCGAACGATCTAGCGAAAGTGACACCATGAATAACGAGAACGGCCGGTGAAAGTATTGAGCCCTACCTTCGCCTCAATCTTGCCCTTCTCTTCCTTGAAGGTGTTGTCCTTCACGGCGAGATGCTCCTCATAAGAAGCTTGGATTTGCTTAGACTCCTCCTTGGCGGCGGAGATGCTCTTCTCTGCGCGGGTCTCCTTCTCCTTGATCTCATTCTTCAGACCGCGAAGCTCACGCTCTGCACTTTGACGCGCAATCGACTCTGAAGCGATCTTCTGCTCCAACTCGGTGTTGCGGGCGCGAAGAGCCTATAGGAGGTTCAGTCAGGTCTCAACGATTCATGCATCCCAAGCATCGAGTATACCTCGGTGCGGATCGTCAGAGCCTCAAGCTTGCGAACAGGGGAACCAGCAAGGGCAGCCTTGCTGGCATTGTCCTGGTCGACGCCATGAGCTACGGCCTGGAGCTCGACAACCTGAGCCTCCAGCTTGCTCACTATGGCAGCGGTGAGAGGAAGTCAACTCGAAATGGGACAGAAAGGCGGACCCTGCTCAAGGAGAGTCATGTTCTTCTGGTTCAACTTGGCCTGTTCCGCCTCGTAAGCATTACACTTGTCCTGCAGCGCCACGTTTTGGTTCAGCAGGGCGGTCTCCCTCGCAGAGCGGACAGCGGTGGTTGGGGCAGGAGCGGCCTCGTCGCTCTTCGTGGCCTTGACAGCCTCAAGTTCTTTCGCGTGCTTCTCGTTGAGAGTGGCAATCTCCTTCTCGTGCTTTTGCTGTATCGCCTGAATTTCCTCTTCGTGCTCTTCGGTCTTCTTCTTGAGGTCATCAACTTCCTTCTTCTGCGAGACGATGGCTTCCGAGAAGCGCTTGTTACGCATGGAGTGGTTGATGAACTCCTTGTAAAGCTCCTGGCCGTCCTCTTTGAGTGTGCTCCACTTGTCAGACCAAGCAGAGACATCCTCCTCGAGGTTAGCGACGGCGATCTCGCGATCAATGAGCTCCTGGAATCAAATCAATTCCAAAAGTAGGTTGGCAAACTGGAAAAGCTTGCGGACCTTCACGAGGCGCTCCTTGTCCCAGCTTCCGAGTTCGGCCTCGAATTTGGGGCGAGGTGGAACGCTCTTTGCCCGGTTAGGACGAGTGCGTCCCGGAGTCTTCGCGGGCGTCGAAGCAATCGACGCGCCCTCACCAGCAGGCGTCGATGCTAATCGACGAGACCACGGTAAAAACAAGACAGCGAATTCGAATAGTCGTGGTCAAGGGCTTGGGTCGACAGCCGTGCGAACCACATGCGAAATATCGTGAAAAATAAGTGCTTAGGTATTGATAATAAATTAGAGGAAGTACGGGCAGGCTTCGGCGTTCCCTTGGCAATGGGAGTGGCGGCTCCTTTCGCGGGCGTGGCAGTGTGAACGTTGATGGCGCGGGTCTTCTTGCCAACAGGGGGCGTCTACAAATCAAATGTCCATACTTATATAATTGGTTCTAATATTTGAAGAGATCAAAACACGAAACAGGCAAGGGGAGGGGCGTAGGGAAGGTAGAAGAGGATTTAAATTTCAGGAAGACGTTAAGGGCGCCACACGCACGATCGCAGACGTCCAAAGAACACCTATTGTGTATATAGTTTACGCACAAAATATAGCCCAAGAAACGTACCACAGGAATGTTTGTGGTATCCCCGAGGGCGAACGAAACACTTGGCTGTGCGGCAGCCATGTTCGCCTTTGTCCCCGAAATGAAAAGTGCTGAGCGAGTAGAAGCGCCGATATTCGGCAGAAGATGAGCCCTTGAGAACGATATGTATGCAAATTTATGCGGTGCGATCGAGAGGAAAGGGAGGAATCGAAACTTCAACGGCCACATTTCGCGGGAACGAAACTGTTCGATCGGTCGGCCTCAATGGCCGCATCAATTCAAGGCTCTTCCTCGCCTTCCATCAAATCAGATTAGGAATCCGAAATAATAATCCAGAGAAAAATTAGAAAATCGCTTTATTTTCAAGATAACTCCATGGTGAGCCCGCCTCCGGGACTCAGGCTGGCACTGGAATCGGCGATTCAAGAACCATCGAGCCGTTAGAAACAAAATTTGTCCGTTGAAGATCTTGGTCCCCCCAACGAACGACACCCTCTCCAGCCTCCATGGCAATTCAAGGATATTCCTGCTGTTCTTGTGTTCATTCTTCTTGCTTGCATATCGAAGAACCACCTCCACAATGGTAATCGCTGCAGTTCCTTTGGTTCCTCGTCCCCCTGCGTTCTGATCGCACTCCTTGTAGGCCTTGTCCAGCCAAGCCCTCCGCCGCGTTGCAAAGGAACTGAAAGATTTGTCCACGAAGCCCCTCGAGGGTATTCTCGTAATCCCCAATGAGCGCGACGTCACCGAAATTACGTCGATCATCGACGGCCCTGGTACGCCTTCCTTGCTGTTCCTGCCACTCATCTTCATTGGATTCGATATTTAGACATAATCTTATGAATATTTTGATTTTTTGAGGCTGTCGTCTTCCGTTCTCAACGCCCAGTCCCCCTCGCGTCTTTGCCCCCATATTTCCTTATGACCGTTCGAACTGTCCTTCTACTGATTGCGACTTCTTTGCTGCGATATAATTTATTACATTTACTGTGACTAATTTTGTGATTTCCTCCCGCAGCGGAGACGCCGTTCGAGGGAGGCTCCTTTAAGATCAAGCTCAAGCTCGGCTCCGACTTCCCCGCGGCGCCCCCCAAGGGATTCTTCATCACCAAGATCTTCCACCCCAATGTTGCTCCTTCGACTGGCGAGATCTGCGTGAACACTCTGAAGAGGGATTGGAATGACAGCTACGGCATCTCCCACATCCTCTTGGTGCGTCCCCCATTGCCATCGGCAATTCTTCCTCTTCTTCCTCGAGGTCTCAGCTATTTCCTGAAGACTATCAAGTGCCTTCTGATGGTCCCCAATGCCGAGTCGTCGCTCAATGAGGAAGCTGGTCGCCTTCTTTTGGTACTCTCGTTTTATTTGTGTGAAGGCGATCGGCTTCTCATGACTTGTTGGCAGGAGCGCTATGATGACTACTTCGCTCGAGCGAAGACCTGGACCACGATCCATGCCGTTCCCGTGAGGGAGGAGAAGGACAAGGAGAAAGAGGACAAGGAGGAGAATGAGAAGGCGGATCGTAAGGATAGCGATGAACCCGTTGAGGAGAACGCCCTTGGCGAAATCAATGCCAATGCGGTATGACTCTCGTCCAAGATGGAAGTTGCCACCACCTGATGTGTGTTGCTCATGAGAATTTTTCTCAGGACAACAAGGCCAAGGCGCCAATGAAGCCCGTCATTGTTACTGCCTCGTCCAAGCCCAAGGCGGCCGCTGCCCCCAAGCGTGGTGTCAAGCGCCTCTAAAGGAGTTTCTCTCAATGTTTTCTTAGTCCCTCGCGTTTTCCCTCCGGTAGCGTTTGGTGTTTATTATCAAGCGATTTTCGCTGTAAATTGCTCTGAAGAAAGCATGATAATAAACAATTTAGAAATCTTTAATCGAGGTTGAGAGAAGCAATGAACAAGAACGACGAACGCCAGCTCAGAAGAATCCGAGTACGGTCACCTTGAAAGCGCGGATGTATTGCGTTGGGACCCAGTAGAAGTAGTACTTGGAAGTCTTTCCGAGGAGGAGAACGACCACCCTATTCAAGGACTTAGTATCTTGACATTCATCAAAGGCGGAATGATAGACCGCAGTACGAATACTCCGGCTTGCCGGGAATGGGATAGTCTTTGATATCTGAGATTGAACCAAAGGGGACCTGTCGCGTCGAGGTCGCAGATTGAATCATGAGGGTCTATCGAGAAAGGAGGAGAAAGGGCACTGCGGATGTATGTCGCAGTATAAATCGTACATCAGAATCGGTCTTGAAGGTCAGGCGCAACTTACCAGAGACAACCTTATCGCTAACGCCCTTGATACCACCGGGAGGAATGGCTACGAGGAGATGGTGAGGTATGGCTATCAGCAAGAACAGAACCACAAAGCCAACTCACCTTCTTGGCGACCAATCAAGCCCGGCATTGCATCGGCGGGTGGGCCCTGGTCGAGGATCTTCTTGTGTTCCTAATGTTGAAGAGGTGAGGCAATCATCTCATCCAATAGGCTCCTTGATGAACGCACCCGATCATTGGGGTCAAAGATTGCCTTTTCCTCTTCAGCCTTCTTCGTTTCTTCGGCGGAGGGCGCTTGAGCAGCCTTCTCCATAGCGTTGGTCACTTGCATGACCTCTGAACACAGAATGAATAAAGGGGGTCAGGGGTGGTCTAGCAGTAGGAGGGGGAACCTTGGATCTTGGTTCCAATGAGCATCATCTTGGCTCCATTTGCGATATTCAGCTCTTTCAGCGTTTTCGCTATAATTACAAACGTAAGCAATCCGATTTCACTCTGGACGAAGGATGCATGCGGGGTCTCAAAATTTAGTGGGGGGAACAATGACTTGAAAGAAGACGCACCATCGTCTTCATTCTTCAAAGTACTTTTGAACATGAGCTTCTGGAGTCCTGGAGCAATCTCTGATTTCCTAAAGGCGGAACATTAGAAAGACAAGAACGAGAGAAATGACGAGGTCGAGAGAAATAACGTATAATTATCGAGCTGCAACAGCGGCAGAATCGCAATATATAGAAAAGAAAAACGATAAGGATCGCAATTTAAAAAAGCAGAATTGACAAGTCTGGCCAAGAGACAAACGCGCAGGGGGACGAGGCGTGACGAAGATACAGTCAAGAATCACTGAGCCTCATTCAGAGCGGAAAGACAGATATATATTTGACACGTCTTGATTGAAAAATGTGGTGCAGATTTTCAGCGTACTTGTGGAGCTCCTCGCGCAGCTTGGCCAAGGTGTCGTCGCTCTTCAATGAGATGTCGTAGGTGTTCTTTCCATGTTTGACGTTCACGGTCACGTCCTCCGCCATCGCAGTATATGCAAAATATGCCACCAGATAGAGAAATGAAAAAGTAAGGACGTTTGGGTCGGAGATAGAGCTGCGGCGTCTTGAGGGGGAGGCTTCGGTTCAAGAGACTCGACGGATAATTGTGCTCATATAGTGCACGACCGCCACGGCTGCGTGCCTCGATTTAGGAAGCAAAAGGATTCAAATGTTGACATTTTCAGTTTCTTGTCGAGCGGTGTTGTGAGCCTGCACGTCGTTCCCAAGATGCACCGCTTCCTTGCCCCTCTTCGCTCGGCCGTCGTCGGTCGCCGCGCCTTCCATGCCACCGCCAAGGCCCAGGCGAGTACGCCGCGCCTCTCTTTTTAAGATATTATTCGCCGAGTGTGACTCGTGGGGCTCAATGTGGCGATGGGATTGCCACGCTGGAATGAGCTCAGCTTCTTCGCCCTTGACACCGTCCTCTCTTCTCGTCCTTTTGCCCCTTCCTCGGAATATCCTGGCAATAAATTTTGTTGTATTTTTTATTATTTGTGGAGACGGGTTTTTTCTTTCTGCCCTTTTGGATTGGTGCTCTTCGTGAACTTTCTCTTGTCATTTTCATGTCGATTCTGAGCCTCTTCTTCGTGAACCGGTCTGCCAGGCTCCCTTTCGAAGGGCTTATTTTTGCATGCGATCTTATTTTGCTAACTCATTGTTTCCAGCCGTGATGACCGTCCGTGACGCGCTCAACCAGGCGCTCGATGAGGAGTTGGGTTCGCCCTCGTCCTTTTTGTCGAGCACAATCGGCAGCCCTTGATTTGTGCCCATTCTGATCCCTTTTTTCTGCAGCTCGTGACTCTCGTGTCTTCCTCATGGGTGAGGAGGTCGGCGCCTACAACGGCGCTTACAAGGTCTCCAAGGTATCACGCTTTCCTCGGCCTTTTCCTCTTCGAACCTTTTGATATTCCGGATACTTATCTTTTTTTTAAGGGCCTCTTCGCCAAGTACGGTCCCGAGCGCATTATTGACTCGCCCATTACTGAGGCTGGTTTTACTGGTCTCGGTGTTGGTGCTGCCATGGCTGGGTACCTTCCTGAGTTTGCTCACGCATTTTTGCTGCTTTTGATGATTCGTTTGTCGCCCAGTACCCGCCCCGTGATTGAGTTCATGACCTGGAACTTCGCCATGCAAGCCATCGATCAGATTATCAACACTGCCGCCAAGAGCCGCTACATGTCTGGTGGTCTCATTGAGTGCCCCATCGTCTTCCGTGGCTGCAACGGTCCTCCTACTGCCGTCGCCGCCCAGCACTCGCAGTGCTATGCCGCCTGGTATGGCTCCATCCCCGGCCTCAAGGTTGTTGCCCCGTGGAACGTCGATGACGCTAAGGTAAATTTCTCTCAAGAGAAGGACTTGATGATGCGCTCTTGATATCTCAATGTTTACATCGCTCTGTAGGGTCTCCTCAAGGCTGCCATCCGCGATCCCAACCCCGTCTGCGTCCTCGAGTCTGAGCTCGCCTATAACTACTCCTTCCCCCTCTCTGCTGAGGTACCCATTTCCCGACCATCGTGTTGATCCCTTCACTCTTTTTTTCTATTTTGATTCATGGTTGTCTTGGTGTGTTGCATGGATCTCTTAGTCTGCTAGGTTCATGAATGTCTTATTGTTATTTGTCAACATCTCAATCTAATTCATGAAGGCTGAGGCTGCCGGCTCCGAGTGGGTCGTCCCGATCGGCAAGGCGAAGATTGAGCGCGTCGGCAAGGACGTGACCATCATCTCCTTCTCTCGCCTCGTTGGTGAGTGCATGGTTGGTTCGTTACTCCCTTCTTCTCCGGGCTTTGACTTTTCTCTATTCCTTCCATTTATTCTCTTTTTTTGTATAGCTGCGGAGAAGCTTGAGAAAGAGCACGGCATTAGCGCTGAGGTCATTAACCTACGTACCATCCGTCCCCTCGACCGCGACACCATTATCAATTCGGTTCGCTCTATTTTGTCATGGCCTCCTACGCCTCCTCTTCCTCCCCTTCCTCTTCTTCTTCCTCAGCTGACAGTTGTTTTCATTTAGGTTAAGAAGACTGGTCGCTTGGTGACTGCCGAGGAGGGCTTCCCTCAGTTTGGTGTCGGTGCTGAGCTCACCGCCTTAGTTCAGGAGGGTACCGCTCTTTGTTGCTTCCTCTCCTCTCTTTTTCTTTCATCTCACTCTTCTTCTTTCTCTTCCTTTAGTCGCTTTCGACTACCTTGATGCCCCCGTGGAACGCATCTCGAGCGCCGACGTGCCGATCCCATACGCCAAGTCGATTGAGGATATCGCCATCCCTCAGCATCCCAACATTGTCAACGCCGCCCTCCGGGCCACTTACCGCAAGAAGTAAGAGTCTTGCCTCTGTTGTCCCCCTGCGCTTGTCCCCATGTCGCTCTACAATATTACAAATAAATTGCGTAGAATCCACTGTTGAGAGTCGTCGGTGGCAGTGCTTCTGTCTCCTTGGTGACTTCCTCTCAGCCCAAAGTGCGCGATTGGCCACGATCTCTGTATCGGTGGCGATTTCAGGTTGCCTTTTTGTTCCCCATTCAATGGTTCCCAGAAAGGAAAAGGTGATTTCACAGGGCCACAG